>Ga0181602_10003701_pt1 | contig 12125 bp, 15 predicted proteins | sample 041ome_14_FD_148640 | JGI IMG/M metagenome (GOLD analysis project Ga0181602, IMG submission 148640) | Coastal salt marsh microbial communities from the Groves Creek Marsh, Skidaway Island, Georgia - 041408US metaG (spades assembly) | ecosystem: Environmental > Aquatic > Marine > Intertidal zone...
TATCGCATTGCTGCAGGTGGCCGTATTCCTGAACACACTCATGGGGGCAGCGAGATGACGCTGGTTCTGCAGGGTGGTTTTGCCGATGAGAGCGGTGAATATCACCCGGGTGATTTTTTGGTTCGGGAGGGGTGGGACAAGCACACCCCGGTCGCGTTGGAAGGTGAAGAATGCATTTGTCTTGCGGTGCTCGATGCGCCGTTGCGCTTTACGCGCTTGCGACACCGCTGGCTCAACCCGCTTCTTAAACTCCGCGCGGGCTGATTTTTCACCGACTCGTCCCCAGCTGTGCTGAGGGATGCCGCTTCTGCCAAGCGACACTCCACTGCTATCAGCCGACTGGATTTCTAACAAAAACCGGGATCACGGTGGTCCCAAAAATCAGGCGAACTTCACTATGCAATTAGTCATACCCTGTGAAACCCAGCCAGGAGAGAATCGCGTCTCCGCGACTCCTGAAACGGTTAAAAAGTTGGTGCGGCTCGGTGCGGATGTGGTCATCGAAGCCGGTGCTGGCGTTGGAGCCGGCATCAGCGACGCGGATTACGAAGCTGCCGGCGCAAGTATCGGTTCGGATCGAGCGGCTTTGCTGGCGGCTGCCGACATGGTGCTAAGGCTGCGCAAGCCGGAGATTGGCGAAATTAGTCAGCTGAAGGCCGGCTGTATTCATGTGTCCTATCTGGATCCCTTTAACGAAAAAGACCTGATTAAGGCGTTTGCGAGCCAAAATGTGACCGCGGTGAGTATGGAGATGATCCCACGCTCCACGCGGAGTCAGAAAATGGACGCGCTGAGCTCTCAGGCTAACCTTGCCGGCTATGTGGCGGTAATGCTTGCGGCTCAGCACATGCCGCGGATCATGCCCATGATGATGACCCCCGCAGGGACCTTAAAGCCAGCCAAGGTATTCATCATTGGTGCCGGGGTAGCGGGCTTGCAGGCCATTGCGACCGCCAAGCGACTCGGCGCTCGAGTAACAGCCTTTGATACCCGCCCAGTGGTGGCAGAGCAAGTACAGTCCCTCGGTGCCAAGTTCCTCGAGATAGATCTGGGAGACACCGGACAGACGCAGGACGGCTACGCAAAAGAACTGACGCCAGAGCAAGTAGAGCTGCAAAGGCAGGCGCAGAAAGCAGTGATCGCAGAATCGGATGTGGTGATTACAACTGCGCAGGTTTTCGGTCGCAAGCCGCCCGTGTTGGTTACCGCTGACATGGTGGCAGGCATGGCGCCGGGCTCAGTGATCGTGGATATGGCGGCCGAGACCGGCGGTAACGTCGAGGGTTCAGTCCCCGATCAGGTGATTGATGTCAATGGCGTTACTATCGTTGGTACTGCAAACCTGGCCAACCTCGCGCCACGGGATGCAACCCAGATGTATGCAAGCAACATGTTCAATCTGGTGGAAGATACCTGGGACGAAGAAGGCAAGCAGTTTGTGCTGGACCTCGAGAACGACATTCTTCCGGGATGTGTCATTACCCACGGCGGTGCTGTGGTGCATCCCGCCATCAAAGACATCATCGAGGGAGGCAACTGATATGTCCGGTGCAGAGTATTTGCTGTTTATCCTGATGCTGTCGATCTTCCTCGGCTTTGAGCTCATCAACAAAGTGCCAGCTACCTTGCACACTCCACTGATGTCGGGCGCTAACGCGATTTCCGGTATCACTGTGGTGGGCGCGGTGGCACTGGCGGGAACGGGTAACGACAACATGGCCATGTGGCTGGGTGTCGGTGCCGTGACCCTCGCCAGCATCAACGTAGTAGGTGGTTACATGGTGACCGATCGCATGCTTGGCTTCTTCAAGAAGAAGGAGGACTGATCATGACAACTGCATTGATGACACAACTGGGTTACGTCATAGCAGCGGGCCTGTTTATTTTTGGCCTGAAAATGCTGGGTTCCCCTGCGACGGCGCGGCGCGGCAACATGGTGTCGGCCATCGGTATGCTGGTCGCCATCATCGCGGCCCTGCTCGACCAGGGCATTGTGGATTTCACCTGGATCGCCGCCGGTATGGTGGTGGGGGGCGCTGTCGGTGCCATCGCGGCTCGAGCGGTGGCCATGACCTCGATGCCTGAAATGGTGGCATTGTTCAACGGCCTCGGCGGTGCTGCCTCACTGCTGGTGGGTTGGGCGGCGTTGTCTCCTGATGCCGGTGTTTTTACGCTGGTGACCATCGTGCTTTCGATTTTGATCGGTGGCGTGACCCTTACGGGGTCTTTGGTGGCTTACGGCAAATTATCCGAGACGATTGGTAGCGGCGCGATCACTTTCTCGGGCCAGCAGATCGTAAATTCGCTGGTGGTGCTAGGTATTCTGGGTGGTGCAGCGATGTTCTGCATGAACCCCACAGACCCTAACTGGCTCTACATGGTGATCGGTCTGGCGCTCCTTTTCGGCATTATGGCGGTCATCCCGATCGGCGGCGCCGATATGCCGGTGGTTATCTCGTTGTTGAACTCCTATTCGGGTTTGGCGGCCTGTGCTGCCGGTTTTGCGATCAACAACAATGCACTGATCGTGGCAGGCTCGCTGGTCGGCGCCTCGGGCATCATTCTGACCCAGATCATGTGCAAGGCGATGAACCGCTCACTGTCTAACGTGTTGTTCTCGGGTTTTGCCAGCGTTTCTAGTGAAGAAACCGTGGTAGAGGGCGAGATTAAGCCAATCTCGGTCGAAGACGCCTATTACGTGCTCGAGGCGGCAACCAACGTAGCCATCATTCCCGGGTACGGTATGGCGGTGGCGCAAGCGCAGCACGTAGTCAAGGAGCTCACGGAGCTGCTGGAGAACAATGGTTGCGAAGTGAACTTTGGTATTCACCCGGTGGCGGGTCGTATGCCCGGTCACATGAACGTGCTTCTCGCCGAAGCCGACGTGCCCTACGATCAGCTGCTGGAGATGGACGAGATCAATCCACGTATGGAGATGGTCGATGTGGCGATAGTGATCGGCGCGAATGACGTGGTGAACCCCGCTGCGCGAGAGGTGGAGTCTTCACCGATCTACGGCATGCCCGTGATCAACGTGGCGGATGCGCGGACCGTATTCGTGCTTAAGCGCTCAATGGCGTCGGGTTTTGCTGGTATCGAGAATCCGCTGTTCTATAAGGACAACACCCGCATGCTCTTCGGTGACGCCAAGGAGAGCATTGGGGGATTGATTCGCGAGTTCAGCTAAGCGCGCAATACTTGAAAAACCCCGCTTATGCGGGGTTTTTTTGTGCCTCTTGGTTTTATCTATGAGGGTGCTGTATGTGGCGTGGGTCGACACGACTCACGCGCTGTGTCCCAGTGCCGTCTCTGTAGTTTGAAATTGGAGACTCGCCAGACGTTGATAGAGATCACATCGAGCGATGAGCACTTCGTGGCGGCCACTATCAATGACCCTACCCCGATCCATCACGACGATGCGATCGGCGTTTATCACTGTGGACAGTCGGTGCGCGATAATGATGGTGGTGCGCTCGCGCATGATGTCAGCCAATGCCTGCTGCACATGCCATTCACTTTCCGCGTCGAGCGCGCTGGTGGCTTCGTCGAGAAGTAATAGCTCGGGGTTTGCCAGTATTGCTCGTGCCAATGCAATCCGTTGGCGTTCGTGCCAATGCAATCCGTTGGCGTTGTCCGCCAGAGAGTCTGACGCCCTGGGCTCCCAGATCGCTCTGATAGCCCTCAGGGAGCGCCGCAATAAATTCATGCGCATGCGCCATGGTCGCCGCGCGCTCTACCGCCTCTTGATCGGACGCAGTTACCCCGTAGGCAATGTTGCTGAATATAGTGCCCGAGAAGAGTGTCGGCTGCTGCGGGACGAGTGCGATTTTGGCTCGCCAATCCTGCAACGGGGCGTCGCGTAAACGAGTATCGCCGTAAAAGAGTGCACCCTCGCGGGGATCGTAAAAGCGTAGCATGAGCTCAAAGACGGTTGATTTACCCGCACCGGAGGGCCCTACCAGCGCGACAGATTCTCCGGGTGTAATGGTGAGATCGAAGTGATCCAGCGCCGGGGTGTCAGGCCGGCTCGGGTAGGCAAAAGTAATATCGGCAAAGCGTAGCGTCCCGCCGGGCAGTAGCTTGGTTGTTCCCGTATCGGGGATATTAGGGGCCTCCTGTAGCAACTCCATAAGGCGCTCCGCGGCGCCCGCCGCCCGTTGCAGATCGCCCCACACCTCTGACAACGTGGCGAAGGCGGTCCCCACCATGACCGCATAAAAAACAAAGGCGCCCAGCTCGCCACCCGTCATGCGTCCCTCAATCACATCGACACCGCCGGACCACATCATGCCGACCATGCCGCCCATCAGCAGGAAAATGGCAAAGCCGGTGAGGAGCGCGCGCTGGAATACCCGCGCACGCGCAACCGAAAAAGCCTGCTCTACGTCGTGACCGAAGGCCGTTTTCTCTGCCGTTTCTCGATTAAAGCTCTGCACCACTTTGATAGACTGAAAAATTTCGCCGGCATGACTGCCTACCTCGGCAATGCTTTGCTGGCTCTTGTTGGACAGGTTGCGCACGCGACGGCCGAAAATCAGGATAGGCAGCAGAGTTACAGGCACCGCGATCAGTATCACCAGGCTGAGCTTGAGATTGGTAATTACCATCAGCGTCAGCGCCCCGGTCAGTGTGAGGGCATTGCGAACCGCCAAGCTGACGGAACTGCCAATCAGCGTTTGCAGCAGCGTGGTGTCAGTGGTGAGGCGAGACATGAGCTCTCCGGAATGGTTGGTCTCGAAGTAGCTGGGTTGCAGATGCACCAAATTGCTGAAGACTGCGCTGCGGAGATCGGCGCTCACACGTTCCCCCAACCAGGAAACCAGATAGAAGCGGATCATTGCGCCACAGGCCATTGCCAATCCGATGACCAGCACGAGGGAGACTGCCTTATAGAGCCCTGAAGGGTCGGCCCCCGAGAACCCCTCGTCAATCAGGACCTTCACGCCGTAGCCGAGTCCAAGCTGCGCACCCGCGGTGAACACCAGCGCCACGCTGGCAGCAATAAGCCGGCCTTTGTGGGGCCATAAAAAGCCGAGCAGTTGAGAGAGAGGTGCCAGGGACTTACCGCCCACAGGCGGACGACTGTTCGGCGTTTCTGTGGTAGGCGAATCAGTCGATGATGTGGTCTGTACGGCTTCTGTCACGCAGTCGTTATCCGGTTGGCTGGTGAATTAAATCGAGGGCTGGCAGCTGCAAAGGGATCCGCTGCGCCAGATCGCAGTCTACGCGGACGGTGCGCAAAAAGATCGCCTTTGCCCAACAAAAGCGTCAGGCCACCGCTCGGTCAATCCACTCGTTGCTTATGTGCGGGATGGCTCCAGCAGGCGACCGAAGAACACGCCGAGTTCAAACAAGAGCCACATCGGGATCGCTAGCAGCGACTGCGAAATGACGTCCGGCGGGGTGAGCAACATGCCAAACACGAAGCATCCGACAATGATGAAGGGCCGTTTTTGCGACAGTGATTCGGCGGTGGTGACGCCTGTCCAAATCAGGATGACAGCAGCTATAGGCATTTCGAAGGCGATACCAAACGCCAGAAACAGCTTGAGGACAAAGTCGAGATAGCTGTTAATGTCAGTCATCACCTGAACGCTTTCTGGGCCTACGCTGGTGAAAAAAGCAAAGATCAACGGAAACACAACGAAGTAGGCGAAGAGCGCACCGGCGTAGAACAGCAACACGCTAGAGGCAAGCAACGGTAGGGCGATCCGCTTTTCTTTTTTATAAAGCCCCGGCGCAACAAAGCCCCATATTTGATACAGAATCACCGGTATCGCCATAAATATTGCCAGCACAAGACTGAGCTTGAAGGGCGTAAGAAATGGCGATGCCACGCCAGTGGCAATCATGGTGGAGCCCTCGGGCATCAGCTCCCTCAAGGGCGCCGAGACAAAGCCATAAATTTCGTTGGCGAAAGGGAATAGCACGATAAAACCAACCAGCACTGCCAATACAGCGCGCAACAACCGATCCCGGAGCTCGGTGAGATGCGCCACCAGCGACATGGGTGGATCTTGATCGTTAGGGGCACTCATTTCGACGCAGAGGTCTTTTCTGACCCGTCGGCAACAACGTCCGCCTGCTCGGCGTCATGCGCGGGATTGACGCCACTGTCTGGCCGTGCTGATGTGGCATCTAATGAGTCGATGGCTTCGAGTTCTGCACCAACCGCGCGCGTGGTGGCGCGGACCTCTTGCTCCAACTGTCGCGACTCCTCGCGCAATTTTTGCATCACTTCGTCGTTGTGCAATTCTCGACGGACTTCGGTACGAATCTGATCAAAACTGCGCCGAAAGCGATTGACCCAGGCCATGGTGGTGCGCACCGCGCCGGGAAGTTGCTCGGGGCCGACGACAAGTAAACCCACTACCCCGATCAGCAGTATCTCGGCAAAGCCGATATCAAACATGACAGGCGGCCTCGGTTAGCCGGCAGGTTTATCGGAGTCCTGCTCCTTGCGTGCCGCATTCGTGCTCTCGCTTTCGATTGACGCATCATCTTTGCTCATGCTGTCGCGAAAGCCACGAATGGCGCTGCCGAGGTCACCCCCGATGTTGCGCAGGCGTGACGTGCCAAAGAGCATCACGACAATCGCCAGAATTATGAGGAGTTGCCAGATACTGATTCCGCCAAGGCCCATTGTCATTCTCCCTGCAGTTAAGTGTTTTTCGAGCCGGCATTATGGCGCTTTCGCGCGGCTTTTTCTGCCAGTCCAGACAGCCCCATCCGTGTATCGAGCACGTTGAGTACGTCAGTGTGATTAAGATCGAGATGAGACAGCATGACCAGGCTATGGAACCACAGGTCAGCGACTTCATTCACCAGTGCATCCGCGGCGCCGGCTTGATCCATATCTTTGGCTGCGAGAATCACTTCTGTCGCTTCTTCGCCGACCTTCTCGAGAATCTTATTCAGCCCGTCGCGGTGGAGCGATGCGACATAGGATTCCTCAGGCGAAGATTCCCTTCTCTCCGCCAGAACCTGATCAAGCGCCGTCAAAATATCGTTCATTTATTCCTCCGCCACCTGCCGCCATTCACCGTTGTTCGGCGCATAGAAGAAACAGTGCCGGCGCCCGGTATGACAGGCGTTGCCTGCTTGATGAACTCGCAGCAGCAGCGTGTCGCCGTCGCAATCGAGGCGTGCCTCCACCAGCCGCTGGGTATTTCCCGAGGTCGCGCCCTTACGCCACAGCTCGCTGCGCGACCGCGACCAGTAAACGACGTCGCCACTTGTTAATGTTTGTTCCAGGGCTGCCGCATTCATCCACGCGAGCATCAGCACCTCGCCGCTATCGGCGTCCTGTGTGACCACGGGCATCAAACCTTGATCGTTCCAGTTCGGCGACATGGTGCGAGGGGTTTGTGTGGAATTGTTGACCATAGCCCAGTATGCCAGAGGTGACCTGAAGCCGTTACCGGTAGCGTGTCGACAGTACCGCCAAAAAACAGCCGCCAGCTACGATAAGCCAGGCTGTTCCACCGCTTGAAAGCGCAATGCCCGTGCCCAACGTCAGCGTGCCTGTGAGCGTCACGGGCAACATCCAGCTGGGTGCTGGATTCATCTTGGGCGCCGGTGTGTGGCTCCGTCGCAGTCGGTTCATCAGGAGGTCGGGTAGCAGAGGGAGTGCCTCCAAAAGCGCGGGCGCTTCCTGTTGCAGTCGCTGAGTGACGGTTTGCAACGAGTAACGATCTGCTAACCACTGCTCGAGGAAGGGTTTGGCGGTGTCCCACAAATTGAGCTTTGGATAGAGTTGTCGGCCCAGACCCTCGATATTCAGCAGTGTTTTCTGCAGCAAGACCAGCTGCGGTTGCACTTGCATATCAAACTGACCGGCGGTCCGAAACAGCGTCACCAACATGTGACCAAAAGAAATCTCTGACAGGGGACGCTCGAAAACAGGCTCACATAATGTCCGCATGGCCGATTCAAACTCGGCGATGGGGGTGTCTGAGGGGATCCAGCCACACTCGATGTGCAGTTTTGCACAGAGCCGGTAGTCCTGTTGGAAAATAGCGAGCAAATTACGCGCCAGATAGTAAAGATCCTGTTCATCGAGTTGCCCCACGATGGCGCAATCGACAGCGATATACCGCGGGTTATCTGGCTGGCTGCAATCCACAAAAATATTGCCCGGGTGCATGTCGGCGTGAAAAAAGCTGTCGCGAAACACCTGAGTGAAGAAAATTTCGACGCCTCGCTCAGCCAGCAATTTCAGATCGACCTGCTTCCCCATGAGGGTGTCAATGTCGCTAACGGGCACACCGTAAATGCGCTCGCTGACCATGACGTGCTGGCAGGTCAGAGGCCAGTGCACTTCAGGTACATAAACCAGCTCACCCGACTGAAAGTGCCGCCTGAGCTGTGAAGCATTCGCCGCCTCGCGCTGTAGATCGAGTTCGCCGTGAATGATGCGATCATATTCTTCAACCACTTCGACCGGGCGGAGGCGTCGACCACTGCGCGACCAGCGCGCCAGCATTCCGGCGACATGTCGCAGTATTTTGAGGTCCTGATCAATAATCTGCTCGATCCCCGGGCGCAGCACTTTCACGACAACGTCGCTGCCGTCCGGCAGGCGGGCACCATGTACCTGCGCCACAGACGCTGCCGCCAGAGGATTGGCATCGAACTCGGCAAAGCAGTCATTCAGCGGTCTTCCCAAAGCGTGTTCGATCCGCTGAATTGCCTCTTTGGCGGGGAATGCCGGCACTTGATCCTGCAGTAGTGCCAGTTCGTCGGCGATATCCAAGGGCAAAAGGTCTCTGCGGGTCGATAGCAGTTGCCCAAATTTTACGAAGACAGGACCCAGATCTTCCATTGCTCGGCGCAAGCGCTCGCCCCGGGGTGTGTTGGCGGGTACCGACATCACCGGGAACAAGCGCAACGAAAATGATAGCCACCGGGGTCGCTGCTCGGGAGGAAACAGCTGATCGAGCTGATAGCGCGCGGCAGTCCGGTAGAGCGCAATCAGTCGATTCATTATCGAGCCCTTCTTGCGGCGGCTTTAGCCAGCAGCTTTTCCACTTTGACCTGCACTTTTTCGACCCGCATGGATAGGCTCTGCACGCCGTCGAAGAAGTGCTCCAACTCGAGTTTTGGTGGTGTTAGGCGGCCTTCTTCCAGGAGATATTCTGACAGTTGTCGTTTGAGGCTTTTTCGCGCGCCTTCACCCCACCGAAACAGGCTACGAAGTGCTTTGGCCAGCTGATGGCCGGTGACATCTCCAAGGCGCTCCACCAGTGGTGCTTCCCAGTCAATATCCATCTGAGAAATCACCTGTTGCAGGCGGATGAGACTGACACTGCTCCCTTGAAGCTCAATGCCACTGTTAATCAGTGTGGCGGCGGGGTCTTCAGATGCCATCAGGGCTGCGAAGTCCTCAAGTGAACCTCTTACAAACGTTGCAGTTTTCTCTTCGCAATGACTTAACAGTCTGACTTCGGGGCCCGGCGCCAAGGCCAAATAAAGCGTAAGCTCCAATGACGTGATCTCTACTCCGATCAGGGTGCCGTCCAGCGCCTCCAGCGCGCTGTGGGAGGTGGGTGCGAGCAAGATGGCTTGGTTGATGGCTCGCTCGGCACCGGATAGTGCCGCCGACAGCAGTGCCGGGTCGTGTCGGGTCACGCCTTGAAACCTCGATGCACTGCGACGATGCCCCCTGTCATATTGTGATAACTCACATTTGCGAAACCCGCCTCTTCCATCAATCCCAGCAAGGTTTCCTGATCGGGGTGTTGGCGAATGGACTCTGCCAGATAACGGTAGCTGTCGGCGTCCTGAGTAATCCATTTGCCCATCGCCGGTAATACCTGAAAGGAGTACTGGTCATAGATTTTGGCAAGCAATGGCGAGGTTGGTTTGGAGAATTCCAGAACCAACAGCCGGCCGCCGGGACGTAGCACCCGGAGCATCGAGCGCAAGGCCATCGCTTTGTCGGTGACGTTTCGCAGTCCAAACGCAATAGTAATGCAGTCGATAGTCCCGTCTTCAAACGGCAGCCACTGTGCGTCCGCCTGAACAACATCAATATTACCGGTCGCCCCCTTGTCTATCAGGCGATCACGGCCGACCTCGAGCATGGCCGCATTGATGTCTGCCAATATCACGCGGCCATCGGGCCCAACCAATCGAGAGAATTTGGCGGCCAGATCACCGGTGCCCCCGGCAATATCAAGAATGGTTTGTCCGGCACGGGCGGCGCTCAACTCAATGGTGAAGCGTTTCCATAGCCGGTGGATGCCGCCGGACATCAGATCGTTCATGAGATCGTAGCGGCTGGCCACGGAGTCGAAGACCTCGCGAACTAGCCCGGCTTTTGCAGCGCGGTCTACTCGGGAAAAGCCGAAGTCTGTGCTGTCGTCCGAATTGCTGGTGTCTATTGCGTCGTCATTCACCGGCGATGCTCCCTTTAGCGCCAGCGCTCAGCCAGCGAGCCGGCAAGTGTACCTGAGCATGGGCGTGGTGTTCAGAGGGGAGGTAAGGGCGGTTCTGGCAACTGTTCGCGCCGCTCAATGCCTCGGCGGGGTGTTTTCAGGGTTCGAAATGGAGAACTTGGACGGCGGCATCTCTGGATTGCCCGGCAGCGGTCAGTTGGCGAAGATAGTCGTGCCAGTAACGATCCTGATTCTCGGCAAGGTCACGGAGATAGGACCAGCTGTATAATCCCGAGTCGTGGCCGTCATCAAAAGCGATTTGGACGGCGTAATGTCCCACAGGCTCAATACCCTTGATGCCAACGGCCGCTTTGCCTGTTTGTAAGGTTTCCTGTCCTGGGGCGTGTCCGCGAACCTCCGCTGAGGGCGAGTAGACGCGAAGAAATTCCGCGCTCAGTTTGAAGGCGGCACCGTCATCGAAGTCGATCTCCAGCATGCGCTGGCTCTTCGAGTAATGGAGTCGACTCACCCGGCGTTGCCCTGACACGGTTACGGCACCTCGCTCGCAGACTGTGGCTCGCGTTTGAGTAGTAGCGCATCCATATCTGCTTCAGCGGTCAGGGTCCGCGCCCGCGCCATTTCTGAACGATTGGCAAAAGGCCCAAGATATACCCTAAACCAACGCCCATTGCCCCCTTCTCCCGCTTCAATAGAGGCATCGAGGCCCAGCAACGCTAATTCTCCGCGACGGCGGTCAGCATCTGATTCCTTGCGAAAGGAGCCTACCTGTAACAAATATTGCGCATTATCACGACGCGGGGACTCTAAATTAGCGGGTTCAATTTCAGGGTTCAGGTCCAGCTCCTGATTGGGCAGTACCTCGTAAAAATCGAAACGTGGTCCGGTTTCTATCTGAAGATTGGGGGGTGACGCGGCTATCGCTTGAGCGGTTTCCTCGGGCTGTTGTGACCAATGTGCTGCGCCCAGACTAGCAAGGACGCCGGCAACGCAGCCCGCTGCGAAGCCCTGCAGATGCGCCGCTGATAGCGTGGGCGGCGCAACTGTGGGGCCAGATCGGGTGGCGGCGCCACGAGGGGATCCGGTTTTCTGCCGAGGCTTTGTCGCTCTTTTGGCCATGTCACATGGTCTCCGGTGCAGAGACACCTAGTAGGTCCAGACCGTTGGCAATGACCTGTTGGGTGGCCGCCACCAGCGCAAGCCGGGCTTTCTGAACATCCGGTTCGGCGTCCAGAATGTGATGGGCGTTATAAAAAGCATGAAAGTCTGACGCGGCCTGCCGCAGGTAGTTAGCGACGTCGTGTGGCTCCAGGCGCTCTGCCGCGGTGGCAACGACCTCCGGGAAGCGGCCCAGCGTTATCGCCAGTGTCAGGGCCTCTGGTTCACAGAGGCAGTCGAGGTGCTCGAGACCCGCCGCTTCCGCTCCATCCCCCAGCGCCGACTGGGCTTTACGGCGAATGCTTGCGGCCCGCGCATGGGCATATTGAATGTAGTAAACCGGGTTTTCGTTGCTCTTTGCCAGCGCCAGGTCTACATCGAAGGTGAGCTGCGACGAGGGGGCGCGTGCCACAAGAAAATACCGGGTCGCGTCGCACCCCACCCAATCAATCAGGTCGCGCAGGGTGACATAGCTGCCCGCGCGTTTGGACAGCTTTACCTCGGTGCCATCACGCATCACGGTGACCATTTGATGCAGCACGTACTCGGGCCAACCCTTCGGAATACCGG
>Ga0181602_10003722_pt1 | contig 12074 bp, 12 predicted proteins | sample 041ome_14_FD_148640 | JGI IMG/M metagenome (GOLD analysis project Ga0181602, IMG submission 148640) | Coastal salt marsh microbial communities from the Groves Creek Marsh, Skidaway Island, Georgia - 041408US metaG (spades assembly) | ecosystem: Environmental > Aquatic > Marine > Intertidal zone...
ATCTGTGGTGGAGGGGGGGGGGGTTGTGTGGTTGTGGTTGTGGTTGTGGTTGTGGATTTTGAATACATGGCGATCGTGGGGTGTTGTATATATCCAAGGACACCCCGGATACCACAATGACGGGGTTTGCTTTTTTGTTTGTGCGTTCTGGGTGTGTATACACATACATACATACAGGCGCTGGATGACGTTTCATTCGGCACTCGTCGTCGTGCGGTGCGCGCGAATCATGGGGGCTTTGGTCGTCGCCGCGTCGTCGTCGTCGTCGCCGGGCACGCCTGAGCTCGGGAACATTCGCGTGTCGTCGAACGCGGCGTCGTCGAACGCGGCGCAGAGACGCGCGCGCGCGGCGAAGGCGACAAAGACGATTCATCTCGTGCGTCACGGCCGCACGGAGATGAACGAGTACTTGCGCACCAATCACTGGGCCGATGCCGATTTTCGCGATCCGATGATGATTGATACGAGGTTGACGAGTGAGGGCGAGGCGCAGGCGCGGGCGCTGAGGGCGATCAGCGCGGCGTTGGAACCGAGGCCAGAGTTGATCGTGAGCTCGCCGCTGCGTAGGGCGTTGCGCACGGCGGAGCTCGCGTTCGAGGACGTCGAGCGCGATGTGCCGAGAGTGGTGTGTGCGTTGGCGCGCGAGCGCGTGTTTCATGGGTCTGACATCGGGCGCGTGCGGAGTGTTTTGGCTGAGGAGCACCCGGAGTGGTGCTTGGAAGACCTCGGGGACGCCGACGCCCCGTGGTGGTACGTCGCGCCGGGGTGCGAAGATCCGCATGGAACGGCGGTTTTGGAACCCGTGGAAGTGTTTGAAAAGCGCATGGAGGAATTTAAGTTGTGGATTGACGCGCGGCCGGAGAAAACGATCGCGGTGGTAGCGCACTGGGGGGTGTGCTTTTCCCTCACGGGGGAGGAGTTTCAGAACTGCGAGCTGCGGACGCTCACCGAGCAAGATCTCATCGTAGGGAACGGTGATTTTAAAAAGTATGACGTGTTCTTGCAAGACAACGTGCAAGGACGAGTTGGTAGATTTCTAGTGTCCGTTCGCAATCGTTTGAGTTGGTTATTTTAGTCATTCTTCGATGTGATAAATGTATATTGTTCGTCGTCTCCCTCGCCTTGCTACTGAGGGCTTGTTTTTTTACTTGGTCACCTTGAATGACTTGATTTGCGCGAGCAAAGCCTTGGCTTCGGCATTGTTCTTGAAGTGATCGCGCACTGGTTGAAGAATGACGTTAAGCATGGCGGCCAAGGACGGCTTCAAGTCACCCGGGTGCACGTCGCCGCTCACGTAGTCAGCCTCGAGCTCTTCGTAGTTTTCATACGTCTTGTCACCGCCGTTCTCTTCCTTGCGCTTCAACACAAAGTTTCCGTGCCAAGGCATGATGATGTACTTGATGTACTCCATGCACGGGTTGCCAGCGATCTCCTTCTCCGGGCAGTAGGCCTTTTTAATCTTCGTGTTGACTTCTTGTTCGCTATCCTCCATGAAAATAGCCGAGTCAGGGTCAGACTTGGACATCTTTTCCTGCCCTTGCTTCAAGCCCATGAGCATGTGGTGAGATAGAATAATCGGTTTGTTCTTTCTCTTGATGTCATCGCAGTATTCGCGCGCGAGCATGTTCACTTTGCGTTGGTCCATGCCAAGTTGGCAAATGTCGGCGCCCAAGAAGAAGATATCCGCGCACTGCATGCACGGGTAGAAGATCTGCGACGCCGCTAATTCATCAGATTCGGAGCGTCCCATGATTTGTGAGCAACGCAAAATGCGCGAAAGCTTATTCTTACGCGCGATGTCGAGCACCAAGGGCCAATATTCGTGCGCCTTTTTGTTAATCTCTTCGCTGCTCCACACAAACTCCACGTTTTCCAAATCCATCCCGATCGCCTTCCACACCTCAACCATGTACTGACCAACTTTTTGAATCTTCTTCAAATCCCCACCCATCTTATTATTCATCAACGCGAACCAATCCGCCACCCAAAACTTAAAGTGGCACCCAATTTTCGTCAACTTGTTCACATTCAACGCCTTCATCACCCCTTGCGCGATGTGCATGCGCCCAGACGGCTCGAACCCATCGTAGCACACCGGCATGGGCTTCTTCTCCAGTAATCGTCGCAACTCATCCGCTTGAATGCATTCCTCCGCGATCGACAACGCGAGTTCGTGTCGCACGTTCAGCGTCAACCCGCTAGGTTCGTGCACCGGGTTCGCATCGGCGCCGTCGTCGTTCACCGTCGCCGCCGCCATCGCCGCCGTGACCTCGCTCGCGTCCGTGGACATCGCGTCTATCGTGCGCTCGTCGCCTGCCGTGCGTCCGTGCGTGCGCCCGTGCGTGCGCCCGTGCGTCGCCGTGTGCGGCAACGCGACTTTTTCGGCGCGTAATCCACACACGCCGACGCGCGTCGACGCGCGTGTGCGAGCGATGCGCGCGCGGACGATGCGGCGCACGAATGCGTCGGTGTCCGCGTCGCGCGCGTTGGCGGCGGCGTTCGTGGCGGTGATCGCCGCGACCGGCGCGGGGCGCGGGGCTCGCGCGCGTGAGTTTCCAGACGCTGATTCTACGACGTCTTCGGAGGCGATTGCGTCGGAACCGGTCAAATCGTCGGCGTGCTCGACGACGCACGTCGATGCAACGCGCATCGCGGACGATCGCGGGGCGACGTGTGCGTGGTACGACGCGGATTGGTCCACGGGATGTTGTCCCGAGACGTCTACGCGTTTCGCGTGCGAAGGATGCGACGCCGCGAGCACGCGATGCTGTTCCGCATACGACGCGTGTGTGTCGTGTTGTCAAGGACCATCGCATGATGTGCATAAGGCGATGGGGGCGCACGCCAGGGGAAGGAATCAAGTGGTGACGGGGTATTTTTCTGACGCCTTCGCGTATTGCGCGAATCGTTGCCGCACGCAGCCGAGCGTGACGTTTCATGAGAACACCTACGTGACCGCGGCGAAATATTGTTATGGTGATTATCCCAAGAACGAAGATCCAGTGCCGGCGTTGAAAGGCAAGGCGTTCGCGGGTGATTCACCGGATGAAACAAAAAAATAGGCAGTAGCACGACACTTGTACAATACCACGCGCAGCACAATTAGCCTCTCTTCATGTTCACACGCGCGCGCCGCTTTGCGACGATAGCGGCGTCGACGACGACGAGCTCGTTGAGCGATAGAACGCGCGTCGTGCTCGCGCTTGGATCGAACGAGGGCGACCGCGTGGGGTTGTTTAGAGACGCGCTCGCGCGACTGCGACGCGACCTCGGGTTCGAGCTCCACGCGCATTCGTCCCTGTACGAGACTCCACCGGCGTACGTCACGGACCAAGGGAAGTTTCTAAACGCTGCGTGTGTGGGTTCGTTTCCTACAGAGGTGGCTCGCGATGCGCTCACGCTCTTGGATGGGTTGAAACGTCTCGAAGCGGCGGCGGGGCGCGACTTTACGGGTCGACGGTACGGTCCACGACCAATGGATTTGGATATATTATTCCACGCATCTGGCGCACATTTGTGCGATAGGTTAACCATTCCCCACCCGCGATACGCCGAGCGCGCGTTCGTGCTGGCGCCTTTGGCAGACTTGGAGGGCGCGGCGACGACGGCGGATGCGACGAGCGTCGGGTTGAGGCACGCTAGAGAACATTGGCGACTCATGGGCGAATCGCGAGCGATGGAGGAAGAAGATATAGTGCGCGTAATGCCTTTGAAAAATAAGTTGTGGAGTTGGGGCGCGTCGACGGCGGTAATGGGGATATTAAATATCACGCCCGACTCGTTTAGCGACGGCGGGAAATTTAGCGCGAGTGTGGACGCTGCAGTCAATCATGCGCGAGCGATGGTCGCCGCAGGAGCGACAATCATAGATGTCGGTGGTCAGTCGACCCGCCCTGGGGCAACGCGCGTGAGCCCGGAAGAAGAAACCATGAGGGTGATTCCAGTTGTTCGCGCTTTGGCGAAAGAATTCGCCGAAAGGGACGACGTGTTTATATCCATTGACACCTTTTACGGCGACGTGGCAAGCGCAGCCGCGGAAGCTGGTGCCAATATTATAAATGATGTCAGTGGTGGATCATGGGATCCGAAGATGTTGCCGACGGTTGCGGCTTTGAAGCAGCCGCTGCCGTACGTCGTGATGCACGTTCGAGGCGACCCGAGCAATATGCAGAGCATATCGAATACATCGTACAATGGGCACGTATGCGACGAAGTCGGTGATGGTTTGCTTGCCACTGCACGAAAATGCATTGAGGAAGGTATCGAGCCTTGGCGTTTGTGGATTGATCCTGGTATTGGATTTGCCAAGACGGGGCGGGCGAATGTGGAATTATTGCGCGATTTACCTCGCGTGAGAAGTCGTTTAGCACCCCTTGGAGGAGCCGTGGTGCACGCGCCCATGCTCATAGGAGCATCACGTAAACGTTTTTTAGGTGAGTTGACGGGTCAAGCCGAAGCGTCTGATAGAGATGTAGCATCAGTAGCCGCGCTCGTGGGCGCCGTTAATGGCGGCGCAGACGTCGCGCGCGTGCACAACGTGCCAATGTCTGTGGATGCCGCGCGCATCGCTGACGCCCTGTGGCGCCGCTAACCTGAAGTATAGTGTGTAGTTTTAGTTCATTGTTTGTCATGTTGATGTACCGGTATCGATAGCGCTCAACAATTTGATTTGCAATCTCTCTTTTGATTAATACATTCACGACCGGCTAAAAAACGTCTCTTCTAAAGTGTACCCGGGCAAAGTGCTTACTCTTCGTCCTCAATCTTAGGCGCAAGGAAGTAGGCAACGTAACCAACAGACTCAATGACGTACTGGACGACGATCGGCAACTGCGCGCTCAAGCGGATCATCACTTGGTCGCTCAACGGCGTCGCCTTGGTGAAAGAGTTCAAGTAGCGAAGGGCAAACGTCAGCGTCACTGGTGCGCTGAGTTCAATGGAAATGTTCTTCTCCTTTTCGTCATCAGCATTTTGACGCAAAGTAATGTTAGCGTCACCAATGTCACCAGTCGTCGTGAACTTGACGCCATCCTTGGTCACAGCGATGGTCACGGTGTCGCCGATGGAAGCCAAGTCTCGGCAGATGCGTTGAAATTCCGCGGACGGCATCTTGATAGTCGCCTCGTAATCCGTTTCAGGGATACCCAAGTGCTCGCTGTCGATATCCATGAGCTTCAGCTCAAAGTCAGAAATCTTATCTTGACCTGTTTCGCGCGCGCATCGACGTCGTAGTACATTCACGGTTAGTTGCCTCGGTCGCTCAAGCTCGCGCGCGCGTTTGAAATCGCCGCCTGGCCACGTCGCGAAATCGTATCAATACTCACCCGGAGACTCGAACATGAACGTCACAACATCACCAGCATCATCCGCCTTCATGGTAATCGCATCTTCGTTACCAGCGCACTTCAACATCTTAGCCTACATGCGTTCGAAAGCGTCGACGACGCGACGCGCGTCGTTCAAAAACAGTTTGTTAGTCCCACCTGTCGCTGTAGCACCTCGCGAGACTCTACCGCCCGTCGCGACCGCCACCGCGGCGCTCCGCACGCGCCAAACCGCGCACACATTTCCCGCGCATATATCCCCCGCCCATGCCCCACCCGTGGCGCGCTCGAACGCGCGCACGACGCCCCGAACGCGCGCGATCGCCACCATCGCATCGTCCGCGAACCATCCGCATCATCAATCATCATGCACCCAAACACGCGAAGCGCGACGCACCATATTCGCCAGATTCATCCCCATCGTCAACGGACGATCGCATCGAAAGTGTGCGAACCCATCGGAGTGCAACTTCAACGACACGAGCGAGACGTGGGACGAATCCATGGCTTGGAGTTTAAACCCATCCATCGGGTCCGCCTCAAAGTTCGCATCGGTGACGAGATCTTTGACCGAGTCGAGGACTTTTTTAAGGATGGAGCCTTGGTTTAAGCGAGCTTCGAACATTGCTGTTGTGTTATGTTGTGTGCGTATGTGTGTTCGCGTGCGGCGCGCGGACGTGTGACGGGTGTTCTGCGCGCATCGTCGCGCGCGACAGCTGCGAAAGTTCAAATGCAAATGACATCCGTCATTGTGGTGCATGATGGGCGCCGAACGCGAACGCGAACGCGAACCGACGATGACGACGACGTGGAACGATTGGATGTTGGCTATGTGTTGTGTGACAAAAATGAGCGACTAGGTGATATGTGTGTGGGAACATGCGCGGCCGGTGAGGTGGAGATGAGGCGCGCGCTAGCGACGTCGAGTCGCGCCGCGGATGAAGGCCCACGCGACGGAGAGCGGCGCGTCTAATAATTCGACGCCGTTCATGGCATCAATCGCCGCCTGTGCCTCCTTCTTTTCGGCGTATTCTATGAATGCGTATCCTTTGACGAAACCAGTGCGTCGGTCGAGGTTTAGGTGGAGGTTTTTGATGTCGCCAAAGTCCGCGAAGGCGTCGTGGACGTCGTCCTCTTGCGCCTCTTCGTGCACGCCGCCGACGACGATGATCCATCCCTCGACCGAACGCACGGGATCGTTCGCGCTCCCGCCGGTGTCATCGCCGTCGACTGTTTCGTACTCACCTTTGGCGTAGTCGCGCTCGTGCGTTGAGCGTGAGCGGTCGTATCCGCGTCCCTGCGCGCGCGCCGTCGGACGTCAGACGCCGTCGGACGTACGTCAGTCTCGGTCTCTCTCTCACGCGAACGAGCGAGCGAGCGAACGAACGAACGAACGAACGAACGAACACGATGACCATCACAACGTACCTTTCGCCTACCCTTACCCACGTCCATATCGTCCTCACCGTCGCGCGCATCGTCCGAAATCTGTCCCTCCTCGCGCGGCGCCATGACGATTGATTGAATCGCAATCCAACCCGCCGCGTCGCACTCTCTCGCCACCACCGCACCCCGCGACGCTGTCGTCTCGCGCGCTCGCCCCGCGCGCCGCGCCCCACGCCGTGTACTCGCCGTCGATCGACGCGAACGACGCCACCAAACCGTCGCGTCGCGCGCACGCGTCACTCAATGACGCCCCGCACCGCCCTCGCATTCGCGCTCCTCGCGCTCGCCGCGCTCGCGCGACGCGTCGACGCCGCGGTGACGTACGTCAAACCCAACTGGGCCCCCGTGAGCGAGTGGTCGCCCGCCGCCGATCGATCCGCCGCGGCGGCGCTGCATTCGAGCGCGATGTCGGCGTACGCCACGGCGCTCGACAACGATCCGCGCGTGAAACCGTGCGTGTATTGCTAAACGATCGCGACCGAGGAGGAGGAGGAGGAGGACGACGACGACGGCGATAGCGTTTAGGCGCATTGTATTACCACACCTAGCGACGTATAGCGCGACGCCGCCGACGCCGATGAAGACGACGACGATGAAGACGTTCGAACGGCCACCGCCGCACCGCACACCACCACCGACGCCGACGCCGCGACGACGCGCGCGTCGAGCGCGAACGCGACGCATAGACGCCAGTCGCCATCGTCTCCCGCGACGACCGACGACGACGACGACGACGACGACGACGACGACGACGACGACGACGGCGCGGCCCCGCGGCTCGTGGACGCCATGCCTCGATCGATGGAACAGGTACCGTCGATCGATATCTCCATCGATGGATGGTCTCGCGCCATCGATGCGCGCATCGATCGAGACCATCCATGCGATCGATCGAGGTGCGCGCAGCGTCGACGTCGTCACTCGACGACGGACGACGGACGACGACGACGACGACGATGATGATGATGACCACGCAGACGCACGGGATGACGACGACGACGATGCCGACGCGCCGCGCGACCACGCGCCGCGCACCTGTCGCCGTGACGCGCGCCGCGGCGTCGAACGCCGACGACGACGCGGTGGCGTGGCGCCCTCTCGCGGTCGGGGCGCTGGCGGCGTTCGCGCTCGCCGCGGCGCCGTTCTCGGCGCGCGCGGAGATGCGCTTGCCGCCGATCGATACTGATCCTAACCGTTGTGAGCGCGCGTTCGTTGGGAACACCATCGGGCAGGCGAACGCGGTGAGCGATAAGGCGTTGGATCTCAGAAAGTGCTCGTACGACGGCAAGGATTTGAGCGGGAAGACGTTGAGCGGCGCGTTGATGGTGAATACGTCGGCGAAAGGGACGAATATGACGGAGACGGTGATGAGTAAGGTGTATGCACCGGATGCGAACTTTTCTGGGGCGAATTTCACCAATGCGGTGATTGATCGCGCGACGTTCGATGGGAGCGATATGATTGGGACGAATTTCACGAACGCCGTCATCACCGGGGTGAGCTTTGAGAATACTGATTTAACCGATGCGGATTTCACCGAAGCGCTCGTTGGTAACGAGGATGTGAAGCGATTGTGCGCGAACCCGACGTTGAAGGGGGAGACGCGCCTGCAAGTCGGATGCCGCAACTAGATATTTCCCCGCGCGCTTGTAATTCGACGAGATGAAAAAGACAGAATACGCGCGTATTTGAGATATTTATTAAAGTGTGCGCTCAAATTTATCGGATCGGGACTATCGGTGACATACATGGAAAACAAGCGTAAATGGTGATAAGCCAGCGTGTGCGTTGCTTACCAGCCAGAGCGGCGGCCGGCGGCGCGGTCGCGTTCGCGAGCGGCGCGCGCGATTTCCTTAGCCTCGGCGGTGGACATGCGCTTGCGGGGGGCGCGTTCGGGAAGACGCACGCCGTTGGATTTTTGGAACTCCAAAACCTTGTTCATGAGCACCAAGCGGTCGGCACCAGTGTATCGTTGGACTTCCTTACCGTCAGCGTAGAACACAAACGTGGGGACTTCCGTCACATTGAGGGACTGCATCAACGCCTTGGATTCCGCCGAGGTGTCGCCCAAGAGGCGAGCCCAGCGCGTGGCGCCGGCAGTATTCTTCGCCAATGAGATGATCGCCGGGAAGATGTGCAAGCACCCGACCGGGGCGTTCTTCTCGACAGACACGTCCAAGATAGCGAGTTGCTTTTCGCACGGCACGCTCAAGCCGTTTTGTTCCGGCGCGCACAGCGCCAAAAAATCTTCGAGCTCCCCCGCCGAGGCGACTTCGGTGATGTACTCAGACGCCTTCATACCGCCCGCACCGGAATCACCATAGAACAACACGCCCTCGGCAATCTTTTCGTGCGAACCAGCACCCGCACCGACGTGTTCCCACACCAATTCACCGTGCTTGTAGTACTGGTACGTCGGGAACGCGTGCGCGCCCAAATCCTTGGCCAACGTGCGCGCGCTTTCGTTCCCAACCACCTCAAGCTTCAAAAACGTCACGTCGTTCGCCTCGCGAGCGATGCGCGCCAAAGACGCACTCAATTGCTTGCACGAGTACATCTTAGCGTCGTCACCGCTCCACGCGGTCTCACCCGCGAAGCATTCCTCGTCGGATTCGATCGCGAGCATCACGAGATTGTCCCCAGCGAGCGCCAACGCCGCGTCGAGCTCGCTCGCGCTAGAAATCTCCGTCGTGCGCTCGAGAACCTGTTTCGTTTCTTGCGCGCGGCGAATATCCCCTTCGCTCGCGGCGCGGATCGTTCGCGCACCGCGCGTCGTCGTCGATCGCGCCCCGCGAGGGTACTGACGCGTCAGCGCGCGCGCGTTCGCCGCGAACACCGCTCGTGCGGTGCAAGAACTCATCGTCGTGCGCGCGGGATGAATGCAACAAAAATGTCAACGTCTGTTCGCGAGGCGAAACGCGAAGTCGGTGGCGTCGCGTGCGCTGCAGAATGCCGATCGCGATCGACGAGGGATACGATTATTCTCGCGGGGTGCCGAAACGCGGGTGTTTTTCACGCCTCTCTCTCGCGCGCGCTCTGGGCGTGGCGCGACGACCGGCGCGCGGCACACTCGCGCGCGCGAGATGGAACGCGTGCGCGCACATCGCGCGGTGGCGGTGGACGGTCGATCGCTCGCGCGCGCGCGGGTGGAGGCGCGACGATGCGCGCGCGCGCGGGCGGTGACGAGAGGCGATGACGCGGACGTCGTGGTCGTCGGGAGCGGTATCGGTGGACTCACCGCGGCGGCGATGTTGGCGTATTATGGAAAGAAGGTACGATGCGCGCGAGCGCGAGCGATCGGGGTGGGGCGAACGGTGGGGCGCAGCGATGCGTGAGGGGCGGCGCGTGGGGGTGGTGACTCCGATGCGATGGGGACTCGCGCGCGGCGTGGATTAGTGCTCGAGGATTCGTACTGACGACGCGCGCGCGCGCGATTTGTTTCGCAGGTGATTGTTGTTGAATCACACTACGCCGTCGGTGGCGCCGCGCACGGGTTTTCGCGCAAGCACGAGCGTGGGGAGTTTAAGTTTGACACTGGACCGAGCTTTTTCGCCGGGCTCACGAAACCAAACGCGTTGAACCCGCTCGCGGCGGTGCTTCGATTGCTTGGAGAAGAGCTGGAAACGGTGAAATACGATCCACTCGGAACGTTTCATATCGAGCCCAACGTACCGGGGTTGAGACGACATGCGAATTTAGGGACACTGGTGAGCGAAGTGCGTCGCTTTTCGCCGACGGGCGCCGACGAGCTCGAACGCGCCGTACCCAAGATTCGCAGCTTGTACGAATCTCTCAGTGGCTTACCCACCACGGCGTTGCGTGCGGATTGGAAAGTAGCGCTCGTGATCGCGAGCCGGTATATGAAAGCCATGGCTGGGCTCGGGCCGTATTCAGGCGTGCTCCCGCAGCCGACGGTCAAGTTGCTCGATTTTTTAGACATTAACGACCCGTGGATGAGGTACTTAGCTGATTTAGAGTGTTTTTTATTGAGCGGCGTCGATGCGAGCGGCACGGTAAGCGCAGAGTTTGCCGCAGTGTTCGGTGCGAGCGATAGTTTAGGCGTGAGTGAGTTTCCGCGCGGCGGCGCCGAGGAAATCGCCAAGGCGCTCGAACGCGCCTTGGTGAAAAACGGCGGCCAAGTGCGTTTGAAGTCGCACGTCGAGAACATCATTATCGAAGACGATGCCGCCGTTGGTGTCCGTTTAGCGAACGGCAAGGGTGACATTCGCGCCCCGATTGTGCTCTCCAACGCGAGCGTGTGGGATACGTATGGCAAATTACTTCCGCCCGGCGCCGTGCCCGAGGCTCAAAAGCGCGACGCCATGGCGACGCCGTACAGCGAGTCCTTCATGCACTTGCACCTCGGTATCGAAGGCGAAGGGCTCGATTTCTCGCACACCGGCGGTCATCACGTCGTGGTGCTGGATAAATCCCGACCAATCTCTGAACCGGGCAACGTGTGCATGATTTCCATCGCGAGCGTGTGGGAGCCAAACATGGCGCCCGCCGGATGTCACTCGGTGCACGCGTACACGATGGAACCTTTCGAGGGATGGGAAGAACTCAAATCCACGGACAAGGCGGCGTACGAAGCCCGCAAGAAGGAAGCCTCCGACAAGTTGTACGTCGCCCTCGAGCGCGTGGTGCCCGACATCCGCGCCCGCGTGCTCCTCGAACTCATCGCCTCCCCGGCGACGCACAAATCATGGCTCAGGCGACACAAAGGCACATACGGTGCCGCTATTCGCGCCCCAGCCATGTTCCCTGGCCCGCAAATCAACTCTATAAAAGGCTTGTACCGCGTCGGCGATAGCGTCGCCCCGGGCGTCGGCGTCCCCGCCGCCGCCGCCAGCGGCGTCATCGCCGCCAACGCCCTCGTCTCCTTCACCGAGCACATGCGCGCGCAAGACGCCATGGACGCCGCCGCGCTCTAATCTCATCCCCACACACCATCACGCACGCGCACCTTAGATATGTGTATTGTGTATTACACCATCCGCGCGTACCCATACTGCATACACATACCCATACACACGCGGTCCGTCGTGGCGTCGTCGTCACCGCGACCGCGACCGCGACCGCGACCGCGACCGAAAAAAAAACTATATAAACTACACCCAACCCAACCCCCCCCCCCCCCCCCTCGTCGTCGAATCGACATCGACATCGACATCGACATCGACATCGATCGCGCGTCCCTTCGCGCCACTTCGCGTCGGCGCATCCATCCATCCATCCATCCATCCGTCGGTCGATGGGGCCGCCGACGCCGACGATGCGTGCGATGCGTGCGGTGGACCATCA
>Ga0181602_10003746_pt1 | contig 12030 bp, 9 predicted proteins | sample 041ome_14_FD_148640 | JGI IMG/M metagenome (GOLD analysis project Ga0181602, IMG submission 148640) | Coastal salt marsh microbial communities from the Groves Creek Marsh, Skidaway Island, Georgia - 041408US metaG (spades assembly) | ecosystem: Environmental > Aquatic > Marine > Intertidal zone...
GTCTTTTTTTTTAAACGATAATAACAAACACAGAGAGGAGCTCTTTTACGAACCCGAGCGGCGAACATTCCAGACTCGTTCGACCCGTCGAAGTACGACGGCACGGGTGCTGCGGAAGGCGAAGACGAAGGGAAACCGGCGACGTTGATGGAGACTTTGTTCGGCGGCGACGGGTGGAACAAAGGTCGAACCCGACCGCCGGCGAAGGACCGTTTGTTGGCTATTCTGCCGTATTTAATCCCTATGATGGGTTGCATCGCTTTCACCAACGACGGGTTTGAGTTCTTCCCGTTAACTTTGCAGTTTCTGGACTTTTTCACGGCGCCGATGATGATTTTCTACTCCAACGGGTTCATTCCGTTTTGCACGTTTTTCGGTTTGTTCTTAGCCGTCGTGAGGAACCCGAAAGTGCCGCACTTTATTCGATACAACACCATGCAAGCTATCATGTTGGATATTTGCATCATGCTCGCCGGTTTAATCATGCAATACTTACCCCTCTTCCTCGCGGTCACCTTCTTTGGTGCTTTGGTAGAAATCTTAGCTTTTGCCAACGGCACGTACGCTATTTTGTACTCCGTTTGGAACGCCGTGCAAGGCTTGTACCCGGAAATCCCAATCATCACCGAAGCGGTGTACGCGCAAGTCACGGAAAGTATTCAAAACCCGGACGATTTTGGTGAGGATGAAGATTAAACAGAGATTAAACAAAAAGGGAGAGAAGAAGAGAGAAAGTAGAAAGTAATAATCATTATACTAATAATAAGAACACGTATAATAAAAAATGTAGTACTTTGCTCGAAAAAAGAGCACGAATACACGCAAGTACGAAAAAGGACGGAATATCGCGTCAAAATATCTTTCCTCACTCTTTCGTTGGATCCATCTCATCACTCTCACGGATTTATAAATATTTGAAGAACAAACATGATCGCATCTTCCACGACATCCTCGACGATCAAACATCAACAGCGTTTGATGATGAGCAAAAGCAAGAAGCGATTTTCGTCGTCTTCTGTTTGTGTTCGATCAGGCAGCGCGAGAGCAGCTTCTGTAAAATCCGATGACGACGACGATGCGAATGTCGACAACAACAACGGTTCGGTGAACAGACGCAACGCGTTGCTCGCGATGACCGTCATCGGTACCTCGGCTGCGCAATCCGCTCTTGCTTTGGATTTAGGCTCTCTCGCGGAAGATCTCTTGAAGGAGAAAGACATGTCCGCGAACGAAGATATGAATGCGATTAAAGCGAAGAGAGCGGTGAACTTGCCAAAGTTGGAGGTGGAACCGCTCGATCGATTAGAAGGCGCGGCGAGAACGTCTGGGGCGAACAAATCGAAAGCGCAAATTGAATACGCACAGTACATCGCTCCGATTATCGAAGATAACATCGATTTGGACTTTGGATCGTATTGTCGATTGGCGTTGGCGGACGCCGGGACGCACTCAGTCGTCGGGAAGAAGTACGGTTTGAACGGTTCCGTTCGATTCGAGTTGGATCGACCGGAAAATAAAGGTTTGAAGAAAGCGATGGCTTCGATTGAGAAGATCAAGAAAGCTGTCGATAAGGAGACGACGCAACCGGTTTCATACGCGGATTTGATCGCCATCGTCCCGCACTTTGCGGCGAGAATCCAGTTCAAAAAGGATTACGTCGAGGAAGTCGGGAACGACGACAACTACGAGTTCTTGTTCATCGGCACGAACCCGTTTTTGGGCGCGAAGGTGCGCGTTGGACGCTTGGACGCCACCGAAGCCGATCCGGAAGGGTTGATTCCAAACTTGGAAACCGCGACTGGGGCAGAGTTACTCGCGTGGTTCAAACGCATGGGTAAAGGTCCGAACGAGTTGGCCGCTTTGGCGCCGTATTTGTACTCAGACCCGGCGAAAGGCTTGGAAGTTGTCTCTCAAGACGGCACGTGCGAAAGATTGCTCGGCGTCTTTGAAACGCAACGAATTTTGGGTAAGAGAGCGCCGGGACCAGCGGTGACGATCATCAAAAACTTCAAGCAAATCACGGACAACGCCATCCCGGGCGGCGCCATGGAAATCGCTCCGGCAGTCTTCGACCCGCCGTACGTCGACTACGCGTTTATTAAAGGTGGTGGCGAGATTCCGAGAGTTGGTGCGTACCCGGCGAGACCGAATGCAGCCAGGGAAGGTGGCTCCGTATTCGCTTTGAGGATGAGAGGCGAAACTGGCTCGGTCTCGAGTTTGGGCGGTAGAAAACAGGATTAACGTCGTCGTCGTTATTATATTACTACCATTTTTATAATTACATTATTTAATACGACGTGCAGCTGCTTGCTCTTTATTATTATTAATTCCTCTCTTGTTGTTGTTGTTTATATCTACCGTTTTCGCTATCTTTTTCAATCTTCTAAGCGTGATGGATGAATGCTAGTAATAGTACTACTCCTTTCTCTTTCTTGAGCGTATTTCGTCATCGCGAGCGCAACCAATCTCAAATCGGAGCTGGATACTTTTTACTCTGTTCTTTCACTAATCTGTTATACTCCGTCCGATCTTGCGTGAACATCACGTACGCCGGCGACTGTGCCGGTGACAAAGGGTTTGGCGTTTTCAATAAATCCTGAACGCCTAAAAGTATTTGTTTCACCGTAATAGAGGGCGACCAATTCTCTTCTTCGTTCAAGATGGACAAACACACGGTTCCGCTCGGATACACGTTCGGGTGGTAAAACCCTTCCGGAAATTTCACTTTCGGTGGTTTCACCGGGTACTCTTTGTTGAACTCTAACGTGACCGGGTAAAACCCTTGGTCCCAGATGGTATCTCTCGGTCCTGGAATCAACGCTTTCCATTTGAAGAAATTCACATTGTTTCCTCCTTTATCTCCTCCTGATGTTGTTGTTGTCGTTGTTTCTGATGCTACTTCTTTCGTCGGCCCGGCGGTAAAGCCAAAAGGTCGGTCTTTCCGCCACGCTTTGCGTTCGGCCATCAGACGTTGCGTCGCGATCGACGACATTTAATAGTATATATTCTTCTTAAAGAATTCTTCTTCAGAGTTCTTTCGTCTGACGAATACTTTTTTCTCTTCGTTTGACTGCTCTTTTTTCTAATAAATTTCTTCATTTGTCTCTGCTCTTTCGCATCATCATCAACATCATCATCGAAAATTCCTTTTTTCTACCTTCCTTCTTGTTTTATTGTTGTTGTTGTTGTCATGAGTAGTAGGAGTAGTGTTATCGTTTTAGTGACGACCTGATTTCGACGTAAACGACGTTACAAAAGAAGATGATGATGTTGAGAATGAGAATGAGTAGTCTGTTGTTGGTAATGTGTTCGTCTCTACTTTTGTTTGTATCTTCTGCTTCTGATATTAAACAAATAACGCACGACGACGACGTTTTGATGAAATATTATTCTTCAGATAATACTAACACTAATAACGACGGGAGCATATTCTTGCAACGAAAAGCGAAACCAGACGCCTCGTTCAAGGAGAAAATCGGACGAGGAATACTCACAGATGATTCGAAGAAGACAAAGAAGAAGAAGTTTGTTGGAGGATATTGTCCATCAAACGTGCACTTAAAATGGCGCCAACGCGTCTCGTCTTCCGTGTACGCGACTCCTCTGTTAGTGGACGTGCACAATGACGGGCACAAAGAAGTTCTCGTGAACACGTTCGTGCACGCGATTGAACTGTTGGAACCGGAAACCGGGCAACCGGTGGCGAATGGTCGATTCCCGATATTTCGCGAGAGTAAACTGCACGGGAGCACCGCGGTGTACGTGAATAACGATGACACGAAAAATAACAACAAGAGTAATAATAATAATAGGAACAACAACGAGAAGAAGTTTATCGTCGCCACGTACGACGGGGAGATTTTAGAGTTTAACGCGAGGGGCGATGTGGACGTAAAAGTCGCTCGACTCCCTCGAGCGAAAGTGACGAAAGATTGGTTCAAAGAGAAAGAGACGGAACGCGAGCGAAAGGAGAAGGAACACTTAGAAGAATTAAAGCGGAAGGCGAAAGAGCCGATGCGCGCGCCTGGAGATTGGGAGCATTCCGGGTTCGACGCGCCTTCTTTGAGCGGTCACGGGAGAGAACCGCCTCCGGAAGAAATTACCGAGAAGAGCGAGGAGAGTAGAAGAAGAGGGAGAAAAGTGTTGGCCGAAAGCACGCTCGAAGATATAAAGTTTACCATGGACGATGAGGATGGTGAAGATAGTAGTAGCACCAACAACGACGACGACGAGGAGGAGGAGGAGGAGGAAGGCACGAACGTTTTGGAAGAAGACGAAACAGAAGAAACAGAAGAAGAAGAAGAAGAAGAAGAAGACGAAACGAGAATCCGAGAACGAAAAGACGCGAACAACGTATACATAGACGCACACGTTTTATGTTCACCAATTATTGCTGACGTGGATAACGACGGTAGAAAAGAACTGATACTCGCGGTTTCATACTTTTTCGACGAAGAGAGAGAAGATTTATCCAGCATGCAATACCGGAAGAGGAATAAAATCGAAGCGGAGAAGTATCTCGCCACCGGTATCGTTCTCTTGGATATCGCGAACGAATATCGAGTTAAAAATTCAGTCATTTTGGACGTTTCCGTAGAAGCGACTGCATTCAGAGCGCGCGCGTTCTCGCAACCGACGGTTTTAGATATCGATAAAGACGGTACGAATGAACTCATCGTCGCGACGTCTACGGGAAACGTCTACGTGTTGAACGGGAAAACTTTGGAAAACAAAAATCCGCGACAGTTTCCGAAACAAATGGGCGAGATTCAAGCGCCAATTGTGGTCGCTGATTTCGATAACGATGGGTACTATGAATTTATCGCGTGCGATTTGAGAGGAAACGTAGCCGTGTTCACGAAAGACGGCGACATTTTGTGGGAGAAACACTTACAATCGGCGATCTCGGCGAATCCAACGCTGGGCGACGTAGATGGCGACCATTTCCTAGAAATCGTCGTTGGCACGTCGTCGGGTGCAATTCACGTTTTGAGCGCCGAAACTGGCGAGGAGAAGTACCCGTTCCCGTTTTATACCGGCGGTCGAATCTTAGCGCCGGTTGCTTTGGGAAGAGTGAGAAAGGCTTCCCCGGAGAGTTTATCGCTCGTGGCGACATCTTTCGACGGTTACGTCTACATCATCGACGGTAAAACTGGATGCAGAGACGTTATCGATGTAGGCGAAACGTCTTACGCTCTTCCTTTGATTGATGATTTAACGAATTCTGGATATTTAAGTATTATTTTGGCGACGATGAATGGCGAGGTGCATTGTTTCGAAGCGACGCATTCCGGTCCGCACGCGCACGCCCTGGAAGGACAACAGTCTCAATTTTTATCCGCAAACTTGATGACGCACAGGAATAAATATTTCGGTATTTACGGAGAAGATCGCGGATATTTCGACGCTCGAGGAGAATTTATGACGATTAAATATCGCATGCGCGATAACCGAAGCATTTTTGGTTCCAAAATGAAGAAAAAGGCGTCGAATTTTGGTCCGTACGTCGTCACGGTAACGTTGAACGCGCTGGACGTGAATTTCATGGAGAAAGCGTCAAAATATTACGAAGATGTCATGGAGATTGATCAAATTACTCTCAGAGTGCCGAAAGTGAAATCTCGAGGCGAAATTTTTATCGAAATGAAGGATGGTTCAGGCGTCGTCGCGACGGATACGTACTCGGTTTCTTTTCACGAAAGGCACTATCGAATCTTGAAATGGATAGTCGCGTTACCCTTCATCGGCATGACATACGTGATGAAACAAGCAACGGAACGAGTGAAAACAACGAAAGTAAATTAAGAAGAGATTGTGAGATAGATACATAGTAGTAGATACATAGATTATGATCGCGATAGATATACATCTTGAGTTTGTCTCTCTCTTTATTTTTTTACAACAAACTCCTTCTCTAAAAACAAGTGTATCTTCTTCTTCAAAATCCTCGGGACGAACCCGCGCAAACTCTCTTATCAAGTCTAAACAAAGATGCGTAATGATCTTTTACGTTTAAACAATCACGTTGTTTTTTTATAAACTAGTAGAATTTGCGGAACGTCTCGTTTGCTTTGGTTGGAGCGCTATTCGGATGAGGGCCGAATATACTTCGCGCTCGCGGTATAAGACAAACGCCTTTATTGCTATATTATTATTATTGCGAGGACATATTATTATTATTATTATTACGCTTCTTTTCGCGGCGGCGTACTTTTTCCATCTCGTTCTTTCTCGCTCGCGTTTTCGTTTCTCGTTGTTGTTGTCGCTGTTGTTGTTCTTATTCTTTTTTTTTTACAGCAACGGTTTAATCAGCGCCTCTTGGTCTTGCGCGGAGGAACTGTTTCTGTTCACGACGTTGCCTTCGCGGTCGACGATAAACTTCGCCTTAAAGTTCCATCCTACGCCTCCCGGAAATTTGTCCAAACAATACGACCACATCGGCGTTGCGTTTGCACCTTCCACGTCTCCTTTCGCCATGACGGTCCCGTTGAACCCTTTCTCTCTGGCAAACTTTTTAATGTCCGCGTTGTTCGCCAACTCCTGCCCGCCAAACTGTCCGCTTGGAAACAAAAGAATCTCCAGACCTTCGGTTTTATATTTCTTCTCGAGCGCAACAAGTCCCTCATAATTGCTGCGCGTCGCGCCTCACCTCGACGCCACGTTCGTGATTAACACCACTTTCCCTTTTAACGAAGAGTAGTCGAATTCGTTCCCGTCCACGTCTGTACCGTTCGGTAACTCGTAAATCGAAGACGCGTTCACTTTCGGGGTTCCTTCGCCGCCTTTTCCCGTCAACATGTCGAACAAACCGCCCATGCGAATGTTTCTTTTCTTGGTAAGTTGTTTACTCGCGGTGTGAGACGTGAGAACAACAGAAGGAGACGTTATTACTGCTTTCAAAGGGAGCATACTCTGGCGTAAGTATACTGTCTCTTCTTCTTCTTCTTGTTGTCTAAAGTGAATTAAATTTGTATCTCTCGTCGTGTGAAAGAGATTTATTATGACGTCAGACGGTCTTTTTTTTCTTTGTGTGTGCGTGTGTTTTGGATAAAAAAAAGAACAACACTTCTGTAAAATTGTGCGACAAAACGTATAGAGGAACGTGATACGCTCAAGAGAATATACACACGGAATACACATGGTAGTATTCTTTTTTATAACGTTCGGACAGAAACCGAGCGTGAAAACGCAGCGAGAAATACTCGAGAATATTGGATCGCGACAAAAAGGATTTGGAGGAAAAGGAACGAACGAAACAGATGCGAAGAAGAAGAAGAAGAAGAAGAAGAAGAAGAATCATTCATTCAACGTGGACGAGGAGGACGTCGGAAAGACGAAAAACTTTACCAATTTTGCGAAGAAGACGAAGTCGTGTTGTTACGCCATAGACGAGACGAAAGTGTTACTCGGCACGAACGGCGACGTGGATTACGAAAAAGCCAAGAGCGCGCTGAAATCGTGGAAACAGTTTCAACTCGGATGGACCGAAGTGGACGAAGCAACGCGAGTGAGAAAAGGGCAAAAAGTGTGCGTCATGATTCAACCGTTTCCCAGGGTGTGGCTGCTCAATCCGCTGGAAATCACATACGTAAGCGAAGAGAAAAAGAAGTCGTATTCCTTCGCGCACACGACTTTGCAAGGGCACTTATTAGCCGGAGAGGAGAAGTTTACCGTGGAGAAGGACTTGCAAAACGACCGAGTGTATTTTAAAGTGGAGACGTTTTCGAAACCAGATCATATTTTGGCGAAAGTTATGTATCCGGCGGTGAGGGCGTTGCAGAAGATTTTCGGAGCGCACGCCGGTTTTGAGATGAAGAAAGCGGTGAGGAACATGTAGAGCATAAAAGTAGTGATAGTAGTAGTAATAGTAGTAGTAAGGACAGTATAGCAGTGGTGATTTTAATAGTCATGTTCTGACTTCAACAATAACACCTACAGTACGCGCGCGACGAAAGTTCTCTTTTTCTCAAAAGTATTACTAAAAATTAATATCTTCTGTTGTACGCGTTGCTCGAGCCTAGGATCCTCTTGTTATCGTACGCTCTCCGAGCGTTCGCATCGCTCAACACTTTGTACGCCTCGACCACTCTCTTAAACATCAACTCTGCGATCTCTTTCGTGTGCTCGGTTTCCGCTTTATCCGGGTGGTGCTTCAAAGATTTCTTGAGGTAGGACGCTCGAATCTCTGAAGCGCTCGCTCGAGAGGAGACGCCCAAGACGGCGTAGTGTTCGATATGAACGCCTCTTTGGATGTTCATCTTGACTTCTCGCAATTTCGCGTCGCACTCTTTGCCCATGATTGGCACTAAAGCTTCTAAATCTTTCGCCGCCATCGTCCAATCGCCGATGGATAAGTACGCGTCCGCTCGTCGTTGAATGGCTCGAACGTACGATTTATCAAAAAATTGACTCTCGCAACACGCGACAATCGCTTCTAAATGTTTCTTTAACGACTGCAAAGCCGCCGCTCTGTTCGCGTGAAGCACCGCGCGGAACGGTTGGTCTTCAAAGTTCACCTGTAAAGCCGCCGTGTACGATTGTAACGCTTCGTCAAACTTGTTCGCGTGGAACGCGCGATTTCCTTTTGTTTTCAACTCTTCAGCCTCGCGACGCTCTCGAGACCAGTTGACTTGTTGTTGTTGTTGCGATTGGTGAGTTTGCGCCGTCGTCGTCGTCGTCGTCGCGTTTACTTTTTGTTGCTCGTTTTGCTGCGGTCGTTGTTGTTGCTGTTGAGGAAACGACGAGGAAACTTTTGGCACGTCCTTCTGTTGGTCGCCCGATCTTCGTCTCGAAGTCTCATTCGCGGCTTCGGCTTTTCGAATCCAACTTTCGTTTTCGTTCTTCAAGTTTCTCAGCTCGCTTCGTAACTGTTCCAACTCTCTCTTAAACTTATCCGCCAAGTTTCTTTGTTCCAGCGCTTCGTCTCTTTTCGCGCTCAACTTTTTCGTCAACTCTTGCGTCACGCTCACTTCTCTCGCCAAAGCTTCCCTCGCCGCCTCGCGAGACGTTTCCAACTCGTTCTTCGCCGCCTCGAAATTCAGCTTATCTTCCTCGCGATTCTCTCTTTCCTTCTTCAAGTCGTTCTCTGCGGTTTCCAAATTTTCTTTGACGCCGTCTAACGTCAATTTTGTCTCTCTCAGTTCTGTTCGTAACTCTCCGGTTTGTTTCAACGCAGATTTGAGCATCGCTTTCGTCACTTTCGCGTCCGTCTCTTCGTGTTGTTGTTGATAATTCATCGTAGAAGAAGGCGAAGGATCGCTAAAGCTTCGTCGGACAACTGGAGGAGGCGTGTTCTCTTTCCCCTCGTCGTGTCGCGCCGTCGCGGTGCCGTACACCGCCCTCGTCACCGCCTCTCTCGCGTTCTTCGCCGCCTCTCTCAAACTCTCTGTCGCCGAGGAGTTATTGTTGCTACTAGTATTATTATTCCTGCTATGCTGTTGTAATGGTGGTGACATCGACGCGTCGTGTCTCGCTTTTGCCACCACGCTGTCCATCCATTGCGAGACATTTTTACTGCTGTTGTGCGTAGTATGAGTAGTAGTAGTAGTATTCGCGGCGGCGGCGCGACTCCGTCCTCCTCCTCCTCTCTCCATGATCCTCTCTTTCGTCTCGTCCATCTTCTCGTGTAAACTCGTCTCCGCCATTTGTGCTTTCCGTCTTTTCTCTTCCAATCGTTGCTTTTCTCGCGCAACATGTTGTTGCTCGTCGTTTCCGTCAATATTTTGAGCACCTCCAAACGCGCTCGGGAACCGACTTTGGAACCCAAGAAGACCATCTTTAGTATTCGTATTATTTTCTTTCAACGCTTCCCTCTCGCGACGAAAGTCCCCCCCGCGAGACGACGACGACGTGTTCGAAGAGTTTCGAATATCCTTTCTCACTTGGTTCACGATTTCGCTTCTCGCGCGATGGAGGAGTTCTTTCGCCGTCGCGGTGGAAGCGGAGGACTTCTGTTGGTGTTGAACATGAGACGAACGATGATGATGATTCTTCCCCGGCTGCGCGTTTTCGTCGTTTTTATTCATCTCCTCCTTCTCCTCCTCGCTCTTAAAAAAGTTGCTCTGAATATAATATCCTCTGTTGTGGTGGTTCGTCGTATTCGTCGCAGCAGTGGTACTGCTGCTCCTCGTGCCGTTATCGTTAGTATTATATCTTCTTCCCGATGACATCTCTCTTCTTCTTCTTATGCTAAAAAATGACGAGCGTTTGTTCCCCTCTTTTTTTTTTTTCAACCGAGTGAAAACAAAAAAACTTTTGCCAAGAGTGTGAACACTTTTTTATCTCGTCGGATTTTTACACGTACTACTCTTTGTATAATGAGGCGCTTTTGCTCGCTACGGAATATATATTCTGGCTATTCTTCTAAAGGCATCATCATTATTATCATCATCATCATCTCTTTCTCTCTTTCTTTCTCTCTCTGAATAATCGTCACTCCTTTTCGTCGGGGTGAATCGGGACGAACACTCTCTGGTCTTTCTCGTCGTAAACGTCGTGTACGTCGTCGTCGTCGGATTTTTCGTCTTTGTCGTCGCGTTCTTCTATTTCTTCTTCCTCCTCCTCTTCTTCCTCCTCGTCCTCCTCCTCGTCGTCTTCTTCTTTCGGTCGCGCGTGCCAATCGAACGGCAAACCGTTGATTTTCCCGCCAACGTCTGCGCCTCGTTTCAGATTCTTCCTAATACCCCCGTTGATACTCGTTCGCGCCGAGTCGCTTCCTCGAGCGATTTCCCAACCCCAATCTTTGTTCGTTTTCGCCCACACGCACGCGCTCAGAAAGACGATCCCACTGACGACACCGTTTGTCACTTTCGAGTACGAAAACTTCAACCACGCGCAACACGCTAAATTCGCCAAGAAAATCGGGACTCCCAACGTGAACATGTAAAACGCTTTCTTCCAACTCGATTCGCACCTGTTTTCCCAGTGTCTCTCGAACGTCCTTTTCGGTTGCGGAGGGTAATCCCCGGGTTTAAAATGGTTCGCAAACCTTCGACATCGAAACAAGAACTCCGCCTCCTCGTCCTCGGAGACGTACGATTTTCCTCTCTTTAAAATCGAACTCAGAATAAACGTGCACAACACCATCGCGTTCAACATCAACCCGACGACGAGCGCCGTCGACGCCGCGTACGCGCAAATCAACCACTCGCTCACGTGCGAAGGCATTTTCTCGAAATCGTTCGTAAAGTTCAACTCCACTAAAGAGACCACCGCGAATCCTGCAATCAACGCCGATAAGTTCGATATCGATTTCAACTGTTCCGATTTCTCCTCGACGTCTCGTCTGTTCTTTTCCACGTATCTGTTCCACACGCATCTGGCGTTTTCCAACGTCCTTTGTTTCACGTCCGATTTCCTCCAATTCACCTGTTGCTCTCGATATAACTGCTCTACAATTCGATACTCTCGTTCCTCTTTTCTGTAACTGACGTCTTGTTTCCGCCACATCCGGTCTTCCTCGCGCCATTTCTTCGATAACGACGTATCCAAAGCGGTTAAAAACGCCGTCGCGATATCGGACGTTTGTCCTAAATGTATGTTATTCGCACCACCACCACCGCCTGCATTATTCGACGACGAGGATGCTTGTTCCATTTTGATGTTATCTATTGGTGTTCTCTTACCGCTGCTTTTCGTATTCTTATTAGTGGTATTCTATTCGCAAACAGCGCTCTTCTATTCGCGCGTGTACATGTGAAGACATTTCACATCTCCATTTTCCCTCATTCCCCTCGAAAGCTCTCTTCTTGTTTGTCACACGAGAGGAGGACGACATCAAACGAGAAAATGAGCGGCCAAAAAGCGATGGTGTGCCTGGCGGCGAGAGTATGTTCGTCGTTGCTACTGCTCTCGTTCTTCTTCTCGTTTGTCTCGTCGGCGCAACGAAACGATGATGATGTACACACAGCCGCTCGTGCTCGAGCAGAACTGTCCACCATTCTCGGGAAAACGTCTCCGTGGCGGACGGATTTCAACACCTACGACAGTTACTCGGAGTTTAGCGAGGACACAAAAGAGGAAGTGAATGCA
>Ga0181602_10003747_pt1 | contig 12029 bp, 10 predicted proteins | sample 041ome_14_FD_148640 | JGI IMG/M metagenome (GOLD analysis project Ga0181602, IMG submission 148640) | Coastal salt marsh microbial communities from the Groves Creek Marsh, Skidaway Island, Georgia - 041408US metaG (spades assembly) | ecosystem: Environmental > Aquatic > Marine > Intertidal zone...
GATTGTGATAACGAGCTTGCTTGCGAATACGATCGGCTACACGTTGGTGGTGTTCTGCAGAGCCGTGGCTAAAATTCAGCCTGAAGACATCGACCCCAGCCGCAATCAGCCTACCGATCATGTCCTTACTGTCACTGCCAGGCCCAATTGTTGCGACGATTTTTGTTCTGCGATGCACACGAGCAGCGTTTTGTGGCACGGTTAGTAGATCTCCAGCTTTTGTATTAAGTCACGTGTTTTATCTGAGAAGTCCGTGAATGCCCCATCGACCCGAAGATCGACAAATACCTTCTTATGTAATTGTTCGAAGTTTACACCGTCTAGACTCGGGGAATCTGCCCGAAGAGTGAAGGGGTGCAAAAAAAGCCCTAAGTTTTTTGCTGTGGTGACCATCTCGCTGGGGCCACCTTCTTCATCAAACAGTAAGGGAACGTGGGGGCCTATACCGTCCGCATATGTGGCGATCTCTTCGATTCCTTCTTCGGTCTGCATGCGATCAAAATCGCCCCTTATATCTGAGGGCATTTCCTCACAGATCAGCTGAACTAGCGTACTGGAGAACTCATCGTGTGATTTGAAGCGCTTTAGTGTCTCTGGATCAAAACACTGGATAACCGTGCATAACGGGTCATTAAGACGATCGAACTGTTCTAGAACCCGGAAGACCGCGGCGAAAAGGTCGGCACCGATGCGCTCGTGATACTCGGGTTGCTTCAGTTCGATATAGACGCCCGCTGTGTGATCACCTTTAGCGTTCAAGTTATCGATCAACGCTAATTCTTCGGCGAGCGTAGGGACCTCGAAACCATCAAATGGACCGGCATGTCTGCCTGGAAATACTCGATTTCCCTCTTCGTCTGTGCGCTCGTGTGCAGTGAGCGTTTTTATTTCTGTGAGCGAGAAGTCGCTGCAGTAAAACTTCCCATCACTGCGTTGGCGCTCCGGATACAGGACAGACACGTTGGTGGTAAGTTCAAGCGTTATCTCGTGCAGAACAACCGGTATTCCGTCTTTGGTGAGCACAACGTCTTGCTCTATAAAATGAGCACCCTGTTGGTGAGCTAGTTCTACCCCCTGAAGCGTATGCTCGGGCAGATAACCGCATGCTCCCCTATGTGCAATGATCGTAGGTCTTGCGTGTAGTGGTGCCATTGCGCCCCCTTGAGACGTTATTTTTTATATTCCCGTAATGGATTCTCTCAGAATAAGACGAATTTTGTTCTTCAAAAACACTCAGTCTGCAATACTCCTCTCCTCAAAGCGTCAATTTATTCACAGGATATTTACGCGGTGATGACCAACGACAAAAAACGAGCGCCCAACCCTCCTCTGGGTTACTCCAGAGAGTGTTTGCTCACTGAAGCAAAGCAGATCCGTCTCGTCGCGGAGTTCCATGCGAACCGCATTCGACCTAGCCGAATTGCTTATCGGTTAGGAATCGATATTGCTCTGATCGAAGCGCTGCTTGTTGGCGAATATCAACCGAAGTTCTTCGCTGAGCAGCTAGCTTCAGCACAAAGGCGGCGTCGAGATCTGCGACTGAAATCATCTAATAAGCTGCGTGGGCAGGCGGCGTACGAGGCGCGTAAGAATGCCGAGCGAGATTTTGAGGCCGCACAGTCTCAGCCGTAGCCTCCGGACTTATTAATTCACGATAAAAGTTAAAAAATAACGAAGGGGAAGCCTATGAGAGGATTGGAGCGCTGGCACCAGGTCATGGAGCGAGGCGACATGACTGCCCTATTTGATCTTTTACACCCAGACTGTGTTTTCATCTCGCCTGTCGTGCACACACCACAAGAGGGTCGAGACATTACTTACGCTTATTTGCGGGCAGCGAACAAAGCGCTCTCAGAGGACTTTCGGTACGTGCGCGAGGTTGTGCAGGACAACCATGCGGTTTTAGAGTTCACGGTGATGGTAGACGGCATATTCGTTAATGGCGTCGATATGATCACGTTTGAAAATGACCAGATTATTGAATTTAAAGTGATGGTTCGCCCGCTTAAGGCTGTGAATGCCGTTTGGAAGCAAATGGGCGAGATGCTCGAGCGCCAAAAAGACGATTAACTAAGCGTTGCCTAAATCGATCAAAAAGGGGTTACTGCGAAATTACGGCAGGTAACCCAACCCCTTAACCCTGCTAGCGCCCGTAGGCCGCGTTGATAACAGAAAAGGTCCTGTAGTTATGTCTTAAAACGACAGGCGCGCCTTAATCCCAATGTTACGGCCGGCAAGTGGTATCTCATTCTTCACGAATGACGTATGGTTTCGTGCAACCTCGTCTGTGAGGTTCCTTCCGTAAGCGCTAATCATGAGGACGGCTCGCTCGCTTAGTTCAAAGCTATGCGATATGCGTGCATTTACCAAAGTAAACCCATCCGTTGCTGTCTCGAAATCTGCCACGGCGTTCTGGCGCTCAATGTCTTGAATTTCGAGCGAGGCGTTAGTCATGCCACGGGTGTAGTCAAATGCCAGCACGTTTCTCGCTGGGGTGATACGTGGGACATCACCACCACCGGAGAAATCGGCATTTACCTCATCACGTTGTAAACGGACCTCTAGTTCGCCACCGGCAAGTGCAGAGCGACGACCAAGTTCGATTTCATAACCGCTAAAAGTCGCATCATTCTGCACGTAGCTCGCCATCAAAAGACCCTCGTGGTCTTCATCATGTCCTTCTTCTGCATAGACATGATCGTCATCCATCTCATCTTGAAGATAGATGTAGTTATCAACCCGGTTACGGTAGACCGAGACGATGGCGAACCAATTGTCGGCAGCATAGCTCAGGCCGAGGTCGATGTTGTTAGACCGTTCGCTATAAAGGTTGGCATCACCGAGTTCGTAACGTGCGACGGCAAGGTGTTCACCGTTCATGAAGAGCTCCATTGCTGATGGGGCACGATTTACAACACCGAGATTGAGTGATGCGTTGACAAAGTCGCTCACTTGACGACCAATAGTCACAGCGGCACTCACTGATTGATCACTGTACATGAAGGGTTCTAGCTCAAACTCTTCGCTATCGTGCTCACCTTCATGCTCTTCTTCATGATGCATTTCACGAATAGTTCCGTCACGTTCGATGTCGTCCCATCGGGCACCGACATCGATATCAAAATCACCGGCGTTGAAACCAGCAAAGAACCCGATGGTCGTCTCTGTCGAATCCACAGGCTCCATGAACGCCTCTTCACCCAGCACGGCGATCTCTTCGCTGACGTGATTGACAACGACTCTACGAGGTTCCTCGTCCGTACCTAGCTCAAAAACTAACTGGATTTCAGTGGATTCGTTGCTGAAAAACGTGGGCTCTTCAGAATGACCATGCCCTTCGTGGTCTCCATCGACATGCGCCTCGCCTTCGTGCTCTTCAACTTCAGCATGATTTTCACTTAGTAGGTACTCGGTATCCCGTACGCTAAATCGAACGTTCTTAAGCAGATCGCCATTCAGATTAAGCTGACCTTCGAATGTGAGGATTTCAGAATCTGTCTGCGAGAAAATACGTTCTTCGCCGTGTTCTTCGTGCGCCTCACCCTCGTGACCCTCGTCTTCATGCTCTCCGTGAAATGGAATGCCATAGGTAGAGCTGAGCTCCTGATAGGAGGCACCGACGTAGCCCCAGTCACCTGTTCGAGAGATGCCGAACCGGTGTGCCTCGGTTTCGTAATCTGAATTAGCAAGCGTGGTCAGTTCTTCATCATGCTGTTCATGATGATCATGGTTATGCTCTTCCTCATGGATAATAGAGCCACGCGGTATATCGTAGCTATCGGCGTCGAATTCGCCGTAGTCGTAGCTGATATTAAAGCCGCCGGCATTGCCTCTCGCGCCTGCGCTGAAACCACTCCCACCGTTTACCGACTGTGATTCGACCCCAACATAAGCCGAGGCTTCTTCAACATTACTGCGCGCAATGGTGTTGTCGACGATATTGATGATGCCACCGCTCGCACCATTGCTGTAGAGAAGTGCCGATGCACCTCTTACAACCTCAATTTGCTGAACATTATTCAAATCAACATCGTTTGCGTGGTCAGGACCGATACCAGAGGCGTCGCGGATTACCAAGCCGTTTTGCAAAAGTTTGACTCGATTGCCCGACATGCCTCGTATGACAGGCTGACCCACGGCAGGGCCATAGTTGTTTGACGAAACACCGGCAAGCGTACTGAGGTGCTCACCGATGGCTTGTGAGCCGGATTCGGTAATAGCTTCACCTGAGACAACAAACGCTGTTGCCGTCAGGCTACTGTGTACAAGTGAGGAAGTGACCACCACTTCCTCGATAAATTCGTCTTGCGCAAGGGCAAGAGGGACAATGGCAACGGCCACTGCAAGCGGAAAAAAGCGCATCATTGGATTACTCTTAAGTTTTAAGGTCAGAAATTTGTTTTGACTTAAAACTTAGGCGGAGCACGACTCCGGTAATGTCCAAATGTATTGGGGCGCAACCCTTGCGCTGAGGTGGGGAATGGGGCTACTTGTGTAGAAAAACAATACTCAAAGTCGTTCTTTTCTGCTTCGCTCGACTGGAAATGACAGCCCTGGCAATCGACGAGTTCCTGACCAATCTCGGGCGCATAATCGTGGGTGGCTCCGTGCGCAGCCGTACCCACCACCAAAAAGGTAGCGATAAGTGCTGACAACAAGAATCTAAATTTCACGAGGGCGTTACCCGTCCATGTAATGCGGGCCTTATGTTAGTGTAAATCTATCTGAACGCAATAGACCTGATGAGAGCTAAGCTCCTCACCCCTAATGACTTCGAGCACCAAGTCAGTGCATTTAATTGCCAATCCGAGGCTTTGAATTACAATGAGTCCGCCGCTGTATTAGGAGCGCTTGCGCTCTTTGATCAGTCGGCCTTACTGCAAGATCCGCGCGTCGTTGAAGCGCGTTACAAGGCGTTTTGCGCTCAGCGTTTTAAACGGAGGTCTTATCCACTCGTTCGATCAAATAGCCCGATTGAGTCATGCGTCTGAAAAAATAGATCCTATGATTTGGCGCACTCAAAACCCGCTGCCTTCAAGGGAGCGCGTCTCGTATGCCAGCGAGTAATTCCGCCCGTCACAGCCCTCTTATCTGGTTTGTCTTCCTGGTCATCGTGATCGACCTCGTAGGTTTTGGATTGGTTATACCGCTTCTCCCTTTCATGGCGCCATCTTTGGGTGGTGACGCATCTGACGTCGCATTTATTATGATCACCTATGCATTAGGAGCGGCGGTTATAGCGCCGCTATGGGGTCGTTTGTCCGACCGAGCTGGCCGAAGATTCGCTTTGGTGCTTGCACTTCTAGCGAGTTCTGCCGCCTACGTCGTGACGGCACTCTCAGATACGCTTTTTCAGGTTTATCTGGGGCGCGCCTTATCTGGGTTGGCTGCCGGTAGTTTGCCTGTTGCAACGGCGCTGATGGCTGATCTTAGCCCTCCTGAGAGGCGAGCAAAGGCAATGGGCTTGGTGGGTACGGCTTTCGGCTTGGGCTTGATTGCAGGCCCTGTCCTCGCAGGCTTATTGACTGGTGATTCAGAAAGCTTTGCGTTGCCGTTCTATACGGCGGCTGCGATGTCGATGATCGCGGCCATTTGTGCATTTTGGCTATTACCGTCCCAGATGGTGAAACCCAGTGGTGTGAATGTTGGTGAATTTCAGGCTGAACCACCACCCTCAGTACTGACGCCCCGAAAGAATAAGCTGTTACTCATGCAGTACGTCACACACACTTGCTCAGTAAGTTCAATTATCTACTTGTTCCCACTCTGGGTGGCCGATTCCTACCAGTGGGGTCCCTCCAACGTTGGCTATTTCTTTGGTGTCGTAGGAGTGTCGATGATTACGCTGCAAGGGGGCTTGCTTGCCACTCTGAGTCGGGTCTTTGGCCATTTAAATGTACTTCGAGTTGGTGCTGTTGTTTTTGCACTGTCGTTATTTGCCGTGGCACTTGGTGATGCTACTTTGTGGATGCCGGCGATGATTATCCTCGCCTTCTCGGGCTCCACAGTCTGTCTGCCGTTATTAAACGCTATCGCATCTGAGATCGTGCAGCCTGGCCATCGCGGCAGGATGATGGGCCTGACGGCCTCAGCATCATCTGCGGGAAGAATTATCGGTCCGCTCTTTGCTGCATGGCTTCTCTCTTCTCAGGGTTTTGGCACTGCATGGTTTGGTAGCGGGATGATGGTGCTATTTTTAGTGGTTTGGTCATTCACCGCTGCGCGCGAATTTAAGCGATTGGAGTTGAGTTGATATGAAAGTTGCTGTCACGTTCCCGATACCTAAAGCCGCGAAAGTTTTTCTTGGGGACTTGTTCGACTGCCGATTCTGGGAGAGTGACGAGCCGATTCCTGCGGATACGCTCGCAGCTTGGTTATCCGATGTTGAGGGCGTGCTGACCACATTGACCTGCCCGCTTGAAAAGGTGGTGCTCTCGGGAGCGTCGCACTTGAAGGTGATCTCGACGGTCTCCGTGGGCGTTGATCACATAGATGTTGATTTTGCTCAGTCTCAAAATATTGCGATTGGACACACTCCCGGGGTGCTCACTGATAGCACGGCAGATTTGGCTGTCGGGCTGATGTTAGCGGTGGGTCGTCGTCTTGCCGAAGGTGACGCTTTGGTGCGCGACGGCGCCTGGAGTGACGGTTGGAAGCCGAATCTATTACTCGGTACTGACCTCAGTAAATCTACTGTTGGGCTCATCGGGATGGGACCAATCGGTCAGGCGGTTGCGAAGCGATTGGCCGGTTTTGGCTGTCGAGTAATTGCTTGGAATCGTTCACCTCGAGAAGTGCCCGGCGTCGAGTTCACTGATCTAAATACGCTGTTATCGAGCGCCGATATTGTCTCGCTGCACACGGCACTAACTAACGAAACGCGAGGCTTGATAAGTCGAGATCGGCTGAGTTTGATGAGGGATCAGGCGATTTTGATTAACACGGCTCGAGGCGCCATTGTTGATGAGGCCGCGCTAGCGGAGGAGTTAGCCTCGGGTAGGTTGAGAGCCGGTCTCGATGTTTACACGCAGGAGCCTCTCCCGCTCGACAGTGTTTTTCACTCGTTGCCGGGATGTGTGCTGTTACCGCATGTTGGCAGTGCGACCGAGCGAACTAGGCAGGCCATGTTCGAGCTGGCGCTGAGGAATTTGGTGTCTGGCCTGCGAGGTGAGGCGCTACCTGCTGCGTTGAGCTAATCATTCATCGTTGCTGCGCTCGCCGCGCATTCAATCTAGGAGCGGTAGGAGAAACAGTTATCAGACCGGCGCCAAGACAGGCCCAAACTTTCAGATTCAAAAGTGACTGGAGCAGCCGGCTCCCGTAGCAAAAAGTGACTAGAACAAGATCAGCTTAATGATCATGCCGATAATGGCCACGGTCAGAACGCGTCTTATGAGCACTTCGCCATGGGTGAGGGTGAGTCGCGCACCGACATACCCACCAGCCACATTACCAATAGCGGCAATTGCACCTATCGCCCAAAGCACCTCGCTGGTCGCTGCAAAAACAAAGATGGCCAGCAGGGTGTAGGTAAAAATAATAAATACCTTAAGTATGTTGGTGCTGACGAGGCTAAGGCCCATCACACGATGCATAATCGGCAGCACAACAAAGCCCATGCCGATTTGGATAAAGCCCCCCCAAAACCCAGCCACCGCCATCAGGAGGTGACCCAGAGCGAGATTCTTAGGCTGATCTTCAGCAGTTGCATTCTTCTTGCCTTGGGGCGCCTGCATGAGCACCAAAACCGCCACCATCACAAAGGCCAACAAACCTTCAAACTGCTCGTTATTGAGTTGCGTGCTTAGCCAAGCACCAAGAAGTGCCGGAGGAATCGCGACGGCGGTAAGCGTTGCGCACAGCTTTGCATGGGGTATGCCATGTCGCAGGTAAGTCACTATAGCCGATGCGTTATGAGCCACGATGGTGATGCGATTGGTGCCATTGGCAATAGGGCCAGGCACCCCCAAAAACATCATTATGGGGACGGTTAAGATGGAGCCTCCCCCAGCCATCACGTTAACAACGCCTGCGCCAAAGCCTGCGACAATGAGTATCGCGATTTCCCACCAAACAAGATCCATCATCTGCGCGCAGTTCTCATCGTGACGAACTCCTCGGCTGCCGTTGGGTGAATACCGACTGTGCTGTCAAAGTCCGCCTTCGTTGCTCCCGCCTTCATAGCCACCGCCATACCCTGACAGATCTCCCCTGCGTCTGGGCCAACCATGTGCAGCCCGATCACCCGATCCGATGACTTATCCACGATCATCTTCATTAAGGTTCTTTCATCACGCCCACTGAGCGTGTGCTTCATCGGCTTAAAGTCAGATAGGTACACATCAATCTCTATTCCGCGCGCTTTTGTCTCTTCCTCAGTAAAGCCGACGGTTCCTATGTTGGGTTGGCAGAACACTGCGGTTGGAATGAACGAATCGTCCATAACCTTTGATGTGTCCCCGAATTGGGTTTGAGCAAAGGCCATTGCTTGTTCAATAGCAACGGGCGTCAATTGCGGACCGCCTGTCATGTCACCCAATGCAAAGATCGACGGCTCGTCGGTTTGGAAATGCTCGTCGGCACTGACGTAACCGCGGTCATCGAGTCTTACTGCGGTTTTTTCCAAGCCGAGACCCGCAATATTAGGATGGCGTCCCGTAGCACACAGAACCGCATCGACAACAAGGCTCGAGCCGTCGGTCAGCTGAGCTTCCAGACTTTCGTTGGTTTTCGCTAAGGAGACAATATTAAGGTTAAATCTCAAATCAACGCCGGTCTTTCTGATTTCCTCGGCGGCAAATGTGCGAATGTCGTTATCAAATCCGCGCATGAATAGATCGCCCCGGTACAGCTGCGTGACCTGAGCACCCAAGCCATTAAATATGCAGGCAAACTCTGTAGCGATATACCCGCCGCCAACAACCAGCAACCGTTGCGGGAAGGTATCAAGGTCGAAGATTTCGTTTGACGTGATGGCGAGCTCGTTGCCTGGGAATTCGGGTTTTGTTGGCCAGGAGCCTGTCGCAAGCAAAATTTTCTTCGCGTGATACTGCGTCTCGTTGACTTCGACCGTATGCGCATCAATCAGCTTAGCCATACCGCTAATCACTTGCGCACCTGAGCCTTCAAGGAGTCGATCGTAAATGCTGTTTAGCCGGCTGATCTCTCGTGTCTTATTGTCGCGCAGCGTTGGCCAATCAAACGACGCCCCATCGACTGTCCATCCAAAGCCTTGAGCATCTTTAAATGCCTTTCCGAATTCACTGCCGTAAACGTAAAGCTTTTTTGGCACGCAGCCGACGTTGACGCAGGTACCGCCAAGATATAGCCCTTCGGCTACGATGACTTTAGCGCCAAGACCCGCTGAAATTCGCGCTGCGCGAACCCCGCCAGAGCCGGCGCCGATGACAAATAAATCGCAACTGTTATCATTATCCATGTATTACCTGCCCGGTCTTTTTTTCGCTAGAGGGCCGGCGGATGCAACCTACCAATGCGCTCAACGAAGATCTGATGAATGTCGATTATACCTTGGAACTGTGATCAATCCGCTGATCGGTCGCTATTGCTTTTGTTACTGGTGACTGCCTTGATTCTAGCTACGTGGCCTGTCAGGGCTCATGCGCTAAGTCAGTCTCGAGTGTTACTTTTTGACGGCTCTGTCATCGTCGGCGATATCGTCAGCTACCGAAGTGATGCGGTTACTTTGAATACTAGCTTTGACCCCCGGCTTTCTGTCGATTCGAGTCTGATTAAGGATATCGAGGCGTCTGCCGAAGACTTAAGTATCGCCATCTTGTTGCTCAAGGACGGCCGCACGGTTGAAGCGGCTCCCTTTATTGTTACGGGCGGACTGCTCGCACTCTCTGATGGTGAGATCGTCAAATTATCCGATGTCGACAAGCTTAACCCAGAGCCTTGGGAAATGGGACGAGGCTATGCATGGCAGGGCTTGGCGTCGGTTGCTCTGACAGTTGCGCGCGGCAACACGGATGCCGATCAATTGGACATTTCAGTGAATACGCAATTTGACAGCACTCGGGATCGAATCACATTAAGAGCGAAGGCCAATCGTGATACGGCCATTGTGAGTGTGCCTTCGGCCTCTGGTGACGGCTCGTTTGAACGTGTAAGTAAGCCTTCGGCGGATAACTGGCAAATTGTTGGTAAGTACGACTTCTACCTCAAAGACTCGACCAAGCACTACCTTGGTATTAACGCTTCAGTCGAGGCTGATGAATTTACCGATATTCGGCTCAGAAGCTATGTAGGGCCTTATTACGGACGAAAATTGTTTAATGGTTCTTGGGGAAAGCTCGACGGCGAATTAGGATTCGTGCGTGTCGAAACTGATTTTTATAATGCGGAGGACACAGAGTACTACGGCGCAAACTGGAACTTAACTGGTGAGAGTATGGTTTTGGGAGGAGAGTCTCGTTTGTACTTGACCCATGTTGGGATTCTAAATATCAGCGACGACAACAGTGTCATTCTCGACACAACGGTTGGTTTGGGCTTTCCTTTTTTCTTTGGGCTTGAAGCTGCTGCCGAATTCTCCATCGATTACGACGGTGCAGCTGCCACAGGAAAAGAGGCGGTAGACCAGTCATATAACCTTAGGGTTGGCTATAGTTGGTAGCCATGGCGTTGTTACGCCCTCTCCAAGAAGCCTCTCGCATTGACAAACCCATTGTCTAAGACAGCGTTTTTACCACTCGGCGGTTGCGGCGAGATCGGTATGAACATGAACCTTTTCTCACACGGAGACCGTTACTTAATGGTCGACTGCGGGATAACCTTTGAGCAGGCGCTTGCCGACTCGCAGGGCCGCCCTGCGATTCAAATGCCCGATCCCAGCTTTATTTCTAGTCAGCGTGAGTCACTCGATGGGTTGATTATTACTCACGCTCACGAGGACCATTTCGGCGCAGTCCCTTATTTGTGGCAGGAGTTGCAATGTCCGGTTTATGCAACTCCCTTTGCGGCTGCTGTGCTGCGAAAAAAAGCTGCGTGGCGACGAGCGCCACCGCCTGAGCCACTTATTGAGGTGATGCCTGGAGATACACATACCATTGGCCAATTTCGGGTTACTTGGCTGCCGATCACGCATTCAACACCCGAGACCTGTGCACTCCTTCTGGAGACAGACGACTGCCGCATTCTCCATACCGCTGACTGGAAGATCGATATGCGGCCAGTGATAGGAGGGGCTTGGTCGCCAGCTCAGTGGAAAAGTATCGGTGAGAAAGGTATCGATGCTGTGATTTGTGACTCAACCAACGCTACAAAGCCGGGCCGATCACCAAGCGAGGGTGAGGTAGGCGACGCGCTGGTGAAGTTGATCACTTCGCTAAAGGGGCGTGTGGTTGTCGCCTGCTTTGCGAGTAATGTAGCGCGCGTGCAAAGTATTTTCCGCGCGGCCTATGCGTCAAATCGTCGTGTCGGACTGTTAGGCAGGTCGCTCGATATCATGGTTCGATCGGCTAGGAATTCAGGTATTTTCGAGCCAAAAGTGCCGATAATCGAGGCCGAGCATTTGGGCTACCTGCCCGAAGAGGAAGTACTGGCGGTAGCCACAGGCACTCAGGGCGAAATCGGCGCGGCACTGCACCGCCTGATGATGGATACCCATCCTCATATGTCACTGGGCGAGGGTGACACAGTGATCTTTTCCTCAAAGACAATTCCGGGGAATGAGACGGCGGTGAACCGACTAATTCTCGGGTTGAAGGATCGAGGTGTCAGCGTCATTCATGCGGACGACGTTGGTGCTACCTTGCACGCGTCGGGTCACCCGTGTGAGGACGAGCTGGCTGATCTTTATCAGGTGATCAAGCCGAGAGTCTGCATTCCTGTTCACGGTGAGCAACGTCATATGGACGCGAACGCTAAAATTGCACAGCGTTGCGGTGTGTCATTGACCCTGACGGGTCAAAACGGGGATTTATTCTACATCTCTCCTTCCCCCGGTGTCAGACGCCGATGGGCACCGGCTGGACGCCTCCAAGTAGACGAGAGGGCAAAAAAGC
>Ga0181602_10003754_pt1 | contig 12019 bp, 9 predicted proteins | sample 041ome_14_FD_148640 | JGI IMG/M metagenome (GOLD analysis project Ga0181602, IMG submission 148640) | Coastal salt marsh microbial communities from the Groves Creek Marsh, Skidaway Island, Georgia - 041408US metaG (spades assembly) | ecosystem: Environmental > Aquatic > Marine > Intertidal zone...
GCGCGCCATCGCGCGCCGGACGACAAACGTCGGGTTCGTCGGGGTCGTCGGGGTCGTGCGTGGACGCGACCTACGCGCGGTGCGTCGTTCGCGACAGAGGGGGGAGTGTTCGGGATGTCACGTGAAGCGCACGGCGGTGGAGGCGACGACGCGGGCGGTGGAGGCGCCGCGCAAACCGTGGAGGATGTCGTTCGCGTGCGGCTGCAGGAGCACTTGGGGGGTGATTTAGTGTTCGCTCGCGCGAGCTCGCGTGAGCGCGAGCCGTATTGGCCCGGTGTCGTGCTCGAGCCGCGAGATGCGCCGCCAGCGGTGCGTAAGGAGATTATCGCCGATGCGGTGTGCGTGATGTTTTTTGGGCCGAGCGCGGCGCGCGGGCGCGAGCGGGACTTTTGTTGGGCCACCGAGACGCGCGTAGTGCCGTATGAGGAGAATAAGCGCGTGATGGAGGCGCAGCATGTGGCGAAGCGTATGCGGCCGACGGCATTTCGCGTGGCGTGTGAGGAGGCGGAGGAGTTGTATAACGAGAATGGCGGCGCGCGGTTGGGCACGGGGGCGTTTGGTTTCGGGGATGAGGACGACGCGGAGTTGCCTCGTTCGTCGTCGACGCCGTCGGTGAGTGCGTTTGGGTTGCCGTGTAGCGTGCCGCAGCAGCTGCGCGTGGTACCCAAGTGTTCGTCGTGTGGCGTGAGCACGGATGAAGTCCTCGCGCACGGCGCCAAAGGGCGGTGCGCGCTATGTCAAAAGCTGCACAAGGAGGGACAGTTTTGTCCGGTGTGCGACCGCGTGTGGCATTGGAGCACGGGCGATCCCATGGTTGGATGCGATCGATGCGACATGTGGATTCATCGAGAGTGCGATAGTTTAGCAGCGGAGGTGTTGGATAAGGAGGAAGAAAATGGCGAGGAGTGCGCGTACTCGTGTCCGTCGTGTCGGTCCAAGTCGGATGCGCAACGCGCGATTGAGCGCCGGGAGGCTCTTGAAGCTGAGCACGCGGCAAAGGTGAGGGAGGAGCTGAAAGAAAGGCGACGATTAGAAAAATTACTCAGTAAAAAGCGCGTGGGAAGGCCTTCGAAGGCGATGAAGGAGGCTGCGTTGACGCTGAAGCGGTCGCCAATCATCAAGTCGCCGCACGCGGCGTCGAAGAAGCAAAATACAATTCCCAAGCGACCGAAGAGCTCTTGGCAGCTGTTCGCGGCAGATTTTTTTCAGAATTATAAAGAAAAACACGGCGAAGACAATATCGATTTTGCTGAAGTCTATAGATTGCAAGGGGCAGCCTGGCGGGAGATTGAAGCGTCGGAGCGCTCGCGATACGAAGAACTCGCCACCGCCGAAGCCGAACGTTTCCGGGAAATGATTCTTGATATGAATGCGCGTGGCGAACTCGACGATCAAAGTCTGAAGAGATACGACAAAATTCTAAACCCTGAGGCGTATGAAGAAGCAATCAAGATCAAGCGCGAACACAATGCTCGCGATAGTAAGGCGTCTCGACATACCAAGGCGGGTCTGATGTCGCGGCTTCCCGATGGAAGCGCGATACCAGAAAGATTGGAGGTTATTTGCAACGGTGTTTTAGCAACGTATCTCACGCAACTGAATCAAGTGTTATGCATGTGCTCCGATTGCGCTGGACAAGACCGCCACATGTCGCCGACGGAATTCGAAAAGCATTGCGGTATGGCGCAGGCGAAAAAATGGAAGACGTCGTTGCGCATGATTGAGCCGGCGAAAATGCCCATCGGTCGATTTTTGGATGGCGCTCAAATCAAAGTCTCGAGTAGCGATCAACAGAAAAATAGTCCGAAAGAGCTCGATTACGAGATCGTTCAAGTGAGCTGGAGCGTGGATAGATGCGCGGTGTGCGACGACGAGCGTGATTTTGATTTCGATCAACTCATCACGTGCGAAGCGTGCGCGGTTACGGTACATCAGTCGTGTTACGGCGTACCAGACATCCCCGACGACACCGTGGGGTGGTTATGTCGTTCTTGCGAGCACACTGGAGGCGCTGTGAGCGAAACGCCGTTATGTTGCTTGTGCCCAGTCGCGGGCGGCGCGCTGAAACCGACGACAATTCCTTCTCTTTGGGCGCACAGCGCGTGTTGTCAATGGATCCCAGAAACCACGGTTCTGGATATCGAACGCATGGAGCCTATCGACAATATTGCGAATATCCAGAAGGAGCGTTGGTCGCTGCTTTGCACGGTGTGCAAGCAGCGCATGGGTGCAAAGATCCAATGTTGCCATCCAGGATGTTATCTCGCGTACCATCCCTTGTGTGCTCGCGCGACGGGACTTTATATGGATGCCAACGACGACGGCGATGACGATGAATCACCGCTACAGCTGCTTTCGTATTGTCATAGACATTGTCGCGTCGACACAGAGCGTGCGCTGATTTATTCCGGCGCTGAGGGGTTGAAGATTGGTGAAGAAGGGCGACTGGTGCAGTGCGGCGCGAATAAGCAGCGCAAGCAAAAGGCGGCCAAGGTGGCTTCTTTCGTTGTCGACGTTCCAGTGCAAGAGAATCCCGCAAACGCAGCCGTAAACGAAGAGGAATCTGAATTGAGCTCAGATTCGGAGTACGACCCGATGATGTGCGCGAAATTCCGCCCATATGTTCGACAAGGGCACCCGCGGACAGAGGCTGATGTCAAGGATGAAAACGACGACGCCGAGCCTGGTTCAGCGGCGAAGCCCGTGCGTATTCGTAAACGCGTGTTACATGCGAATGTTGAAAATGACGACGACGTAGATAATGGCGTCGGTGACGACGACGATGCTGATGACGACGATGCTGACGATGACGACGAGGTTGACGACGACGTCGAGGAGCCTTTGGCGGAGGTGCCCAACGAGGCTGCAGAGGAAGAGGACGGCACGGAAGAAGAAGGAGAAAATGTCGACGAGACTGAGTCTGACGCCATGTCTACCGATGAAGACACCGCCGATGGCGCATTTCCATCGAACATGAAACGCATCAATGAAGATGCCTTTGAGCTGCCAATGTCTAAAAAGGCGAAAGTCGATGCGCCGAGCGAGTCGACTTTTCCTGGCAAGCCAATTAGCGTCAACATGGATAACGCAAAGAAACCCGTCAATGATTACATCCCATTACCAGGAGGACTTCCTGTTCCCGAAGACAATATTCCGCGTCCAGAAGTACCAGAAATGCGCGTGCGCTGCAAGACTTTCAAGGGCATTTTCAGACCCGCCGACACGTACATTCGATGTCTGTGTGGCAAATGTAAACGTGACGCCAAGGAGGCGAATAGCGATGCCCCTGCTCTATGGCAAGGCCATCGTTGGGAGGCGCACTGCGGTATGAAGCATGCAAAGAAGTGGAAGATTTCCATTAAAGTTGTTCCTCCGGGTGACGAAGAGAAGGATGAATTGGACCTCAAGAACTTTGGCGAATGGCTCGACGAAAATAACATAGTTGTCGTCGCGGGTTCGTCAAAGCGTAGACCGCGCCCGTTGCTTCCCGGAATGCCTGTGAGAAGAAAATATACAAAGAATTCTCGTGGGGCGAACGCGCTCATCGGTTTGGGTCTTGGGACGTTTGAAAGTGATCGTACTGAAGACAAGATGGATGAAGAATCCAAGGCGGGCGCGCTCGTCGGACGAAGTGTGCGAGTCAACATCGGTAGTGTGATTATACCGAAGTGGATGAGCGGATCGATTGTTGATTACAATGTTTCGCGAACTGGTTGCCGGCACAAAGTGCTATTCGAAGATGGCAATGATCAGATGTTTACATTTACGCGCGATGGGGCGAATTTGCAATTCACCGACGGCGACGCTCCCGACCTATCTTTCTTGCCAGAGCCAGAAAAGATGAGCGCTCAAGAAATATTTCAGCACAAAGTTAAGAAAGCTATATCACAGGCACAATTTCCTTCGGCCAAACGCCCTTCGAGTGCTGTAGACCGGGCAAAGATTACAGAACTTGGACGACCCAAAAAGCCTCGCGAAAAGGAAGCGTGGGTGCAGTGCGAGAATCCATCTTGCGGTAAGTGGCGTCGAGTGCCACACAGCTTCGCCGAACAATTCTCGGCTGACGATGCCGACATGTGGACGTGTGAGAAGAATCCCCAACAAGGCTTCGCCGTGTGTTCTGTTCCACAAGAATTTGAGGATGATGAAATTGATAGGCGTATTGCTCTCGGCGACGACGCACCGTTCATGGATGGCTCGGACGACGATGATGATGGCGATGAAGATACCATTAGAGTATACGTCCCAGATGATTTACCCGCGTGCGTGAGTGTTATCTGTCAGGCTGTTCTGGGGGTATTCCACTTGCAGACGAGGAAAGTAGAGTGTTTGTGCTCGGATTGTACGTCAAGCGAAGAAGGTTCTGTGTTTCATCAGATAACCGATTACGGTGCACACTGCGGAGTATCGACAAAAAAGTGGCGCGAAAACGTTCGCGTTATTTTGAAAGATGGAAACGTCATGCAACTCGGGAAATGGCTTGCGATTTGGGGATGCGAGATTCGCCGAGAAAAGTATGTGGACACTTCTGATAAATCTCTCATCCACAGTCATAAGCTCAGTCGTAAGCAACTCGAAGAAATTCAAAGAAACGTTTACAAGCGACTTGGGCTGAGTAAGATTGATAAGAACGCCACCGTCTCTGGTCCACCGCCCAAAACTGGTAAACGTCAATACGTTGAGCTCACGCCGTACGTTGTCAGAGGGACGCGTGGCTGCTTTAAGCGCGAGCTCATTCCCTCTAAAAAGTACACGCCTGAAGAGTTTGTAGCGATTCAGACAGAACGTAAAAATCGCGGTGGTGATGCTCCCGTGGTGGAACAACAAGGAATGCCAATGCGAGAGAAACTTGAGCAAATGACTGCGACGTACTCTGAGCGCTTGACATTTGCCAAGTCAAACATCCACGGCTGGGGATTGGTCGCCAAGGCGCCTATGAAGGCAGGATCAATCGTCACACAGTTCAAGGGCGAAACATGTCGAAGTACAGTCGCCGATCTCCGTGAAGCACGATACGAAGAAGCTGGTGTGGACTGTTACTTGCTCAAGCAAGACGACGACACTGTCGTCGATTGTACGTTTCAAGGCAATTTTGCTCGTTTCACCAATCACAGTTGCAACCCGAACATGTATTCAAAGATTGTCAAAGTTGACCAGGACAATCACATCATATTTTTCGCTAGAAATGACATCAAGGCTGGCGAGGAATTGACTTATAATTATAGATTTGAAAGCGAAGACGGCAAGGTACCGTGCTATTGCGGCGCGCACAACTGCCGCGGTTACTTGTGCTAACGTGACCGCCGACGAATTCGGGTTTTTAGATAAACGTAGCATAAAAATAGAATTAAATTAAAATTTCACAATGGTTTAGCGCAAACGCGATGGTGTACATATCAATCAAAGAATGAAAATGAAACAACCCGTCACGCCCCCATACTTCGCTTCACATAGTCGCTCATCAACTGATCGTTATCCTTCGTCAGCTCCTCCACCGCTACCCTTTGTACTGATTCAAAATCAAATTCACCATCCGCGTACGCCTTCCGCACTTCCAACAACCGAAGCGCAAGCAACCGCATTTCGGTATCCTCGTGCGAAAACATCTTTCTCAACCACTCGTTCCCATCCCGCAACGGATTCTCGTGCAAAAAATTCGCCAACGCCTTGGACAACTCCGTGCCCGCGCCCTCGTTATCGTACCCTTCCTCCTGCGCTAAAACCACGCGCACGGCCACCATGGTAAACAAATTCTTCAACGCCTGCGACGCCTTCACCTCTGGGCTCATGCCTTGAAAACAATCGCTCGGGACGTGCATTTTAGCCTCGGTCACGCACCACCCGACGCGCCGCGCGGTGCGCGCGCGGGGGCGATGCGCGCCAGCGAACGCCGTGGCGTAATGCGCGCGAGCGTGCGCCATCGTCGTCGTCGCGCGTCGCGCACTGCGGCAAGAGCACGCCACTTTTTGGGACACCATACAAAAGCGCAGCCGCCGCCAGCCGCTGGCGCGCGTCGCCAGACGACGACGCCGGTGGCGCCCATCGTCATGTCGCGCGCATCGACGTCGCACGAGGCAACGTTTACGCTGGAGAACGAAGACCACACGCTCGGGAACGCGCTGCGGTACGTGCTCAACGCCAACCCGGCGGTGACGCTGTGCGGGTACTCGGTGCCGCATCCAATGGAGCGCAAAGTGAACGTGCGCGTGCAGACGAACCCAGCGAGCGGGGTGACGGCGCAAGGGGTGATGCGAGATGCGTTGTTGGATGTGATTTCGGTGTGCGATCACGTGCATGAGACGTTTGAGAAGGCGGAGGCGGCGTTTGAGAAGGGGAAGAAGTAGTAGGGTAGCGAGGATGCGCGCGTTCGAGCCGTCGTAGTTGAATAGTAAGGCTGGGATATGAAGATTCCGGAGAGTGTTTTAAAATAAAGTACAACAATGAATTTTACATGTTTTGGATTTCTAGCAAGCGCGCTTCAATGGATGCGAGCATGGGTTTGTATCCCAACGCGCCGGCGGCGAGCAAGTCGCCGCGTTCTCGCCGCTGGCGGTCGACGTGGCGAGACATGGACTTTACCGGTGTCACTGGAGCCGATGCCGTAACGTGCGGTTTGGTGTTTTCGCTCGCCACCCACTGCCCTTGTTCTTCGATGATTTCAATCAAGCGCGCATTCTGCGCCTGCGCGCTGGCGAGCTTTTCTTCAAAAGTGGAAATTTCAGCGCGCGTCGCGTCGTGCGCCGCCACGCGCTGAATGATTTCTTCGTCTAGACGCTCGAGCTCAAGCGTTTGCGCGTTCATTTCTTCAACTAATCTATCCCGTACTTCGACGAGCTTAGTGACGCGTTCGTCAGCGTTCGCTTCGTGCACGGTCTTGTCGTTATTCATATCCTTGGCTTTGGAATGTAACAGTTGCAATTCTTCAAGCGCTTCGCTCAACGAAGCCGCAGTCTTGCGATTGGAGCGCTCGATGAATTTGCGAACGCGCGCGGGAAGTTCATCGTCGTTACCGCTCGTCGTGTCTTGAATTTCGGCTTTGATGGCATTGATGACGCGCTCCGCCTGTTCGGCGCGTCTGGCGACTTCTTCCAACTTATGCTCCGCCGCGCGCGTCGCTTTTTGGACTTTGGACATTTTTTCTCTATAATCGTCAGCTTCTCCTTCTGCTACGGCGGCAACGCGCGACGCAGACTCAGCGCGTTCGTTCATAGCGTCTTGTGTTTGCACTAATTCCTCCAACTCAGCCTGAATCTCTTGTCGTCGACGGCGCTCGTCTTGCAATTCAGCGAGCATGATGTACTTTTCCTCTTCTTGCGCCGCAATTTCCGCCTCAGTAAAGAACTGTCCACGACGGCTCTCGCTATTGTCGTCTTCTCTACTTGACGCGATGGCGTTCTCGTCGCGATACATGCCGCGTTCTTCACGGAGCTCGTGAATGGCTCGTCGAAGCGTCGATAACTCCTCTGCGCTCGCGAATTGCTCCTCGCGACTCTCCTCTAACATGCGTTCAACAGTGCGCAAACGCGCGCTCGCTGACTCTTTCGCACGCATAGCCGCATCCCGCTCTTCTCGAAGCGCAACGACCGCATTTTCATTCCCTTGAACCTCAATCTTTTCTTTGCGCAAACGTTCGCATTCAAGCTCGAGCGCGGCGCGCGTTTCGAGCGCGTCTCGCGTCGCGTTCCTCGCCTCTTCCAATAACTTTTCAGCGTTCATTCTCGCCTCTTCCGCAATTTTCGCACGACTTTCCAGAGTCTGCCGTATTTCATGCACCTCGACCGAAGCGCTTTGCGTCGCCGACGCCTGAGCGAGTTCTCTTTCGCTCTCGGCGCGTGCCAACGCTGTTTTGAGCTCCTCTCGGCTCCTTCGCACCACCGCGAGCTCAGACTTCACAGTCGCCAATTCGTCCTTCACCGCCTTACCCTCGCGTTCTGCGCGTTCTAATCCCGCACGCAAGTCATCTTCGACCGCACTTGTCGCCTCAGGCGCGACTTCAACGGCATACGCGCGAGGCGCGCGCTCTGGCGTGGGAGGCGCGCCAAAGCCAAACGTAGAAGCCTCATCATCGACATCCGCGAACGGAATCGCCCCCGACGCGCGCACGGGCTCGGTCACCACCTCGCCACACGCCTCTGCGTCACCCTCAGCGACATCACACCCCGCACCGGTGGCTTTGCGCGCGCGAAACGCCTCGAGCTACACCGCGAACACACACACCATCAGTCACCAGTCGACGCATCATCACGCGCCGACGCGCGTCATCGACGTCGACGACGCCCATGCGCGCGTGCGCGCATCGACGCACCTTTGCTTTACCCGCGGCGCGTAAATCGGCCTTGCTTCGCGCGGACATGGCGCCGCCAGCGCGCCGAGCTGTGTGATGCGGCAGCGCGACGGTCGGAGTTCCGGATGCGCCATTGATCGACGCACCATGTCCTCCGCCGACGTCGAACGCGCGCCCAGCGCGGCGGCAGCGGCGACAACGTACGAATTACAACCCGGGCGCCTCATTCGCATCGCGTGCGTGAGCGTGGTGCTGTGCATCGTGGTGACGTTTGCGTGCGCGACGACGGAGAGCGTCATTTATAGCGATGTATTTCCGGTAATCTCGGAGACGTTTGTCACCGAACCAGGGTCGTACATCGCGGAATTTTGCTTGGGGTTCTCGGCATGGGTGTTATTTGCGATGGTTTGGGTGGTTCGGGCGTACTTGGAGACGTACGCGTCGTATAAGGGTGACGCGTGGGCGCGACACGCGAGACGGAGCGCGTACGTCGGTTACGTCGGCGCGGTGTGTATCGCATTGACAGCGGCGATTAATATGTGGGAGAGTTTTGTTGCGCATATCATTGCAGCGTTTACGTTTATGTTTGCGCAATCGATTTGGATTGCGTGCGTGTTGGCACAGCTTCGAGCGCATCCGGACGCGGTGTCGACGGTGAGCTATCGCGCGAAATGCTGCGCCCTCGTCGGCGCCACCATCGGCGTTCTCATCTTCACCGTTCTCAGCTCAGCGGTTAAACGCGAAGATGCATATTCATTTATTGGCGCTGGAGAATGGCTCGCGGTGTTTTCTATCATCTTCTTTGCGTACACCATCGCTTGGGATTTCGAAGCCAAGAAAGTCGCCGTCGTCTTACGCGTTCCCGAGTCTTAATACCTCACACCTCTAGCCACGAAATCCATGGGAACGCTCACATAGTTTGCTATGTTTTAACATACCTCGTCACAGACGTGCCCGCATTGCGCGCGCGCATCGTCCGCCACGAATGCGCGCACGCGCATCCAAATGTCCCGACGTCACGCGTCGCGCGCTTTTTCAGCTCAGAAACCCCACCAGCCTGGCTCACCCTCACACCGCCGCGCGCGTCACCGCACGGTCGTTCACCATGCCCGCCGTCGCGCCGACGCGTCACGCACACGTCGCCCTTCGATCTCCCGCGCCGCGCGCACGCGCCCTCGCGCGACACACGACGCGCGCGGCGTCGCACCGTCGCGCGCCGCGCACCGCCGCCTTGGATGTGCACAGCGCGGAATCTTTAGGGATTGACGGCGGCGCGTACGCGCGCGAGCTCGAAGTCGCCCTCGATGCGGTGCGCATGGCGAGTACGCTGTGCCAGGAGGTGCAAGCGCAGCTCATGCGCATGGATGAGCAGGCTGAGACGAAGGAGGATCGATCGTTGGTGACTTTGGCTGACTACGCGGCGCAGGCTATTATTTCATGGTGCGTCGCGCCGTCGCGAATGAGCGTCGAGAGTGATGCGCGCGTGATCGTATCGGTGTTGTTGCGTTTGATTGTGTGTGACTGACGCGTGTGTGTGTGTGTGTTTTGACGATGAACGTAGGCGCATCGCGCAAGAGTTTCCGGATATGCGACTCGTCGGCGAAGAGGATTCGGAAGCGCTCACCGAAGGCGGTGAAGGTGGGGCACAGACGCTCGGGAAAGTGACAGCATTGGTGAATAAAACATTGAAGACGCATATGGGTGCCGCTGCGCCGGAGTTGAGCACGATGGATGTCGTGAATGCGATTAACAAGGGCCAAAGCAGCGGCGGGCCGAGCGGAAAACACTGGATTTTGGACCCAGTGGATGGTACGCTTGGATTCGTGCGTGGTGACCAGTACGCCATCGCTTTGGCGCTCATGGACGAGGGGGATTTAAAGGTTGGAGTTATGGGATGCCCGAATATGCCAAAGTCGGGGGATGTGTTGGAGTTTGAGACGAGCTACACGTATGGGTTTTCACCGCGCTTGGTTTCCAAAATGCTCGCTGGTGATTCTCTAGGTTGGTACAAGGGTTGTATCTTCACCGCTGTGCGCGGTCATGGGGCGTACATGTTCCCAACTGACCCGTCGTTGAAGATTGATCCATTGCAAGTAAGCGTGAGCGACGCGTTTGACCCGAGAAAGGCAAAGTTCACCGAGCCGGTGATGAAGGCCAACTCTTCCCAAGGTTTCACCGCCGCCGTGGCGACTAACTTGGGCATTGAAAGCAAACCGTTGCGCATTTATTCTCAAGTAAAATACGGCTCCGTCGCTCGCGCGGATGCGGATGTGTTTATGAAGTTCCCCAAAGCGGGTTACCAAGAGAAAATTTGGGATCACGCCGCGGGCGTTATTCTGGTTGAAGAGGCTGGTGGGCGCGTAAGTGACGCCGGTGGTGCGCCTCTCAACTTCGCTGGTGGAAGGTTTATCGAAAACTTGGATCGTGGTATCATCGCTGCATCCTCGGCGCTACACGAGCGACTTCTCGACGCCGTCGCCAAGTCGTGGTCGTCGTCGCAGCTTTGAGAATTGAGAATTCTTTTTCCACCCTACATTTACCGCCATCATCACACTCCTATAGCCCAATTCTAAGTTGTTATGCATTCTTTTCAAGTCGCGTTTAATCTCCGAGTCACGATGCGTCACATGCTCTTCGAATCGTTCGCGCAGCCGAAAGCGTTTTGCCGTCATGATGGTTTGATTGAATACACTGTTGTTGTATTAAAATATTCTCGGAATCAGCATCCTTCCCGCTCGCCGCTATCTATAATGAATCACCTTACTTAGAGCGTAAGGCTGCTCGGGTTTTCGATGGTTTCCTTCAAGGTGACGAGGAACGCCGCGACGACGTCCCCGTTCACGTGGCGGTGATCCGCCGTGCAGTTCACCGTCATAATCGTCTTGACACCAATCATACCGTTCACCGGGACGACAGTCTTCTCGGAACCACCAACGGCCAAAATCGCGGTTTGACCAGGGGGGAGAATGGCGTCGAACGCGGAAACACCGAACATACCCATGTTGGAGATGGTGAACGTACCGCCAGCGTAGTCCGCCGGCGCCAAACCGGAACCGCGCGCCTTCTTGACGAGAGCGCTCCAGTCACGGCCAAGTTGGTACACATCCGTACCCGCGGTGTCCTTCAAAACCGGGGTGATCAAACCGGACGGAAGCGCAACCGCAACGGCGATGTTAACCTTGTCGTTGTAGATGATACCTTGGCCATCGACGTACGTGGAGAACATGAGCGGGTGCTGCGCGAGCGCGACGCCGACCGCCTTGGTGAGCAACGCCGTCATGGTCACTCCCTTGGGCTTGAGGGTGGCGTAAAGCTTGTCGAACTCGTCGGTGCAAATCTTCATGGCAACGCGAGACACCGGCACGGAGAGCGACGGGAGCATGTTCTTCGCCACGGCGGCTTGCATCGGCGCGAGCGGAGTAATCGTGCCAACCGGCGCCGGAGGGGCAACCGGGGCAGCCTTGGCCGCCGCCGGGGCAGCCTTGGCCGGAGCAGCCGCAGGCGCGGCACCAGCCTTCGGCGTCGGCGGAACACCAGCCGCGGTTTCGATGTCAATCGCGGTGATGCGGCCGTTCAAGCCAGTCCCGCGCACGGTGTTAATGTCAACCTTGTGCTTCTTTGCGAGCTTCTTGGCGTACGGCGTGGCGACGATGCGGCCGGCCGCAGCGGCGGGCGCGGGCGCAGCCGCAGCAGGCGCTGGCGCGGCCGGCGCCGGCGCCGGCGCAGCAGCGGCCG
>Ga0181602_10003784_pt1 | contig 11943 bp, 5 predicted proteins | sample 041ome_14_FD_148640 | JGI IMG/M metagenome (GOLD analysis project Ga0181602, IMG submission 148640) | Coastal salt marsh microbial communities from the Groves Creek Marsh, Skidaway Island, Georgia - 041408US metaG (spades assembly) | ecosystem: Environmental > Aquatic > Marine > Intertidal zone...
AGTACCTCAAACACCGACTCAAATAGCTCAGGAATTAACAAATCAAATTAATGCTGCAACAGGAGCTTTATTAAGTCCAGTAACTGCATCGTTTGAAAATCCTTCAGGGATCAATTTAATTGCCAAGAACCCAGAGTTTGTATTTTCTTTAAGCACAACGATTACGACGTCATATATGGGAGTTTCAACACCCACGGTAGTTAGTTCGAATGTAGTATCACAAGTTTTGATTAATTATAAGTATTTATGGACGGGGCCTAATAGTTTCTCGAGTTCAAATTTGAGTATTTCTAATCTAGAGGCAGGAGTTTATAATTTATTAGTGACTATAAATAACTGTTCAAACTCCACTTCACAAGCTTCATTTACTATTGAAGAGCCTAATCCGATAGGAATTGATGTTTCTTTATGTAATGGTGCTTTTCAGGCTACAATTTCAGGAGGAACCGCTCCCTATATCACAAATTTATATGACAGTTTAAACAATAGGGTTCAGGGACCTGACGCTACAACTTCAGTTCAAAATTATACAGGGCTAACACCTGGTGCAAATTATCGGCTAGTAGTCACTGATGCTGTATGCAGTATTCCTCAAGAAATGGTCGTTAAAATCCCATTTGAAATTAATTTTGATCCATTGATACCCAATGTAGTAAACGACTATTGTAATGATAGTACAGCTGCGGGGTATATAGAGTTGGGAGGAACTGCTTCTGGAGAATCTTTTAGCGGTGGATCAGGCCAATTTACCTATGAATGGACAGGGGGACCCTCAGGAAATTTTAAAGCAATGACTAGAGATATTTATAATCTTGAAGCTGGAAATTACACCGTCACTGTTACAGACGTGGTTTTAGGATGCTCTGATTCCCAAATTTTTACGGTAGGTTCTGTTAATCCCCTAGTAATTGATGTTGCAAATTCGACCGTTTTAAATTCCGTAGGGAAAATTGATTTAAAATGTTTTGGAGATCAAACGGCTTCCATAGAAGTTTCTGTTTCCGGTGGATTAGGTAATTATTCATATGCTTGGACTCGGGATGGAAATTCTATTGTAGGTAGTAATTCTCCAAAACTGCAAAACCTTGGCAAAGGAATTTATGTGGTCACAGTTTCAGATGCAGCACCTTCTGGGACAGGAATAGAACCTTGTAAGCTTACTAGAACTTTTGAAGTAGTAGAGCCCGATGCTTTAACCTTTGTTATCAACTCGGGAACAGCAACTAAAACATTTTGTCCTGACACAACAAATTCCGCCAATTTTGATCTCCAAATACTAGGAGGTACTAGTCCTTTTGATGTTACTATTACCTCTTCAAATGGTACCGTTCGAAATCAGAGGATAACTAATAACAACAATCAAACTATCACAGGTTTAGATCCCTCAAAAGAAGGAAATACTTATACTATTAATGTAGTAGATGCTAATGGATGTGTATCAGGAACTGCATCATCTACAATTGTCTTTGACAGTATTGAAGCTATTTCTGTGGATGTTAAAGTCCAACAGATTGATTGTAAAAATGGGGTTTTAGGAAGTATTACTCTAGATCTTGTCAGTGGTAATATTCCTGTTCCAAAAGATGTTCAAATTCAATGGACTAGCGCGGATACCAAATTGTTTCATACTTGGGAAACCAATAACGGGAAACTTGAAAATATTTCGAGTGGTGGAAAATATAACGTCATTGTTTCTCAAGATAACTGTATCCTTTTTCAAGCAAATAATATTGAAATTACAGATGTTGATGGTTTACAACTTGCAGTAAGTGTCCTTTCAGAAACTTCTGGTTCTTGTGATGACTTAGGACGTATTGAATTGGGTATTACAGGGGGAGTCACTCCATATAAAATATATTGGGAACTTTATACCTCCACAGTAAGCTCCTCTATGGTTTCACCAACAGGAGGAACCACTCCAACTCTAGTATCCGAAATGATAGAGAGTTGGGAACGTATTTCACGATTGGAAAACAATGCAATTGCTTCTGATTTAGATCCTGGGGTTTATAGGGCTATTGTTAGTGATAATAGTAATACTGCGAATACAAGTGTTTGTGGTGGCACTTGGGTTTCAAGAAATTTCAATGTTGGTAACGAACGTTTTGAAGTCATTAATTTTAATTCGAATATTGATATAACTTCTTGTAGTAGTTCGAGTACAACAGGATCAATTCGCTTTGAGCTATTAAACACAATCAAAAGCCCCGGAACTAGTGCCCAGAGTCTTAAAATAAGTTTAGACGGAACTGATATAACTTCTACTATCACTAAAATTGGGAGTACCTATAGTTATGATGGTATTGTATCAGGGAATCATACTTTATTGATCGAACCGAATAGTGGATCAACAACTCCCACAACAACATGTAGTGCACTTCAAGCCTTTACTATCGAAGAACTTTCACCTTTAGTATATGAAGGAGAAACCGAGTATGAATTGGATGAGTGTGAGGAATTTATTGAGCTGACTATAGATCCAAATGCTGTAACCGGAGGAGTTCCTTACGTTATTAATGGTATCAATACCTATGATTTTAAGTGGCAATATACTCCTGATAGTTCAATTGAGAGAGGTTCGCAGACCTATGTGGGTAACTCAATTGTAGAGGCATACCCCGGAATTTATGAATTGACAATTACTGATCAAAGATTAGAATGTCCAGGAATTTCTCAAACAATTACCATTAAAGCAAACGGAAATAGTGCACCATTTTCTGTAGAAGGAGCTTTACAAAAAGTAATTGAATCAACTACTGGTTCAAGTACATCATATGAGTTGGTTAAGGTTTTGGGGCCTAATTGTGAAAGCGAAACGGATAATGGCAGAATTGGTATTGAAATAAGCGGCGGAATAAAACCATTCTTAATAAGATGGTTTAAAGAAGAAATAGTGTCAGTAACAGATTCTGTAACTTTAGTAGAAATAACCTCTGCTCGAAATTCAACACAACTTTATGATCTTTCACCTGGGAAATATAAATTAGAGATTACTTCCGAAGGAGCAAGTGGATGTTCAGGGGGAGCTAGTTTAAATCAAAACAATTATTATGAGGAGTATTTAATTGTTCCTAAAAACGAACAACTTTACATAATAGATGGTCCATTTATAGACGAGGACTTGTGTCAAGGACTTCCAGGAAGGGTATATATTGAAATTTTCAATAATCTTCAGGAAGGAATCACTTTTTATTATAACGGAACACCTGTAAGTCTTGCAGAGGAACAGCCTGCAAAGGAGGGCGCTTATATTTTATTGATAGACGAGCCAGTTGATGAAGCTAGTTTGTTGATTACAAATAAGGAAGGGTGTGCCGTGAGTTCTAAAATACATATATCTGATATTGGTATTCCAGAATTTGAATATTTTACTCCATCACTGGCAGAATCAGGAATTATTTCAGCACGGGAAGAGGTTACCTTTACAAACACCTCAGCATTACCTTATAGTTATTCAGAATGGAATTTTGGAGATGGTTCTGAAAAAGAAACTGTAATTGGCAACAGAACGACCTCCCCAACATTACATACCTATGGAATTTCGGGAACGTATTATGTTACTCTTAGGAATTATAGTGACCAAGGGTGCTATAAAGAGTATTCTAGAAAAATTGTTGTTGGTCTAGGTTATAATGTCATAGCTCCTAATGCCTTTACCCCAAATGGAGATTTAATTAATGATAGATACCGATTGTTATTTAGTGGATTTAAGAAAGTAAGCTTTAAGGTCTTTGATCAAAATGGAGACCTACTGCATTCTGAAACTGTAGAAATTCCAGGAGATAATGTAAACACACCGATACAGCTCATTGGATGGGATGGACAGAATGAAACTGGGAGTAACTTCTATGCCTATCACTTCAGAGGAATTTTAATTTCCGATGGATCAGAGATTATAAAAACCGGAAACTTTGTAATTATCAAATGAAGACATTTTTTATTATTATCGCTCTTTTAGTGTCTTCAAACATGTTTTCACAAGAAGATTTATTTATCGGACAAACCCGATTTATGCAAAAAAATAACCCTAGTTATTTTGGCTTTAACAGTCTTAATCGAGTTGGGGTGATGTACAACACTTACCAATATAATTCAAGTCAGAATATTGATAACAAATATTTTTTTGGAGCACTTTCTTTTGACGAAAAAAATTTTAGTCTAGGTTTAGACTTTAATTCTTTTAGCATACAGAATACAGATTTAACTTCCAATTTAGTAAACTTATCCTACATTTATAAGATTCAAATTAACAACAATCTTTTTCTATTACCAGCCATTACTGTTGGTTTTGTAAATTCAGCCTTTAGCAGTTCAAGTTTAGTATTTGAGGACCAGCTGGATCAATCTACAGGATTTATTAACACCGAAACGATAGACCCTTTGGCGCTTCAATTATTAAAAGTTTCATATATGGATTTGGGTGCCTCAATTATCCTTCACAATGAAAATATGCTTTTTGGATTCAGTTTAAAACACCTTAATAGACCTAACATAAGTTTTGATAATGGAGAAGAAAATCTTAAAAATATTGGCATTACAACAAACCTAGCCTATGAATTCAATCTCAATCCCTATGATCGAAGATTTTTACCTCGTTTTACATATCTATTAACCCATGCTGTTTTCACTTCACAAAGAGAAACGAAATTATTAGCTCTTTCACAAGAAATTCAATTGGCAGGATTTTCTTTTGGTTTAAATGAGCGCTTTTCTTTATTTAATGGTCTAAACCTAACACAAGTTGGAATGTCTGCTGGAATTTCTTTTGATAATTTTGATTTTGGCCTACTCTATAACTTCCCCATACAGAATTTAAATCGAGTTTATTCAGCAAGTGTATTTGAGTTATTTATCACTTTTGATTTTAGTAAGTTTAGAAGAAACAGCAGAGGTTTGTATAAACGCTTACAAAATGACAATTACTTTTAATTTCTAAAAATTCCATTTGGAAAAACAACTGGACTTTCAAACCCATTTTTTCCTACGGTTGAAATGCCAAAGAAAAAATTGTCAATGACGATTCCATCCAAAGTAAAGGAATCAATGTCTCCTACAAAACGTTCGTATTGCCATGTTGGACTTGTAGTATCCCTCCAATAAATTTTGTAACCAGCTACATTAGAATCTACAACTTTGTCCCACTTAAATTTTACTGAAGCCTGAACGATACCTCCTATTGAAATATTTTTTACGGCTGGAGGAGCCCAAGCAAGACTTGCAAGATTAATAGCATTCACAGCAGTTAACTTTTTAGCATAATCAAAATCAACTCCTGATATCACATCACCGTATGCGATACTGTTTTCTACCCTAATGTCTTGATGCTGCATAACGTAATTTTCATGTGCTTCCATAATACGGATTCCAGCAAACCCAACATCATTAAAAGGCCGATGATGTCCTCCTCTTCCAAAACGATCTAGACGGTAGACCATCATTGGATTCATTTCAGGCATGTATCTCTTCACGGTTTTATGCACGTAACGTGCTAATTGTCTCGAGATCCCGTCTACTTCACCTCCGTAAAATCGTCGTGCTTGTCTTGCCTTTTCGGATTCGTTGGCTGGAACTGGTTCAGAGAAAATCCTAAATGTACGATTATCTATCACTCCATCTACTCCTTTGATATTTCCGATCATGTCATTATTTAAAATCCCAATAAGCTCCCAACCCATATCTTTTGCATGTTTTGCGAATCCCTTTCCTCCAAAAAGACCCTGTTCCTCTCCAGCAAGCCCTAAGTAAATGATACTGTTTTCAAACGAGTATTTGGATAAAACTCTTGCTGCCTCTATAGTTCCAGCCATCCCACTTGCATTGTCGTTTGCTCCAGGAGAATCCTCTGTAAAATTATTTGGATCTGAAATCCTTGAATCGATATCACCACTCATAATGATATACCTATTGGGATGTTTTGTCCCTTTTTGTATCGCAACAACATTATTGATCCAAACAGGTTTGATAATGCGGTCTCCATCTTTTGGAGTAAAATAATTTTTTTGATAAAACACATCCAAACATTGGTTACAGTTTTTAGAAATTGCATCAAATTCTGATTTTATCCATCTTCTAGCAGCTCCAATTCCTCTAGATTCAGAGAGTGTATCACTTAAGGTATGGCGCGTACCAAAACTTACCAGTTTTTTAATATCTTTTTCAATTCTTAAAGGAGAGATTCCCTCGATAATTGAGTATATTTTTTCAGTTTCCTGAGCTGATACAATGCTGGATATTATTATAAGTAGAAGTATGTAAATTGATTTCATTTATTTTTTTTAAAAGGTATAAAAAAAACCGACACCTAGAGGTGCCGGTTGGATAGTGATCTTTTGCCTATCGAATTAAAAGCAATATTTTTTTTCATTTATAAGCTGATCAGCAATTTTGATTTTGAGTGCAATCCCATCTGGGTAATCTACGTACTCTCCATGTTTTTGAAGGACTTGAAGTAATTGATTACGTTCGGTTATGTTATCTCCAGTAATGTGTAAAATAACTTCTTTAGCTCGTTTTGTAATTAAATTCTGTGCTTCAAAAACATAATTTTGCACCATCGCAATTTGTATTTCTTGAGTTTCGATTCCGTTACGAGTGCAGTTCTTGAGGGTTCTTAAAAGTGCAGATTCAGCAAAATAAATTTTAATTAAAATATCTGCTAATGCTTGAAGGACTTGTTGTTCTTCTTCCAGCTTTGTTCCATATTTCTGGGTTGCATTTCCAGTAATCATGAGGAACAATTTTTTGAAGTTACCGATCATATGACTTTCTTGAGCAAGGGTTTTTGCTTCAATTTTTTCTACCTTATCTGATCCCAATTTAACTGCTGCTTGCATTACTGCAGGCATCAGATCAAGTTCACCTTTCATCCCTTTTTTTAAGAGTAAACCTATAGATAGCATTCGGTTGATTTCATTGGTTCCTTCATAAATCCTTCCGATTCTAGAATCTCTCCATGCAGATTCCATAGGGGTGTCCGCTGAAAAGCCCATACCGCCCATTATCTGAATTCCTTGATCTGCGCAGTTCTGAATGTCTTCTGAAGCACCAACTTTTATCAATGAACATTCTATCGCAAAATCTTCAACTCCTTTGAGTTCAGCTTCCTGATGACTTAAACCCTGCTCTTGGTAATATTTTATTCTATTTTCTACATCAGAGGCTGCACGATAACAGGTAGACTCACCTACATAACAGAATGTAGACATCTGAGCTATCTTTTCTTTAATGGCTCCAAAAGAAGCTATGGGTCTATTGAACTGTACACGTTCTGTAGCATATTCAATAGATTTTGTAATTACCCTTCTTTGGGCATCAAGGCAGGCTACTCCAAGTTTGATCCTCCCTACGTTTAAAGCATTCATTGCGATTTTAAATCCACCGTTGCGTTCTCCCAATACATTTTCTACAGGAACTTTAGTTTTATTAAAAAATACTTGACGAGTAGAGGAGGAGTGAATCCCTAATTTATTTTCTTCATCTCCGAGTTCTATTCCGTTATTATCGTCTTTTGGAACAATAAATCCAGTGATATTTTTATCATCTTCAATACGAGCAAATACAATAAACAAGCTAGCGAAACCTGCGTTTGAAATCCACATTTTTTGTCCTGTAATTTCATAATGTGTTCCGTCTTCTGAAAGCACAGCTTTTGTTTTCCCTGAATTGGCATCAGACCCAGCGCCAGGCTCTGTTAGACAATAAGACCCAAACCACTCGCCAGAAGCTAGTTTAGGGAGGTAGGCTTGTTTTTGACTTTCTGTTCCATAAAGAAGGATTGGTAAAATACCAATCCCTGTATGGGCACCAAAAGCAGTAGAAAGGGATCCCGTAGCACCAGAAATATAATCACAAACAAGCATGGTAGATACAAAACCCATTCCCATACCTCCATAATTTTCGGGGACGGGTACACTGAGAAAACCGAGATCACCCGCTTTTTTCATTAATGATTCAGTAAAAACATAATCTTTTTTTTCGAAACGGGCTTTATTCGGCCATACTTCACGGTCTATAAATTCCATCACCGCCTCTTTCATCATTAGTTGTTCCTCACTAAAGTCTTCTGGAGTAAAAACTTGATCTGGTTCTGTGTTAGTAATTAAAAAAACACCTCCGTTAATGTTCTTTTTTGTTTCCATAATTATTTGGTTTTAAGGGTTGGGGTAAAGTGTTCAAATTGTTTAGCTTTATCTTTAATGCAATTCATGACTTCAAAAAAAGTTTTGATTTTATCAGGACTTAAAGCTTCTTCGATAATTTTGTTAAAATGCAGGACTACTGCTTTAGAGTCGTCCCTTTTTTCTTTTCCAAATGCAGTAAGATGAATCAATATACTTCTACCATCATCAGGATTTTGAGTACGAAAAATAAGATCACGCTCTTCCATTGTATTCAAAAGTCTTGATAGGCTCGTAGATTCCATGCCCATCTTTGGGCCTAGTGTGGTAGATGGAGTGCCCTCTGAATCAATACTTAACAATGCAAAGCCTGTTGCCATAGTAGAATCAAATTTATTGGCCTCTTTATTGTACATTTTACTTACCATATTCCATGTGGAACGTAGGACGCTGTCTATTGTTTCCTGTTTCATCATATCAAAGATACAAAATACTATGCATGCATAGTAAAAATTTAAAGATATAATTAACAGTTTAGTCTAATTTTTTTAAACGTACATGGATTCGATTAAGTCAGCATATTTTTCTGTGATGACTTTTCTCTTAAGTTTCATAGTTGGAGTAAGGTGACCATCATTTATTGTCCATTCTGAAGGAGTCAACTTAAATTTTTTCAGTTGTTCCCAAGAACCAAATTCTTGATTGTGATGATCAATTTCTTTTTGAAATGCTTCAATTAATTTTGGTTCTAAGATTGCATCCTGGAGAGAGGAGCAATTAATTCCTTCTTCATATAGCCAATTGAGAACAAATTCTATGTTGGGTTGGATGAGTGCGGTTGGCATTTTTCTCCCGGCACCTACAACCATTATTTGTTCAATAAAGAGAGATTGTTTCATCTGGTTTTCAATCACTTGGGGTGCAATATATTTCCCCCCAGAGGTTTTGAACATTTCTTTTTTACGATCAGTTATTTTCAGGAAGCCATCCGAATCAATTTCTCCAATATCTCCTGTATGGAAGTAGTCTCCCGACATGACTTCCTTAGTTTTTTCTTCTTCTTTATAATAACCCATCATTACATTAGGTCCTTTACAAAGAATTTCTCCGTCTTCAGCAATTTTGACAGTTACTCCATCGATTATTTTTCCAACAGATCCAATTCGAAAGTGATTTTTTCTCATGTCATTTACTGAAATTACTGGTGAAGTTTCTGTTAAACCATATCCTTCTACCAGAGTCATTCCTGCAGCTGTAAAAACACGTGCTAAACGAGCTTGTAAAGCAGCACTTCCAGAAGCGATTAGTTCTAGATTTCCTCCAAGAGCTTCTTGCCATTTGGATAAAATAAGTTTTCTGGCGATTTTGAGTTTGAATTCATACCATGCACCATTTTGCCCATAAGGTTCGTATTGTAATCCAATATTGACTGCCCAATAAAATAGCTTTTTCTTAATGCCCTTTAATTCTTCTCCTTTTGCATAAATTTTATCATAAACCTTCTCCAATAAACGCGGTACTGCCGTCATTACATTGGGTTTTATTTCTCGTAAGTTGTCTGCAATAGTTTCTAAAGATTCTGCGAAATATACGGATACACTATTATACATATATATGTATAGAATTACGCGTTCAAAAATATGACATACGGGCAGGAAGCTTAATGCAGAGGCTCCTCCAATAGTTAGTGGTAATCGTTTTGAACTTGCAAGGACATTGGATACAACGTTATGATGACTTAACATTACTCCTTTTGGAACTCCAGTAGTTCCTGAGGTATAGATTATAGTGGCTAACTCTTCAGGCTTTACTCCATCTTTTCGTTTCTGGAGGGTATCTTGATGTGATTTGTCTTTTCCTATTTCTAGGAGTTCACTCCAGTGAGAACATCCTTCGATTTTATCAAAGCTGTATACTTTCTTTAAAGATTTAACATTTTTTTGGATTGCCTTGACTTTATCAAAAACCTCTTGGTCAGAAACAAAGCAATATTGACTTTCTGAATGGTTTAGAATATACTCGTAATCTTTAGAAGAAATAGTGGGATAAATGGGTACGTTAACTGCGCCTATTGAAAGCAATCCAACATCCATTAAACTCCATTCTGTTCTATTGTTTGTTGAAATCATAGCAATCTTATCTTGCGGCTGAATTCCAAGTTCAATAAGAGCATTGCCAATCACCTCAGTTTGATTACAAAACGTTTCTGAAGAGATACTCTCCCAACTACCGTTATACTTAGTCGTAAAGGATTTCTCTAATGGTGCATTTTCTTTTTGATAAGTTATAAAATCAAATAGTCTAGTTGGTGTCATATACTTGTATTTACTGCAAAATAGGAAATATTTTGAAGCAAATCGAAAAGTTTTATTCAGCAGGAGTTTCTAACCAAGAAAATGCATTTTCAAAAGCCATAATCCAAGGTGAGATTTCATCAGTATTTTTGTTCGGATAATGTCCCCAATTCCATGGAAACGTCGAACGCTCTAGATGGGGCATCATCACCAAATGACGACCATCTTGGGAGCTCAACATTGCAGCGTTATAATCTGATCCGTTTGGGTTCGAAGGGTAGTCGGAATAAAGGTATTTTCCTGGAATTTGATAATGGTTTTCTGTTTTTGGGAAGGAAAATTTCCCTTCACCGTGTGCTGCCCAAATTCCTAGTGAGCTCCCTTCAAGTCCTTTGAGGAGAATGGCATTACTCTCACTTATCTTGACTGCAGTGAAAATACATTCAAATTTTCCAGAATCATTGTGGAGCATTTTAGGTTTTTTATCATGTTCTGGAGTGAGTAATCCGAGTTCAATGAACAATTGACAACCGTTACATACCCCCAAAGAAAGAGTATTGGTGCGGTTGAAGAAATTAGTTAATGCGGTGTTGGCTCTTTTATTATATTTGATTGCGCCTGCCCATCCTTTAGCAGATCCGAGTACATCGGAGTTTGAAAAGCCCCCAACAGCAACTAAGAATTGTATGTCTTCCAAGTTTTCTCTGCCTTCAATCAAATCAGTCATGTGTACGTCCCTAACTTCAAAACCACAGAGATCCATTGCATAGGCCATTTCTCTTTCAGAATTACTTCCTTTTTCACGAAGTACAGCAGCTTTTATTTTATTCGTTTTCGCTGAGGGAATTAATCCCTTAAATCCTTTTGGGAACTCAAATTTCAGGGGTTGTTTGAATGAGTTTTCAGCCCGAATCTCAGCTAGATGTGGTGCAGTTTGATGTTTTTCTAATGCTTTTGAAGTCGCCATCCAAGACATTCTCATTTGATTCACATCCAATTCAAGGTCGTTTATCTTTAAAATGGGAGTACTGTTAATTTCTCCTAACTCAATTACTTTAATCCCTTCTCTTGAGAATAGTTCTGAAAGATCTTTTTTAGATTGTAAGATCACTGCAGTTTTTTCAGAGAATAGTACTTTGACCAAGTCTTTTTCATTAAATGAAGAAAAATCAAGTTTCATACCGATATCTAAGGAAGGGAAACACATTTCTAAAAGGCTTGTAATCAGACCCCCAGAGCCGATATCGTGACCTGCGTAAATCTCTCCTTGCTTAATTAGATTTTGTAATGTATCAAAAGCTGTTTTAAAATAAGAAGGGTCAATTACCGTGGGAGTTTTTGTTCCAATGGAGTTTAGATTTTGGGCAAAAGAACTACCTCCCAAATGGAATTCATCTTGACTAAGATCAAGATAATATAGAGAACCTTCACCTGCTTTAGCTACCGGAGTAACAACAGATTTGATGTCAGAACATTGACCAGCTGCAGATATAATAACCGTACCTGGTGCAATAACATCTCCATCGGGATAC
>Ga0181602_10003801_pt1 | contig 11904 bp, 8 predicted proteins | sample 041ome_14_FD_148640 | JGI IMG/M metagenome (GOLD analysis project Ga0181602, IMG submission 148640) | Coastal salt marsh microbial communities from the Groves Creek Marsh, Skidaway Island, Georgia - 041408US metaG (spades assembly) | ecosystem: Environmental > Aquatic > Marine > Intertidal zone...
CGCGCGCGCGACGATGCCGACGCCGACGCTCGCGACGGCCGCGCGCCGTCTCGCGCGCGCGGGCGCGACGACGCGCGCGACGCGCGGCGCGCACGCGCTCGCGCTGCGCGCGGCGCGCGTCGAGTCGAGCGCGCGCGCGAACGACGCGCTCGTCGCGCGCGACGAGGACGTCGCGACGCTGACGCTCCGCGCGCGACCGGACGCGCGACCGAGCGCCGCGGGACCGCTGGCGACGCTGCGACCGCGGGATTGGGCGCTGCTGGAACACGCGTCGAGCCGAGCGTCGTTCGCGAGCGCGCCGAGCGCGCTCGTGCGAAGGGCGAACGGGGCGATGGTTGTGCGAATGGGGCCGACGACGACGCTCGTCGGACCGAAGTGCGCGTACGTGTTCGAACCGGCGACGCGCGTGGCGAAGAACATCGTGGATACGCTGCGGACGTGGGTCGGCGAACGAGACGCGGCGGAGGGAAGCGCGGGCGCGGAGGCGCGGACGGTGAAGGATTTTCCGCTGGCGGCGCTCGAGTGCGCGCTCGAGGCGAGCTCGCGATATTTTGAAGAAAAAATATTTAGGTTGCGGCGGTTGGCGAGGCACTGCGTGGATGAGATCTCGAGCGATTTGCGAGGCGGTGGGAAGAGCGGGATCGTGACGGGAGGGAGCTTGAATTACAACGCGGCGCAGTGGCAAAAGTTGCCGCCGATTCGTCGCGCGATTAAGGAGTTTGAGCAAGACGCTCGCGAAGCCTCGGAAGCGTTAAACGCGGCGATGACGACGACAAACTTGGTACCGACACCCATGGATGTTGTGTTCGACGAGAAGGCGGCGGAGGAGCGAAACGACGCGGTGACGGACGTGCTGGCGAGCCACGCCAGACGCTTGGCAGCCGTCGGAGGCTTAGTGCGAGAGCTTAGTGCGGATCTAGACAGCGCGCGCGAACTCTGGGAACTTCAGCTCGACGGTGATAGGAATCGTACCGTACAGATGAACTTTAGGGCAACTGTCTTCGCCCTCTCCGCCGCCGTAGCCGCGGTGCCGGCGGGTCTCGGAGGCATGAATATGCCGCACGGCTTGGAAACCGCGCCGATTGGAGTATTCTGGAGCGTCGCTGGCGGTATCCTCATCGGTTCCACTGCGGTTTGGTACGCGTTCATGCGCAGATTCCGCAAGGCTGGTGAGCTTACGAGCGCTCGCGCGGGCGAGCTAGCGTCGATGCAGTATATTCTCGGGAATCTCGATTCGCTCGACAACGCCTTTTCCGGCGTCGACGGATCTTCGGTGACTCGCGAGGCGCTTCGCGACGTCATGCGCACCGAAGCCGGGAACGTCGGAGCGCCGAGCGAGACGGAAGTATTTGATTTACTATTCAGGATTTTCGATACCGATCGAAGCCGTGCGATCGACAACGCGGAGTGGCGCCGCTCTGAATAGCTCCACGATCACAGACGACGATGTCAACCACCAATGTAAAGAATAAGCAAGCACACTTCGACGCGCGATGCCTCCTCGATCGAAGCGCCCGCGTGAGAACGACACGACTCCTCGACCGAAGCACCCGCGCGAGAACGACGATCACGTCGAAGGGAGCGCGCGAAGCGATCGAACGGTGAGCGCAGTGGACGACGAGGCCATGGACGACGCCATGGACGCACGCGCGAGGGAAGATGAACCGGCGACGCGAGTGCTCGAGGGGTCCACGACGCCGGATGATTCGCGGCTCGCCGAACTCGAGAAGGCACTCTCTCAGTTCACATCGCGGTTTGAGGGCGATGATGATGATGAGTGTCGCGAGAGCGCCGTCGAGGCGGCGCAAGCGATTGATAACGCGATGTCGAGCCTCCACGCGGCGAGACAAACGATGAGAGAATTGCACGAGCGAGCGGAAGAGATCTTCGACGAAATGGAGGCTGATATAGAGCGCACCGCGTGGAAAATCGTTTTGGACAGTCTTGAACGTGCCGATCGCGTTGAGGCGATGAGTAATCGCGTAGCGGAGGCGAAAGCATACATAGCGCAGCTGCACGACGTGCACGCCACGACTTGATCCGATTTTAGTTTTCTACACGGAGCATACGCTCGCTACAAGGAGCCGTCGAGACTAAAGACGGCGAAAAATGATGGATGATAATAATGCTAGCGATTTGTTTTCGTTTGCCGAAACGTTGCTTTATTCTTTAATGGCCATTCTCTTCGTTATCTCGTAAACGTTCACCATCACCGTGCCCCATATGGATACACTCACCATGCGAGGCCGGACGCCTCGAAAGAACCCGAGCGCGCCGTGCTCGCGATAAATAGTGCTTACCGTGCTCGACAAGTTATTCTTCTCCCCTCCCGGCTGCCCGCTAAGAACTTGGAGGCGCGTCTTGACGACGTCCAGAGGCGTGGTGAGAAACCCGCTCGACATCCCCGCGCACACCCCGCTTGCGGCTTGCACCGCGATCACCTTCGCATCGCTCGTCGTCGCCTCATCGCGCCAATCCTCTGGGGCGACTTGCCACAGCGCGCGCTTGTACGTTCCGTAAAATCCCCACCACAGCGCGCTCCCCGGCACGAGCGTCGCCACGCTCACGCCGAATCCTCGATACAGCCCTCGCACGCCTTCCTTCGCCACGATCGTCCGCACGGCGTCGAACCCGTTCCTATATCCCACGAACACCGCGTCCTCGGCGCCGACCGCGCCGCCGCTCCGCATCCCCTGCACCATTTGCCGCGTCGAAATAACGTCCACGGGTACCGCCAACGCCTGCGAAACCAAACTCGCCGTCGCCCCCCCCGCGGCGTCCGCCGCTCCCCTATACATCACCGGCACATCCCACGCGTCGAACGCCGCGTTCGTGTACGCCTTGACCGCCTCCAGCGTGCTCAGATACACCACCCGTATGGGAATCGCCCCGACGACGATGGTGCCGAATCCTCTATAAAACCCACGAACCCCTCGCTCTCGCATCACCTCTCGCGCGATGTCCGTCATTCGCGCCTGCGTGGCGTGCGCAGAAACCATCTGCCGCGTCTTGATCACGCTCAGCGGGTACAGCGCCATGGTGACACCGCTGAAGACGCCGACACCGGTGATGAAAAACTTCCGCTTATCCAACCGCTCCCAGTCCACCTCGCGCGGCATGCCGCTCGCGCCGCGCGCGCTCGCCATCGCGCGCGCGTTTCGTCGCTTTGCGCGGTGTCGCGCGCGCGATCCGCGTCGCGCGCGCGCGCGAGTGCGGCGATTCGTGCTCTCGTCGAGCGCTCAACGCATCGCGTTACAACGTTTTCGCCCCGTCACGCGTCGCGCGCGCGGGCGACGCGCACGCCGAGCGACCCGAGATGCCCCTCGATCGCCACCTCGCGCTTGTCGACGCTCACGACGCACGCGCGGACGTCCGCGAAGGTTTCTAGTAACGTTCGACTCACGTCCTCGGCGACGGCTTCGATCGTCACGCGCGTCGGTCCGCGCTGCACGACGTCGCGCACGAGCGCCCAGGCGCGGGCGTAATCTACGGTGTCTTCTAAGGCGTCCGACGCGCCGGCGCGGCGCAGGCACAGCGCGAGCTCGACGTTGACGGTGAACTTTTGACCGAGCTCGCGCTCGGGCGCGAGCGCGCCGTGTTTGGCGAAGAATTCCATGTCGCGGAGCACGATGGCGTCGGCGACGCGCGAGGTGGAGGCGTAAGCGTGCGCGGACGCGCGCGCGAGCGGCGGCGCGCGGCGGAGGACGGCGCGAGGGAGCATCGACAAGTGCGGCGCGCGCGAGAGAGAGAGGACGCTTTTAGTTTTAGTTTTAGCGTCCGTCACGAGCGTCTACGCGCGTCTACGCGAGCGCTGAATCGCGTCGCGCTCGCGGGTTACTTTCTCGCGGGTTACTTTTTCGGCGTCATCTTGTCGCTCACCGCGCCCACGACGCCGCCGATGATGGAGTTGTTGAAATCGAACTGCAACGCCATCGCGTTCGGCGTCACCTTGTACTTTTTCACCATCGCCCGAAACTCATCCGTGCGCGTCGCGAGCGTCAAGTCCTCGTCCGCCCACATCGCGTCCAAATCTCGCATCCCTCTCGCCGCGCCGTACGCGCGCGGGTTCGCGTACCCCGCTCTGAAACATCCGTCCAGCGCCTCGAGCGCGCCGCTCCGGTCGTCCAACGCGCACCGCGCGCTCGCGATGTTATACAGCGCCGCCTGTCGCTCGCCGTTCGACAGCTCCGCCGGTTTCGCGCGATCGCGTTTCGTGCCGCTTCCCGGCAGCGTCAGCGCGCGTTCGAACTCTTTGAGCGCCGACGCGACGTCACCCGCGGCGTACAGTTCGCGTCCGTTTTCGATGGCGTACGACGCGTCGCTCAGTTCGACCCAGCTCTCGCCGACGAGCTTCCCCGCGCGCGCGCGCGTCGTTCGCGCGTTCGCGCGCGCGCTCGCGGTTCGCGGCGCGCGCGCGCGCGGCGCGACGCGCGATGTTTGCGTCGTCGGCGTCGTCAGCATCGAGGCGCGGAGTGACGCGTCGCGCGTCGCACACCGCGACGCGACCGCGACGCGGGCGACGCGCGCGACGCGCGTCGGCGCGCGCTCGCCGCGCGCGCGCGCGCGCGTCGCGAGGACGGTGGACGAACGCCGCGCGGAGGATAGATTCGGTTGGTGCGATTCGCGATGTCGCCGACGCCGACGCCGCTCGTCGCGCTCGTCGCGCTCGTCGCGCTGTGCCTCGCGTGCGCGGCGCTCGCCGGCGCGTTGGCGCTCGGCGTCGCGATCGGCGCGCGCTCGAGCCGGCGCGAACGGAGCGAGCTCGCGAGCGTCGTGCGACAGTTGAGCGACGAGACGGCGAGCGGGAGCGTCGTCGCGAACGGACGCGCGCTGCGACGATTGATCGGACACCTGCCGAAGTGGATCAAGTACGCGGACGTCGACAGGGTGCCGTGGTTGAATAAGGCGGCGAGACAGATGTGGCCGTCGCTGGATAAGGCGATCGCGGTGTCCGTCGTGGAGGCGCTGGAACCGACGTTGAACGATTTGGCGAAATCGACGGGCATGTCGATGAATTTTAAAAAGTTTACGTGTGGAGTGGAGCCGCCGATATTGGCGAGCGTCAAGGTGAGCACGGAGAGCGAGGGTGAGGTGATTCTCGATATCGAGTTCAAGTGGGCGGCGAAGGATGCGAGCATAGTGTTGGACGTGTCGACGCTGGGCATCAAGTTGCCGATAGAGATGAACAACGTGGAGGCGTACGGGACGTTTCGATTGGTTTTTGGTCCACTCGTGCCTTGGTGGCCGTCGTTTAGCGCGTTGAAACTTGCATTCGTGGACAAGCCGGCGATCGATTTTTCGCTAAAGCTCGTAGGTGGCGATATCACAGCCGTTCCGTTGGTCGCTTCGATGTTGCGCGATTTGATCAAGAACCAGCTCGTAGATTTGATGGTCTGGCCCGCGCGTCTGTGGTGCGCGGTGTCGGATTGGCAGCCTGATGAAGTTGCGCACAACAGTGGCTTGCTCCGCGTCACCGTCCATAGCGCGAGCCAGTTGCCGGGGAGGTTGGGGATGCCGCCGAAAGCGGCGGTCGAGGTTAGCTTGACCCAACGCGCGGACGTAAAGCGGTCTACGACGATTAAGCGAGGCTCAGACCCGATTTGGGAGGAGACGTTCGAGTTTACCGTTACGGATATTCACAGTGCAAAACTTCGTCTCAACGTCATCGATACTCGCGTGACGGTGGGATCCACTATTCGAGCGCCGAGCGCGCTGTTGAATCGGAGTAACACACGAGGCATGAGTTCTAAGTACGACGGCGAGCAGCTGCGAGCGAATAAACCGAGCATCGGTTCGGCCATGTGTGATGTTTCTTTGTGCCACGACACGCCATTACAGACAGTTGCACTGCAAGTACCGTTGGTAAGGGCTAAGGATATGACGGCGCTCAGTCTCGCAGTGGCACCGTTGTTGTACGGCGCTGGCTTGGCGAAACGCGCGCTCTCTATTCCGACCGGTGGTGGGTCATCGCCCAGGGCATCCGGGCCGCACGGGTTCAACGCTCCTGACGGCCCGACAATTAACATCTCAGTTTCGTATCATCCATTCAAGAAAAGGGAACAACCTCACGGGGAAGCCGCGGCGCATCCACCGAAGACCGTGCCCGCGACTACAATGGTTTCTGCGGAAACTGACAACAAAATGATGATGGAACAGTTTTCTGGTGTGTTGTACGTGCGACTGTTGCGCGGCGAGAATTTAGCCGGCGTTGGCGAGGCACCCGACCCCTTCGTGAAGATGCGCATGAATCGACAAAAGCGGAAGAGCAGTACCAAGTTTAACACGCGTCAACCGGTCTGGGAAGAAGAGTTTGAGTTCATCATCGGCGAGCAAGAGCTCGAAAACTCGAATAATATCCTGCTCGAAGTATGGGATCGCGACGCATTCGGTGTGAAGACATCGCTCGGCCATCTCGAACTTGACACACGAGCCGTCCTGTCTCGTTGCACGCTCATCGGCACGCCCGTGGAGGAGGTCTTCGAGCTCACGAACACGCCGTCTGGCTCGTTGACGTTTGAGTTCGAGTTTCTTTCCGTGTTACTGCACCCTGAAGTCAAGGAAGATGTCGCTGAGCGGGTTGCCGAGGAAAAAGCGCGCGAGAAGAAGACTGAAAGGAAGCCAAGCACGTTGAGCAGAATGACTAGCAGAATGTTTTCGAGAAAGAAGAAGGGATTGATCGAAAAGAAGCCTTCTCGTGAGGACGTCACCACTTACGGGAGTCCGATAGTCAAGCAAGTTCGTTCGACGCCAGTACCGAGACACGTCGAAACAGCTGACTCACCACTCGTCGTCTCTCCTCGGTCTCCGACGAAGAAGCATGCACGAACGCGTTCAAAGTTGGGCGGTACGCCAACAGACATTCTGCAGGAACAACCACACGCGGCACCACAGGCGACACCACAGGTGACGGTGGTGCCGGGCAAAAAACCTGGAGTGATCAACAACGTCGGGAAGAGGGTTCGTTCAGTGGCGAGATCCACTGGTCGCGCGCTCTCCGTGAAGAAGGCTGATGAAGGGGGCAACATACCCGTGAAGAAAGAAGCTGGCATTTTGTCGCCGCGTCGTCAACCGACCAGGGCCTCAGAAATCGTGCCCGGTTTGGAGTGGCGACAAAAGGGTATCGCGGAGTTGCACGTTGAAAAGACGACCACCGTTGCAGCGTTCGAAACACCGCAGCGATCGATGCACAAGCGATCGGTAAGCGTGCCAGATTTCGCCACGCCAACGCTCGATGAAGAATTGGCCCCGGCGGTGGCGTGGCCAGAATAGAAGCGAAATGTAGTGATTAATGTACTTGCGCATTCATTGATGATATGATCTACGAACTAACTGCGAGCTTGGCTAAATGGTCGACGAATACGTTCATGCTTATATCATCGGTGAAGATGATCTCTCCACCACTTTGACCGTACCCGAGGTCGGTGTTGTGCGTTGCCGAAGGGTTCAACTTGGCGAGCAAGAACCTCGCCTGCGACCCCCCTTGATTGCACTCCACGAGACGCGGCGTCGGACATCTATCTGCCGCCAAAGCTTTCGCGTCGCGTACCGGCGCCGCGAGCAGGGCGCGGAACGCCTCGTGTTCTGGTTGATCCTGGTATCCGGCTTTGTGCCACGCCGCGATCGTGCTGCCTCTATGTGCGACTATCAAGAAGTATGAGTCTAACAGCAAGATCGTATCGGGCGTGATTGCGCTGACGTCCAAAAGCACCGGTTGGGGTGGGCCGTTGAAGGAATAACTCAACAGCGTCGGTTGAATCATCACCAACGAGTTTGTCACCGTCTCGCGAGAGAGCATGATGCGATAAAACGCTGTTTCATCCGGTGAGTTATTCGCGGTCTGTAAGAACTGTGAGCGGCGCAAGTGGAAAATGAACTGTGGATAGATGGACATGCTCGGTGGCATGCGGAAGCTATCCGGCGCGTCTCGCTGATATTCCCCAAACTTTGCGCCAACGCGAATGAGTGTGCGATCGAGCCACCTCAACAAGTCGAAGGACTCTTCATTCTCAGTTCTAAACGTTGCAATTCTCGCCATGAGTACAGCGCACGCCTCTTGGTCGAACCCGCCCACGATTTCGGGCGCCAAACTACTTTCGACCCAGCGTCTCGCCACGGTGGTGACTCGCAGGCGAATCTGCCCGTCGCTCGTCTTGTATCTCGTGCAAAACTGCAGAAAGAATGGTTGCCCGTTGGGGATCGGATTGCTGTGCTGGTTGACGACTTCGTAGTAGACCGCTATGGTTGAAGTGGGCGTGAACGAACACATGCGCCACGATGTGGTTTGTCCCAAACCGATTTCGTTTTCACTAATTCGCTGCGACTTGACCGCCAAAGCGCTAATTGGCCCGATGGCGCCGCACACCATGATTTGCGGCGTGCAGAACACGCTAAAAGTTCCGTTGAACTTCATCTCCAAGGCACCAGTTTTCGGATCTCTCGCAAACATCTTCGCTAATGATTGCCTGAAAGTCTCTGCGCGGAACTGCTCGGCGAGAATCATGTTCCCGCCTGTTTGATCCACCGCTATTTTCATCTCCGCCAGTCCGACTTGATCCAGAGAGCACGCGAAGACGTCCAATGTATGAGAATTCGTTGCTAGTCGAATTCCGATCGCGTTATAAACTTTACACGCCTCCTTGTAATGCTTAGCCGCGTTCTTTTCCAAGTCTTGGTGCGAGCGCAAATTCTCGCTCATATCCGTCCCCACGACGGCGCCAGGCCCTACGGTGCACGGCCCGGAGGTGAACGTGAGCACACGACCCCCTTGCGACGAGTGCGATTCGGCTAAAAGTCCGGCGGCGATGCTGATAGCCGCACCCATCGCCCGTAGCGCGCGCTTCCCGCGCTCCGTCTTCTCCTCGTCCAGTGTCACCTCGTCGAGGACGCTCTGCAGCGTGAACTCGCACTCGCTGATGGGCGCGACGAATCGTCTCACCGGCTTGGCGTCCACGCCATTCGGCATCATCGCCGCAGCGCCGTTCATTCCATTCATTCCATTCATCCCCGCGCGCTGACGATTGAAATCCAGCCCTAACATCTTGCGCAAATCTTCCTGCTCGCAATCCTTCGTCCCGCGAAACACGTACGATCGCCGCATCGCCCCGTTCGTCTCCGCCAACTCGTGCACGCGCACCGTCGACCCGAACGTCACCAACCCCACGAACGCATCCTCCGGCAACAAGCTCACCAACTGCATCACGCTGTCCTTCGCGTCCTGCAACTCCTCCGCGCTCCCGCACGCGCAATCCACGCACAGCACGAAGCACGGCGCCGTCGGCGTCTTATTCGTCATCGTGTACTCCACGCTCGTGTACGTCGGAAACAGCTCCGCCGGCAGGTTATTTTCGCTGATCTGTTCGTAATTCCTCGGCAATTTATTCAGCCCATCGCACAGCGAGCATCGCCACGTCTTGCCGTAGTAATCCACCGAGCAGTACGGATTCAACGCCGCCTGGCACCCCTCGCACACCACCGGTTCGTACGGCAGCGTCGGCGCGGCGTCCCCGAGATCGCGTCCCGGCGTCACGAGCGCGCCGATCGGCAGCACCACGCGCGTGGCTTCGATCCGCGAGCACGGCCACGCGTTCCACGACAACCGCACGCCCTCGCGTCGTTCCAATTCGTTGAAATCCATCTCGCCCGCGTCTTCGTCGCGTCTTCGTCGCGCGCGCCCTCGCGCGCGCCTTCGCGCGAACCGCGCGTCGCGCGCGCGTCGCGCGGCCGCGGCGTCGCGCTCGACGCGGCGCGAGACGAACGACGCGCGTCCGTCGTCGAGTGCGGATCCATCGGCAGTGCGCGACGCGACGCGACGTCGCGCGACGCGCCGGTGCGATGGAGATCATCACCGACGCGCGCGAGATGCGCGCGTGGACGCGCGCGCGGCGAGCGCGCGGCGAGCGCGTCGCCTTCGTCCCGACGATGGGCGCGCTGCACGAGGGGCACCTCGCGCTCGTCGACATCGCGCGCGCGCGGTGCGCGTGCGACGCGGTCGTGCTGTCGGTGTACGTCAACGAGACCCAGTTCGCGCCCGGGGAGGACTTCGACGCGTATCCGAGGGTCGGGGACGCGGACGAGCGCGCGGCGCGGGCGCGGGGCGTGGATTGCGTCTTCGCGCCGAAGCGCATGTACGCGAACGAAGGCGAAGGCGAAGGCGCGGCGCACGAGACGTACGTCGAGGTCGCCGAGCTGAGTAAAGGACTGTGCGCGAAAACGCGACCGCACTTCTTCAAGGGCGTGGCGACGATCGTGACGAAATTGTTCAACGTCGTCGAGCCGGACGCGGCGGTGTTCGGGAAGAAGGATTATCAGCAGTGGCGCGTGATACGAAGGATGGCGCGAGATTTAGATTTTGACATCGACGTCGTGGGGGGGGAGATCGTGCGAGAGAGCGATGGTTTGGCGATGAGCTCGAGGAATTTGTTGCTGACGACGGAGAATCGAGAGAAGGCGACGGTTATTTATCAAAGTTTGAGCGAAGCGAAGGCGACGGCGGAGCGCGCGCCGACGACGAGCGACGCGCTCGTGACGCGAGTGAGCGAACGCATCAGAGACGGTGGAGGGGAGGTAGATTACGTGCAGGCGATGGAACCGGAATCGTTGACGCCGTACGTGGGCGTGCTGGATTCACCGTGCGTGATAGCCGTCGCGGCAAAGTTTGGTAGCGTGCGTTTGCTCGACAACGTCGAAATCATGTGCGGTGAATAGCGTAGCGCGCGAGTAGCGAGATTTTTTCAACAAAACGACGAGTAGGTTTATTATCATTCACACCGATGCGCTCATCGTCTACTTGATGAAGCAGTTCTTGAGCGACGAAGTGCACGCGCCCGCCGACGTCGTAAACGGGACGTCTTTGTAGCACGCCACGCCCTCCGCGTTCGTCTTCAAGTCCAGACACACCGCGTCGAGTTGCTTCTTCTTCGGATTGAGCACTTCCTCCGGCTCGCCCTCGAAGCCCGGGAACGCGACGCGCTCGCCGATCGCCGCGCCTTCGGGCGGAATCACGAAATCAACCTCGGTGTGGTCGGCGTTGGACGCGCACAGCACCAAACCGTCCGACTTGACGTCGCGAAGCTTCCCCGGCTTCACGTTGACGATGACGCACACGCGCGCGCCCTCCATCTGTTCCTTCGTCTTAAACGCGCGCAACCCACTGCAAATCTGTCGCACGCCTTTCTCCCCGAGATCGATGTTCTCGCACCACAATTTCTCCGCGTCCGGGTGTTCCCACGCCTTCGTCACTCGGCCGACGCGTACGTCCAGCGTCGACACGTCCACGCGTTTCGTCGACGCCGTCGCCGCCTTTCCCTCGCTCGCCTTCTTCGTCTTCTTCTCCTTCTCCTTCTCCTTCTTCTTCTTCCCGTCTTCGCTCGCGCTCGCGTCTTCCGCGTTCGCCGTCGCCGCCCGTCTTTCGAACGTCGGCGCCGCCGCGCCCTCGAGCGTCCTCGCCGTCGCCGCGCCCGCGCGCGCCGCGTCGCCGCGCGCGCTCACGTGCGCCGCCCACCGTCTCGCGTGCGTCAGCGCCTCGGGCGACGCGTTCAGCGCGTCGACGACGCTCGCGTAGCACGCGGCGTCGGCGCGCGACAGCGCGTGGCCCGCGAGCGCGGCGCGCGACGCGAGGTGGTCGTCGAGCGCGCGCAGTCCCGCGGGCGAGGGCGCGAAGGCGGCGACGTCGACGCGCGCGGCGTCGACGTCGGACGCGAGGGCGCCGAACGCGGCCGTCATGGCGGCGACGATCGAATCGAGCGACATCGCGAGTCGAAGGCGCGGAGGTGTGACGACGACGGCGAAGGCGAAGGCGGATGGACTGTATCCGCGACGGCGACGTGTGAAGGTTTGGTATTGTATGTATCACAACGACTGAACCTAGTTTTATTGTTTTATGGAAGAATCTCTACTAGTCGCTTG
>Ga0181602_10003817_pt1 | contig 11873 bp, 11 predicted proteins | sample 041ome_14_FD_148640 | JGI IMG/M metagenome (GOLD analysis project Ga0181602, IMG submission 148640) | Coastal salt marsh microbial communities from the Groves Creek Marsh, Skidaway Island, Georgia - 041408US metaG (spades assembly) | ecosystem: Environmental > Aquatic > Marine > Intertidal zone...
GGGTGTTGCTTATTCCAGAGGAAGCTTGTACAGGTTGAGCAGACGCTCCTGCTGCTGCAACAGGCGCAGGTGGGGTGTAATCCGTGTACGCTATAATGTTATCAATGTCAGTAGTAGATAACTGAGGGAAGGAGGTCATCACAGAACCATTGTATTCTTCATAAATAGCAACAGCTTGTGCATCACCTGATTTAACCATAGCAGTACTATTTTTAATCCAGCTGTACAACCACTCTTTATCGTATTTTGCAGAAACCCCTTTTAATGCAGGCCCTACAGCACGCTTATTGATTTTGTGACAGGCGGCACAATTTGCATTAAATAGTTTTTTTCCCGCTTGAATTGCTGCATCATCTTGTGCAACAGTGTTAAAAGAGGTCAAAAGACTTAATAAAAACAATAAAGGGAAAACGAAGGATTTATTACATCTATTGATGCTAATCCTAATTGCAGTAATTGTATTGTGCTCCAAAATTTTTTTCTAAAATCCACGACAAAAATAAGTCATAGAGTCCTTTTTTAATACTTTAGAAAATAAGATTTTTATAATTTATAATTATTCTAAATAAGGATTTAGATTTGTTAAATTATAGTGTTCTAAAAATAATTTTTTGTTTTTTTGTGTTATGAAAAAAGTAGCTTGTAAATCCCTTTATTTATTGTTTTTTCTTGTGATTGGTTTTTTATCTCATGCACAAAAAGGAGAAATCAACATTAAACAAGATCCTAAAATAGACAGCTTGTTAAACAAAAAAATTGAATTGGATCGGGAGCGCTATTCTAAAGAGTATTATACGCTACAATTGTATTATGGAAATTTAGATCAAGCGAATGAAATTCTAAAAATTTCAAAAGAAAAATTTCCAAATATATCGGCTGAATTAAGCTTTGAAACCCCTAACTATAAAATACATGCAGGGCGTTTCAAAGACAAAATTAAAGGTTTAAAAACCCTTGACACACTTAAGCGAACTTTTCCTGCCGCTTTTCTTTTAGTAAAGAGAATGCCTTAGAGAGACTTTTTAACCGCTATTTCTTGGAATCCTTCAATCACATCATCAATCTTGATGTCGTTGTAATTTTTGATTTGAAGACCACAGTCATACCCTTTAGCAACTTCTTTAGCATCATCCTTAAATCGTTTCAATGAAATAAGCGAGCCTGTATGAATAACTACTCCTTCTCTAATGATTCGAATTCCAGAATTCCTTAGAATTTTACCAGTAGTAACCATACAGCCAGCAATGGTTCCAATTTTAGAAATCTTGAAAGTTTCACGTATTTGAGCAGTACCTGTAATTTCTTCACGCATTTCTGGAGAGAGCATTCCTTCCATTGCGTCTTTAATATCATTGATCGCATCATAAATAATAGAGTATGACCGAATATCGATTTCTTCTTTATCGGCTATGGTTCTTGCATTACCCATTGGGCGAACATTAAACCCAATAACGATGGCATCTGAGGCCGAAGCTAAAAGAACATCGGATTCCGTAATTGCTCCCACTCCTTTATGGATAATATTTATTTCGATTTCGCTAGTAGAAAGTTTTTGCAAAGAATCGGTCAAAGCTTCAACAGATCCATCTACGTCTCCTTTTAGGATTATGTTTAATTCTTTGAAATCACCAAGTGCAATCCTCCTACCGATTTCATCAAGTGTAATATGTCGCTGAGTTCTAACGCTTTGCTCACGAATCAATTGAGTTCGTTTTGCAGCGATTTGTTTTGCTTCTTTTTCGTCTTCTAAAATCATGAAGGTATCCCCTGCTTGTGGGGCTCCATCTAATCCTAAAACAGAAACTGGAGTTGCAGGAGTTGCTTCCGTAAGGCTTACACCTCGTTCGTTAACAATCGCTTTCACCTTACCGCTGTGTTTACCAGCAAGCATGTAGTCTCCCATTTTAAGGGTTCCATTTTGAACTAATACAGTTGAAACATATCCACGCCCCTTATCTAAAAACGCTTCAACTACTGTTCCTCGTGACTTTCTTGAAGGATTTGCTTTTAACTCGAGGAGCTCTGCTTCTAACAATACTTTTTCCAGAAGCTCATTGACTCCCGTTCCTTTGAGTGCAGAAACATCGTGAGATTGAATTTTACCTCCCCATTCTTCTACCATCAAATTCATACCCGCGAGGGCTTCTTTAATTTTTTCAGGATTAGCATCAGGTTTGTCTATCTTATTTATAGCAAAAATGATAGGAACACCTGCTGCTTGTGCATGGCTAATAGCTTCTTTTGTTTGCGGCATAATATCATCATCAGCTGCTACAACAATAATTGCAATATCCGTTACTTGAGCCCCACGAGCACGCATGGCTGTAAAGGCTTCGTGTCCAGGAGTATCTAAAAAAGTGATTTTCTGACCCTTTTCTAATGTTACTCCATATGCACCAATGTGCTGTGTTATTCCACCAGATTCTCCAGCAATTACATTTTCTTCTCTAATATAATCAAGCAAGGATGTTTTTCCATGATCTACGTGTCCCATTACGGTAACAATAGGTGCACGAGGCATTAGATCTTCTTCAGAATCAACCTCATCAATAATATTATCCTCTAAATCTGCTTTCTCGAAAGAAACATCATAGCCGAATTCATCCGCCACAATACTAAGAGTTTCTGCATCTAAACGTTGGTTCATGGTTACCATGATTCCAAGACTCATACAGGCTGAAATGATTTCAGTAGAACTAATGTCCATCATCGTTGCAACTTCGCCAACAGTAATAAACTCAGTTACTTTAAGCAGCTTACTGTCTGCCTCCATCTGTGCCATTTCCTCTTCAGACTTCTGACGGTGTTGTACACGTTTATCTCGGCGGTATTTGGCTCCTTTAGATTTATTAGACTTGCCTTGAAGTTTTTCAAGAGTCTCTCTAATTTGTTTTTGAACTTCTTCCTCTGAAGGCTCTTCTTTTTTAACAACTTCTTGCCTTGGACCTCTATTATTATTTCGCTTTCCGGCGTTATTTCTATTTGTGGCATTATTTCCACCACCTGGATTTGGAGATGGCTTTACATCTTTACTTATGCGTTTTCGCTTTCTTTTACGGGCATCCTCAACCGTTTTCTCTTTCTTATTTACTTCGTCCAAATTAATAGTCTGACCTGTTTTCTTGGGGCCTGACAATTTTTGGTACTGTGTCTTAAGTGTCTCATTTTCTGGCTCACCTTCTACAGTTGGAGGAATAGTAACTTCTGGAGCCGCTACTTTTTCCGGAACTTCAACCACTGCAGGAGAAACAACTACTGGAGTATCCTCCTGCTCTGTAGTAGTTTCCAGAGGGATATCCTCTTTCACCTCTGTTACGATTGCTTCCGTTTTAACTTCAGCTACAACAGGGGGTTCTGCCTCTTTTGGTGTTTCTTTTTTAACATCTTTTTTCTTACCACTTACCAAGTCAAGATCAATCTTACCAAGTGTTTTTGGTTTTTCAACAGCTACACGATTCGACTTTAAGATTTCTCTTTTAGCGATTTGCTCTAAACGGTCTTGTTCTTTTTTCTCTTGAATAACACGCAAGTCTTCTTTCTCTTTACGCTTTTCTTCACTCACCTCATGAGATGCATCTTTTTTAGATTTGTCCGTTACGAATTCATCCAAAAGAGTGTCATACACTTCTGTGGTGATTTTTGTGGTTGGACGTGCTTCAACATCCATACCTTTTTGAGCTAGAAATTCGACAGCACGATCTAAGGAAATATTTAATTCCCTTAAAACTTTGTTAAGTCGAATACTCGGTTGGTCAGCCATATATTAATTTCTATTTGCAAAAATAACAATTATTTTTGCAGTCTATTCTTCAAATTCTTCTTTAAGGATTTTAAGGACATCATCAACAGTCTCTTCTTCAAGGTCTGTTCGCTTAATTAAATCTGCCTTTTCTAATTCCAAAATGCTTTTGGCGGTATCTAAACCTACCTTTTTAAACTCCTCAATGATCCATCCTTCTATCTCATCGCTGAATTCTTTCAATTCAATATCTTCCTCTACTCCTTCTCTGAAGACATCTATTTCATAGCCGGTTAGTTTACCTGCCAATCGAATATTTGCCCCTCCTTTACCAATTGCTTTGGATACCTCTTCAGGGTTTAAGAAAACTTCAACTCTTTTAGTTTCTTCGTTAATTTTTAAAGAATTTACTTTTGCCGGACTCAGTGCACGTGCAATAAACAATTGTAAATTATTGGTGTAATTGATAACATCAATGTTTTCATTCCCCAGTTCTCTAACAATTCCATGAATTCGAGAACCTTTCATTCCAACACAAGCTCCTACGGGATCGATTCTATCGTCATAAGAGTCTACGGCAACTTTGGCTTTTTCGCCAGGAATTCTCACTGCTTTCTTTATGGTAATTAGTCCGTCAAAAACCTCTGGAATTTCTTGTTCAAATAATTTTTCTAAGAAAATCGGTGATGTCCTTGAAAGGATAATTCTTGGCTTATTTCCTCTTAACTCGACAGTTTCAATAATTCCTCTTATGTTATCTCCTTTTCTAAAAAAGTCGCTTGGAATTTGTCTGTCTTTGGGTAAAATAATTTCATTTCCATCATCATCAAGTAGAATAATCTCTCTACTCCTAATGTGATGAACTTCTGCTGTATACAGCTCCCCTTCTCGGTCTTTAAATTGCTTAAAAATAGTTGTACTATCGTGTTCGAAAATTTTAGCTACGAGATTTTGTCTTAGATATTGAATAGTTCTTCTACCCAAATCAACCAATTTGACTTCTTCGGAAACATCCTCACCTACTTCAAAATCAGGCTCAATCAAACGTGCCTCTTTAAGAGCAATCTCTTGATTAGGATCTTCTACCATACCATCTTCAACAACAACCCTGTTTCTCCAAATCTCTAAATCTCCTTTGTCTGGGTTAATAATGATATCAAAGTTTTCATCTGATCCAAATTTTCGTTTTAATGTATTTTTAAATACATCTTCTAAAATCACCATGAGGGTTACACGGTCAATTAATTTGTCATCTTTAAATTCTGAAAAAGAATCAATTAAGGCTAAATTTTCCATATTCAACTATTTTCTATTTGACGAGTACTTTCGCAATACTAATTTGATCATACGAAAGTGTTTTTTGTTTTGTTACTGTTACTTTTCCTTTACCTACTGGCTTTGCTTCTCTTTGCTTCCACTCTAAAGTAAATGCTTGATTATCTGCAGCGGTTAACGTTCCTTCTAGGGTACTGACTTCCATAGACTCCACCCTTAATTTCCGACCAATATTTTTTATGTATTGCCTACTATTCAAAAGTGGACTTCCCACTCCTGCAGAGGCAACTTCTAGAGAAAAATCATATTCCTCACGATCTAAATTATGTTCAATTGCTCTGCTGACATTCATACAATCTTTTAGAGTCACACCTTGATCACCATCTAATGTTATATGAATACTATTGTCACTTCCTATTTTTAAATCTATAAGAAATAACGACTGGTCTTCCTCTAGGGCAGCTTCCAATAATGACTCAACTTTTGAACGAAAATTCATGCCAAAAAAAAAAGGGACTTATAGTCTCCTCTTACCTTATTAGTTCGATAATTTTGCCAAATATATAAATTTTACCGCAGTAAATGATGTTTAGCTATTGTTTTTTTTAACAAGGAGCACCTCAATTTCATCCTACTTATTTAAAAATTCAACTATCTGAGTTTTTAAAGGCGCTGAATTTTAATAAAATAATTACCTTGAGTTTTTTAATCAAAAAGGCATGAAAAAATTCATCTACTTAGTTGGTGGTATTATAGTACTTATTTTTCTTTTGTGGCTCTATCCGGAACCCATGCCGGAATATACTCCAAAACGTAATTACATCAATATGGAAGCCGAAATTCTGGAAGCATTCATTCTAGCCAAAGACAGCAGTGTAATTCAACTTCCAGAAGGGCATTTTTTATTTTCTCAATCCTTGAGTTTGGATGATAAAAAAAACATCACCATAAAAGGAATGGGAATGGACAAAACAATCCTTTCCTTCAAAGGTCAATTAAAAGGAGCTGAAGGTATTAAAGTGACGCAATGTAAAAATCTAATTATCGAAGATTTAGCAATTGAAGATGCTGCAGGAGATAACTTAAAAATAAGCGATTCCGATTCGGTCGTGCTGAGACGAATTCGCTCCGCATGGACTGGGACTGTTTCTACAAAAAATGGAGCTTATGGTCTCTACCCAGTGCTATGTTCCAATTTGCTTATTGAAGAATGTGAAGCCATTGGAGCCTCAGATGCAGGAATCTATGTGGGACAATCTAAAAATGTGATTATTCGAAACAATAAAGCCTACTATAATGTGGCGGGCATTGAAAGTGAAAACAGCTCCAACGTTGAGATTTATGGCAACGAAGCCTACGAAAACACAACGGGTTTACTGATTTTTAATTTACCTCAACTCACCGTTTATGGAGAAAATATTCGAGCTTATGACAATCTAGTTAATAACAATAATATTCCAAATTTCGGTGTGAAAGGGTCTATTGTAAGTGCTGTCCCCAAGGGTACAGGGGTTGTAATAATGGCCACTAAAGATGTTGACTTTTCAAATAATACCATACGAAATCATAAAACTGCAAACCTTTCTGTCGTTAGCTATGAACTATTTGCTGCAGACGATGATCCAGAAAACACTACCCTTGAGGAGGAAGCAGAAAGTAGAGGAATAAGAAGTGTTGATTATGAATATTTACATGACCTGGAATATAATGCTTACCCTCAAAATATTTCAATACATGAAAATACTTTTGAAAATAAATATAATTTTCCAACGCTTTCAAATGATTATGGGGTTTTAATGTTTCTAAAAAATAAAGTCACCATACCGGATATTGTATACGATGGGATTTTGCCAGAAAATGTTTTCAGTAAAAGTAATATGCACAAAATATGCCTTGACAATAATGGAGTCATCAATTTTGTGATGATGGATGCTGCAAACGATTTCAAAAATTTCTCCAATGATCAATCTCCATACAATTGTAAAATGAATTTGTAGCTTTGTGATTCATGGCCTTTATAAGATCTACTTTTTATTTTATTTTGCTCTTTTTCGGAAGTTGCTCTGAAACTCCTAATGTTGAAAAAGTACCCATTGCTAAACGCGTAGTTCCGAGTCAGTCTCTTCTCTCGCAAAAGACAAATGAAAAAAAGAAACTTTCTGAATATGAATTCTTCAAATCCCCTATAGCTGAATTAATTCCAAATGTTAACGTTTATTCTTATGACGTTAATACCCCTTTATTCTCTGACTATGCCTCCAAAAAAAGATTTGTGTTTTTACCCAAAGATTCACAAATGGAATTTAGTCAAATAGAAAATACTTTACTATTTGAGACAGGAAGTATTTTAATTAAAAACTTCTATTATCCCATTTCTAAAAACGAGGAAAGAATAATTGAAACTCGCTTATTAATCAAAGAAAAAGAGGGATGGAAACCTTTAAATTATATTTGGAATACAGAACAAACTGATGCTTCGCTAAACTATATTGGAGCAGACATAGAGGTGGAATGGATGAATAGTCATGAAGAAATTCAAAAAGTAAACTACAGTGTTCCCAATCAGAATCAATGTAAAAATTGTCATATTTCAGGTTCAGAAATTACTCCGATTGGATTGACTGTGTCTCAGTTAAACAGAAAAAATTCTTTATTATCTGCTAACAAAAATCAACTTGCTTTCTTTCATGAAGCTAACCTAATTAAAAACCTACCTGAAAAAAGCAATTGGTCAAAGCTTCCGGTATGGAATAATCCACTGACTGGAACTGTTGAAGAAAGGGCAAAAGCTTATTTAGATGCCAATTGTGCTTATTGCCATAGTCCAAAAGGAAGCGCAAAAAATTCTGGCTTGTATTTAAGTTATTCCGAAACCAACTCTAGATACCGAGGTGTTTACAAGCCTCCTATTGCGGCAGGTAAAGGATCAGGAGATTTGATCTATGATATTATCCCTGGAGATCCAGAACATTCTATTTTACTTTATCGAATGAAAAGTAAAGACCCTTCCATTCAAATGCCAGAATTAGGAAGGTCAATTGTTCATGAAGAAGGTGTATCCCTGATTGAGGAATACATTAAAAACTTAAAAATTAATTGAAATAATGATCTTCATTTATTCAATCAATCAATAAAGCATTTTCGTTTTACTTACTCCTAAAATATTCCTTAATTTTGGAGACTATGAAATTTGAAAAGCGCACTTCCGGCATTCGTTTTACCAAACATAATCCTAAGGTGCAAACTCCTTTTGAGCGTCTGTTTGAAATTTTTAAAGAATTAATTACCCATACTTCTGGAGATTTCGATGAAGCAATTGACTGGCTGCGTGAATTGGATAAAGAATATCATCTTACAACAGAAGACTATACCATTGATGATTTTATAGAAGAACTCAAAAATAAATCTTTTATAGAGCCTAAAAAAGGGGATGGAGGGAAAGGAGACGGTTTTGCATTAACTGCAAAAACCGAAAAATTACTCAGAGAACATGCCTTAAATCAAATTTTTGGACAATTAAAAAAAACAGGCTCTGGAAATCATAAGACAAGTAAAGCTGGACTAGGGCAGGATAATACGGGAGAGTTTAAAGCCTATCAATTTGGAGATGGTTTAGAAAAAATAGCAGTTACAGAAAGCATTAAAAATGCTCAGATTAGAGCAATGGGCAATGATTTTACCCTTCAAAATGACGATTTAGTAGTAGAAGATTCATTTTTCAAAACCCAAATGAGCACTGTATTAATGATTGACATAAGTCATAGTATGATACTTTATGGCGAAGATCGTATTACTCCAGCAAAGAAGGTTGCCATGGCTTTAGCCGAACTAATCACTACCCGCTACCCTAAAGACACCCTTGATATTTTAGTTTTTGGAAACGATGCACGCCCCATCGCGGTAAAAGATATTCCCTACTTGGAGGTAGGTCCTTATCATACGAATACAGTCGCTGGACTTGAACTAGCTATGGACATGCTCAGACGAAAAAAGAATACTAACAAACAAATTTTCATGATAACCGATGGAAAGCCCAGCTGCTTAAAACTTCCGGACGGTTCCTATTATAAAAACAGTGTAGGTCTTGACGAAACCATTGTAGAAAAATGTTACAACATGGCACAACAAGCCAAAAAATTACATATTCCCATCACCACATTTATGATCGCTCAAGATCCTTACCTCAAACAATTTGTTAGAGAATTTACAGCAGCAAATCAGGGAAAAGCTTTTTTTACAGGGTTAAAAGGATTGGGTGAAATGATTTTTGAAGACTACGAAAAAAATAGAAAAAAACGCTTAGAATAATTGATACTCAATAATGAATAAAAAAGAAAATACTACACTAGGAGACTTATTAAAAAGTGATTACACCCCTCAAACCATTCAGGAAGAAATGGCAAAAAATCTTCGTGTAAAATTAAAGAAAGGAATTCCAACATTTGAAGGATTGATTGGTTATGAAAATACCGTTATTCCGGACGTAGAACGTGCTATACTCTCTGGTCACAATATCAATTTACTAGGTTTACGAGGTCAAGCAAAAACACGTTTAGCTCGTCAAATGACGCAACTCCTTGATGAGTGGATTCCTGTGGTTGAAGATTCCGAAATAAATGATGATCCATTGGATCCTATTAGTAATGATGCAAAGGAAAAAATCGCAAAATTAGGTGAAAAAACTCCAGTTAGTTGGCTTCATAGGGACGATCGTTTTTTTGAAAAATTGGCTACTCCTGATGTTACTGTTGCTGATTTGATTGGAGATGTGGATCCTATTAAAGCTTCTAATTTAAAACTTTCTTATGCCGACGAACGTGTGATTCATTTTGGAATGATTCCCAGAGCACACCGTTGTATATTTGTTTTAAATGAACTTCCCGATCTTCAAGCAAGAATTCAAGTTGCTTTATTTTCTATTCTTCAGGAAAAAGAAATTCAAATCAGAGGGTTTAAATTACGCCTTCCTGTGGCACCTCAACTGATTTTTACTGCAAACCCAGAAGATTATACCAATAGAGGAAGTATTGTAACCCCATTAAAAGATCGAATTGGCTCGCAAATCCTGACTCACTACCCTCACAACAGATCCATCGCAAAAGCAATTACGACTCAAGAAGTAAAAATAAGTGACGTTCAAAAAAAGAATATTCATATTCCTGAATTGGCTCGTGAGATTATAGAGCAGATAGGTTTTGAAGCTAGGAAAAGTGAATATGTAGATTCTAAAAGTGGTGTAAGTGCTCGATTGAGCATTACGGCGATGGAAAATTTAATAAGTACCGCCGAACGAAGGCTTTTAATAAGTGGCGATGAAAAAACGAGTATTCGTTTGGTTGACTTTCTGGGTGTTATTCCTTCTATCAACGGAAAAATTGAATTGGTTTATGAAGGTGAACAAGAGGGGGCTGAACAGATTTCATATCATTTAATCTCCGAATCAATCAAAACACTTTTTCCAGATTTTTTTCCAAAAATTGAAAAACTGGAAAAGCAAGACGATGAGGGTCCCTATGACACTCTATTAGGTTGGTTTTTTCAAGACAATCAATTATTTTTAGAAGATTCTTTAACAGAAAAAAAATATCAAGACACTTTAAAAGGAATTGCTGGAATTGAAGCAATTCTAAAAAAATACCAACCAAATTGTGATCAACAAGATCTTTATTTTATGATGGAATTTCTACTCTGGGGCTTAGAAGCTTTTAAGAAATTGAATAAATATAGAACCCTAGAAGGCTTTCAATTTAAAGATTCTCTCGGGAGCTATATTCAAGGGTTATAAATTAATAATCGCCACTTTATAACAAGACCAACTAACATATGTCCATCTCTGATTTTATATAATTAGAAATAAAAAAACCCCTGAAATCAGGGGTTTTTTCTGCTGTTGTTGGCCTACTAGGAACCACCCCTATAAAATCAGCTCCCCCCCAACACATATACGATTACAAGTAAATACATCAATATTAACAAGACATAAGGAAAATATCAACCGACAAATATAGACAATCAGGAACAGGTTAAGACAAGTAAAGACAGCAAAAGAGAGGGAAATCTAAAGAAAGAAGCTACAACTATCACCATAGAAAGCTATATAGACTAATGGAAGGAAACACCTACGCAATACAAGCTCAGGTTAAGGATGTGATGCTGGATACGCTTGATTGCTTGGTGTAGGGATTCACAGTATATATAAAGGGTGAAAAAGTACAAATACATTATTTTAATAATTTGATATTTTTTTATTTTTATTGAATCAAAAGGATATTATTTTACTTACTATCGGTCATTTTCTTAATGACATGTACTACAGACGCCTTTGAAGAAGAGGGTGAAGTTCCTGTTGTTCTATTCGATTTAGAGGTTTTAGCAAGTGAAGGAGGAAGTGTCAATACCTCTAGTGGGTCTTTTGAGTCTGGTTCATCGGAATCTGATATTTGATACTAATTTTTTGCTATGAATAGTAATGTGCTTATTATATTCAATACAAGTATAACGGATTTGTTAAGCGATCGTAAAGGTCTTATGGAACTTTTAGTAAGTTTCTGTGACTATTTATGAATGATGGGAATACGATTGTTATACTTTCCCTTTTTTTATGACGTCCAATTCGTCTAATTCTGCGTAAAATGAATGTTGTGATTAGTGAAGTATTAGGTTTTAATAATGCTGCTAACCTTTGGAATTTTTTTGAGTTTTAATTATATTTGAAAAATTTTTGTCAATGAATAGGCTCAGAGTTATTCTAATCTTAACTTTTTTTGTAAATCAAATTGCCACCTCTCAAACTTCTTATGAAAGCACTTTTAATGAAATAGCTAAAGTATATGCCAATCCCAGTGGTGCATATTTTGGC
>Ga0181602_10003825_pt1 | contig 11860 bp, 8 predicted proteins | sample 041ome_14_FD_148640 | JGI IMG/M metagenome (GOLD analysis project Ga0181602, IMG submission 148640) | Coastal salt marsh microbial communities from the Groves Creek Marsh, Skidaway Island, Georgia - 041408US metaG (spades assembly) | ecosystem: Environmental > Aquatic > Marine > Intertidal zone...
GACGACGGGGCGTGCGACGACGACGACGACGACGGGGTGGTGTGATTTCTATAGAGAAGCGCGAGTGGCGTCCGGTGCGGTGGAGACGCGCGCGGTGCGTCGTGGAGACGACGTCGTCATCACGCGCACCTCGAGAGCGCGCGCACGCTTTTGAGCGCGCGTCGATCGGCGCTCGAGTAATCATTTTCATTTCGGGGTGTCGTTTGAGTCGTTTCGGACGTGGGGCGATCGCGTGACGTGGTGCGGTGCGGCGTGATAGGCGTACGGTCGAGGACGCGGGTGCGGCGCGGGTGCGTTTGATTGGTGTGGTGTCACGCGGCGCGGGTGTTGAGGCGGGCGAGGATGAAGGCTATCGTCGTGGGCGGGACGCAACGCGGGGTGGGGAAAACCACCATTGCCGCGGCGTTAATGCTCGCGTTTAAGCGCCGGGGAATGCGTGTGAAGGGGTTTAAGATTGGTAGTGACTTTATTGATCCCCTGGTGCATGAACATGCGATTGGTGTGGCGAGCGAGAATTTGGACGTTTATCTCACGAGCGAGCGATACGCGGCGGAACGCGTGGCGAGCGTGGCGGATGCGTGCGATGTGTGCGTGATTGATGGCATCAGTGGCTTGTATGATGGTAGAGATGGTATGTCTGAAGAAGGTTCAACCGCGCACGTGGCGAAACTGATCAACGCTGGGGTGTTGTTGGTTGTAGACTGCAACGCCATGGCGCGGAGCATCGCGGCGATGATTAAAGGATATCGCGAGTTTGACCCGGATTTAGATTTGATTGGCGTGGTGTTTAACAAAACTGGAGGCGAGGCACACACGATATATTTGAAGGATAGCTTGAGCGCCGCAGGTGGTGGGGTAGAAGTGTTCGGGGGCGTGCCAAAGGATGCAAATGCGCCAGTGACGGGTGGCGGCGACGGAGGCGGAGCGCCGCCGCTGATGTCGTCAACGTCGGCTTCAGAAGTCTCCATGCAGCAGCGTATCGCGCACATGGCAACGATTTTAGAAACGAATGTCGATTTGGACGCGTTACTAGAGGCCATACCTCCGTATGTGCCGCCAGAGCTCGAAACGCCAATCGCAGAGGGTGCTGAGGATGACAGACGCGACAGAACGCGCGAGGCTGAGGTGCGCAAATCGTCAAAGGACAAGGTGCGCATCGCTGTAGCCCGGGACGAAGCATTTTGCTTTTATTACCCCGATAACTTGGCTAAATTAGAAGAAGCTGGCGCTGAATTAGTATACTTTAGCCCCATCGCTGGCGACGTACTTCCCGCGGATATTAGAGGCGTGATTTTTGGCGGCGGATATCCAGAATTTCACGCGCAGGCTTTGTTGAAGAATCGTCCACTGCGGTCGGCGGTGACGGCGTTTGCGACGTCCGGCGGTGTGGTTTACGGTGAGGGAGGTGGTTTAATGTTTCTTTCACAGACGCTTTCCGCGCCTGATGGAAGTTGTCCTCGTTCCATGTGCGGCGTCGCGCCATTTGCGACGCGCCTCACGAGCGCCATAAAGACGGGATACGTCGAAGTGACGATTGCACCTGGGAATCCACTCTTCACCCCTGGTGCGCGCGTGCGTGGGCAGACGTTTCGATACAGCGAAATAGATGGCGACCGTCCGAGCAAGATGCGCTTGTCGGATGACAATCGAGGCATAGGATGGGGAGCGACGTACGAGGTGCAGCCCGAAGCAAAGTTTGGCAACGCCGCCGGCGGCGTTGAACTCGACGGTTTCGCATGGAACAAGGTTTTGGTGTCGTACGTTCATCTTCATTTTGGAGTGAACCCGAGTTTGGCGCATTCCTTTGTTGCAGCGTGTAGAAGCGTCAGTGCGGATGCGAGCGAAACCGCCGAGCGAGCCGCGATGGTTTCGCGGCGAACGTTGAGCCGCAGCTTTGGCCCGCTCACGCCAGTGAACAGCAAGAAGTTGGTCGATGGGTTCTCTCGCAGCAAGAGTGAAGAAGATTTTGAACAGAAGAGCTCAAACTCGAGTCCAAATTCCGGCGGTGTTGACTCTCCACCTGAAAAAGTCAAGCAAGTGCTTCCACCTCGTCGAGCTCGCGCCATGTCGCGCGATTTCCGCGAATTTGAACTCGACTCTGCGGAAGGTATGGGCATGTTTCGATCGCGTTCTTCGGCATCAATGCAAATGTTGTCTTCGCAAATTGCGTCAAAACTCTCTTCGAGTTTACCTCGCAAGCAGGCAAACTCTGAGCTTGATCTCGCCACGCAATTGTACTATGGCAACGCTTCGTCGACGACGACGAATGATCACTTGCACGCCCCGTCTCAACTGCAGCTCCCAGCACCGCAGCCCGTGGGGTCGATTATTTCACTCTCCCCATCTGCGACGTCGGTGTTGTTCGCACTCGGTCTCGGTGATCGCGTGATAGGTGTTACAGACGCGTGTTCGATACCATCCGACATAAATGTCGCGCCCAAGATTATCGCGAGACACTCGTCCGGGTGCTCACCGACGTCGAGCTCGGGGCTCGGTCTCACTCAGAGACAGTCGCACAGCTCACTGGCCTCGAACGAGCAAGAATATGGTGCGTTGCATCACAACAGCAGCTATGGTTCGCTGAACAGACTCATGGGAAAAGAGAAGGACTCCGGATTGAGCTCAGACAAGTGGGCGTTGTTTGACGTCAACTTTGTCCGTCACGCGGAAGCGCGTTTGATTTTCACTCCAGATACATGCGAAGATTGCACGGATCTGCGGAACAGTACTGCAAAGTACCTTCATGAAGCAGACGTCTTCTTGACTGGGGCAGAATACGACTCCACGGATGATGGTACGATAGAATTCAATGGATCGAGGCCTTCGATTTTCCCAGTCGCCCCGCAAACGCTGAGCGACGTGTTGGAGATGATTTTGCAGATCGGTATTCTGTGCGGTGTGAAGGAAAGGGCCGTCACGCTTCTCACGCAACTGCGCTCGCGAATGCGCACGATCGCTCGTGTTGTATCCACATGCGACGAACGTCCGAAAGTTCTATCCTTGGAAGGCTTGAAGCCACTCTTCGCCGGCGGCCACTGGGTGCCAGAGATGAAATCCATTGCCGGTGGTATTGACGAGTTGCAAGAGCCGGGATGTTCAGCCGAGCGCCTGCGTTGGGAGCAAGTGTTATCATACGCACCCGATGTGCTGCTTTTGATTCCATCGTACATTGGACGCAGTTCTGAGGAAACTATGGAAAAGACGCTCGAAAAGCTCGAACACTTGGCCAGTCAACCCGGATGGTGGGTCCTTCCCGCGGTTCGCACCAGGCGCGTGTTTATCCTCGCCCACGAGATGTTCTGCCAAGCTGGACCTCAACTAGTCGATGGCATTGAGATGCTTGCGCGAATCTTGAACCCAGATGCATTCCCCATGGAACTCCCTCAAGGTGTGTGCTTGAAGCTCGCGCTCGAGGATGGACGAAGCTGTCGCCCGAAGCAGCTTCGTCAACACTTTGTCGAATGGCGGTGAAACACCCGTCGAACATTTAGATGATGTACATAGATATGAGCGCTTGTTAGAACAAAGACAGCTGCATGCACGCACGCGCCCCATCTACGCGACAGAAATATATGCTCGCCACGCGAGGGACCCCAAATGTTGACTTTCGAAACCTGCATGACGACGCAAAAAAAGAGCGCGCTACGCCTTGCGAAAAAGTTTTAGCTGCAACGTGTATGTCGTATCGCTGAGCTCCATGACGATGACTGCCGATGATGTGATGGTAAGTGTATTGTCGAAATTTATGGGTATAAAGTTAACAACGACTTTTGATGATTTTGACACGAAATGAAACAAACAATTTTGAAAACAATCAATTAAAACAATTTTAGTTTATCGGGCTCGAGGGGAAGGCGTACACCGCCGCCACCGTCACCGCCGCGTATAAACACTGGTTGTACAATACTGGCGACACCACTACGAGTGTGTCGGAAGCGCGTCCAAAAACGTGGCGACTTCGTGACGTAGACTAAAGCCCCACGGCGAGATGAACATGCCGTGGGAAAAGTTGTCTTGCCAAATCACACGCGCGTTTGACTGTCTCAAGACGTGCTTGGCAACAGCCTCGCAGTCGATGAGCATATCATGCGCTTCTAAGACAATCAGCGAGTTATCGGGAATTTGGTCAGCCCACAAGTTATGTGTTGCCCACCAAAATTTACGACGCAACGCCGTCATGACGCCAATCTCTCGTACCAAAAAATAATCTCTCAACAAATAATATAAAACATCTCCACCGTCTCTCCAAAACGTCGTCGTGAACATGGCCTTTGTGCCATTATTTTTGACGTAAGATTTGAACGAACTCCAACAATTTCCGAGATGATACAAAATAGATACCGTTTTCGGTAAACACAAACAAATGGCCACCGGGTCGAGTAACACGACTGAACTCACACGGTATCTGTGACACGTGCGAGCGATAACAAACGTCCCGAATGAATGACCATACAAACATGGCGCACGTAACTTGTGCTTCATCGTCAGTTCTGCTACGGTATCCACCATGGCGTCGATCTCTGGCACTTTCGGTGTCGCTCGCATGCTAATGTGAGGCAACGACAAGAGGGCTATTTTACGCCCCGGTTTACTACGCAACAACTGTGCGATATTTGGTAAATACGGCGCCAATCCAACGCCCAGCCCGTGGACAAATATGATTGGTTTTGCTACTTCCGCATCAACGTCGTCGACGGCACAACCAGTAAGAATCGGACGAGCATCGTCACCGGCTTCGCGACGTGCTCCTACCCACTCGTCCTCCTTTGCCATGGGCGCGTTGATCCAATACGAACACCCATTTGACGCGGTGTAACGCTTGAAACCCCAGAACTTCAATATCATTGCACAGATCCCACTCACGCCGTGCACCCACGCGGTGAACATCAATGGCTGGTGCATCGATCCTAAAGTTTCCTTGGTATGAAACATAAACGCCTCCTCAGACTCCTCGCTCTTTTCGCTCGGCGTCTGTTCCAATTTACACTCCCAAGTTCGTTCAATCTCATCCACAAACTCATTCAAGCGATCTTCGTGCTCTGAATTCTCTTCTGCCGACGTGGCGTCATAAAATCCAAACCTCGTAAACTTGACCACCGCCTCTCGAGGCAGCCCATCCTGCGCGGGCGAGGAATCCGCCTCAGCCTCCGCCTCGCGCGCCGACAACTTTTCTCGCTCCGTCCATGAATTACACCGACGCATCCAACCGCGAATAAACTTACCAAAATCAGGTAACCCATCGTACCTCAACTCTAAAAACCGCTCAAAATCTTCCTTCGTGGGCGATGCCACGGCTTTATTCGGCGCTTTACAATACTTGTCCCGCACGTCTCGACGATACGCAAACCACCCGAGCTCGCACGCCGCCGCGACGCTCGCCAACACTCGACGCTTCACCCTCCTCGTGCCCGTCGACCCGTGCCGCAGCGCGCGTCTCGTAACAACCGCCACGCATGCAAGCGGAGCGAACGCCCATGCGAGCCCGAGCGCGGTCTGCGTCGCCGCGTCGCGCGCGTCAAACACATCCTCGCGTCCCGAACGAAACGTAAACCTCTCGTGCTTGGTCCAATCCTCGATCGCGCTCGCGGCGGTCTCGGCGCCTCGAGCGGTCGGCGTGCGCTGTGACGCGGGTGCTGAGACCGGCCGTGGCGGTGGCGACGCCGCGAGCGGCGATCCGGTGCGCGTTGGCGACGACGACGACACCGTCGGTGGCGGCTGTGCACTTTTTGGTCGGCGCAACGGTGGGAGCCCGCGCGGCGACGCGACTGGCGATGGCGACGGCGGATGTTGCATGGCGTCGTCGTCGACGACCACTTCTGTAATCGTCGTCGTCGACATCGCGGTGCGTCGGGCAGTGAGGCGTGCAAGGATTGTGTATGTTCTGTGGTGCATTACAGTTACAAGTGGTGTTTCCACGCGAGCGTCAGGAGACGGTATGGATTGGCGAGCGCGTGCGGTGTTTCTTTAGCCAATGTGCTCGCATCGTCGGTGTTTGGAAGATGAATGATGGAAATATCCACGGTGAAATCTTTGCGGGCTTCGGTGACGAAGCGTTCGAAGACGTCGGCGTTGTTGTCGCGTAAGGTTTGGACGATGACGCACGCGCCGCCCGGACGCAGACGGAGCCGAATGGCGGCGGCGAGGCTTGCTTCTTGGCTGGAAAAGTAGAGCAAATCCGAGCCTATGATGACGTCAAACGTTGCGTCGGGTTCAAGCGTTGGTGCGAACGCGTCGGCATTGGTTTCGATGCCAGCGTTGCTCCAGTGACGCACGCGAAGTGGCGTCGCGGCGCCGCTCGCGCGCGCGTTTTCAATTTCTAAATCCTCCTCCCACAAGTGACGACGAAGTTTAATGTTGTGTCGAACCGATGCCCACGGCGCGCCATCGTTGATGTCATCCTCATTTAAAACAACAACGTCGTCGTCGTCGTCGTCGTCGTCGTCGTCGTCGTCGTCGCTCACCGTCTCTATCGCACGCGCCGCCCTCGCGTTGTCCCTCTCGACGCGTCTCGCGTCCCGTCTATACATGGCCAACGTCTCCGCCAAATTTGGCCCACAATCCGCAATCGTCACATGCCTCGCCCCTAACATCGTCGCGCATAAAAACCCAACAACCCCAGTACCGGCACCGATATCCAACACCTCCTGTCCACGCACGAGAGCATCCCCGACCCGTCTCGCGTGCGCGCACAAAATCACCGCCGCGTTCCACACCACCGTCCCGAGCTCGCCCTGCTGCGCCTTTTGCGCCACGCGCACCGTCGCCACGGACGACACCGACGCGGTATCATCACCCCGTCCGAGCGTTAAAGAAAACACATCATCCATCGCTCGCACCGCACGCGTCGTCAACGTCCCCCGCACCGCACCATCACCATCACCATCACCATCACCACCATCGTCATCACCTGTGGTGGTGTCACCCCCACCAGCGCGCACGACGACGACTTCACCAGCCACGTACGTCACCCCCGACCACGTCGCGTGTAAATCTAACCCACACCCCCAATCGTGCTCTTCGTCGTCATCCATCCTCCGTCGTCGTCGGATGACGCACGAGAGAGGTCAACGCGCGCGCACCAAAAAACGCGTCGCTTTGCATACCTATCCATCCACGCGGTCGTCCGACCGACCGCGAACGGACACCGAGCGCTGATGCGCTGATGGCGACTCGAGTGGGCACACCGCGACGGCGACGGCGACGGGGGTTGGGTGATGACCGCGCGCGGGGTTGCGGCGGCGACGGCGGTGGCGATCGCCGCGCACGGTGGGGTTGATGCGTTGTCTCGCGCGCGAACGGCGTTGGGACATCGCGATGATGGGACATTGGCATCGGCATCGGCATCGGCATCGGCATCGGCGTCGGCGTCGCATGTGCGGCGCGAGGTGCTGCCGAGTCCGGTGCCTGTGGCGCCGCTGGCGGTGTTTCTTGGCGCCACTGTCGCGTACGTGGGCTTTCGCGGGCGAGCACTGCCGGAGGCGTACGCACGAGGGGTGAAACTCGCGGCTGGGGATGGGTTGAAGGTGGGCGTGGCGCTGCTCGGGGCGAAGCTGTCGCTGAGCGAAATCGGCGACGTGGCGACCAAGGCGGCGCCAGCGATCGCGGCGACGGTGTCTACGGGATTATTAGCGACGCCTATGATTAATAGAGCGGTGATGGCGAGGTTTGGGGGCGCGGCGCAGAGCGGTGGGTTGACAGCCAAGGTTGGCGGGTTGTTGGCGGCTGGGAGCGGGATTTGCGGCGTCACGGCGATTGGCGCGCTCGCGCCGGCGATTGCGGCGTCGCAGCGCGAAGTCTCGCTCGCCGTGGCGAACGTGGTGGCGTACGGGACGTTTGGGATGATGACGTATCCGTATCTCGCCAAGTGGTTGTTTCCTGATGGTGGTGCACCGGCGGGGGTGTTTTTGGGCTTATCCGTGCACGACACGTCGCAAGTCGTCGGCGCCGGGATGAGTTTCCGTGATATGTACGACGATGAAGAAGCCTTTAAGGCGGCAACGGTGACAAAGTTGACGCGTAACTTAGGCTTGGCGATTGCCATTCCGTATTTAGCGATGAAGCTTCGCGATGTAGTGCCCGCGGGCGCGGTGGCCGCCGGCGCGGCGGCGGCAAAGCAGCCGCCCCTCGTGCCGGGATTTCTCATTGCTTTTGTCGCCATGGCGGCGCTTCGCTCGCTCGGTGACGCCACGGAAGCCATTCGTACGGATGAACGATGGCGTAAGGGTACGAAATTCATCGGCGAAGCGGCGTCGCAAGTGTTCTTGCCTACAGCCATGGCGGCGGTGGGATTATCCACGAGCGCCGCGTCATTGCGAGGCGTCGGCGCGGCGCCCTTCATCGTCGGTGCGTGTGCGGCGTGTTCGGTTGGCGCCGTCGCTGCGTGTACGACCAAGGCGCTTGAACGAGCGGGGGCGTTTGACACCGACATGCAAAAAACACAGCGCAACGAAAAGTGATTAGCATAAATAGCGGCGAAGAAGATTGAATGAATTGATACGTATATGGTATTTTGATGAATGTCTAAATTTTGCTTGCCTTCCTCGCTATTAGGAATTTAGAACAAAGCCTCATCGAGGGCGTCTTCGGAAAACTTGAATGCGCCTTCGGCGACAACCTTTTCGAGCTTGGCCGCATTTTCGTCGCTAATGTTCAACACATCTTGGAGAGTCTTGCGTTCTTGCACATCCGACACTTCGCTGACAAAGACGGAGTACATGTCAAACACCTCAGACTCAACCTTCCAATCCAACTTCGCATCGGGGGCGACGCTTTGGCAAGCCACCAAGTTGCGGCAGCTCACGAGCACATCAGCAGCCTTCTTTTGACGCAAGACGGCAACGCCTTGAATCATTTGAGAGCGCTTCTTTTCGCCCGCAATCTTCACGAGCTCCTCCTTCGCCTTGGCCTCGTCAATCTTGAGATCCGCAACCAACGTAGCCGTGAGCTCATCGATGTTGGCGCTACCGCTACCATCAGACAAACGTCGCTCAGCGTTCTTACGGAACAAGTTCATGCGCTTGTCCGCCGGAATCATGCGATCAATTTCCACACCCGCCTCGCTCATCTTGCGAATCTCCGCCGAATCAAGCGTACCCGCAGAGATTTGCGATTGCACGTTGGCCATCATGCGTTGCGCGGTGATGCCCTTGATGATCTTTTGCGCCTCGTCTTCTGGTAAATTGAGTTGCGTCTGGATCTCCTTGAGCTTCTCCGCACGCTGCGCGGTGAGCCCAGCGCCGTCGCTGAGCATGTTTTCGGCTTGCGTGCGGAACGCCTTGTCCGCTAAATCCTTGTGCACTTGCCCAACTTGCATCATGTCGAGGCCAAGAATGTCCCCAAGTTGGCTCAAGCGCTTGAACTCACTTTGGTCTCTCTCGATGTTAATGCGCACACCCATCGGAGCGTTGACTTGATCACCAGTCATGCAGAACATGAGGTATTCTCTGTACATCGCTTGACGAGTGACGACATCCATATCGGCGGCGAGCGTGATTTCCTTTTGGTGCGCCGTTTCCTCCATCTTGATGACTTCCGGCTCAGCCTCCTCTTCCGTCTTGGCTTCTTCAGTAGCAGCAGCCTCCTCGCCCTCCTTCTTTTCTTCACTCTCCCCAGCAGCAGCGGCAGCGGCAGCCTTTTCTTCTTCCTCCTCCTTCTTCGCCGCCTCGGTGGCTTCCTTCATGAGCTCGGCGAGCTCCTTCGCGGCGGCCTCAGCCTTCGACTTGGTGAGATCTGACACGAGCGGCGTCACAACGCCTTGGTTATAGAAGACCATCTTACGAATCTCCTTTTGCGCATCAGTCTTGTTTCTAATGGACTTGGACGTGCGAATAAACGCGTTCAACTGCTTGCGCGCTTCGGCGCCGAGAATCTTGAGTGCAGTCTCGTCATCGAGACGAACATTCGCCTTGGCAGTCTTGCATCTGTCACGCAATTGCGGCGTGAACGCTTCCGTCGGGACAGAAAGCGCCGCACGAACAGCAGATCTGTACACTTCACCGCAGATTTCAAAGTGAAGCTTTTCAACGACACCCTTGGGCACGCACAAGAGCTTACGCACGCGCGCCAACGCTTCGACGTCGGCGTCGGTGAGCATCTTATCAGCAATGCAAGCTTCGAGCTTGGTGCGATAGTTCTCTTCGTGGATGCCCGCGGCAACTTCCGGGGGGAATCGAAGGCCTTCGCACATCGCTTGAAGAACCTTGGCCGGAGATTCAGCTTGGTCCAACTTGCCGCTCTTCACGGCGTCGCGAAGCGCCATGCGGTAGGATGCCGTCGTAGACTTGAGAATGATATCATCTGCCTCCTTGTTACCCATGCCAAACACGAGACGAAGCTTACCGAGGTTGTCGGAAAGCGCAGCAGAAAAGGAGAAGCCCTTGATGCCTTCTTCAAGGTACGCCTTGAAGATTTCAGCGAGGTCGCTCATCTTGGCGTCAAAGTCGCCGCCAAACAAAGACACGGGACCAACGCCCGGGAAAGAGCCCACAGCGCTCGAGAGCTTGGCGTTGTACGCCAAAACGGAATCAACATTGGCGCAAATCTTGGACATGTCGCGGCTCGAGCCACGCTCCTTGCACAACGCAATGGTTTCGTTGACAATTTGCGCGACGTGCGCCGTGGCGAGCTCTTGGGCAATTTCACCCGCAGAGTTATCATCCAAGTTGAGTTCTTGTTGGTACGCCTTGGCTTCAGCAATTGCCGTCGAGTTAACTTGTTCGATCGCCGCCGACTCCTTGAGCGCCGTGCGCAAGAGTTGGCTCGCGTTATCCTTCAACGCCAAGTCGACTTGCGCGTCAGACACGCGGAACACGCGCTTCCACGGCAACAAGAATCGCGCTTGCTCCTCGCCAAACGTTTGCGTAGAGATGAACACGAGCTTTTGGAACTCCTTGCGAGATTCCAAATCGGTTTCCTTATCCGTCGAACCGAGCTCGATGCGCTTTCTGAACAAACGGCGACCAGCTTCCAAGTGCGCTTGCGCCGCCGAAGCGTCGTCAATGCCGAGCGTTTGGCGAAACTGTCTCAACGCCTCAGCTTCCCAACCTTGCACCGGATCCATGCCTTGCGGCACGAGAGACATCAAATACACGTCATATAACTCAGTCATTTCAGTCGAGCACGTAGCACCCATGTTTTGAATCCCAAAGCGCGCGCCGACGGCGTTCACCTCCTCAGACGTCACCGACAACGGGTCGCGCCCTTGCAACGAGTTCCAAAGCGTCTTTGGCGCCGCCGTAAAACGCTTCTTATCCACCGTCATCACCCCGTACGCTGCACCACCACCAACAATAGCCGTCAAGCCAACCTTAGCAGCCGTGCGCACGTTCACCGGCATCACACCCCCAATCGCGTTCCCCGCCGCGGCGCCGAGCGCGACGGCTGCCCCGTACGCGCCCAACCGCGCCGGCGTCGGCAACGCCGCCATTTGCTTTTCAATCCCATCGAGTTCGCGCTCAAACCCAAAAGGCGATGGTCGATCCTACGAATACGTATCAATCACATCGTCGTCAGTACACACGCACACACACGCACGCCACAGACGCGCCATCGCGCCCGCCCGCGCCCTCGCGCGCGCGGATGGATAGCCTCGGCGCCGCGCGCTTTCCACGCGCGACGCCCATGCACACCACCCACGCGCGCGCGCCACCGCCCGCGATCGCACACACACACACACACACAGCACCCTCACGCCGCGCCGCCCCTCACGCCCCTCGCGAACGCATTCATTCATTCATGCACGCGCGCACGCATGCATTCCCCATCGCTAAAACCTATACGCACCGTCGGGACGTCTCGCCCGCGCGCGCGAATGAACGCGCCCGCGCCGCGCGCGACGCGACGAACCAATCGCCCATGGCTC
>Ga0181602_10003826_pt1 | contig 11859 bp, 10 predicted proteins | sample 041ome_14_FD_148640 | JGI IMG/M metagenome (GOLD analysis project Ga0181602, IMG submission 148640) | Coastal salt marsh microbial communities from the Groves Creek Marsh, Skidaway Island, Georgia - 041408US metaG (spades assembly) | ecosystem: Environmental > Aquatic > Marine > Intertidal zone...
AAGGAAAGAGAGAGAGAGGGAGAGAGAGAGAGAGAGAGAGAGAGAGAGAGAGAGAGAGAGAGAGGTACATCAAGCAAAATGGCTTCTTCTTCTTCTTCTTCTTCTTCTTCTTCTTCTTCTTCTTCTTCTCGCGCGAATGCCACAAAGAACGAGAGAAAGAAGAAGAAGAAGAACGTCGTCATTCCTTCACCGTTCTTGATGTTATTCGGAGGAGGCGAACCCAAACAGGAGACGACAAAAACGAAAACGAATGCGTTGAAAACGCCTCGACGGTGGAATTTACCCGAACACGGAAAACAAAATCGCGGTCCTTCTCCGAGGAGACGAGCACAAAACAAAGAGCAAGAGTCAAAGAGAAGATTTGATGCTGATACTACCGTTGCTACCATCGGTGATGGCGACGGAATTATTAGTAAGAAGAAGAACACAAATCGGAACAGAAACAGCGCGCCTTTCTTAGCGGCGGCGTCTGTCGCCAGCAGAGAAGGAGGAAGGGAAGCTTTACGAAAGTCGTGGCGTTCGATGAGGGGTTTAGGAGGAAGAGGACGAGAAGGGGGAGCAGACAGTAAGAGTAGCGAACGTAGCAACAGAAATAGTAATAGCAGTAACAAAGAACTCACGCAGAGAGAAGAGATCAACCGACGCTTATTCGCCGGGACGATGTCAACGATTTGCGTGCGAACGCTATTAGCGCCGCTGGAAAGATTGAAAACGGAGTATCTTTTCAACAATTCCAAAGAGGCTTTGTTCGTGACCTCTAAGATTGTGTTTAAAAATGAAGGAGTCATTGGGTTTTGGAAGGGGAACTTGGTGAACATCGTGAGAACGGCGCCGTTCAAGGCAATTAATTTTAGCGCGTTCGATACGGTTCGAACGGCAATCACGAAGACGTTCGACGTGAAGGAAAATACCGTGGCGGATGAAGTTTCTTTGTTTTTATCTGGCGCATTTGCGTGCGGTACCGCGGTGACTATTTGTTACCCGATGGACGTCGTCCGGACGAGATTGGTCGTCCGAGGCGGGACGCAAAAGTATAAAAATATCCTTTCGTGCATTCGCATTTTGTACAAGGAAGAAGGGTTGGCGAGTTTTTATAGAGGAATATTACCAGCCATGGCACAAATGACACCCAATGCCGCCGTGTACTATTCCGTGTATAACAGTTTAAAACAGTATCGCTTGACGCAAATGAAACACGAAGAAGAGGAAAAAGCAAATAATAGAAGGAAGAACAACAGAGGACGTTGTGAGAAAGGTAACAACGCCGCGGGAGAACTCAATAACAAGAAAACCATCGAACCGCAATACATGATGCTCTTTGGCATGGCTGCCGGTATAGCCTCCGAATCTTTTACCTTTCCGCTAGAAGTCGCCAGGCGTCGCATTCAAATGAACACCGGTCGCGTTGTCGCCAAAGATATACTCGGATCGAAAGAGCTCAAAATGATGTTAGAAGTCACTCAAAAAGTGTTGCGAGAGAACGGTTTTGCAGGTTTATATGCGGGTTTAGCGCCATCCGTGTTACAGGTCTTACCCAGCGCCGCGTTGGGGTATTACTGCTACGAGAGTTTTAAATTAGCCGTAGGGGTTGATTGATCCGATGCTCTCAATATTTAGACTTGTAGTATCAGTAGTAGTGTTAGGTAGCGTTTGTTTGTCGATCGAGTCGATCTGTGCTTTTTCCATTTTCCTTCTCATTCGACTGCTCTGCCTCATTCTTTGCCTCTCTCTGTTTGCGCAGGAGGACATCAATAATAAAACATCCAAACATGTCTCATCAGCCACCTGATGGTAACAATACAACTACTGCTCTCTTCAGTCGATCGGATGGGACTTCTCTCACGCAGACGAACGCTAACGCCATGTCCATGATGGAAAAGCACGTCCAAGAGACGAAGAATAAGAAAGAAAGCGAATGTTTAACCGCCTTGGCAAGTTGGTTTCTAAATCGGAGACGGAAAATAGTTTTGACGATGAAGAAGAAGATGAAGAAGAGCAGAACAAAGAAGACTTCGAGTAAAATAGTGACGACTTTGAGACGAGAAACGATGGCGATTGCGTTGGAAAAGACGGGGTGGGACGTAGAGAAGTCTAAAGCGATTTTGGAGCGGTTTTTACTCTCAGAAGAAGGAGAAAAAGTAGCAGAAGGTGAAGACGATGGTGACGCTTCCTCGGGGTCGAGCAGCGAGAGCGAGAGCAGCAGCAGTGAAAGTAGTAGTAGTAGTAGCAGTAGCAGCGGCAGCAGCAGCAGCAGCAGCAGTAGCGGTGGAAAGAAACGGAAACGCAAAAAAGAGAAGAAGAAGAAGCGCAAAGAGAAGAAGAAGAAGAAAGAAAAGAAGAAGAAGAAAGAGAAAGAGAGGAAGAAACGAAAGAAAGACAAGAAAGACGACGATATCATCGACGACGTGGACGCGGGTACGTTTACGTTTGAAAACGACGAGGAGCGACGTAAACGTGAATTGGAAATTGAGAGGCAAAACCTGAAAGAGCAACAGCGGAAGGCGCTTTTGAACAAGATGAAAGTTTCCGGGGATTTGCAAGCGTACAAAGAGCAACAGATGTTGAAGGAAGAGTTGAATTATGCGTTGAACATCGGCGACGTCGCAAAAGCGGAGAAGCTGAGGAAAAAGCTAGAAGAAGCCGGGGATAAAGGTGGCGCGATGGATAACTATGGTTTCAGACCTTCCTAGAGGATGTAGAGAACATTGTCAATTTATAAAAGAAATTGTACGTTTTCAAAGTTGGAAGATGTGCAAGTATTGTGCCTTGCTCAATGATACATATTCATTCAAATTTCATTTCTGATGTTACTTCATCTTCTCGGGTAGAGTTCGATCGAGCCAGGCAAACACAGCCGTCAACACGGTTCCCAGAATGTGCCCAATAATCGCCAGACGCACGGAAAGTGTGGGATATTTGTGCCATTCAGTGCTCCAATCTAAAGGTGCTAATAATCCTCCCACCCATGCAAACACAACCGAGCCAATTAATGTCGCACGAAAGAACGCATCAAAATCGCTTCTAAATCTTCTTTCTATGATAACTCGATGGAAATTTCTTTCCACGAGCTTTACGAACGCGATGACACGTAACGCTGGCATGAATATCGCTTCAACCGTCGTCGCAGATGTAGCAGCTCTTCTCCTCCGGTCTTGTTGCCGTTGTTGTTTCCTTGTGTTTATCGTTCGCACCAAGGCTTGCGCCGACGCCGCGTGGGTTCCTGGCAGTACAGTTAACGAGGACATGAAATACGCAAACGCAAGCGTCGCTCTCTGCGTCTCGCTCGTCACTGTTGAGATACTCGCAAATAGAAAGGCGAGACCAAACCACGCCGCCGTACCCAATAAAAGCGCGAATACGCGCAACACCACGCTCACAATCGCATCGAAGGCGTTTTCGACGTAATTCTTCTGCGCCAAGACGTCTGAAACAAGCACGAATAGTGCATGCACACTCGCGACAGCGATTATGCTCTCAAATTCTTTTTTTCTATCACTACTACTGATGCTATTACTACTATCCTCTGCTGTCGTCGTTTCCGTCAATTCTGAGTAGTTGCCCAAGTCGTAAAACTTAGCTGCAGCGACGAGAAGCGCCGAGCGGGTAAAATACGTAAAGTCTGCCAAGCCGAGCAGCGATAACGAAGACGAAGACATCGTTCGTTTCCTTCTACTCCTCATCCTTCTCTCGTTCTCCTCTTCTTCTTCGTTTTCTTCTTGTTCTTGTTCCTCATCAGGAGGGGAAATACCTTTTGCGTATCTTTTTCGTCTCCCAACTCCATCGACACCACGACCGACGCGCAAAAGCTTCCTCGACCTAGGCGAGACGAACCCTTTACCTTCCCCTTCTTCTTCTTCTTCTTCACTGCCATCTTCTCCTGGATTCGCGACGACAGTTTTGGCCGCCACCGCCGCCGCCGTCGACGACGACAAGAGTTCAACTTCCATCGCGAATTGTTCCGCTTGCATTTCGTGCCTTTGCAAAGCGTCTTGATACATTTTTAGATATTTGCGCACCCTCGTCGACGCGGGGGAAGACGACGCCATCGTTCTTCTCTCTCTCTCTCTCTCTCTCTCTCTCTCTCTCTCTTTTCGTCACTTTTACGAACGTCCACTTTTGATCTTTTTCTTCTTCTTCCTCTTTGGTGGTGGTGGTGGTGGTGGGTAGTGGTTAATGATACATAATATAGAATAATGACGCGAGGAAAAGAACAACACAACACAACAACACACAACACACTTTTCAAAAAAAGAAAAAAAATATGCGCGGCCTGCACACAGTAAGCAGGAAAAAAAGAAAGACACGGGAAAGAGGAGAAGAAGAAGAAGAAGAAGAAGAAGAAGAAGAAGACGACGCGAATCGATGTGCTTCGGATGGTGTCTACCTTCCCTCTGGTTCGCGCCTCTTTCTTTTTCGAAGAAGAACAGGAACACGACGAGAGGAAGAGGAAGAAGAGGAACAACAACAACAACAACGACGACGAAAACAAAAGCGAGCGGTGGAGGAAAGCAAAATAAAAGAGGAGCGATGAGAAACTTTGAGGAGGAGGAAGAAGAAGAAGAATCGATGCACTCGAATCTATCGGCGTTCACGGCTTGCACGGATGGTCGGCCGAGCGAAGATAATGGAATAGGAATGGCGAGGCCGATGTTGAGGAAGAAAACGACGTTGGAGATGGCAGAGAGAAGGAGGCAGCTGAGAGAAGAACAGAGAGAAGAAGAAGAAGAAGAATATCAAGAAGATCGAGACGAAGGACAAGGAGAGGTGGGGTTTGCTCTTCCTCCGAAGACAACGTTACGTTCTGCTCGCCAGGAGGAAGGAGAGAAGGACGACGACGCCGACAACGATGACGCGAGAGGAAAAAAAGGAGAAGAGAAAAACGGTAAAGACGATAACAACAGCAGCGTCGTCGCGAGAATCGAGTCCGCGAAGTCGTCTTCGTTGTACGGCGCTGAGATTTCGTACACCGGCGAAGAGATTGTCTCGAAAGAAAAGAGAGAAGATGACGAAGACGAAGGAGAAGAAGGAGAAGAAGGAAACGAAGTGGAGAAGAAGGAACTTCAATCGGAAAAAATTCTTCGAATGCTCAGAGAAGACGGCGTGTTGGATTCGATAGAGAGTTCGACTGCGAAATACTGGAAAGAGTTGGCCGCGAAGAGAAAGAAGACGAAGAAGGCGATCGGAAAGAGATAGGATATACTAGTGCGAAAAACACATAAAGAAACCCAGAAAAAGAAGAGTTGTTTGAGAGAAACGCATACATCATCCGCTGTAATTCAGTCTGTAATGAAATGTTGTATACTTATACTATCAAACGCAAATCTTCTCTTCTCTCTCTTCTTTACGTCTCGTTGAAACGAATACCTCCAGAGTTCCACACGACCCAAAACGTTCCAATCATCAACCCGATAATCGTTGTGAACGATAACACGATGAAAATTTGTCCAAATGTCACTTTTGGGATTTCGAATTTTACTTCTTTCGGTTTATCAACCTTCATCGGCTTGACACCGTACGTCGCGGCATCCGGTTCGTTGAATGGGTTTTTCACCTTCGTAGCCGGCTTCATCGGTGCCATCGGAGAAGGACTCGCGTTGCTTGTAGCGGAAGCTTTCGCAAACGGCGAAGATGGCGTGCTAGAAGAAGAAGAAGAAGAAGAAGAAGCGAATGGAGATTTCGTCGCTTTCGGCGGCGACACGTTGTCGAAAGGACTCCTCGCCGCAGCCGCAGCCGCAAAACTACTACTGTCCCCTGCCGATGATGAAGATGACGACGACGGCACATCCTTCCCTGCTCTATCTGTGGTTTGGTTGAACGGTAAATTCTGTTTCGCCCCGGCGGCTCGATCGGACACGCCAAACTTACTCGGTAAAGGTTGTATTCTCTTTCTCGAAAAAGGCGAATCGGCGACGGATTTCTGAAATTTTTCCTCGTCTTCTCCCGGTGCGCGCTTGAATTTTCCATCGCTCTTTACTTGTTCTCCTTCGTCATCTCCATCCTCCGTGGCTCTCAATCTGAATGAAACGTTTTTTCCTCTTTTCTTCTCCGCTCTGTTCGGGGTGGATGTCTTCGACGTCGTCGACGAAGATGATGATGTTGCTTTGTTCGTCGTCATCTTCGAACAACGAAACGCGCGCGCCCCCGCGTGCGCGCGTTGCCCAGAGGACGAAGAGGACGAGGAAGACGCTCGCATCGAGATTGCGTTGCTATTGTTCTGCGCCGCCAACGCTCGAGTAAACGACAGGCTCGCAGTCGTCGTCGTCGTCGTCATCATCGTCAAGGATACAAAAATATGTACTAATAATAATACGACGCGTTGATACGTGTGTAAAGTTGTTCTTTGTGACACCGCAGAGCAGAGAGAGCCGACGAGGGGAGATTTTCTTTTTTGTTTTGTTTTTGTTTTTGCTTTTTTGGATTTTTTTGCGGTCCAAAACCAATCTTTTGAGTCCAGAGAGAGAGAGAGTGAGAGAGAGAGAAAGAGAGGACTACTAATCTCCTCCCTCGCCTTCACTTTTCCACACACTTACACACACACCTCATTCACATCATCATCATGTCATCTGCTGTGAGTACTAATCCATAGAAATACCGAGAGAGAGAGAGAGAGAGAAGACGTCTTCTCTTTCCTTTCGTTTCGCATCGTCCGCGGAAGCTTTTTTTCTTCTCGCTCTCTCTTTCTGCGTGCGCGATGGAGAATTTTGATCCCACCTGGATTTTATCTTCAATCGCGTCTCTCTCTCTCTCCTTTCATATTTTGTTGATTTATCGTTTTATGAGCGCACACGAACAAAAGCGCGTTTGAACAGAAACTGACTCTCTGTCGTGACTCTTTTTTCCATAACAGATGCAACAAATTTCCATGCGCGCCGCCGTTCGCTCTTCTGCGGTCCGCTCCGCGAAGAAACAACAAGTGCAAAGAATTCGCACCGTCACCCGGAGCGAATACGGGGCCTCTGGGACGTCTTTTTACACGACGACGGAGAAACAAGACTCGTACCCGTCTTTGGAGAACATCTTGGACAAGCACTGCGCGGACGCTACTTTGAAAGCGTGCATCAAGGAGCTCTTGGATGGCTGCGCGGACATCACGGAAGCGTTGAGATCGGCTTTGGTGACGGTTGAAGGCACGGACAACGCGTTCGGCGACAAACAGTTGTCCGTCGATGTCATCGCGGATAACATCATGTGGGATTTGGTTAAATCTTCCCCGACGATTGCGTACGGCGCTTCCGAGGAAGAACCGGTGATGGTCAAGTGCAGTGGCTCCGATTACACCGTGTGCTGGGATCCGTTAGATGGTTCGAGTATCGTCGACAACAACTGGGCGGTTGGTACCATCGTCGGCGTGTGGCCGAAGAACACCGGCACCGGCGACGATGGCATGTTGGGCGCGACTGGCAGAGACCAAGTGTGCTCCATGGTCGCGTTGTACGGCCCGAGAACGACTGTCATCGTCACTTTGGACGACGGGGTCTACGAATTCTCCTACGGTTGCACGCCGGAAGGCTGCCAATTGCCGGACGGTTCCTTCGAACCGTGGATTTGCTCCAGAATGAACATCAAAATCAACGAAGACTCGAAGATCTTTGCGCCGGCGAACATGAGAGCCGCCCAAGACACCCCGGGCTACAAGGCTTTGTTGGATTACTACATGGATAACAGATATACTTTGCGTTACTCTGGCGGTTTGGTGCCGGATGTGTACCAGCAGTTCACGAAGAACATGGGCGTCTTCACGAACCCGACTTCCAAGACTTCCCCGGCGAAGTTACGTTTGGCATTTGAAGCCGCGCCGTTTGGTGCCTTGGTCGAAAAGGCTGGCGGTAAGACTTCCGATGGTGTTACTGGCGGCAGTATCTTGGACGTTCAAATCAACGAAGTCGATCAAAGAACGGCGTTGGCGATTGGTTCCGCCAACGAAGTCGCCCGATTCAACGATTTGGTTGTGAAGAAGTAAATGTTGCAGAATGAAACTACCGGTATAACTTTATAATATTATATTTTACTCACAATCTACTACACAACGTTGTTTTAAAAAAGCCCTATTAGTATATCTACGACGCGCGCCGCGGTATCTGTTTATTTTTCCTTCTTGTTCTTACACAAACACATATGTAATCGCGTTAAAGCTGGTGCACCCTTCTGTTCATCGATTTCGGATCGTTTTCTGCTTTCAAAGCGTTCATAAAATTGTTAAAATGTATGTTCTCCGAATCCGTTGGTTCGCTGAAATCGTATTCGTTCCTTCCGCTCGTGAGCACGTGTTTTAATACTTCTGTGAGCATGGTCAAATCTTCCTCGTCTTCGATGAATTTAGACAGCGTCGGCGCGTGTCCCATACCGCCAGAGGCCTTGTACGCGTTTTCTTCTCTTTGAATTTTGTCCAATAAAATCGTTTCGCTCTTCAACTCTTTGTAATACCCAATTCTGTTCCTATTTTCCGGCACGTATCGTCGCCACCACGGCCGTTTGGCTTCTCTTTGCAACTTTTGTCTCAACAACAAAAGGCGCACGGCGTAGGCTCTTTCTCGAATGCGGAAAAACGGATTCGCAAACCGCTCGACTTTCATTGAACTTGGTTGCGTGGCTAAAGACCTGTTCCTCGCAAGCACTATCGTGTTCAAAACTAATCGAGTAAAATCGTCGTCGTCGTCTAAATATGTTGCAAATCGCAAATTCATCGTCATGTACTCATGCCCGGAAAATACGAGACATGAATCTGGAACGTTTTGTAAAGTCTTGTGCAAATTCAACGCACACTCTTTCGCACGACCTTCAAAAAATGCACCAACGCCCCCATTCAAAATGACATCTCCGCAAAACAAAGCCTCTACGGTACTCTCGTCCGACGACTCCACGTTTGTACTTCCTTTTTTATGCAACGCGAAGGCTATGTGTCCTTTCGTGTGACACGGCAAATGTATCACGCTCAACGCGACGTCCTCGCCTAGTCGAATAACGTCGCCGTGCTCGACAAAATGCGTGGCCCCGTGGCAATTATCCATTTTGTGCGCATACACCGGTAAATTCTCATTCTTCATCAACTCTTTCAGTCGAACATTCCCTCCCGCGTGATCGTGATGTTTGTGCGTACACAAAATCATCTTCAACTCTACACCGACTCTTTGCGCTACCCCCAACGCGCTAATCGGATCTGACGGATCCACTACCGCTGCCGTCTTCGACTGCCTATCTACAATCAAATACGAATAATTATCGGACAAAAACGGAATCGGAATCACCGCGGCGGACGAAAGCATTTCAGTTTGCGTGAACGAGTGTATGCTTCTTAACACGTCTCCGTTGTCGTTCTCGTGTTTCTTCGCAATCGAACGCAAATGGATGTACCGTAAAATGTTCGAGTTTGCAAAGATGTAATAAATAATCCCGAAACCTTTCTCTCCGAGATACGCCCACACTTGTCTGGGAATGGCAAACGCATATATCGGGTACACCGCGCACGTGATCGCTAAAAACAGAACCCCAAATAGGCTAGAAATCAAGTTGAACACCATCGATTTCCACGTGAGGAAAGGATTTTTCTCGTATCTCACGTGCGTCATGTTCATGTGCGTCGTGTCCGTCCGTTCTAATCGTGACTTTGTTTTATTCGAAGGAGACGCCGCGTTATCGGACGGTGACGCTGATTTTGTCGCCGGTGTCATCGTATTCTCACCGTTCACGGTGTTGCCAGTCTCGATGTCTCGCGTCGTTCTCGTTGGTGCGATTTCCAACGACGTCTCAATCGACATCTACACACACACGAACGAGAAAAAACGAGAAAGGAAGTCAAAAAGTCGATCTCGAATCGGGATATTATTATATCAAGCTCGGGCTTCTTCTTCTTCTTCTTCTTTTTCTTCTTATCTCTGCTTTTCGCCGTTTTGTTTTATATGTATGTTTGTGTTTTGTGGAGAGAGAGAGAGAGAGAGAGAGAGAGAGAGATTTTTTCTTTCTTTTTTGCAGTTTTGAGGAAGTTTCTTTTTCTGTTTTTGCTGCCTGTAATTCTTCATTTTTCTACTCTGAACATACTAAATAAAAATGAACGCGCGAAGAGGAGGGCGACTGCTGAGCTCTTTACTGCGCGGATGCGCTTCGTCTCGTGGCAACGCGACGACGACGACGATAACAACAACAACAACAACAACAACAACAACAACCATGAATACTAGTAATGATACGAGTAAAAATAGTATGCGCAACGTGAATACAATTCAGAGGCAGTTTTTCAACTCGGGAACGAACCCTTTGCGGTTCGCGAAAGGGAAAGGGAAAGCGGCCGCGCAATCGTCCGCGGAAACGAACGAGGATAAAAACAAGGCGAAGAGTGGAGAAGGCGGGATGTCTTTAACGCACTGCACGGGGGCAAACTATTTCAAGAACGGCGAAGACCCGAAACTTTTACCGGACGAAGAGTACCCGGATTGGTTGTGGGACCTGCTAAAGCCGCCGTTGAAAATATCGGATTACGAAAAACGAAAAGAGGAGTACATCAGCGCGCACGGTGAAGATTCGAATTGGGAAGATGCGTTCACGTGGGAGGAGATGAGGAAATGGAGAAAATTGGTGAGAAGAGCGAAGATTAAGAAGAATAACGCGATGAGAGCGAGAAAGTAGAACACGCGAATCGTAGAAATATAGATCTTTTTATTAGTACCGCGGCGTTGTGCGGGGTTGTAAAATATGAAAACCGTCATGAAATTCGAGCAATACGAACTCCCTCTTTCAGCACTCGTCTTTTCTTTTTCAATTCTTCTTCGCTCTCGCCAGTTTCCTGGCTTCCTCGTTTTCTTTCACCATCTTTTCCCAGCGAATCTTATCGAACTCTTCCGGCGTCAAGAAATCTGGATCTACGTACGATCTCCAACTCCACATGTGACAATCCAAACAGATTGTTTCCGACTCAAACTTCTTCTTAGTTCTGCACCACGTTTGCGTGAAGTGGTGCTCTTTCGTGTTCGTGCTTCCGCACGCGAGACAATCCGGAAACCGGTCGTTTTGTTTCCACCTCGAAGTCCACTCGGAGACGGTCATGATTTTCATCCCCTGACCTAACGACGGATTAATCTCCACCGGATCACCTCGCAAGATTTTCATCCACTCCGTGGAGTGTACTTTCGCCTTTGGGTTCGCGTTCGTCTCCGTGTAGACGTCACCCTTTAAATTATCGGCGTAGAGGTGCGTCGTGTCGATTTTCTCCTCGTCCTCGTTCTCGATGGTCTCTTTGAGCGATTTTTTCTTCGACGAGGAAGAAGACGACTTCTTCTTTTTCTCGTTCGATGACTTGTCCAAGTCGGTGATTTTAGCCATGCTTGGTTGTTTCTTTGCTGCCGGCGTTCCCTGCGTTTAAGTCTGTGCGTGCGAATTCGTTTTGTGAGAACGAGAAGAGATCAAAACAGAAGAAGAGAAACTTGTAACGCGCGCGCAAGGAATAATTCGTCGTCCACATGCGGGATTTCATCATCATCATCATAATCATCATCATAAAAAAAAAAGAAACGTTTTGAAAAGTGTTCGAAGCCAAAAAGAAACCACACCTCCTCGCGTGCGTGTGCGCGCGTGTGTGCGTGTAACTCTTAGTCACGAGCTTTCTCGTCGCGGATTAATCGCGCGCGCTGTGTCCAAGCGCTTATAATAAAGTTTTACGCGTTGCTGCCTTTTTTTTTAATGTCGATTTAATAGTTTTTTTTTCTCTGGAAAAGCGTTACGAGCAGCTCCTCCCAAAATTTTTCACATCAACAACCGGCTTCACACACACTTACGAGTACACGCGCCGTCACAAACAGAAAAAAAGAGAAGAGCTCTTTACTCTTTACCCGCGCGCGCGCGCGCAAAGAAGAAGAAGAAGAAAGAAGT
>Ga0181602_10003831_pt1 | contig 11843 bp, 18 predicted proteins | sample 041ome_14_FD_148640 | JGI IMG/M metagenome (GOLD analysis project Ga0181602, IMG submission 148640) | Coastal salt marsh microbial communities from the Groves Creek Marsh, Skidaway Island, Georgia - 041408US metaG (spades assembly) | ecosystem: Environmental > Aquatic > Marine > Intertidal zone...
CTGGACAGCGGAGGAGGTCGACTTATCAAAGGACATGGATGACTGGAGCAAACTGACAGATAACGAACAGCATTTTATTAAGACTATATTGGCATTCTTTGCTGGTTCGGATGGTATTGTATTTGAAAATCTCAACAACAACTTTGCGGATGAAGTGCAATATCCCGAAGCTCGGTCATTTTATGCATATCAAGCACATAATGAAATGGTTCACGGGGAAACATATAGTAAATTGATAGACAAGTACATTCGTTCACCTTCGGAAAAAAAGGAATTGTTTTCGGCGATACAAAGAGTACCGTGTATCGAGAAAAAGGCGAGATGGGCTATGAAGTGGTTTGATAATACGAGACCATTCAGTGAACGCCTACTTGCATTTGCGTGTGTGGAGGGTATATTCTTTTCCGGGAGTTTCTGCGCTATCTTTTGGCTTAAGAAGCGAGGACTTCTCCCGGGTTTGTGTTTTAGTAATGAATTGATAAGCAGAGATGAAGGTCTTCATCAACAATTTGCGGTTGAGTTGTTCAACATGCTTAAATTTAAACCAAATTCTGACACGATTAAGGAGATCGTGAAAGAAGCGGTAGAAATAGAGAAAGAATTCATCTTGGATGCACTTCCATGTAGTCTCATTGGTATGAACTCCGAGAAAATGACACAATACATTGAATACGTGTCAGATAGACTTTTAAAACAAGTGGGTCAAGAAAAGATCTGGAATTCGGCAAACCCATTTGAATTCATGGAAACCATCAGTCTTGACGGAAAGACAAACTTCTTTGAAAAGAGGGTGGGTGATTATGGAAAGATGGACGAGGATTCGTGTGAAATCGAGTTCGACGAAGATTTCTAAAACACTTCAATATACTAAATGGTATTTTGCCATTTACTATATTGATTAATTAATAAACCAAATTAAATACTTACTTGATAGTCACAGTCTTACCGTCGTCGCATTGGCAAGTGGTCTGCTTTTGTACACGAACTTTGAGAGTCACTGGTTTGTCGATTTCGTCACCCATGACGTCGAGTGGCGCGAGTTCAAGACCACTATCGACCGCATCGTATTGCATTTCGCTAAAACCTGGAAGAGGCTCTGGCATTTCAGCCATTGGTGGGGTGATAACTGGTTCCTCTTCTTCTGGGGAAGGTCCAACCATCATTGGCATTTCTTCTTCAATGGAATATCCTTCCTTCTTAATGTTCATCATGGCCCACGTGATGAGCAAGAACACCACGGTGTGAAGAGCGAGACCTCGCAAAGTGGGGCAACCGGTTGGACCAGAAACCCATCGGCCGAAAATAGAACGCGTCAAACGGAATGTGTCTGGGTTCGCGATGATAAAGAACACGAGAGAAGACATAGCGGAAATCAAAAATTTCTGCTGAGCCTTCGCACCCCCGCATCCACAACCACAATCTTTAAAGATACCCATGTGTAATTTTTATATTGTAGACTGAGAAAAAAAACATACTTAAAGTTTGGACACCATCATAAGATATACAAAAACAAACCAAATGTCGTCTACTAACATGATCGAACTTTCCAACACTTTCGAACCGTCCTCTGTTGTCTTCAGTAAAATGAAGAAGAACAAGAACGGTGGCAAGACAGTATACATTAACACGGCCGATGGTAAGGGTAAGCTCTACTTGCAACTTCCGTTCATGCGAAGCCCTTATGGTCTTAGTGCCTTTACTGATGAGACGACTAATAAGACGTCGTATTCGCTCGATTTGTCTATTGACCCGGACAACGAGCAAGCCGTCGAACTCGCCGCCAAGCTCAAGGAGCTTGATGCGAGAATCATCGAGACGGTTGCGGCAAACTCCAAAGAATGGCTCGGAAAAGTGTACAATCCTGAAGTGATGAAGGAGGCTTTGTATAAGCCACTTGTGCGCCCCGGGAAAGAAGAATACCCAGACACTGTTAAACTCAAGGTCATGACCAAGCCAACCGGCGAATTCATGGCCGAAGCATACAACCCGAAGCGAGAACTTGTTCCAATTGATTCCATCGAAAAGGGACAACGGTGTATGTGCATCGTAAACGTGACCCAAATCTGGTTCATCGATAATAAGTTTGGTGTGAGCTTGCGCCTGTCGCAAGCACTCTTCGAACAATCGACGAAGCTTCCTTCCTTTGCATTCCAAGGCGTCGAAAGTGTCCCATCTGGTGACGTGGTTGACGAAGGCGCCGAAGAAGAATATTACGAAGAAGAATGTCAAGTCGACGAATAAAATCTAGCATTAAAACAAGATGCAGGTGGAACAACACATCAAAAATTTAGCGGTCATCAGGCGCAAAGTTGGAAAAACCAATACACCCAGAGACCACGAAAAGATTGGTAAGGAGGTCACCGAAGCTATCAAGAAATTAGGTTGTAATCCAGACAAAATATTTTATACCATAAACGGTAATGTGACCCCGAATTTGTCTATTAAGAAAGCGGTTCGAACGCGTGTAGGTACCAAAAAGATTGGCGAAGGTGAATATGGCGAGATTTTTTATGGGTGTGTCGATAAACGATGCAAAAATGAAATTGCGATAAAAATTCAAAAAGAATCGATGACAACGGAATATAAAATTGGAAAACTACTCAGTAAACTGGGTGGTGTGAATCCATATGCTCTTGAAAAGTGCAAAGATAGAAACGTCATGTACAGTGAATACGCGAATGGGGGTGCACTCGAGCCATACATCATGAAAAACAAGAACGCGTTGAGACCTATACATTTCAGGTTTATAATCACTGACGTGTTATACAATCTTTATAGAATACACAAAAAGTACCCATCTTTCAGGCATAGTGATCTTCATGGTAAAAATATACTTTTGCGAACCCGAACACCCACGTTGAATGTGTCCAAATACAAAATAGGTAAGATGACGTTGGACGTCGAAGACATTGGTTTAGAAACAATGTTAACAGATTATGGTTTATCATCGACGGGTACTATAAAAAATCCAACTATACGTGGACTCGATAAACACTATGGTATAGCCCCGACATCCCACATGATGTACGATGCGCACCTCTTCTTGAATGCCATGTTTCTTATATGTGCTCGAATGAGAACGGAATCATCTAATAGTGTAATTCGTTTTATTCAACGTATATTACCAAAAGAATATATAGGTTTAGAATCTAATAAGATTGAAAATTTCCGTTTAAAACTAAATGCCGATCACACTAAATTACCCACATTTGAAGATATATTCTCAGATGCATTCTTCTTACCATACCGGTCAAAAGTGGCGTCGCGTAAGAATCCATTGAACTTTATACCAAAGGCAAAACCAATTTCACAGATGAAACCAAAGAAAAAGGTGGTTGCAAAGACACCCTTAAACCAAGAAGCGGCGAAAGAACGCGCAAAGGCAATTTTGAAAAAGAAATCCATGCCTTCACCGAAAGTAACCATAGCACCAAAAGGATACACGCGTATAGATGGAAAGAAGTGTACCACGTATAAAAAATCAGAGATTGTCGAAAAGGCAAAAAGAGTGGGGATAGATACTCAGGGAAAAACCGTAAAGCAGATGTGCGACGCTCTAAAAATAAAATATGTGAAGTAATTAAATTATGGTTGCTTTCTTAGTTCTGACCATACTCGCTTTAATTGTTTTGTTTTACACCGGGCGACCCTCTAAGTGTCCATGTGGGTGTGGCTGCAGAAAAGGGTGTTGCGACTGCAAAGGGTGCACTTGCAAAGCGTGTAAGGAAAAATGGACCGTGTACGGGACTAATTGGTGTGGTTGGACTACAAAGCAACTTGATTACATGAAAAAGAATGGTAAAGCGTTCGATTTCGTTGACTGCGAAAAACAGCAATGCAACGGAATCAAGTCATTCCCAACTCTTAAAAGTTCGGAAGGTGAAATGTTTTCGGGATACCGCGAAGTTTAAATACCACGGACCACGGCGAGCGCCAACGACAAGATGAAGGCGTCAAGGAAAGTATCGAGCTTCTTGAGAACAGTCACGTGCTTCACGAGCGAACGGTTCCACAAGAATCGTAGCACGAAGGTCGTGATGAGAATCACGAGAACAAACGTGAGGAGTTCGGTGATGGCGTCTTGAGTCTTGCGCGCGTTAACAAGGCCTTGGATCATTTATCTATTAATAATATTTTTTTCTCCAATATTATTAATGGGTCAAGACGCTAAACGTCTCCCCCTGAGTGGGTCGGAGGCTAGGTTTACACAAAGATTATGGGGGCGAGCGATTGGTATCAATAATAACAATTGTTACGCGTATGCTGTCGGTGATTACGAAAAAAAGAGATCATATAAGAGTGTCCCCGGTGAACGTGCTGGTATCAAGAACATGAACCATTCGTATGTAAACTGCAAAAAATTACCACAACGTGTCGTTGCGGATAACCCAAAGAAAGTGTACATAGCAAAAGCTGAAGAGAAATGCAAACCCGGGCATTACAAAGTTATGATGTTCGTTGCACCTGGAAATCCAAATAATTACTTCAGACAAGGTGATTTTCACTTTTATAAGCAAGTAAATGTTGTGGAGTATAAATTGAAAAAAGGTAACACACACGAAGCCATCGCAAAATTTTTCAAAGTCCCGGTCACACGAATTAAAAAAGTTGCACCAAAAATTGTACCAGGTAAAATCATACGTTTCAAGGCTAATATATTTGCCCACAAGCGTGGTTGGGCGACAGGACCACTTCTTACTGATGCGAAAGGTAATGTGATAATAGATCCACGCAAAGCATCTAGAGATTATGGGTCGTTAAACTACAAAACGTACTGTAGTTCATTCTGTGTTAAGAATAAGGGGATCAAAGTCGGACACACTCACACCAAAGTCAGAAAGAAGACTTGAAAGATCAATCTCATTTTCAACATCAAAGAATATATCGAGTGCGTTAAATATAAACTCAGGTTCGACTAACACTGCGTTTGAAGTCAATTCAAAATTATTATGAATCGTTATCTGCACCCTGAAATTATCCCCATCAAACACTTTCCTGCATATAGGACAAGTTTGCTTACCTTTATTTTTCCACTTTTCTAGACAGTGTGAATGAAATAAGTGCCCACAACGTATGGGTTTATTATGCCGTGTCTCTCTGACGTCACCGAGACATATGGCACACTGACACATTCTCTAGAAAAGTTGTATATTAAAATAACACTAATTTTGCGTATTTAGTAAATGTTGCGAGTGTCGACCAAAGCTTTGTCACACGAAGCACACTTCTTGGTCTCTTGTTCGAGTTTGAAAAGTTCTGGACCCTTCGATTGCAAAAGTTTACGGTAAGAGTAGTTGTCTTCGTAAGACACACCGTTCTTGTTCATCAAGTAGTTGTTGTACAATTGGCTAGACGAGTTGATGGTGAAGCATCGACCATCGGCCATTCCAAGTCGCTGAGACATTTTTATTATTACATCAGAAATTAATTTGTCTATTCTCTATCGTACGTTTCCATGATTTTACATTCATGCCTCTGAGTTTTTTAAGTATATCATTTATGTTTGCGCCTGATAACGAATCAAAAATTTCTTTTTTGTCTGGTGCAACTTCACTGACTCTGATGGATGGTTCTGTGTTAATATGCTGATTGATTATGTTATATGCAAATGCAATTTCTTTGAATGTCTCGGCTCCAGTGATGATAACCTTCCCTGTACTGAAAATACTCGTCGTCACTTCTTTCATGTCTTCAGCTGGCTTGAACTTTACTTTTACAGCAGAATACCGATCTGGCTCAAATGACACTTTGAATATATCTGAATATTTTTCAAAGTGATCCGCTGTACGCATCAAATTGATATTCCAATTTAAGCTAAAATTTGAGTTTATCATCACAACCCGAAACGTGTCTATCGGTGGTATACACGATTCATTGAGTAATTTACCAATGAGAAGTGAGAGTTGTCTGATAATGTGTTTGCAGTTTACTAAATCTGCACATCCCGCCACCTGGATACTACCGTTTGGAAAAAGCTTGATAGATTTTACACTGTACATGTCTGTGTAAGAGAGGGTAATCTGGTTATAAAATGAAGTTGGTTTCAGTATCCATTCACATCCTGCATCTTTTTGTCCACGCATTCTCAAGCGAATCGGTGATATTTTCTCAAAACACTTGCGAAGATGTTGTATATCAAGTGGCTTATTAAAGCTCGATACCATCGTGATAGTCGTAAGTTTTACCCATGATGGTCTAATATTCTCTGGAATCTCATTTCGAAACTCATCAAGAGTTAGGTAATACGAAAACGTGTTATTGACGATTGAGCTGAACATAGTTAATTTAGGTGTGTGTCCAGTTCGACTTAGGCTTTTAAAATACTTAGAGAATTTACGTTAAAGAAAATCATGACCTCCTTCGTAAAAACTGCTCGTGTTTCCCATGATATTGAAAGTGATTCACAAATAATAGAAATAGAATACGTAAAGTATACGAATGGAATTGGTTATGAAAACAAAACAGATACCTTTAACACCACACCCATTGGAACCTGGACCACAATACAGTCTATATCAGACACACTTCGCTACGAACAATTCTTGGACACCATGATACACAAAACAACTGAAGTCAGGAGAAAGATGGCTTTAGTTGAGTTGGAAAGTGTGATGTGCGAAAATAATAATACGCGCAGTATTGTGCGCGCTATGAATGCGGTCAAAATATTAGACCCTACGTTTTCGCCTCCAATAATTAACATGCACTGTACATGGCAAAAAAAGTTTGCAAAGGCTGTGTGCGAACAACACATGCCTCAAATTATAAAAACGTGTACAAACGATCTGAGACTGGAAAAATTCTTTAGAGTGCTGCAACTAATAGAAGTAGAATCCCTGCACCCACCATATTATTCATAACTTTTTGGTTATGAACCTTGTTTGGGTTGTTTTCTCTAGAAACAGCTAATGGCTCTTCGTCATATTGAATATTTCTTCCTGGATACAACTCTCTAGATAGTGGACACACATCCGTTCGACCAATTCGACCTGCGACCATCACTCCATAGTCGCACATCGGACTACGGTATTCTTGTTGCACAACTTCTTCAACTGGTTCTTTGTGTGGCGCAAAATCTATGATTTGACGACTCGTACCTGGCATGAAGAAATCATGCTGAACATATGGGTTCACTCGATCAATAGATTCTTCGTCGCTCAAAAGCATCTTTATACTAACACAGATTATATTTCTTATACTTCATTTTCTTACCATGTTCTAACCACATCTTATCTAGGTCTACATTTAACATGGACGAGAGCTGAAATAAATAACTAAATACGTCACCCATTTCCATCATGATATCCGTACCTCGTTCCTTTTTCAAATTAGTCTTTTTATACATTTTTTTGTACTGTCTTATCGCCGAAGCGAGTTCTCCTATCTCCTCAGTGAGAAGAAGCCATACCGTATCTACGGTGGCATTAGTCCAACCTTTCTTCTTACAGATGATCTCTGTTTCAGATTTGTAATAATTTAGACTCATATCGTTACATGCCAACAAAACTTTATGTTAGATATATTATAATGAAGAAGAGTAATCTTACCTACACACTCTTTGCCATATCGATTATTACGGTGGCTGTTGTGTATTTCGTGTCATCCAAAAAACCCGTAACCACAGGAGAACAAACAATGAACGTGAAAGTTAAAATTGCACCAGAGAAACAACTCGTCAAACCCGATGATATCGTCGAAGAAACGATTGTGGGGTCTGAAGAGCAGCCAGTCATTGGCGATCAAAATGGACGTGGACCAGTGATGACGGTAATTTAAATACCAATCTTATCACTCTTACCAATCTTATTTCCGTAAGTCGTGGTACTTTGCGGTCTGTCTATTGGTTCTAAGCCTCTGTCCATATCATGCACATATCCCATGTATTGAGAGACGCCCGATTGAATTTGTGACACAGCAGTCTTTATCACCATATCGTTCATCATTTTCACTTGTTCGTTAACACGAACGTTATGGTCACCCGAATTGTTTATGAACACGACGCGCATGATACCATACAAATCATCTTCGCTTTGATAATCGATGGATATACCTGTCTTGTTTTTGAAATCCTGACGTATGGCTCGTTGAAGCAAGTTCACATTGAACGACGAAAAGAAAAGTGTGTTCAGTGGTGTCTGGCATTGCTTCAAAGAATTCAGGTGAAGATTATCACACATTTAATATAGTCCTGGAAAAAAACTATCAGTAATTATAAATGAACATATCGGTTTCTGATTTCGACGAGGCCTACTCTACAACAGCATGCCCACAGTATCGCCCTGTGTGCAAAGGCAATAACTGCTTCATCGCGTCGTACCCACCAGTTTCCAAGCCAGGTACATACGGGGCATTTCTCGTAAACAGCTACTTGGTACAGCCCGAACGCAAGGCCGAATTGGCTGGACCAGTCCCAGTGAGAAGTCGGGACTTCAAGTAAAAAAGGAGTATAAAAAATTCATTAGTATATTTATAAAATGAGGGTTATTAAAAGATCCGGTCGTATTGAAGACGTTAAATTTGATAAGGTCACCAATAGGATCTCAAAACTTACACATGGATTATCTGAAAATGTTGATGCGTCCATGATCGCACAGCAGGTGTTTTCTTCTATGCATGATAACATCAAGACACACGAAATCGACACACTCTCGGCTGAGATTTGTATCGGTATGATTACCAGTGATCCAGACTATGAAATACTCGCGACGCGCATTGTCGCGAGTAACATTCAGAAGCGTGTACCCTCTACGTTTTCTGAAGCCATGCAGAAATTGTATGATGCGGATATCGTCACGGAAGAAGTCACAAAAGTTTCAAAACACATCGATGCACATATCAAACCCGAAAGAGACTACGACTTTGGATATTTTGGATTGAAAACACTCGAGAAGGGATATCTTCAAAAGATACACGACGAAATCGTCGAAACACCTCAATATATGTATGCCCGTGTATCCATAGGTATTCATGGTGAAGATGTCGAACGCGTGGTCGAAACATATGACGCCATGAGCAAGGGTCTTTTCATTCACGCAACACCAACACTCTTCAATGCGGGTACACCAAGACCACAAATGTCGTCGTGTTTCTTGGTAGCGAATAAGGATGATAGCATTGACGGAATTTATGACACGGTCAAAGAGTGTGCACAGATTTCGAAGTGGGCTGGTGGTATAGGTTTACATGTACATAACATTCGTGCGAACAAATCGCACATCAGGGGTACAAACGGTACATCCGATGGCATCATCCCGATGTTGAGAGTGTACAACGCGACCGCTCGATATGTGAATCAAGCTGGACGAAGAAAGGGTTCTATTGCCGTCTATTTGGAACCATGGCACGCAGACATTCTCGATTTCTTGGAAATTCGCCTCAATCAAGGTGATGAAGAAGCGAGATGCAGAGACTTATTTTCTGCTATGTGGATCCCCGATTTATTTATGAAACGTGTCGAAGAAGGTGGAAACTGGAGTTTATTCTGCCCGGATAAGGCGAAGGGTCTATCCGACGTGTATGGGAAAGAGTTTGAAGAGCTCTATGAAAAGTATGAACGCGAAGGTTTAGCCAATAAGGTTGTTCCCGCCGCAGACATTTGGAAGGCTATCATCAAATCTCAAAGTGAGACGGGTACACCTTACATGCTTTACAAGGATGCATGTAACGAAAAATCAAACCAAAAGAATCTCGGTACCATTAAATCCTCCAACTTGTGCTGCGAAATTTTGGAACACACCGACAAAGATGAAACAGCGGTGTGTAATCTCGCCTCCATCGCTCTCCCCAAGTTTGTCAACAGAGAGACGGGCGAATTTGATTATGAAGAACTCCATCGCATTTCGAAGATGGTGACACGGAACCTCAATCAAGTGATCGACAAGAACTTTTACCCCACGGATACAGCGAAGCGATCAAACATGAGACACAGACCAATTGGTATCGGTGTCCAAGGTCTTGCCGATGTATTCATCATGTCGAGAGAACCGTTTGGGTCTGAAAAATCAAGAGAAATGAATCGTCTCATCTTTGAAACCATTTATCACGCATCTCTCGAATCGAGTTGCGAACTCGCCGACAAATACGGTACATACGAGACATTTGAAGGGTCACCTTTCAGTCAAGGCATCTTGCAGTTTGACATGTGGGATGCACCAAAACTTTCTGAGCGGTATGACTGGAACGCCATGCGCGAGCGCGTGAAGAAGGGTACAAGAAACAGTCTTTTACTCGCACCCATGCCTACGGCGAGTACATCTCAGATTCTAGGAAACAATGAGTGTTTCGAACCTTACACACAAAACATTTATCTGCGACGGACTCTTGCGGGTGAGTTCGTGGTCGTGAATAAACACCTCGTCGATGACCTCAAGGCTGTGGGTCTTTGGTCAAAGGAAATGAAAGACCTCATGATCAAAGCAAATGGCTCCGTGCAAAATATCGTTGATATTCCAAGTGAACTCAAAGAACTGTACAAAACCGTATGGGAAATCAGTCAAAAAGTTATCATTGATATGGCCGCAGACAGAGGTGTATTTATCGACCAATCACAATCTATGAACTTATTCGTTGAAAGTCCAACACTCTCAAAGCTCTCATCGATGCACTTTTACGCGTGGAAAAAGGGTCTCAAAACAGGCATGTACTACTTGAGAAGTAAGGCGAAGGCGCGCCCCATTCAATTTAGTCTCGAAGCCGATTGCGCGGCTTGTTCAGCTTAAAGTTTTAGAACGTATATTTTTTAATAAAATGTCTAAATTCGTGAATCTACTAAATGAGCTTGAAATCCCACAACACGACGGGCGAAAGATATCCTTGTGTACAAAAGAAGGAAAGCCCCTACGAATTCAATTCCCTCGAATGTACATCCCATTCGGTATTTCAGGATTCACACCAGAAGTTGGTCCAACTAAATGGTCTCTCGATTTCGCCATGAAAGGATACGACGAAGAAGGCAATTACGTCAAGACATTCTATGAAACGATGCGCGCATTCGAAGAAAGAGTGATTGAAGCCGTGCACGAACAAAGCGAAGCCATTTTCAAACGAAAAGTGAGCATGGATGAACTTAAATCGTGTTTCTTTTCGAATATCAAGGAATCACCTGACAGAGAACCAAAGTTCCGCGTCAAGGTCGACGTGAATATGGAACAAAAAATCAAACCGCATATTTATAACGAACAAAAGCAATCAATTGGTAACGTGGAGTGTAAAAGTGGATTATATTCAAGAAATTCGGGAACTGCCATCGTTGAGATAAACAGTGTGTATTTCTTGAACAAAAAGTTCGGAATTACCTATAAATTGTACCAACTCGTCACATACGAACCACAAGCACTGAAGGGATTTCAGTTTATTGTCGATTAAACATCTGTGGAACTTGTTGTACGGGTGTTATCACATTTGAACCCGGTACGTTTCTATATACTGGTGTGGGTCTATAATTTCTATTACCACCGCGTGTATTCGTATATACCGCACCACGTCCAGTTTCATAAATTCTATGCTTTTGGGCATCCAAGTAATTGGTTGCCTGTTTTTTAGCTTCCTTCTTCAAATCAGAGGTCATACCCTTCGCCCTTGATTTGGCTTTGCGGGCCGCAGATTTAGCCAGCATACTAACAAAAGAGACCATTTATATATTTACTTAGAAATTATAAGTAGTTGGTAAATAGCCTGAGCTTCCTTGAGCAATTTTCCGCGAAGCATCGTATAATTATCGGGGTCTAGACCCCGTTTTATTTTAGCGAGTCTGACCGCTTGGTCCCATTTTTTGAGAGTCATCTCTTCTTATATTACATTTACATTTTCTTAATGAGCTTCTTGTACGCCGCGGTCCCCTCCTT
>Ga0181602_10003877_pt1 | contig 11757 bp, 8 predicted proteins | sample 041ome_14_FD_148640 | JGI IMG/M metagenome (GOLD analysis project Ga0181602, IMG submission 148640) | Coastal salt marsh microbial communities from the Groves Creek Marsh, Skidaway Island, Georgia - 041408US metaG (spades assembly) | ecosystem: Environmental > Aquatic > Marine > Intertidal zone...
CCTCGACATCATCATCGTCGAACGGAGAAAAGACGACGACGAGGAGGAAAAAAGAGAAGAAGAAGAACAACAACAACCACGCGGCGCGGAAAAAACCCGCCAATCTTTCCTTGCTCTCCGTGCCGAAAGAAGACGACGCGGCGAAGGAGCAACAGTACCGATGGTAAGCATCGTTTTTCCTCTCTCTTTCTGTTTTTAGATATAGAAAACAACTCGCCAGCGTGTTGATTCAAAGAATACGACGCTTTCGCTGACATCTCTTTCTCTCTCTCTCTCTTTCTGACGAACTTTTACAAAAAAAGGACCGGGTCGGGGACGTTTACCGAGGGCGACTTTTCCATCGGGAAACTGGGCGTGCAAATATCCACCTCGGACTTGTCCAAACTGGACGAAGAGACGCATTCGCAACTCTCGTTAGAAGAAGGATTTTTGGGCGCGGGCGGCGGCAGAGGATTCGAGTCGCGGTCGGTATCCGTGTCCGTGTCCGCGACGCAAAGCGCGAGCCAGAGTCGGACTGCGTCCGTGGTAGATATGGTTGGGTTGACGAGGAAGATGGAAGAGACGGCGATGATTCGCGCGAGACAACGACCGAACGCGACGAGCGCGAGTACTACTACTACTACTACTACTACTACTACTAATACGATAAAAAACGAATTCAACTACGATAAAAACAACACTACGAATGATAATAACAATAGTAAAACAGAAGACCAGTCGTTTTCGTCGAGCACGACGGACGGTGGGAGAAACGCGAGCCGAAGTAACACCACCACGATATCAATGACGACGACGAGAGATAACACGAATAATAATTCGATCGAAACGGACACGGTTGGGGGGAGCAGCCGAGGAGGAGGAACGGATGCGAAAAATTCACCACTCGATCAAAGTTTAAACACGTCGTGTTCGAACAGTTCCTTGGTGAACGAAGAAGGTGGAACGCCCAGGTTTGGGACGTTCTTATCCACTTTAGACGATTTAGATTTTACGAACGCGAAGATATTGGGGTCGGGAGCCTCTGGCGTCGTGCAAACGGCGTTGCACAAACCGACGCAGAAGATGGTGGCAGTGAAATCATTTCGAGTGAATTTAGACGACGATAGACGAAAGGCGATGATTACTGAGTTGCGGACGTTGCACGAATCGAAATGCCCGTACGTTGTGAATTGTTACGGAGCGTTTTTCGCGGACGGCGCGACTATTCGCGTGGTTTTAGAACTCATGGATGGCGGATCGTTGGACGCCGTGTGTAAGAAGAATAAGAACTTACCGTGGAAAGAGGAAAATATAGCCGCGGTGGCCAGTCAAGCGAGCACAGGTTTACACTATCTGCACGATGTCTTGCGAGTCGTGCACCGAGACGTGAAACCGTCGAATATTTTGTGCTGCTTACAAACAGGCATGGTGAAATTGTCCGACTTCGGCGTGAGCGGACGCTTGGGCGAATCTGGCGCCGAGTGTACGAGTTGGGTAGGCACGGCGACGTACATGTCGCCAGAAAGAATTCGAGGCGATGGGTACGATTACAAAACTGATTGTTGGAGCTTAGCGTTGACACTGCTTGAATTCGCGTTTGGTAAGTTTCCGTACGCCGTGGTCGCATCCAACGAAAAGAAGCAACAACAACAACAAAACAACGAAGGCGGTTTGCAAAAGCAAACGTCCGGAGGGAGTTACGGTGGGTTCTGGGATATCATGGATTTAATCGTCCACGGGCCTTCTCCGGAGAGCGAGCTGTGCGAAGAAACGCACGGTAAGTTTACGGAAACGTTTCGCGAATTTGTGAAGAAAGGACTGCAAAAAGACGCCGAAGCGCGATATACGGCGAGCGAAATGGTGGAACACGAATTTGTCAAAGCGCGTAGTCCAGAAACGGATGCGCGAGCGTTTCAGGCGTTTCTGAAATTTGTATTTGAAAAGAACTGATGCGATACGATGCGATACTACTACTATATAGCACCCTAGATTAATATATGTCATATTAATAAAATGATATTGATGCAACACGCGAATGGTACCATGATTAAATTTATCCGCCTTTCTGCAGAAATTTCAATTTGATTAGATTTCGGATGCACTCGCGCTCGACAGAAAGCTTGTGGGTCGTCGGCAACGTATTCCTCGGATGCGTTGCCAATAACGATCGCTTCGGTAACGTGATGTTAAACTTCTCGTCGTTCTTTTCTACTTCTTCTTCTCCCTCGCGCTCGCTATTACTAAACAACGAAAGAAGTCGCCGTTTCTTCTTGCTATTACTACCTCTATCTGCCGCCGGTTTCGGCGCATCTAACCATCGGTTCTTTGCTAATCCTTGCCCATGTTTCCTTTTATCTGCCGGCCCTCGATTTTTCACTTTATCGAAGTACCATCCAGCGCCGCCGCTAAATCCAAAGGCGCTCACCTCTTTGCAGCTCGCCAACAGAATGAGGAGCGCTCTGAATCCTTGCGTGGGAAGGTGATCCCTCTTCGTGAACCAATCCGTCCTTGACTTCCTCGCAAAGTTCGGATTAATCGCGTGCACTTTCGTTCTCGCCATCTTCTCCAACTCTGAGTGACTTCCACGGTCTCTTCCCGCCGCCCACTTTCCTAAACACACTTCCTCCGGCTTTTCTCGCCAACCGAAATACCCCCCGTGCTGCACTCGAAACGTGGTCTTAAAACCGACATCTTTCTCGTATCCTTTCGTCGGCGCGCCGTTCATGCGCATCACCACTTCGTGATTATCTATCTTAGCCCCTAACTTTTTTCCTCTCAGCGCTTTACTCGAAGCTACAATCGCACAGCTCCTATACGGCTTTACGTTTCTCTCGTCGAAAGGTCCGTCCTTCGGCAAGCGTTTCTTCACGCCGGTCGCTTTGCTAATCGAGTTCAAATTCCGATCGGTTTTATACTTCTCCACGGCTTTTTGCGACACGGTCCAGTAGTGGTTCCCAAAGTTAAAACTGTCCCCGACACACTCTGGCATTTTCTTCGTTATTGTGCACGGTAATCGATCGAGGTACGCTTTGGCGCAGATTTCGTTTTTACCACCACTGGAAGCAGCTTTGGGAACTTTTGGTCGATACTCGGTTGGACTCGCCGCTGCGATGATTACATCCGCGTCGGCGACTTCAAACCCGTTCGCGAACGAGTGTTTGTTTCCCAACAAGTAATCGCGCTCCTCGGCGACGTCTAACGCTGATTCTTCCTCTTTTTCCTCCTCCTCATCGTCGAAAACGTTAAAGCTGTCCATAAAAAACTCCATCGCTTGCATCGCAGTCTCCCCGATATCTTGAGTGGAAATTTTAGAGAGGCTCTCGCGCAAGTCCTCTTTGGAGGAGGACATGGCGGAGAGAAGGAGAGTCATCACGAGGAAGGAGACAAAGGTGACCAAGCACAGCGCGCACTTTCGGCGGCCGCCACTCGCTGCCATTCGTCGCGTTTCTCTCTCTCTCTCGCTGTCTCTCTTTTTTTACGCAAAACTTAATTATAATTAATTGTGAAGCGCATGAAAGAAGAAAAAATGAAAACTGTTGTCGTTATTGTTTAAGATGTTGTTTAAGAAGATGTTTGTGCTCTTGCCGCTCTGCGCGCGTTGGTGTTTCAAACTCTATGTTTATGCTAAAATTCTAAAGGCGTTAAGTGCACGAGTACCTATACCTGTACTGTTGTTACCTCGAAGAAGTGTACGAATTCAATCCTTCGATGACTTCGCCGACGAAAGCGCTCGGGTTCGAGCTTATCGCCGATAACCATTTCCGTCCAATTTTCAATCGCTGACCGTTGGTTGGCATGCGGTAGAGGTACGCTAATCTACGCAAAGCGAACGCGGCGGAACCGTCTAATGTGGTTTCTTCGCCGACTGGGAATTGGACCGCGGCTTCTTTGTCGCCTAAGGTCATCATGTCCCCTAGGTGTTGGTAGCGAAACGGGAGGAGGGATTTTTTGTTGATGGCGGACCAGACGTTCCAGGCGCAATAGTCCGCGGCTTGGAAGGCGACTTGCGCCGTGGCAGGCTTTTCTTCCTCGCGATTTGCGGCGTCCTTTTTTTCGTATTCGCGCTGTATACTGTTATCACCCAAGGCGAAAACTCGGTCGTACCCGGCGACTTTTAAGGTGGAGTCGGTGACGATTTTCCCCGTCCGCGGGTCTTGCTCAAACGGCCAGTCGTTTTCGCTGGTTGGAAGTTTCGCGGACAAACCAACCGTCCAACAACACATGTCGACGTTTTCGATCGTTTGCAAAGATGAATCACCCTTTGTCAAAGAAATGTTCACTTTACTACTCTCGCTGCTACTCTCGCTGCTACTCCTTTCAATCGCGCCGACCACTCCGTCTACAATTTCCACGTTCGAGGCTTTCTCCAACGCCTTCCTCGCCGCGTTCTTTCCACCTACCGTCGCGCTACTGAGCACGTTCCCATCCTTTGCGACCAATTTAATTTTCACGTCTTTCAATCCGTCTTCTCTTTCGAACCATCGCGCTAAACACAACGCCAACTCTACTCCCGCGTACCCGGCGCCAACCACCGCCACCGTCCTCTCGCCCCTCTCTGCACCATCTTCTTTCAATCGTTCAATCTTCTCCCTCATTCTTTTCACGTCATCCAGCCCGTTAAATGGCATCGCGAATTCTCTCGCGCCTTTCACGAAATTTTTCTCGGACTCGAAATCCACCTTGGCGCCGAGCGATACGACCAAGTAATCGTACTTCACGCGTTCCTCTTCCTTCGTCTCCACATCTCGCACGATAACCTCCCCACCGGTCCCGCTCACTTTACTCCCGCTTTTCGTTTTCAAAACTTTCTCCGGTTCCACTCTCATCGCTTCTTTTTGCAAAAATCGTACCGTCGTGTTCTCCAACAGTTCCTCGTACAAAGGCGCCACGTCCGTTTCCTCCATGTCTGAATTCAACAACTCGTACATCAACGGCTTAAAGAGAAACTTCTCGTTGGTATCGATTAAAGTCACAATCATCGTTGGTTTCTTCTTTTCGCCCGAATCGTCGCCGCGTGTATTCGTCGCGAACAAAGAATCGAGCTTTAACGCGCAGTACAGCCCGCCAAACCCGCCGCCGAGGACGACGACTTTCTTTATCGACGACGACTCTTTTGGGGAAGCATTCTCATCGAACGCGGACGCTTGCCTCCTGCTCCTCCTCCTCGAAACCACCTCCTTTCTTCGAATTTGAGGACTCGTAAAAAAGCTTCTTCTTCTTAACAGCATCGAAACTTCTGCCACGGTGATGATTGATGACGCGCGTTCTTTCTCGCGCGTGAAATCGTCTCTTTATGGAGATGACGTAAACGACAGAAGACGTTTTCGTAAAGAATTCGCTCGTCACATCTGCGGACGTGTATTGCGATATCATTCATGGCGTCTTCTTTGTCCGCGTCGTCAAAATACTCGTTATTAGAGAACAACGTCGCAGAAGAGAACAACATCGTGAGTGGTGGCAGCGCGATGAGGAGTAGCGCGATGATGGGGAGTTCTTCCTCGACGGGGAGATATCACTCCGGGGGTGGTTGGGACGAACCAGTCGATACGAACGGATTCTCGTCGAACACGAAAGGTTTACTCCTCGCCATCGGCTCTTCGCTCTGCATAGGCGCCTCGTTCATCATAAAAAAGAAAGGGTTAAAACTGTCGAGCTCTCGCGCGAACTCAAAACGAGCCGGCGACGGCGGGTTCGGGTACTTACACGAACCTTTGTGGTGGGTCGGCATGCTCTCGATGACGCTGGGGGAAATCGCGAACTTCGCGGCGTACGCGTTCGCGCCGGCGATTGTGGTCACGCCTTTAGGCGCGTTGTCGATTATCATTTCCGCGGTGTTGAGTCATTACGTGTTGAACGAGAAGTTGAACACGTTTGGGTGGTTGGGTTGTGCGTTGTGTATCGTCGGGTCCGCGAATATCGTGTTGCACGCACCGGAGGAGAAGGAAATCGATTCGATCAAAGAGATTGTGCGTTTAATGCTCCAACCGACGTTTTTGTCGTACGCGGCGTTTGTTTTAATGTTTACGTTTGTGTTGATCACGCAGATTTATCCGATTCACGGGACGACGCAATTGTTGGTACCGATTGGGATTTGTTCGTTGGTTGGGAGTTTATCGGTGATGAGCGTGAAGACTTTAGGATTGGCGCTGAAGATGACGTTCGAGGGCAACAACCAGATGCGGGAAATCGAGACGTGGGTGATGATCGGGTTTGTGATTTTTTGCGTGTTGACGCAGATGAACTACTTGAATAAAGCGTTGGATACGTTTAACACGGCGATTGTGACGCCAATATATTACGTGTGCTTTACGACGTTGACGTTAACCGCGAGTTCGATCATGTTTAAAGATTATTTAGGGCAAGGATACGCGGAAGTTTTGAGTCAGACGATCGGGTTCGTGGTCATCGTGAGCGGCGTCTTTATACTCAACGTGACGAAAGACATACCGCAGGAAACGTTGAATAGAAAACGGTGGATCGTCACCAGGCAAGATAGTCGAGAGTTTGAAAACGTGCAAGAGGAATATCGCGATAGTTTGAAAAAAGGTAGCCACAATAATCTTTGATTGATTTTTCTCTTCGCGTAATCTATAATAAGAACGACGAGACGACGCTTTGTAACATTAGTAGATATCTAATATATTAAGCATTATTATTATTACTATATTTCAAACTCAAATCGTTTTAAAGTAAACCTAAAGATGCGGCTAAGGACATATCAGCTCCACCTGGGGATGTGCTCGCGTTTGGATTGACACCTCCGCCCGGCGGACCCGGTGACATTTCTTTGAGAGGTTTTGGATCCGTCGCCGGCTCTGGAACCGCGTCGTCGTTTTCCTCTTTCGCGTCGTTGCCTTTCCCCGGAGTTTCGTTCGCGCCGCAGCCATCATCGTCCTCAGAAGTCGACGACGGTTTTTGCGCGTTCATCATAAACTTTTCGTTTACTCTCCATTCCAATTTACCATCAATCACTTCGTAAAATCTTTGCTTGGCGTCCAGACTCACGTGTTCGAAACAAAATCTCGAAAACGGCATCGCGTTTTTCTCGCACGTTTCCGACGAACACGTCGTCCTCGTTCCGTTTTGTTCCCGCTCGTGGTCGCCTCCTTCGTGTTGTTGTTGTTGTTGTTCTCCGTCGACGATAGTATTTTCTCCGTCGTCTTTACCTGCTTTTAAGCCTCTCGCGTTTGCCAGCGCCGTCGCCGCCGACTTCAACCCCACGTGCCCGTGTTTCAACTGAAACTTCCTGTGTCTCTTCCTCATCGTTTCGATCAAATCGTAATACGTTTGCTCGTACACGCGCATAAGCGCTTCCACGTTTTCTTTCCTCTTCACGATCAACTCTCGCGTGGAAATCGTTTTCGTTTTCGTCGACTGTATTTCCGAATCCTCCTCCGTTTTGTTGTCGTCGTCGTCTTCTTTCTTCATCTCTTCTTCTTCTTTGTTCAGCGCGTCGTCCAACTCGGAATCCGAGGCGATGACGGTCGTGTCATCCTCACCATCATCATCGTCAAAGTTGTTTTCTTTTACTTCTGCTTTTTTCTTCAGTTGCACCGCGCCGTAATCGTCCTCTGGTGACTCGTGCAAACGCAAAAAGTCATCGCTTTTTGTCTTTCTCTTCTTCTTGTTTGTCGTCTTTCTCTTCGCATCGTCGACGTTCGCGGTCGTTGGTGAAGCCGGTGCTGGAGCTGGTGCTGAAGCTTCCGGTGCGGCTTCAATTCCGTTGTTTTCGTCCATTTTTCGCGTCTTTCTTCTGTTGTTCTTTCTTCCAAGAAGAAGAGAAAAACGCAGTTTTATTAAGGAGTAGGGTTTGAAGCCCTAAATCATAAAATTCGTTCGTTTTTTTGGTCTTGCCAAAGGACGGACCGACGTGTTTTTCTGCTGAAAGTGCACATAAATTTAAAACAACTTTTTTTTGTACATACTACCAAACGAGCGGGCGTTTTCGTTGTTTTTATCGCCGTTGTTGTCGTCGCGCTTTATCATCAGAGAGCGAGAATATAGGACTTTTGTTGGTGGTCTTTTTCCTCGTCCGTCTTTTGCTTTTGCGCGCGCAAAGTGTGTCTGTCGTCTGCGAAATTGAGAAGTTTTTGTGAAATTGGGGAAAAACGAGAGAGAAAAGAAAAAAAACACACCAACTGTAATCAATTTTCGCGAAGCGACGCGCGAGAAAAAACGCTTCAAAAACGAGACGAAACGCATTCTCGAGAGGCGTAACGCACCACGCAGCAGCGGAGTGTTCCAAAACGACTCGTCGCTGTGATATCGATCATCGTAAAGAGACGACCAACGACCACCGTCCGCGCGAGTGAGTGAGTTTTTTTTATTCCAAAATTCGAGCTCGAAAAGACGGGACCGCTCTCGGAAAAGGTCGCTCTCGCGTGCATCCGAAAACGACGGAGTTTTTTGACAAGAGGAAGTGAGTAAATAAAGCAGAGGTTTTTGAAGAGGGTGTTTCATTGTAGGTGCGCAGAAAAAAAAAATATGAGCAACTACACCGCAACCGCGGCGACGACGAGAATTTCATCGAGTGCGGTGGTGGAAGACACGCACATCGAGGAGCAACTGAATAGCGTTCGGTTGGACGGGGAGAAGTCGCCGCTGACGAGTCCGAAAAGAGGCGGGCGTCCGAGTAAGCAAAAAGTGAGCGCGTTTAAAGAGGGGCCTGGGGAGAAAACGACGACGACGACGAGTTCTTCTTCGACACAAGCGCGGGGTATTCCGACACCGAATACTGTGACGACGCCTTCTTCGTCTTCGCAAAGTGACGATGGTGCGTATACTGCGCATTACGAACAGCAGCAATATCAACAATACTACGCGCCGGCGACGAACGCGACGAATGCTGCGAATAGTTACGAGTATACGCAACACGGAGGGATCGGGGAAAACGGGGGTAACGAGAATTTTATGTACGCGAGGCAAATGTACGAGTACGAGATGGCGTTGAGGCAACAAATGTCGTACGCGACTGGTTCACCGGAACAGATGATGCCGCTTTTAGTAGGATCGCCGCCGGGTGGACCGCCGCCGCCGTTGATGGGTGGATTTGATCCGAACGAATTCGCGAGGATGCAACAGGCGCAACAGATGAACGCGGCGTATTACGCGATAGTCCCGACGCAGGAGATGCTTGAAATGTACGCGGCGCAAGGAATGCCGTTTCCTGGGAACATGATGGGTATGAATGGTGGTGCAAATGGTTCAAACAATGGAAACGGTTTTCAGATGAGCAACAACAACAATAATAGTCATCATCACCGGTATGGATCACGGCAACAGAGAGGCTATAACAAAAGCCACCAAAACAACTACAACAACAATAATAATAATGGATATTACTCGTCGTCGTCGCTCAACGGGTCCGACAGAGGAGGCATGGATTCACGAGGCAGTTCGAGAAACGGGCGGCAGAGGAAAAACAACAACTTTGGTCACATGAACAATCGAAGAAGCGAAAACGATCTTGGTAACTTCTCAGTGTATAACAGCAGTAACAACAGCGGTGACGCGGATGTTTATGGAATGAATGCGAATAATAGCGGCCCACCGCCGTCGGAAGCACTCTTGAGGTACAAAATGTTACGCATCCCCAATTCTGGAGGAAACGCCAGTCGCGGAGGAGGCACCATCTCCAACTCGAACAGCGCGAGTGAAAATTTGAACGACGATGGCGGCGAATTCACATTTCAAGAAGTAATTGGTAATTGCGTGGAGTTTTCGAGCGATCAGCACGGTTCGCGGTTCATTCAGTCGCACATCGATATCGCGGCTGACCCGGACGGAAGTAAGTTCAACCAAGTCCTGGAAGAAATCTCTCCGAATTTCAAGACATTAGCCGTAGATGTGTTCGGGAACTACGTCATTCAAAAGTGCTTCGAGCGCGCTAACGAAGACCAGCTGGAATCGTTGCTCGAAAAAGCCTCGGGTGAAGCGTGTTTGGAGTTGTGCTTGAACGCTTTCGGGTGTCGAGTCATCCAAAAAGCCTTGGACGTGAGTTCCCGAGAGCAGCGAGACACGTTATTCTTTGAACCGCTTAAACGTGAGCTCGAGAACTTGTGTTGTGATCAGAATGGGAACCACGTGGCTCAAAAGTTCGTCGTAGAACTCTCCGCCACGGGCGATTTGGAGAACTTTGTAAAAATTATTGTAAAAGACGCGGAGACGGTCCGCAAACTCTCCTCGCACCCGTTCGCGTGCCGAGTCGTCCAACGCATGCTCGAACACTGCACGGAAGAGCAAAAGAACGAGTCTTTTCTACCGGCTATCGTCGAGAAAACAACCGAACTCGCCATCAATCAGTTTGGAAACTACGTCGTTCAGCACTCGTTGCAATACGGTTCCGAGAAGTTCAGAAAGCAAATTTTGAGAGAGTTGGCGACGGAAATAACGTCTTTAGCCACGCACAAGTTTGCATCGAACGTGATTGAAAAATGCATGGCGTATTGCGGAAAGGAAGAAAAGAAAATCATGATCGATAAAATGCTCGGAAAAAGAACCGCATCCTCCGACTCTGTGCTCGAACCAGAAGATCCAGGAGAAGGCGGGATCGAAGAGAAAGATTTCGAGGGCGTAGACCACCTCCCGAAACTCATGTCCGACCAATACGCGAACTACGTCGTCCAAAAACTCCTCGAAATCTGCGACGACGACCAGTTTGAAGAGTTCTTAACGCGCGTTCGCCAACACGTGCCGGAAATGAAAAAGTATGCCTACGGTAAACACATCGTCGCGCACGTCGAGAGGATCGTCGAAAAGCGAGGCGTACCGACTGCGGAGACCACCGCGGCCGCAGATGAAACACGAGAAGAAGAAGCCTCCTGAGCGTCCTCGTTGTCGCGCGAATGTGTACGCCGTTACTGTTATCATTATTATCCTTGTTGTATTATTACCATCATTACTATTATTCGATATGTATTAATAACTTTTAACACTCATTTTATCGTGAGCAAAAACTCCACACAAAAACAAAAGAAAAGCGTTCCTCCTCTCCCTCACATCCGTTTTCTTCTTCTTCTCGTGATAGTATTACATCTCTGTTAGTATTATTATTTATCAAAGTATACATCGACAGAAACCGCTTTAATAAGGAAGAGAAGGAACCAAACATGACGACGCTCGTGGTTTCCTTGTCCACGTCGTCGTCGTTTCTCTTCTCGAAAAGAGAAGGACAAAAGGGACGACTTGGAGGAGGAATGTGTTTTCCTCTCCGGAAGGGAACACCACGAACGACTTTACCTCGCCGACACCACCATCATCATCGAAATAGTCGAAAACGAACAACGACGAGTATTCCACGCGCCGCGTTCTTGCGGGATTTCTTGAAACCGTCGTCGTCCAAAAACAGAAAGGAAGAGGACCGCAACATTGAAATATTTGAAGGCGAGGTGAACGAGATTCTCGAGTCGGCGCGAGCGGCGGTGTTTCCAACAACGGCGGAGAAGAAGACGGGGAGCGGCGATGCGGAGGCATCGTCATCGACGAGTTGTAATAGCGGTTTTCATCAAGGCGAAATCTGGGGAAACGGCGAGCATTTAGGCATGGATGTGAGATGGAAGTTGGCGTACGCGGACGAAAATTTCATCGACGAGTGCGTGAATCCGCACTTGGCGTACGTCTCCGGCTTCGACGCCGAGAGGAATGAAGTTTGGGAGACGGATTTTAGCGGATACACACAGACTTTGGATTTAGACGATCGCGAGGCGGCGTTGTTGGCGACGTGGATTCGAACTGGGTATTGGGTGTCTAGAGATTGTTTGGAGACGAAAGGATTGTTGG
>Ga0181602_10003879_pt1 | contig 11754 bp, 20 predicted proteins | sample 041ome_14_FD_148640 | JGI IMG/M metagenome (GOLD analysis project Ga0181602, IMG submission 148640) | Coastal salt marsh microbial communities from the Groves Creek Marsh, Skidaway Island, Georgia - 041408US metaG (spades assembly) | ecosystem: Environmental > Aquatic > Marine > Intertidal zone...
GTTGTTGTAAGTAAACCGATGCATCTTTTGATGCTGTGAGGAAATAGTATGCCATTATCTTGCTCTCCCTTTAATATCCGCATTTGGAAACTTAACTTCAAAAACCGATGGGTCTAAAGATGGATATAAAATCTTATCTTTAATCGCCTTTTCTATATTATATGAATTTGGTGAATATCTACCACCGCACTTATTTACAATTTCTAATTTTGGAACTGAACTTACACCATCTACATTTGCCACAATTAATTCTAATTCGGAAAGATTGATTGTGTTATTGAAAGTCCAATTATCTATATTAAAGTAATCTTTTAACTCTTGAATACATTCAGCAACTACTTCAGATTTATTATAATTTTGCATTGTAATTATTTCAAAATTAACTCCAATATTAATAATAAACCCATCATTAATATTAACACCATCGGTTAATATTTTATATTCGTTTAAATATGTTTTTATATTTTCCTTTATTGCTCTGTTTAATGTAGAAAGTTTACCATCAGAATCATATCCTAACAAATACAAATTGATTGCAAATGGATTATTCTTTTCATTATCATTTGAAGTCTTACCAATCAAGAATTTTTGAATTTCATCCTGAACAGTCCTTCTATTTGGTTCTTCCGAATCCGGTTTATCAACAAAACTCATTACTAAATCAGTAAATTCTTGCAAAGCTTTTGGTGAACTTAAAATAGATGATGGTGAGTTATTATCCAATGTACCATCTGCGGTAGCGTATGCTTTTGCAACCGAACCAAACTTAGTTGGCATTGATAATGCTCTTACCTGATAATCTTTTGCAGTTACTGCTCTATTCTGAGAACCAAAGTTTGCTAAAGCGTTCTGTCTAATTTCTTCAATCGTATCACCACCTTTACCACCAGTTGCAGGAACTTCGTTATCTACTGCTAATGAATTTTTAGTTGAATTGTAAATTGCTAATTGGGTTGGTGTTAATAATTGAGTATCTTCTTCGTACTGAACTGATTTTATTTTTGTAATAGTTCCTTTAGCTACATTGGATTCCACTCCACCACCTACTAAATATTTTATAGTAAGTGTTGTGTTTGAAGGAGATGTTCCATATGTTTTTGTTTTTAAAAAGTTTGTTGGGTCAAATGATGCTTCTAATTTAGAAATAGAATTTGGTAACCCCAAACCAACATTTTTAACCGATGGAATTAAAGTCTCATCACTAGCCGTTGGGTCTCCAGCACCAAATTGAATTGTAGTTGTGCTATCACCATTTACTTTTTTAGTAAATCGTTTTGGTGTTTTTAATGTGTTTAGAATATATGGAACAGTCGATTTAAACTGATAAAGGTCTGGGTCATTTGATTCGGTATTTGGATAATCCACAAATACCAACTCTTGAGCTAAATATGGAACTTCATACCATTTGTTACCACCGGTGTCTCTAATATCATATATATCTATAATGTTTGTATCATTTAGTGTAATAGTTCTAAATGCCTCATATGCACCAAATTCAAATTCTTGAGTTACAACTTCTGCAGAAATTGCATTTACTTTTTTCTTAACCAAATAAAATGTTATTTCTCCAGTGTTTGTATCTGTCTGATAAACAGTTATTTCTCTATTGGTGGAATCTTTAAAATCTAAAACATCTTGTGTTATAAAAGATACTCCATTACTAGATTCAATCTGCATACCTTCTTTGATTGTAAGTAGGTAAGTTTCATCATAGGTGTTATTTGCACCAGTACCAGTTGCAGGAACTAATTGATAAACAGATAATGTAGTTACTGATGGAGATGTTACCTTTGGTTTGTATCCCAAATATTGTGAAAGTGCTATAACATTTTCAATATCTTCCGCATGAACCATTAATGATTCTTTTAAAGTATCATCAATGTAGTATGAAAGTGAATCACCAACATAGGATGCCATTTCAATGAACATCATACCCGGAGATGATTCGTTAAAATCGGAATAAGTTGTTGGGAAATAAGTTTTAGCAAACTCAATTAGATTTCCTCTAAATTGAGTAAAATCTTTATTAAGGTACTTTATATCCTTACCTCTATTCTTAAAGTTCTTTGTTGTTTTTGTAATTGCCATATCTTATTATCCCTGAACTGTGAATGTTAGAGTTTCTAAATTAATATCATCTCCTATTCTAAATTTAATTGAAACATTCAATCTATTACTATCTCTCAACTCATCAGTTGATTCGATATCAATTTCTTCCGCTGTAACATAAGGTAACCATTGTTCTAAACTCTCATTTATTGTATCTTCTATTTTACCTTCCAAATCATTTACATTTGGTTCAAACAATAATGATTGTAAACCACTTCCAAAATCGGGTTGTAATACTCTTTCACCTCTTTTTGTTAAAAGTAAATTCTTAATATTAGATTTTACCTGTTCGTTTGTTAGATAAGATTGTTCAAATGTATTATTTCCAAAAGTCAATGGTAAAGTTATACCAATAGCATAATCACTATAAGTTGGTGTATCTTTTACTATTTTTGAACTTAATCTAACTGCCATAATTCATTAATCCATACCAGGTCTCCAAGGACCTTTCTTTTTATCTAATGCCTTCATCAAACCACTATAATCTCTATTGAGTGCTTTATCCAATGCAGGATTTCCAGTTTGAACACCTAACCCTTGCTTTGGTGCCATATCACCATAACCCATTTGTTGTGCTATATTTTGTTGCCCTAATGTATGAGTTGATGTTGAATCAAATCCCATCGTTCTCCATTCATCACCAGCACCAGTTGATTGTCTTTGACTTGAGTTAAATGGTTGTGTTTGTTGTAACACTTCATTTAACACTGGGTTTTTACTTAATGGTTTTTTTGGTTGATTGTGTAACACATTTTCAACAATAGGTTCATCCATAAAAGTTGGTTGTTTGGGTTTTTGAGGTGCAATAGCTTCTCTTAGCTGCTTGTTTTCTTTCAACAACTTAGCCATTTCTCGTTTAACTCCCTCTTTAACCAAAGTAGGAAGAACTGTCTTTATTTCTTCTTTTACAATAATTTGTATTGCTTTAACTAATTTATCAGTATCCATTTTTTGAAATGTTTTCCTTTCTCTATAAATATTTGTTTTGGGTTTTTTCGTTTTTATTCACATTTTGTACCACCCATTTCTAATTGTTTTTTGAAATCTTTGATTATTTCTTCAGATTCTATCGGGTCTACCACATCTTTTGGTAGTGTTGTATCAATAATATTATCCAATGATGCATCCCCACCCAATATATCTTTTTGTTGTTGTGATGGTGCTTCATATTCTTGAGTAGGACCTATATCTGTTACAAATCCACCACTTCCATCTGGTTGTTCTATTACAGGTGGTTCTGAACCATCTTCTTTTGGAAAGTTAATATTTGGTATTGGGATAACAGGTGGTATCAAATAACCCGTCCAACTAATTACACCAGGCGCTGGGATTGGTGATGGTGCGGATGGATATAATGATGTTGTTTGTATAATACCACCAATTGAAAATAAATGTATAACTGCCGCAAGTATAAACATATTAACCATCATCTCTTGTTTCCTAGCCGGTTTTAATGGTGGGTATAATGGCCAAGTACCAACATTAATAACCACATTTGAATTTACTGCTAAATTTTGTATTGAGCCAGGTGCTGGTATTAATGGTAGTGGGAATGGTCTCATTTGTGCTCCTGCCCAATATGCTTTTACACCATTACCAAATTCATTTACTAATGAAAAATCTACACCAGGTGGAGTTATCAATCCTTTTAATAATGCAACTCTAAACAAAGTTTTCATCAATTCTAAATTACCACTCTGAACCGATTCAAAATTTATAAAATCCTTTCCCCTTTTTACACAAGCATCATATTCCTCTGCCCATATCGTTGCTACCTCATTTATATTTAATGATGGATTAGATACGGGGTTTGTTTTTCTTAATATGTTTGCTTTGAAAAGTGACCAAGACATCTCTATTTAGTTATTTTTTCTTTTTTGGATTATCTGGTAATTTCTTTTTCTGAAATTTAGGAACTGATGGTAACTTTGGTAAAGGAATTTTAGGTAACTTTGGAAGTTTTGGTTTTTCAATTTTTGGCACAACAGGTACTTTTGGTGAATCAATTGGTACTGATTTTGCAACATCACCATCCTTTCCAGTAATAGATGATAAATCCTTAACTACCGTTTTAACCGAACTTACTTTATCTTTTATGTTATCTAAAGCCGCCATTATTTTAATTGTACATTATTACTCAACATTGAGTTTAATTTTGTTTTTAATGCTGCAAACTGAGCCACATTTGTTGGACCTGGTGAAGTTGGACCTGCTGGAGTTACATATATTTGTTGAGAAATTAAATCCAACATTTCACTCAATAACGATACTAAAGTCTCTCCCTTTGGAGCGGCTTCTAAATCACCATCAGTACCCAATGCAATAGTACCAGAACCAATATCTATGTTAAAATCCCTATCCTTTGTATCAACAAATATGTTATCATCAGTAGTGATATTGATTCCTCTACTAGCATCAATTGAAAATTGACCATCAGTAATAAATCCAATATCCTTTTTAGCTACACCAATCATTTCAGCATTTTTTGCCGATAATATTATTCTATCCGAATTTAATAATATTTGATTACCTGTTAGTTCCGATGGATAGTTAAAAAAAGATTCGTATGAATTATCAACTGGTAATGTATAATTTAACAATCTTTGACCACTACCTAAAAATATAATGTTACCATCATTATTTACATCTTCTTCGGTAGATAATCCTATATTTTGGTCTAATGATTCACCACTCTCACCATTTCTTATCGTTATTGTTGGTGAAAACGAATTTTCAGAATTATTGTAACCGCTAAATCTAATAGATTGGCCAAATCTACTTTCAATTAAATAATCACCCTCATATAACTTTAATTTATGAATATTTAATTGAGGTTCAAAATAACTACCCAACTTAGAGGTATCCGTATCATCTAACGAACTCTCACTTCTTGTTATACCAGTAGATTGTACTTTACTATACCGAGATGCGGTATTTGTATTAGCCGCTTTTTCTTTTTTCTGAGTGGATGTTATCTCATCTGTAGATGTATTTAAATTTGGTATAGGTGAGCCAATAATTCTTTCATAAACATATCCACCACCAGGAGAATTTATGATAATAACAGTTTCATTTACTGTTGGTATCGAAATGTTTGTTTTATCTTTGGGAAGTGCTAAAGATAGAGCTTCATCTCTTTTGCTAGATGTACCACTTTGTCTAAATTGTATAGCACCAATGTATTTACTTTTTAATTCATCTACTATTTCTAAATCAGAAAGAATATCATCATCTACATCCAATATAATTTTGTAAACAACCCCCATAGAGGTTTTTTCTCTATAATGGCTACCTACACTCTGATTAGATTGTACATTACTATTTCTATTGAATAAAGACATTTAGTTTTCTAATTTTTGCTTTACTTCTTCGATTTCATTTTCTAAGTTATCCATTCGTTGAACTTCATCTTGGACTTGTTCTATTTCAGCCAAAAGTTGTTCTCTCTCAGCATCAGTAAGGAAACCAGCATCTCCTTCTGATTTTTGATTAGATGCAATAATTCTTTGTGCTATTGTTGCTAACTTAACCAATTGGTCATCGTTACGAACGGATGTATCGATTAAATCTTTGATAACAGGACCCAATACAGCCATATCACCAGCATGTCTGATACTCTTTCTGAGTTCGTGGATAATCTCAGAAATGTGTTTCTTTTTATTAATTTGGTTATTGTAGATATCCTCAAACAAACCACTTAGGTTTTTGCCTGGGAATAATTCGAAATCAGTTGACATAAGTTTATCAATATTTGTTCAATATATAAATATCAATAAACTAAAAAGTGATTTTACCTACCCTGTCCTCTATACTTTTTCTTATAATTGGTGGAATTCTTAGAGCGAGAATTCTTAGTTTTTGCATGAACACCAGGTCTTTTTTTCTTAGGGTTACCGATATAGTTGCCCGTAATCAATTTTGCCATAATAATATTAGTTTAATATCAATAAATATCATTTGTTTTTATAAAAATATTCTAATATATCTTTCTCTAACATATAATCCATTACGAAGTTATCCCCATACATAATACTGGTAAATGTTCCGTTACCCTCTTCGGTAATTTCAATTACATAATCCACCTCATTATAGGTAACTTCATAACTTTCGGATTTTCTAATTCGTTTAATACTTCTATGCTCATCAGTTCTTTCAATAACCTCTTTATCACTCAAATCGGGAACATTGATGAGTTTGGTTACACACTTAGCATAATTCGTTTTAAGAGTGTCTACGAAGAAGATATCATTCATACTACTCATTAGATACAATCGTTGTTTAGAATCCAAGCCACCTGCCTTAAAATTGCCTGTGAACTGAACGATGGGTAGTTTTAATAAAAAATTTTGTGTATCTTCTCTTAGGGTCTTAAAATCTACGATAGAACTGATATGATGTGGTTCTGATACTTCCCTATCAAATGGTATGGATAATACATCATAGTAAGTTTCCACATTAACTTTGTCTATGATTTGAGGACTCATCTTTATTCTTTTTCAGTTGCGTACTTTACACCCATAATCGTACCAACGATTGAGAATGCGTTAGTTAGGAGAATACCAAACATATTACTCCAAGTAGAACCTATGATTTGTGTATCAGTACCAGAAATTAATGCTAAACCATACATAGCAGTTGTGAGAACACCAACTCCTATAATCACGTAAAGTGCTACTTTAACAATTGTACTGATTAACTCAAATTGTGTTTTCTTTTGCATTAGTTCCAAATCTTCTAATGCTTTACCCATTCCCTTTTCGGCTTCTTGTCTTAATTGATTTGCTTCCTCTTCAGATTCTTTTGCAGATTCCAATGCCTGTTGAAGTTCTATCATCAATTCATCGGTTTCCTTTTGTTTATCAACCAACTCTTTGTTTTGTTGTTGAACTTGCTTAGTTACTTGTAATCGTTTTCTACGAGCAGTAGAATCCTTCTCCTTACACAACCGTAGGTATTCTTCAAACTCGGTATCCCCATCAGGTGCTTTTAAGAGTTTAAGAAAGTTTCCTTCAACATAAACTTTCCTTTTCTTAGCAACACCCAATAGGATATCCCTCGTATGTTTCGTAACCTCAATCATTATAAAACTTATTTATAAATTTTGAATGGAGCAGTTCGGTTTAGATATCCTTCATAATCTTTTCTGAATTCTTCTAAACGAGGTTCAATATCATCGGATTTAATAATCCAAAATTGTGCACCTGCTGATTTTGCTTTTTCAATTTCTTGATTATCATCTGAAGATGAGATAATACCAATTACACATCCGTTACCATATTCAAAATTGATTTTACGAATAAGTTCAATACCATCATATGAAGAACCGATAATATTCAAATCAACGAATACACATTCGGGTCTTTCATCTGCTGGGTTTTCTGGAAACCATTCTTTGAATTTTTCATCTGCTTCATCAGATGAATTTAGTGCCTCTAAAGATAGAGTGATATCTAAGATACTACAAGCATCTTCAAATACCAAGTGGAATAAGTCCTCATCATCCACTAACAAGATTGAGTTAATCATTGTGTTCATTTTAATTTAATTTTTAATTTTGTACCAGAGTCTAACTTCTCTGCAGTTATCTTAAAACCATGTTCTTTCAAAATTGCGATACAAATGTTTAATCCCAATCCTGAACCTCCTTCCTTTTGTCCTTCTTTTCTTGTATATGGTTTAGATAACTCAATGAACTCTTCATTAGTAATACCTCTACCATTATCTTCCACACAAATTGTAAAATCATTTTCCATATAAATTTTAACCACCTTTGTACTACTATCATTATACTTTAATCCATTTCTGATTAAGTTATCTATTGCAGTACAAAAGAGTGGTTCGTTTACTTGAGTGAATGGTAACCTATCTATTTTAACTTGTGAAACATAAGATGTAGAGGATAAGTAATTTCTCAATATTTCTGATAAGTTACATTCCTTCATATCTAATTGTGCATCTTCCTTAACTAAGTTTGTAAACTCCTTAACACCAGCATAAACTTTTTGTGTGTGTTTCAATCCTTCTGCTAACATCCTTAGTGGAGCATCAATTTTTAACTCTTTAATTTTTTCTTCAGATAATCTTCTTTGTAATGATGATAATCCTCTTGGCATATATGTGTTGATACCACTATGCATATCGTGTCGGAGAATCTTCGCAGCGTGTTCTAAGTAAGAGTTTTTCTGATTTACCAACACTTCGGATTCGTGTTGAAGTGTAATATCAGTTGCTATCTTTAGAACTTTGTTGTAACTACCATCTGAACTTTGGATGGGAGTGTAGTTACCAAATAACCAACGAGATGTACCATCCTTTGCAATTCTTTCAAATTCACCAGTAATACTTTCACCTCTCTTTAACCTTTCCCAAAATTCGTGATACTCTAAACTATCACCATATTCTTTTGGGACCATTCTTTTATGTTGTTTGTACTTTAGTTCTTTTTCAGTACACATCATTGTGTTACAAAACTTTTTGTTTGCTGATAAGATGTATCCATCCATATCCAACATAACCACCAAATTAGATTTATCAATAGCATTTAATTGTAAATCAATATTTGCTTCTTTTAATTTTGTAGTACGAATGAAATCATATACCACATAGAAGAATGGTGGCATGAATGCAATAACACAACCATATCCAAATTCGGCAAGAAAGTAAGAGGGTTCACACCATCTAAATACAATACAAGTTTGTACTGCAAAGAAAGTGAACATAATAGCACCTGCCATGCCTAAACATATTTTCGCAAACCGATTCATAAGTAACTCTTAAAGTTCTGATTTCTTTAATCCTAACTTTTCAAATAAAAACTTAGAGGGACAGAATTTAGTCCATACACCGATTTGCAACATTGTTACTACAAATAATACTATCCACCAATTTTGTAGAAGTGTGGCGGATAAAAGTACGAGAGACATGAGTAGATAAACTGCTCGTACCGAAGTCCATTTTTTCATTACATTAATTCTAATAGTCCAAAAAATGCAACCTTAATTCTAATCCAAATTCGTTTATGAAGTGGCAACGATTTGAATTCTTTGGTCTTGAAAATATCTTCCAATTCCATTTGTATTTCTTTAAGTGAAGTATTATAACCTATTTAGAATAAATATAGGATTAATAAGAAAAGAATTCATCTTCATCATCTTCTCTTAATTCACCATAATCCAAGTAATCATTTAGCATTTTTTTCTGATGCTCTTTCATTACATTAACTACCTTTGTGATATAGTGAGTCTTGCAATCAGTCATTTCTCTGATTAGAAGATATAAATGTTTTTTATTAAAATTTTCGATAAATTGACTTCTTCTAAATAATTCTAAAATAGCATCAGCTATTTGAATATCTCTTTTCTTTGTAAATACTTTTGTTAAATTTTTATCCCAATACTCCAACATAAGTTCTTTGAATTCATTAAACTCATCACCTTGTTGTTCTTGATAAAAATCATTTTCAGGATTCCAAGTCTCAGGCATCTGAGATAATAAATCCGTTTTCTTATACCGTTTATAATTTGAATTATTATTAAGAATTAAGTAATTTTTTGCCACAATAGAAAAGTAAGAAAATGCTCTACCTTTATCAGGTTTATACATATGAATTTTTTGTATCAGTATTGATACTACTTCACTCATTACATCTTCTTTTGGAACATCAAAATAGGAAAATTTAAATGTATTTAATATATTTTCAGAAAGCTTTTCAAATGGATATTGAATTCGTTCTTTATATATTTCGTTTTTTACTTTAGGGTCTTTTGTATTATTATATTCAATAATGGCTTCTTGAGTAGCCATACCAAAATATATTTTAGATTTTTTTCTTCTTGTTGCCATACTTAAAAGTTGTTTTTGTATTTATCAATAACATCTTTTAACTCTTTGAAAACTACTCCAACCTCATCATCAGATTCAAACGAGCCTCTAATATCAATTTGTCTCATTTCTTCTAACATATTATCAAAAGTTTGAATAGCATCATCTTCGATATCAATATATCGTTGTTGATATCTTTCAATTTGCTCTACCAATTTATATCCTCTATAAAATAGAATAATATTTAATAAAATTGATAAACCTAAAATTATATAAAGTGCAATTTCCATTTAGTTAAAATATATTTTACAAATATACGAAATTATTTTGTAATTTCCAAATTTATGCTTCACCAATTGGACCACCAAAGAAATTAGATACCTTAATTGGTTCATCTAACTCGGTTTTTATCGAATCGGTTAATTCTTTTATCTTTGCTATTTTTTCTGCCATAGATTCATCGAATTCCCCTTCATCTATAACACCCTTACTAATCAATGTATTGTGTAATTCATTTACAATCAATTCCAATGTTAGCAACCTATTATTCATTATTTCTAATATTTCTTTTTCAATCATAATTGTAGTGAACCCGTTAGCTGAGTTATCCCTTTCATAAATTGTTTAAATTCTCTATCGGATTCAGTTTCAAATTCTAAATCACCAAAACATTTTTCGATAGATTTATAGTGGTAACCCATTGCATGTGCTAATCGAACACATATGATTTTATATTCGTTAATGTTCATATCATTTGGGATATCAAATGATATTTCACTAGCTTCTCTATTGCGAGTTTCTTCTATGGTGTAAGTTAATCTAGCCATTACATTAATTGATATCCTTTGGCGAGATATGGACCTGCATTTTTATATTTAACAAATTCCATTTCACCTTCTGGTGATTGTAACATTACTCTCTCATTTCTACCTGGCTTTTTTTCTGAGGTAATTTGTTGTGTATATCTACGAAGGGGTGAGTTAACATCAATACCATCGATTGAATCAATTAATCTCTGAGCCATTACACATTCAAATAGTCCCAAATCATTGAAGAAATCATCTTGCGTTTTCCATTCGCTATTATCGGCTGAAAATTCAACTACACCTAAGTTATCCGTATCTACTTTGAACCAAGTGTGTCTTGTTGTTTTTCTCGTTTTATTTTTAGATGAATCCTTTTCAAAGTAAACTACCATTTCTTTTGATGTTTCGGTTACTGTTGGATTTACCAATGTAAGCTCTTCATAATCTCCACCAAAATTAAGAGTAACAATTCGCTTATCCATATCAACATCCAATGCATTAAAAGCAAATCCTTTTAACTTAGATACTTTTTCTTTGTATAAGTTTAACTCTTCAGTTGTAACTGGAGTTTTTTCAACTCTTTTTACTTTCATAATATTCTTTTATTTTATTTGTCAAATAATCTACGGATTCACTACTACCAACAAATCCTTCGTACTTTGAATAATAACGCAATACATTGGGATTTGTTTCTACATTTTTCTTTAAATCTTCTAATTCAGGTAAATGGGTGTAGATATAACTCATAATAAGTCCTCCGGTGTTTCTCTATAAACCCTATAACTATCTTCATCAAAGTGTTCAGTTGATACCTCAAAGATAATTGAGTTATCTTCTAATGCGATTAACTGATGAGGTAATCCTCTTTCAATCAGCACACTTTCACCTTTTTCCAAAGTTCTACCTTCTAACTTACCATCTTCCACATTCAACCAATTGAATTGGAATCTTCCTTCTTGCACATACCAACTTTCTTTTTTCTGAATGTGGTAGTGCATTGAGAATCGGTTTCTTTCTT
>Ga0181602_10003885_pt1 | contig 11746 bp, 8 predicted proteins | sample 041ome_14_FD_148640 | JGI IMG/M metagenome (GOLD analysis project Ga0181602, IMG submission 148640) | Coastal salt marsh microbial communities from the Groves Creek Marsh, Skidaway Island, Georgia - 041408US metaG (spades assembly) | ecosystem: Environmental > Aquatic > Marine > Intertidal zone...
GCTAACCGACATACGACCGTGTTTTCGATTTATAAAATCATCCACCATGCCCGATCCCAAAGGGCCCGGACGAAATAGCGCAACCAGGGCAATAATGTCTTCAAAATTACTAGGCTTGAGGCGTTTGATAAGATCTTTCATGCCTCGTGATTCAAGCTGAAAAATCGCTGTGGTGTCACCCTGTTCCAGCATCCTGAAAACGGCCGGATCATCAAGCGGAATAAAATTAATATCTACAACAGGCTGGCTTTGTTTTTCTGTATTGCTCTGTCTACTGCCAAGGGGACCAATATTGGCCCCATTAATCATCTTCACTGCCCAGTCAATAATAGTCAGTGTGCGTAGCCCAAGAAAGTCGAATTTTACCAGGCCGGCACTTTCTACATCGTTCTTGTCATATTGGGTGACAAGATTGCCCCCGCTTTCATCACAGTAAAGTGGAGAAAAATCGGTCAACTTGGTCGGTGCAATAACTACGCCACCAGCATGCTTGCCTACGTTACGAATGACACCTTCCAGTTTGAAGGCCATCTCCATGATTTCTTCAGCTTCTTCGTCTGTTTCAATCAGTTCAACTAGCTGCTTTTCCTGTTCCAGGGCTTTCTCCAGCGTCATCCCGACTTCAAACGGAACCAGCTTGGAAAGCTTGTCTGCAAGGCCATATGACTTGCCCTGTACGCGGCCAACATCGCGAATAACGGCCTTGGCCGCCATCGTACCGAACGTAATAATCTGGGAAACCGCTTCCTGGCCATAGAGTTCAGCCACATGTTCTATTACCCGATCCCGGCCTTCCATACAGAAGTCCACATCGAAATCCGGCATCGATACACGTTCGGGATTAAGAAAACGCTCAAACAGCAAATCATAGGCCAGCGGATCAAGGTCTGTAATCTTCAATACATAGGCCACCAGTGATCCGGCACCGGAGCCCCTGCCAGGGCCCACCGGAATACCATTATTTTTCGCCCATTGAATGAATTCCATGACGATCAGGAAATACCCTGGAAATCCCATCTGGTTGATAATATCCAGCTCAAAATCCAGACGCGCCTGATATTTCTTTGTTATCTCGGCAAAATCGTCAGCTTCTCTGTCAAAAGTAGTTTCAAGGCGCTGCTTAAGTCCGTTTTCACTTTCCTGCCGCATAAACTCAGCCACAGTCAATCCTTCAGGAATAGGATAATTAGGTAAAAACGGTTTACCGAGTTCAAGGGACAAGGTGCAGCGACGAGCTATTTCTACAGTGTTTTCCAGGGCCTCCGGGATATCCCTGAACAATTCCTGCATTTCTTCCGCAGTTCGTAAATATTGCTCTTCAGAATAGACTCTGGGCCGTCTGGGATCATCAAGGGTACGACGTTCATTGATACAAACCCTGGCTTCATGGGCTTCAAATTCATCTCTATTGAGAAAGCGCACATCATTAGTTGCCACCACCGGAACATCGAATTTTTCCGCAAGGGCGACAGCTTCCTGAATATATTCCTCTTCACCTGGACGACTGGTTCTCTGCAGCTCCAGGTAGAAACTTTCCGGAAATATTTTTGTTAATTCGGCCAGAGATTGTTCAGCCAGAACCATATCCTGATTCAGAATTGCCTTGCCAACCTCGCCGGCCCGCCCCCCTGACAATGCAATCAGGCCATCAGATTTTCCCTTCAGCCAGCTACTTTTTATGTATGGGTTGCCCCTGAACTGTCCTTCAAGGTGCGCTCTGGATATCAGCTCAATAAGATTTTTATAGCCGACAAGGTTTCTTGCCAGTAACACAAGAATAGAGAAGTTTTCTGGATTATCATCATCGGCAACCAGAACATCACAACCACAAATAGGTTTAATTCCGGCCTGGTTAGCGGCGGTATAGAACTTGATCAGGGCATACAGATTGACATGGTCAGTAATTGCCACGGCAGGCATTTCAAGCTCTGCTGTTTTTGCGGCAAGCGCTTTAACACGGACCAATCCATCAATGACTGAATATTCCGAATGCACACGCAGATGAACGAAGCCCTTCTCACTCATTGTAAGGCACTCATTGTTGGCTACTCATTATGAGTTCATATCCTGATATTGATGCATGGCTTTATTTGGACTGGCAGTGTGCTATGTGAGCTTATTTGTAAGCATCTTTAACGACGGCTTGATACAGGTGAAATCAACCCGACTGCGGAAGCAAACCCTGCAGATACTGCTCCAAATTCTTATGGAAAGTTTACCCAGAATAGAAGCTGTTTTATACCCCGAGCAGCATTCATGCAGGATTATTTAAGTAATTTTGCCACCGGTCCAAATGATTTTCTATGGATCGGTGTTGGCCCCAGATGTTTGAGTGCATCCATATGCGCCTTGGTTGGATAGCCCTTATGCTGTGCCAGCCCATAGCCGGGATATCTCGAATCAAGGGCCTGTATGGAATGATCACGAGACACCTTGGCCAGAATTGATGCAGCTGCAATAGCGGCAATCCGGCTATCACCTTTCACTATTGCCTGGCTGTGAAATTGCCATTGTGGGCAACGATTACCATCAACATAAACAAGTTCAGGAAGAGTCGAAAGCCCTTCCACCGCTCTTTTCATAGCCAGAAGACTGGCCTGTAAAATATTTAAACTGTCTATTTCCTCTACACTGGCACTTGCTATGGAAAAAGCCAGCGCCTGCTGCTGGATAACAGGAAACAGTGCTTCTCTTTGCTTTTCAGACAATTTTTTTGAATCGCCAAGATCCCGTATTGGTTGCTCAGGATCGAGTATGACCGCTGCAGCAACTACCTCCCCGGCAAGTGGCCCTCTGCCAGCTTCATCAACTCCTGCAACAAACCTTATTTGGGCATGCTGGTCCAGCGTTCTGGGAAGGACTATTTTTGGCATAACGCCAACACAGCTTTTGCCGCAGTATCACTGGCATTCCTGCGCAGGCTTTGATGAATCGATTCCCATGTTGAAATGACAGCCTCACGACTTTCAGTTTGTGTCAGCAACTTGTCTATCTCCGCAAACAATGCCTCAGGGTTGGCAGCTTCCTGCAAAAGTTCCGGAACAAAAGCCTTGTCAGCCAGCAGATTGGGCAGGGATATATACCGGGACTTCAACATGCGGGAAATTATGGCATAGGAAAATGGTGCCATTCGATAAGCCACTACCATAGGCTTTTTCAACAGCAGCCCTTCCAATGTTGCAGTTCCCGAGGCCATCAACAGACAGTCAGCCGCTGCCATAACTGTCCTTGATTGCCCCAGTACCAACTTGATGGTGGGTAATCCTGCATTCTCAAGCATTGCTGAGAGCTGTGCTTTGCGGGCTTCACCGGCACAGGGAATTACAATCTTCAAATCCGGCCATTTTTCAAGACAGCGCCTTGCCGTCGCCAGGAAAACAGGCCCCAGCCTGGAAACTTCACCCTGTCGCGAACCTGGCAGCATGGCCAGAATTTTTGCATTCTGTTCTAAAGAAAGCGCATCACGTGCGGCATTAACGTCTACCTGCAAAGGCAATTCATCCGCCAGTGGATGACCAACACAACATACCGCAACATTGTGTTGCTGGTAGTATTTTTCTTCAAATGGAAACAGGGCAAGCATCAGGTCCACTGCGCGTTGTATTTTTTTTATTCTGCCCTGGCGCCAGGCCCAGACGGAAGGGCTGACATAATGTACTGTAGGGATTCTCAGGGCTTTGAGTTTGACTTCCAGTCCCAGATTAAAATCTGGCGAATCTATACCAATAAAAACATCAGGTGGGTTATTTTGCAGGTCCTGGTAAAAAGCTTTTCTGATACCAAGTAATTCGGGAAGTCGCTTAAGTGGTTCAACCAGCCCCATTACTGCAAGGCGCTCCATAGGGACTCTGGAGACAAGACCCGCTTTTTCCATTTCGGGCCCACCAATGCCTGTGAAAGATATATCAGGATGAAGTTTACGCAGTGAATGCATCAGCCCGGCACCCAGTAAATCACCTGATGCTTCTCCAGCGAGAATCCCGACTTGGAGGGCTTTGTTCATGTCAGTAACCAGTTATTATATTTCGGGAAGTATCCAGCCACACGCCTGATTTAAAACAACAGACAATTGAAGCGATAGCAACATTGTCCGGAATCAATACGAGCGACCTAGCGAATAATACCTTTGTGCGAGGCTTTGATTGAATCGATTAAAAGCTGTAACTCGGCATGCTCTTTTACAAGTGGTTCAAGCTGCTTTAACGCTTCATCAATTTTAAGCCCCTGACGATAAATAATTTTGTAAGCCTGCCTGATGGCTCTTATGGAGTCTTTAGAAAACCCGCGTCGCTCCAGGCCGGTTATATTGATTCCTTTTGGCTCCGCTGGCGTCCCCTTGACTACAACATAAGCGGGGACATCCATATTGATATGCGTGAGGCCGCCGACAAAACTATGCGCCCCTATTCTGAGAAACTGATAAACACCGGCATAGCCACTCAATATAGCCCAGTCTTCTACGATCACATGACCACTGACCGCGGCATTGTTGGAAAAGATAATATGATTACCCAGAATACAGTCATGGGCCACATGGGTGTAGGGCATGAAGAGATTATCGGAGCCTATACGCGTAATTCCTCCGCCAGACTCAGTACCTCGATGCAGAGTTGCCCCTTCACGGACAATATTATTGTCTCCCATTTCAAGCCAGCTGACTTCGCCATGGTATTTTTTGTCTGAGGGATCCTCTCCTACAGAGGCAAACTGGAAAATTCGGTTGTTTTTCCCAACACGGGTATGACTTTTAATGACAACATGGGATGCAATGTCGCAGCCATCACCAATTTCAACTTCCGGGCCGATAACCGTCCAGGGCCCAATCGTGACATCCTTGCCTATTTTTGCGGAAGGATCGATTACAGGCTCATTGCCAATCATTATTCCTTCCTTTCAGCACACAGGATTGTGGCTTCGCAGACCGTAGCTCCGTCTACCGAAGCACGACATACGAACCTGTAAATACCTCTGCGAACCGGCCCCATTTCTGCTTCAAGAATAAGCTGATCACCCGGTACTACGGGACGTTTCAAGCGCACTTTGTCTGCTCCTACAAAATAGTACAGATAGCCATCCTTGGGCTTTTTTTCCTGGGATTTAAATCCAAGAACGCCTGCGGCCTGAGCCAATGCCTCAATGATCATTACGCCAGGCATAATGGGCTTACTCGGGAAATGGCCTTCGAAAAACTCCTCGTTGGTAGTCACATTTTTGTATGCCTTGATACGTTTCCCCAATTCGAGTTCGACTACGCGATCAACCATCAGGAATGGGTACCTTTGGGGTAAATACTCTTTAATATCACCAATATCCATCATAAGGAATTCCTGCTCTACTTGGGGGGTTAATTTTCCAATACCGCTTTTGCAAGATACTGGTCAAGATTCATAATTAAATTCTGTTAATTCTTATTATTTTTACTATTCTTAATGTTTGCAGCATTTTCAATAGTCTTCAGGCGATTGTTCAGCTTATCAAGATGGCGAAAATGCACAATATTTTTCTTCCACAGTGATGATTCAGACAGACCGGTTCCAGAAGAATAGCACCCTTTCCTGGTAATAGACTTATTCACCAGTGACATGGCTGTCACGGTCACTTCATCGACGATTGTGATGTGATTGATAATCCCGACTGCGCCGGCGATTATACAATTTTTGCCAATGCTTGAGCTACCGGCAACAGCACTGCAACCACAAATAACCGTGTTTTCACCTACCCTGACATTGTGTGCAATTTGCACCTGGTTATCAATTTTGACGCCATTTTCAATCACAGTATCGTCAAGTGCACCGCGATCGATGGTGCTACCGGCGCCTATTTCAACGTCATTGCCTATGCTGACTCCGCCGAGCTGAGCTATTTTCACCTGAACCTTATCGTCGCGTGCAAAACCGAAGCCATCACTACCAATGACTACACCAGCATGAATGATGGCGTTAGTGCCGACAATCACATCATGATAAAGCGTGACATTGGGATATAGTAAGGTATTCTCTCCCACACAACTGTTTTTCCCAATGACGGTATTTGCGCCAATAATACTGTGATCACCAATACGGACATTGGCTTCAACAACTGCATTGGGACCTATTGAGACCTGCTTGCCGATTCGTGCAGAACTGTCGATGACAGCACTAGAATGAATTTCACCCGGGGAGGCAGAGGAAGTTTCAAATAGACGGCTAGCTTTGGCATAAGCCAGATAGGGATTATCGGTTAGAAGTTTATTGGCAGAACAGTCATCGGCAGCTGCTGTTGATAAAATTACCACAGCAGCACTGGTTGTTTTTAAATCAGAAATATAGGCGGGGTTGTGATAGAAACTTAACTCACCGGCTTTCGCCTCAGCAAGAGTGGCAATACCCGAGACCTTTACCTCCGGATCCCCTTGCAGGGAAATACCCAGAAGCTCTGCCAGTGTGCCAAGTGTGTATTCTTTTCTATTCTCTTCCACTCTTTTTTGTAGCCGTTACTAGCCGTCAGTAGCCTGCCGGAGCATTGATGGATTTCAATGGCCTCGGCTTGCAGAAATCATGGAAAATCGACAACCCGCTGGAGCTTCTGGACTCTGTTATTGCTGATTCAGCTTTTCAGTGACTCTCGCCGTAATATTAATAGCATTGCCATAATGAAGTGCGGCTTCCGCTCGAAACACGATGTCATATCCATCCTCTTCTACAACTTCAGTAATAGCCTGCACAAGATTTGGTGCATAGCTTTGCTGGAATTGCTGTTGTCTTTCATTAATAAGAGTCTGGATTTTTTGAACCAGGAACTGATACTGGTTCTGTAATTCCTGGAGCTCTCCAACAATACGACGTTGTTCAGCTTCACTCATAACCTCACCATCCTGCTGGATCTGCTCCTGTAAAGTCTGAGCCTGAGTTGCCAGGCTTCTGACTTTCTCCTGATCTCCTGAAGTTTCCTGCTGCAGCTCATCATTGACCACTTTTGCCACTTCAGAATTCATCAGGGCTGTCGACATATCGAGTACCGCTATTTTAAGCCCGCCGGTATCCTGGGCAAAAGCAGCACTCGCCCCGAAAGCCATAACAACAGTAAATAACAAACTACCAATAACTTTATTCAACGTATTTCTCCAAAAAATAATGAGTTCGATAATCAATTAGACGCTCGAATGACTGATTTTATTCCCAGATAATAAAAAATCTTTTTCGGGTAACAAGCCAGCCTTGCTGGCGGGTATTCTACAGGGTTTTCCTGGCAGGTTCGAATAGTTCATTAGCTGCCTAAACCTGAGGCTTCTTCGGTTAAAAGGTATTGCCCAGCGTAAACTGGAAAATCTCGGTTTCATCAATAACAGACGTATTGAAAGGTTTGGCCAGGCTGAATGTCATCATCCCGAACGCCCCGGAAAACCAGCTAACAGATAGCCCAGCCGAGTAACGCAATTCACCCACATCAAATCCCACGCAATTACTTCTCTGATCCAGTTCCTGATCCTCGGTGCAATAGGATGAAAATACGTTCCCGACATCAACAAAGACTGCTGAGCGCACCCTGCTGCGATCTTCTATAAATGGCAGGGGAAAAATAAGTTCTAATGACGCAGTAGTCTGAATATTACCACCAAAAGGCTGAGGCCTCCCCTGGAACAAACTTTCGGAGGCGAGGGAGTCTGCAAGTACAGGCTGACCGGTCTCGTCAAATACCGGCTGTCCGTTTTCATCCAGCACCTGTTTAAGCAGATAGGCCACATCTGACCTTAGATCAAGTACCGGTTGACCGAAAGCGTCTGTGGCAATATTACCGTTGGCATCTTTCACAAATTGCGTATTGGTGGTTCTGTAACGTTCCGGAAAAGTAGCCCTTGGCCCCAGAGTATTTCTTTCAAAGCCTCTAACCGTTCCCAGTCCACCAGCATAGAAGTTCTGAAAAAACGGTAACTGCTCAGTAGAACCATAACCATTACCATAACCCAGGTTGGCATTTATACGTCCAATCCATTCACCCCTGATTGGTATATATTTATCAAAGACATACCTGAGGCGGTAAAACGAAAGGTCGCTACCTGGAATAACCAGCTCGGCTGACAGACTCTGCGCCTGCCCTGCTGTCGGTAACAAGCCCCGGTTTAAAGTAGATTCACTCCAGGTAATTGAAAGATTCAGGTTATTAAACTTATTGCCGTCACGGTCAAGAAAACCCTGATTTTGATTAAATGCAGTGGCAGGCAGGTCTGAAATAGGTGCAACAACAGCATCTGCTATGGGAAATATTTGCCCGGTAACGGGATCAAAATAGGATTGGTTACGGGGAGGAACAACAACATAATTATTAATGCCAGGAATGAGATCCGGGCTGGATTTAATTTCCTGAACCGGGCCAAAGCCTTCATCAATAACGGTATTGGTGAAACCAAAGTTAAAAGACAAACGCTGGGTCTCTCCCATGGGGTAACCATAAGTGACACTGGAATTAAACTGGTTGGTACTGTAGGAGGCCAGGTTCAATTCCGCGAAGTCAGATGTGGTATAGGAAACACCGAACCCCCTGCTCACGCCATCAATGGTGTAATAAGGATCAAAATAATTGAACTGATAACTGGTACTAAACGCACTGGTATTGACCCCCACCCCGATACTCTTGCCCGTTCCCAAAAAGTTGGCTTGCTGCAGGTTCGCCGACAAAACAAGCCCCTGAACCTGTCCGAATCCCAGGCTGCCGCCAATCTGGCCTGAAAGCTGTTCTTCTACAGTATAATCAACGTCAATCTGGTCAGCAGTACCAGGTACTTCGGAAGTTTCATAGTCTACGGTGGCAAAATACCCCAGCTGCTCAAGTCGCACCTTGGATTGTTCCAGGGCAACGTTTGAAGCAGGTGCCCCTTCCATCTGACGCATTTCTCTTCGTAGTACTTCATCAGCCGTATTAGTGTTGCCATAAAAACTGATGCGATTCACATAGGTCCGATTTCCAGGAATAACAAAAAAAGTAACATCTACCGTTTTGTTTTCCTCATCAATCGATGGCACCCCTTCGACTTCTGCAAAGAAGTAGCCCCTGTTACCAAGCAGTTGCGTCATAAATTCAGAAGTGCTCGTTACAAGCTGCTGGGAAAAAACCTGCCCTTTGCGCAACTGAATCATCAATCTGAGAATATCTTCAGAATCTACCAGATCACCAGCTAACTCAACTTCATCAATAGTATAAATATCACCTTCAGAAATATTGATAGTGATATAGACCTCATCCTTGGCTGGCGTTACCGAGACCTGGGTCGAGGTGATATCAAAATTAATATAACCCTGATCCATGTAATAGGATGTCAGTCGTTCTATATCACCATTAATTTTTTCACGGGCGTACTGGTCATCTTTACGAATCCAGGAAAGTAAATTCGATGTTCTCAGCTCAAACAGGTCAAGCAGCTCTTCATCATCAAAGACCGTGTTGCCGACAATATTTATATGGATAATTTTTGCGGCATCACCTTCATTAATATTGATATTCAGAGCAACCCTGTTTCGCGGCTGTTCCACAACTTCGGTTTCAACGCTGGCGCCATATCTCCCCTGCCCTACATACTGTTCCTGTAAAGCCAGTCGCATCCCATCAAGAGTTGATGGCTGAAAAACCTGGCCTATAGAAAGACCACCATTGCTCATATTTTCGAGCAAAGCTTCAGTAGGAATCAGTTTGTTGCCCTCAAGTTGGATATCGCTGATAGTGGACCTTTCTTCCAGGCGAATAATCAGCACATTTCCTTCTCTTAATAGTTCAACATCAGCAAAATTTTCCGAAGCAGCGATATCACGAATGATATTGGCAAAATCCTGAGGGGTAAGCTGATCGCCAACACTGATATTTAGCAGTGCGAACACATTGGTTGCAGAAATTCGCTGAAGCCCTTCCAGTCGAATATCCGAGACGGTAAAAGTTTGAGGAATTGCCGAAGGAGCCACTTGCGCTGTTACCGATAGAGGTATCAGTAAAACCAAAAAAAACCATGACAAAATTGTAGTTTTGTACTTCAGAATCATTGTTAGCCTTAAAACAGACGATTTATATCATTGTAGAAGGCAATAAACATGATGCCTGCAATTATAATCAAACCAAAACGCAAGCCCATTTCCTGGACATAGTCGGGCAAGGGCTTGCGACTAATTGCTTCAATGGCATAGTAAAAAAGATGCCCACCATCCAGAACAGGAATAGGTAGCAAATTCATTACTCCCAGACTGATACTGAGAATAGCGAGAAACCCTATAAAATATTCCAGCCCATCACTGGCTGAATCTCCAGCGATTTTGGCGATGGTAATAGGTCCACTGATGTTATTTACAGACATCAGACCTATCAGCATTTTCTTTATTGCGACCAATACGAAAACACTGTTTTCCCAGGTCTCCTTGACCGCTTCAACTAGTGCTGCAAAGGGGTTGAATTTTATTTCACGTATCATTTCCTGGGGTAATACGGGCAGTTCTACTCCCGCGCCGATATAGCCCTGTGAACTACCATTCTCATCCAGAACGAGTTCATTATTTTCATCTCGCCTTTCTGCTGGCATGAGTAAGATTTCAACAGTTCGCTGGTCGCGTTCAATGACAACATTTAAATTCTGCTCCGGGCTTTCACGAATAAAAGTGACCCATTCATCCCAGCCATTAACCGCCAGCCCATCAACAGATAACACCAGATCGCCACTTTCAAAACCTGCTTCTAAAGCTCTACCACCCTGTTCCAGTTGCCCGATACGTGGTGGGATATCCATAAATATTGGAGTTATTCCAAGTGAACCAAGCACATCAGGTTCAGTTGCCCCTTGCAACCATTCCATCAGGGAGATAGTAATGTCTCTACTTTGGCTTGAGTCTTCATTGATTACGGTTAACTGCAAATTACCGCTTTCTCCAAGACGATCAAGTAGCTGCTTTCTGACATCCTGCCATGTGCGGGTTTCCTTACCATCGACTTTGATTATTTCATCACCATACTGCAAGCCGGCTAGGTCTGCAGATGACGCTTCATCTATCTGCCCGACGATGGGTGCAAAATCCCTGATACCGGACATGAACATGATCCAGTAAAGGAGGATTGCCAGCAAAAAATTAGCTGCTGGACCGGCGGCAACAATAGCGGTTTTTTGGGAAAGAGACTTATGATTAAAGGCAAATTTTTTCTGATCCTCAGGAATCTCGGTATCCTGTTCCCCAAGCATTTTTACATAGCCCCCCAGAGGCAGGGCTGCAATTACAAATTCAGTGCCGGGCTCATCTTCAATGGCCGCATTGGAGTTCCCGTTATTTTCTGCGGGCACCCTTTTACCACGCCAGCGTAACAAGGGCTTGCCAAAACCAATGGAGAACTTTTCAACCCTGACACCACATTTTCGAGCCACCCAGAAATGCCCGTACTCATGAAAAGTAACGAGTATTCCCAGTGTCACCAACATGGCAATCACGTCAAAAATTATACTGCCAACCATTTCCATATAAGGAACTGCACCATTTTCTGTATTTATATATCGGTATTATTAATTCGTCAGTTTGTCTGTGTGTCTCATTACAAGACAATTGAAGGTTTTATTCCTTCGTTCCACTCACCTTGTGCTAATTAAATAGCTCTTACCCGGGTACATTGAATAGAGAACTGTTTTTACAACTACCTTGGACAACCAATAGCGGGCAGATTATCCAGAATACGGAGATTTTTTCAGCTTTTTGTCTGCAATTGCCATTCATTTTTTCTGGCAACAGCATTCACTTTTCCTGTATCC
>Ga0181602_10003906_pt1 | contig 11713 bp, 18 predicted proteins | sample 041ome_14_FD_148640 | JGI IMG/M metagenome (GOLD analysis project Ga0181602, IMG submission 148640) | Coastal salt marsh microbial communities from the Groves Creek Marsh, Skidaway Island, Georgia - 041408US metaG (spades assembly) | ecosystem: Environmental > Aquatic > Marine > Intertidal zone...
GATATTGCAGACGCATTGTGTATGATTGTCTATCACAATTTTAGGATTTCTGTCCACTTTTTTGACCAGTTTCGGCTCTAATAATTTCAAGAGCATTTGCCACGGATTCGAAGGCATCAAATAGTGTAGCTGTACTCCGGTTCTTACAACATTTTCTAATATTTTCAATGTTGTATTCAAAAGACTTCTTCTCCTTTTCACGTCTCAATTCAGCAGACTTGATGAACTCTTGAAGTCTCTGTATTTCAGAATCAATTTTGGTTGTGACAACATCAACGGCTTCGTCCATTTTGTTAATTTCCTCCTCGTACCAGTCTAATGTACGCTTGAGGAGATCACGCTTTACTTGGGACTTTGTTTTTTCTAATTGTTTTTCAATTCTATCAATTTTGTCATCAATGACTTGGATATTATTGAGGTACTTTTCATGATGAAACTCCTTCGCCCGCTCCAACGCCACAATTTGTTCCTTGACTTGCATTTTTGTTCTACGAGATCTTCGCCCCAAAACTTTATACCAAGCAGTTCATCTTATTAATAAATATAGTGAACTTTATCCCCAACTCTTTGAAGACTTTCTTTTTCATTCATCTGAACAACGAAATCTCCCTTCAAAGTTTTGAGATTTGTGTAAAACTTCTTAATGTGCTTCCTAGGTAAGGGATTAATGTACATGTCATCAGTTATGTTTTTGAATATATCGAGCCAGAAGGAGAACTTAGACGCTTGCTCGTCCATGTCGATAACGGTGATGTGGTGTTTAATCACGTATCCGTTACCGATAATGGAGTGTCCACTGGGATCAATGTAGTCAAGCATGTTTATAATTATTGTAAGTATTGTTATCACTAAGGTTACCAAGCATGCGTTCGTGATAGTCTATGATCAATTTTAAAGTTTTTGATCTTAGACAACCCGTGATTTCATCTAATATTTCAGTCTCCTTATAGAAATTGTACTCCTTACGGAGACGTGTGAGTTCCTCCTCACGCCAGTTGGGCATTTTACTTGGGGGTTTTACCAGACATTACCAATCTTAGGTCATCAATGAACATATCAAAGCGACCGAGGCGATATTGGACGAATGCCCATAAAAAGAAGAAGACGGTCTTTGTGAGGTTATTTACATCGTTATCTTCCATCTTATATATGGGGGAGACAACTCGGTGCATAAAAGTTTCCTCTTTTTGCTGACCAGTCACGTACATCTCAGCCTGCGTTAAAGCACATGTGTCATCGTTGACTGACCAATGATAGAATAAAAATGGAATGAGTATGGAGTAGAACTCCAAGTTTCTACGATCATTCGTGAAGGGAACGACGAGAATACCAATCAGAAAAATAAGATGAATCCAGAATATTATGTTCATCTATAATAATATGAGCGAAGAAATTTTTGATGATCAAATTATCAAACAAAAGGAGCTTGAACATAGACGTGATAGCTGGAACGAACAACACGAAAATATACTGAGACAGTGGGGTGAGTCCGCTGGGTGTTACAGGTATATGCACCATAGGGCATTCATAATGTATAAGAAATTGAGTATGCGTTTTACTTTACCTGTTATTGTGCTCTCCACCCTCACAGGTACTGCGAACTTTGCTCAGGAACAATTCCCTATATCAGTGCGTAGTATGGTGCCATCCGTGATTGGTGGTCTGAATCTAATCGCGGGTCTCATTGCGACGATTATGCAATTCCTGAAGATCAATGAGTTGATGGAGAACCACAAAGCAGCGGCACTCTCTTACGGACTCCTCTCAAGAAATGTTCGTCTCACATTGTCCCTTGCGCGCGAAGAGCGTAATCAAGATGGTTTGGACTTTGTGAATAACTGTAAGACTGAATATGATCGTCTCATTGAACAATCACCCTCGGTTCCATCAACTATCCTCCTTGATTTTGAGAAGGAATATCCCCTCGATAGCGTCTTTACAAAACCAGAAATCCTCGATGTACGGGCAATCCCCAAGTTGAAGTTGTCTGGATTCACTAATTTGAAACAAAGAAGCCCACTTGCTACACTTGGGGGTCTCGTAAAATCAAGTCAGGAATATGATGAAAAGACAAAGATCCTCGAGGAGATGGAACTCACATCAGTGGTCTCTGAAGAACCGACAGACGTCGAGCAAGGTACACAAGAAGAATAAGCATAATCATATTTGTCAAACCCGCACACACAGCATATGGTAAAATTTTCTTTCTTAAAGGTTTTACGATACGTTCTTGTAGTGCGTCGTTCTCGAGTACCAAATCTATAGCTTGATTAGTAAGATCATCAATGGATTCTTTCATTACAATAATCGAACAAAAAAAGGAGGAGCCCGTTGACACACTTCACACAAAGCAGATTGATCTATTGAAGAGGTATATTCGTGAGCGAAAGAATGTCTTTGTGTGTGGATCTTCGGGGGTTGGGAAGACTTACATACTCAACGCGGTTCTCAACGAATCAAATAGCCTCGAGATCCTTCAGGAACATCTCAAGAGTAAGTCCCCCTTCCTGACATTTATAAAGGGGGTAGGGAAGCATGCGTTTATAGAGGATTACAGTCCAGAATTTAAAAGTCTCATAGAACGTGTCTCAGATGGAGAAAGACTCACCCGTGGTTCTCTCATTGTCACATCAGTGACTATGTGTATGTTTCCAAACTTTGAGACCATATTTATACCGAGGCATAAACCAGATAAAATCCTGACCCTCACTGATGATCGTTCCCCAAAGGCGGAAGATGCGGCTGTGATGTGTAATGGGAATATTAGGGACTTCTTTTCATACCTGGACGATTATGAACAAAAAGATGTGTTCAAAACACCCAAGGAGTTTATAGTAGATGTTCTCACGGATCCAACCTTTACAAAGATTCCAGACAAGATTCATGAACACGGTCACATATGGGACATATTTCAAGAAAACTATCTGGATTCAAGTGGGGTTGACTATACGAGGGCTTCACAGGCATTCGCAGATGCCGATACTTATGACGTTCAAATGTATTCATCGGGAGATTGGCATCTTATGCCCTATTTTATACTGAATGCCCTCTCAATCCCAAAGACTTGCCTTAGTAGACCTCTTGTGAAAGACCGTATTAGACCAGGAAGTTCATGGACAAAGTATGGCAATTACAAGATGCGGAGTCAAAAGTTTAGGGATATTCAGAGACGGTGTGGTACACAATTAGATATAGATGCCCTCGGTCTGTTGAAGCGGTACGCGGAAGTTGGAGATATAGAACCAATGTTGGAGTATGGTTTAACTCCACAAGATTTTGATGTCATGAACCACCTTGCCGTCGGAAATAAGTTAAAACAGAGGGACGTAACGAGAGTAAAGAAAGCTCTCAAGAATGCCATCGAACAAAGGGGTTGAAAAGATGTTTGAAAACATCTTGAATGGAGCACCAAAGATGATCGAAGAGGAGGAGCCCGAGGTCACAAAGACCATTGGTAATGAGATTCACTTCTATGGGGAGATTACACCAGAGAATACCCTCGAGTTTGTGGAGAGTTTCCGAAAATTGGAAATACATCTCCTCAAACAAAAGGCGGATCTCATTGGATACGAACCTGAAATTCGCGTCAACATTATGAGTGATGGCGGGGATATATTCTCAGGGTTTGCTCTCAAGAATGTCCTTGAGAAGTCGAGGGTCAAGGTTGTCACCATTGCTCAAGGCGCCTGCTGCTCTGCGGCTACTTTTATGTTTTTGGGTGGATCAGAACGTCGCATGGGTGAAAATGCGTACCTTCTCATTCATCAATTGACCACAGAGTTTTGGGGGAAGTATCAAGATCTCAAGAATGAGATGAAGAGTTGTGACACCTTCATGACTTCTCTCAAGAAGATGTATATGTCAAAGACTGAGATCCCAGAGAAGAAGTTTAAGAAATTGATGAAGAAAGACCTCTTTTTGTCGGCATCAAAATGTCTAAAGTATAAGATTGCTCACGCGATTGACTAATCTTTACAGCTCTGTTATACATACCTAAAATACATAGAATTATTATAATAATACACACAGTGTTTGCATTCATAGGAATATTCGTGCGCTCAGGAGGCCTAAGTCGCTCCATTCTACCATAATTTACAACTGGTATCATATTTAAAGTTGAGAAATTATTTACACGTATAATGGAACGCCTTATTAGAAATGACAAGAATGGTCGCCAAAGATTTACCGATATTCACGTAGAGGATCTCGGCGATGGTACGGCGGATATCGTGAAGACTACGGGTATGGTGGGGAGTGACAAGACCATCGTTTCCCGAACCAATGTCAAGACTGGGTACGAAAAGGCTCTTGGACGGGCTAGAACTATGTGGAACAATGAGAATACAAAGGGTGTCCAAATCCTCCCAATGTTGGCCAATAAGTGGGAAGATCGTCATAAGTATATTTCAGAACCCTTTTATGTTCAACCCAAATTGGATGGGGTCCGCCTACTTGTCTCTAATAAGGGGTGCTTCTCACGAACTGGTAAACTTGTTCCGGGTCTTGAACACCTTGGGAAGGATCTCAAAGATGACGAGTGGTTAGACGGAGAATGCTACGATCCAAATATGTCTTTTGAGGATATCACGAGTGCGTTTAAGACAAATCCAACAAGTTTGAAGTTTTACATCTTCGACTACTTTAATACCTCGCGTCCAGATCTTCCATTTGCGGAGAGAATGAAGCGAACCACGGTGGAGACTTACCTCGTCAAGAAGAAGTCGGAGGTCAAAGCATATCACGATAAGTTTGTTGAACAGGGGCACGAAGGTGTTATGATCCGTGACGCTGTGAGTACATATGAAATCGGGAAGAGAAGCAATTACCTCCTCAAGTACAAGGAGTTCCAAACTGAGGAGTATGAAGTCATTGGCGCAAATACAGGTCACGGGAGGGATGCCAATGCCGTCGTTTGGGTGTGTAAGACATCAAGTGGTCAGGAATTCACAGTGAGACCAGAGGGAACCATAGAAGAGAGGGAGTACTACTATCGTGAGAGGGACGACTACATTGGGAAATGGCTCACAGTCCGTTTCCAAAATCTGACAGCCCTCGGCGTTCCACGATTTCCAGTGGGTGTAGTATTTCGGGACTATGAATAATGTCCAGGGAAAGTAAATGAACACTAAACTCGCCGTTGATGTTGATGAAGTCCTTGTAAACTTACTTCAACCGATGGCCAAATGGAGGGGCGTTGCTTTACCCACTACACCCAAATATAAGTACCTGTACCGAGAAATTTTCGACTGCACAGAAGAACAATCCCAAGAAATCCTCCACAAGTTTTATCGTTCCAGGGAATTTCTCAACCTCAAACCAATCCTAGGTGCCCAACCAGCTATGCAGAACTTTAGAAAAACATTTGACAAAATGTATATCGTCACAGGACGCCAAGAAATGGTACGAGAAACCACTGAACTCTGGGTTGAGCGTTTTTTTCCGGGTGTCTTTGATGATGTCATTCTCACAAATAGTTTTACGGAGAATGAAATCAAAAAGGTTGACGTCTGTCGCGCCCTCGGTATCGGGTGTATCATTGACGACATTGGCCAGACATGCGATGAATGTATTGAATCTGGGATGGACGCCATACACTTCATCGGCGAGGACGTGTATCCCTGGTGTACACCAAGTGAAATTAGTATGAGAGGGTGGGGAGGTAATCAAAAGCGCATTCAAGAAGTATAATATTCAATGTAGAGGATCACACGATCCTCTTGGGATGTATTCTCCGCCCAGTGAGGAAATCTGGCATTCATTACAATGTGTTTACCATCCTCTTCCTCAACATCACCGAGAGTTTGGTGATGGAGGTAGCACCCTTTGGGGCACTTTAGTCCCAAATGATAGGTAAACTTGTAATTAGGTCCAACTGGGTCTGTATGCGCTTTTAACTTTACACCCCCTTTCATGAGAGCAAATGCAGCAACTTTAATATTTGGAATATTTTTAAGTAATTCCGTGGTTTTTGGTGAAAACTTGGCATTTGATTCTACAAATTTGGAATCCCAAATAATAGGCCACTGTTCCCACCCTTTTTGCCAACCTTTAATCCAACCATGATTTCCAGAAACATACTTGGCTAAAATATGAGATATTCCATCAGATTTTAACCAATCACCATATACACGTGATTCTTCCTGAACATAGTTATCTGGAAGTTTATCAAGCTCTTCTCGGATTACTCGCCAATGTTCTTTGAGCTCTTTGAGATGCATTTAAATATGAATTGATAATATTTTTACAATTTGGAACACAAATAGTAAAAATATCGAGAAGTAGTTTCGATCTACCGACCTTAGGGTTATGGGCCCCACACGCTTCCACTGCGCCATCTCGATAAAATGCACCTAAAGAGAATTGAACTCTTGACCTTGTGCTTACTAAACACACGCTCTACCCCTGAGCTATAGGTGCTAAACTCTCTTGACCGGATTCGAACCGGCGACTTCGGGATTAACAGTCCCACACTCTAACCAACTGAGTTACAAGAGAAAAGATCCGACCTATCCGAATCGAACGGATGACCCGCTGATGGCATGACTTTCATTTAGTATGTACGATACTACAGTCAGCTGCTCTTCCAACTGAGCTAAGGTCGGTAAAAGCTTCTACTAGGGATCGAACCTAGGGTGGTGGATTCAAAGTCCACAGTGTTACCACTACACCATAAAAGCTTTAGGTTGAAGAGGGGTTTACACCCCCACTTCATCAATAGTGCACGTTTCCCCTTTAAGCTCGTTTACATACTTAAACCCAAGTAGGGATATTGAGAAAAGTCCAGCCGAAGTATTTGCGATAATCATAGGAACTATATGGTAATTTATGGAGTATGCGAGACCCATTGTGCTCGCCATCATGTTGAGTCCCAAGAAACTGTAGTTTATGGCGTTTGTATCACCCTCTTTATAGACATGTATGACTTGTGGCACAAACATGACCGAGATGAGGATTGCGCTCGTCAGACCGATGCCATCTATGAGACTCATACTTATCCTATACTATTTTCTAAGGTTTAAGTAGGTATGATTTGGGTCATTTTGATTCTCCTCTTGATCGCCATACTTTTTAGGGTTTACCGTCACCAGACCACAGAGGGGTACGACTACGACTATAAATGTTTTTTGTTGACCATCCCAAGTGAGAAGGAGAGACAGGAAAGATTTATGAAATATCACAACCCAACAATTCCAATTGAAGTTATTTATGGTCCAGATACACGAAATGTGAAAAATGCGAGAGAGTTTGAGAACCATGTAGATCCAGAATACTTTGAAAAGGCTGTGGAAATGCACTACAATCCACAGGTAAAGAGACCAGATATAACCTACTTTAACTTGGGTGCCATCGGTTGTTTTATGGGACACATGGATTTTTATGATAGGTGTTTCAAACAAGGTCTTAAGTATGCGGTTATTTTTGAGGACAATGTTATTATAAAATCTAATAAACTCTACAAAGAGATTCAAGATATTATTGACGACAGGGGTGATGAATTTGAAATGTGTTTCTTTCATTGTCTCTCAAGACTTCCAGATAAGAAGGATGGTAAACTTGAAAAGGTTAAGTGGATTTCAAGTACTAAGTGTTATCTCATAAATGTTGAGAACATGAAAAAGTATACAAAGTACTTTTTACCAATGGATAATCATGTGGATATGAAACACGAGGATCTCATTGCCAAGGGTGCGCGTATATACTACAAGGATATGCGCAATTACATGAAAATAGATCGTACACATAATAGTACTATTGGTCATAGTGAACACGGAAGACCCAGGTTCTTTTCAAGGAATAACCCCTCGGCGACCCCCGATGATGTAACATTTGGATATTAAGACCACGGAATATCTTGGGGTCTGTGGCGACACGCCATTCTCAAGAATTCTGTAAACTCTGTAAATTGATCTACAGTCTTGATGGAATCCAATATTTTTCCAACATATGTATTGTAGCCCGTGTGTTTCCCCGCATGAATGAGGCGGTCTTCCCTCACACGGAGTACAAACTTACCCAAGTGCGTTGGTAACATGATGAGATTTTTGCTCGCATGTATATCATAATTGGCCTTAACAACTGTGGGATGCTTCTTGAATTGTGTGGGAATTATGTGATGATCCTCAACAAGACCCCTCCCATGGAGACCCCAGCGCACCTTGAACATTTTGCGAGCTGAAGACCCGTATCTCATTACAATAAGTAATATTTTTTAGACACCGAGGGTGTGTGACCTATAGTTTCAGCCGTTGCGTCTGTCGCCTTTTTCTCGTCGCCATTGTACTTCTTTAGGTGTTTCTGGAAAAGCTGCATACTCCCAGCAGTTCTGATGTCCTTAATTTGAATGTCCCCATTTCCAGTGATCCTCCGTAGGAGATCCCTAACTCTATTGTGTGTGGAGTCCCCCGAGAGGAGTGGTTTTTGTTGACGTGAGATGGCATCGTGGAGTACTTTGTCCCTAACTTCATAGAACCTCTGTTGACCACTCTTGGCTGGAAAGTCAAAGGTGAGCGTTTGACCATCGCGACTCAACTTCACATGCTTTCTTCGCAAAGACATGGCACCTATGGCATCGTCGTTGTCCCTTGATCCCGAGCGGAGGTAGGCAATCGCAATCATACGGAGGGTGAGCGCGTCGTCCCACAGTGGATGCTTGGGGTCTGAAAGTATTCTTGCTGTGACACTCTTAATTTTTGAAAAGTCAATGTGGGTGGCTCTACCCTTCCTCAACTTTCTCTGCTTTTCCAAAAACTTTTCGTTATAGTAGTAGTGCTTTTTGCCCGTACCATCAATCGCAGTTGCCACGAGCTTTGGGTTACCCAAGTACACTACAACATCTGTATACGCAGGTGGAATACCAATCTTCCGACACTGTTGTTGTTCAGTGTCTGGGACTGGACGACCATCTTTGTAGAACACACCACGTCTGCGGGTTATCATCTATTATACTCAAGGATTTATCTTTTACATATGGGACACATATCTAAAAGGTAATCTGCTCCTACTGGGTGTCGATCCCAGATTTCCGCGTGCCTTTACGGGGTGCGAGACCCGTCCAAGTATACATAGTGTATAAGCACGACACACTAACCGCTGTGTTATAGGAGCTCACAGTTCATACTCTGTAACTGTAAAACGACCCTTCTGTCTCGTCGTTGGAACCACAAAGAGTTGGGTTATCTTTTCTTTACCACGTACCGTACCTTTAACTTCTTTTGAGAGTTTATCAATTGTAGCTGTAGACCTAAATATTACATTGGACTTGTAATATTCAATTCCATCCTCTGTTATGACCATAACTTGGTCTGGCGGTGATGTTTGAGCACCCACAAACTTGGGATCACTGTACAGTGCTTGAAACATTCAACCTACACTATACGGAGATAATCCTTGAACGGAAGAATACTCGTCGCACCCTTGATGAAGTCTCTGTGTATTTGTGCGTGATCAAACGCCTCGTGAATCATACGCTCACCCAAGATGCTATCGTAGATACACGGTTCTACATCTCTAATGAGGTAGCCAGGTGTAATGACCTTGGGCTTAACAGAGAGACTTGTAAGGAGGTCTCTATAGTCACACATTTCAGAGACAACAACGACCGCATAGCCATTGTTTGCGTACCCATATTCAATCGTCGTAATGTAATCATCTGTCGTATCTGGGGTAATCACACTCGTAATCTTTGAACTCCTCGCGAGACCCGCATATACAGCCAATTTACTATTATGTCTCCCTGGAGCCTCTAGGAATACAATAGAATCTGTAGATGTCGCTTCAATGAACGCGCAATCAATATAGCGAGCAAGTTCCTGAACCGCTGTTTGAAACCCAATGGACTCTAGACCGTGAATATCATTAAACACTGTCTTGGCGATTCCGATAATATTTGTATGCACACGGTCATCGAGAGCCAAATCTCTCGCGGACTTCATAGACTCATTTCCACAGATACAGTATAGACGGTCATAGTCTCTCAGTGTATTGACCGCTTTGTCAACGTCTACGTAATCGTAGGACGTTTTTAAAAATGTACCCGGTCCGTCATCGAGATATTTATGTTCAAAATATTCTTGAATATTCGCATTGAGACCTCGGAATCCCCCATTGAAGCCATAGACCTTGTTTCCTTGGTTCTTTTCACGAAGGGTGATTGACCGGATGAGGGTGTTCACACCCGGGCAGACACCACCAGCGGTGAGGATACCAATATTCATTTTATAAATCTATTGTTCTACATTTTTAAGTTTGTAATTGTCTTCTTTACCATACACCAGTTTCTTATACAATTTGTTTAAAACTGGGTGAAGCGCATTTCCATTTTTAGTAAAGTCTGCCACACCTGGGAACATACATGACAGTCGTCTGTAAAAAAGAGTGCTTTTCATAGAAGTTTCTTTGGTTGCATCACCAACTTTGTAATACTTATGAAACTCCTTCAAATTATCTAAATCATCTTTGTGTATTATTTTCATTTGAATTCGTTTGTTGTCATTTTTTGTATTAATTGAACCAGAATGAACAAGGTCGGCGTCAAACAGAATAGCCTGACCTGGTTTGCATGGAATACTTTCCAGTGGGTTTGATAGGTAGATTGCATTCCTCTCTTTGTGACTTCCAGGAATAATATCAAGACATGCTTTCATTGGTTCAAGATAGAATATAATTGTATATGATGGGTATTTATTTTGTGGTGTAAATACACTTCCATTTTCGTCGCGGTGACAGGTTGAAATACTTGACTTTTCTATTGTGAAAATATAATCCATAAAAACGTAGTCTTCATTCAACACTCGCTTTATTTGTGTCAGTAAACCACTATGATTGTGGATAAACTTTTGGGCGTCCAGATACTTCTTAGAGTTTATGAGCCCCAAAATGTAGTTGACTTCACTCTCACTGAAAACATCAAGAAGTTTGTAGCCCGTATCACCACCCACTGGTCTCACGAATTTGACCTTATTGTTTGATGTGAGGTAGATGTATAGCAAAAATAATACAATTAGTAGAAGCCACATTCTTATTTATTTCTGAGATAATAATATATGTCTCTGGAAATCGTAACATACGCGAACAAATCTCAGGGTATGTTTGAAGAGCTTGTCAATAATGAGTTTGGTGTTCCAGTGACCGTGTTGGGTTGGAAAACTAAATGGAATGGGTTTAGTGATAAATACAAGGCAATGACAAAACACCTTGAAACCAAGGGTGATGACGACATTGTTATTTTCCTTGATGGTTTTGATACAAAGATCAATAAAGATCCACGCGAAGTTGTTGAACTTTTCAAGGAGTGTGATTGTAAAGTCCTTGTCTCAAAAGATCCAGAAGTACCTGGAAAACCTCTCACACATCTGATTTTTGGAAAGTGTGGTAAAAAATCTACCGCAAACTCGGGTCTCTATATGGGTTACTCGAAAGAACTCAAAAGTGTCATAGATGAAGCACTGGCTGAAAAGTGTGAAGATGATCAAACAAATATAAACACAGTTTGTCAAAAGTCTGAATTTGTAAAAGTTGACGAAGAAGAGAAAATCTTTAAAAACTTTGGACCTCTGGACAAAAAACATGACACAGATGCCATATTTGTCTCATACCCAGGTTCTCCAAGTATTGGGAGATACTCGCGAGCTATAATTGAATACACACAATTCTTGTACATGTATATATTGTGTCTAATCATTTTGGGTCTGGCTTTCTTTCCTCAGAGACAGAA
>Ga0181602_10003907_pt1 | contig 11712 bp, 8 predicted proteins | sample 041ome_14_FD_148640 | JGI IMG/M metagenome (GOLD analysis project Ga0181602, IMG submission 148640) | Coastal salt marsh microbial communities from the Groves Creek Marsh, Skidaway Island, Georgia - 041408US metaG (spades assembly) | ecosystem: Environmental > Aquatic > Marine > Intertidal zone...
GTCGCGTGTCGTCGTCGTCGTCTTCCCGCGGCATCACCAGCACCAGCACACAACGGCGAGAAAGAAGAGGAAGAAATCATCTTCAAAGCGCTTTGTCTCGGAGGAGAAAAAGGAACATCGTCTTCTTCTCTCGTCGTCGTTCGCGAAGAAGAAGCGCGGCGGCAACGACGACGAAAACGCCGGTTAATATTGTTGTTGTTCAAACGCAACGGAGAGGAAGTCGAGGCGAACATCTCTCTCTCTCTTTTCTCTTCTTCTTCTTCTTCTTCTTCTTCTTTCGCGCGCGCGCGTGGTGTGTCGAGGCTTTTTTGTGAGATATTGTTTAGGGTTTCAGTGAAAATGCGAATTGGAAAAAAAATCAAAATCTGCATTTTCGCGCTAAACGCTGCACAACGAATATTAATAACAACGCACCCTTACACTTACACACACGCACGAATGGTGCAGAAAATAATCGACACCTGCGCGTCTTTGGTGCCCCAAATCTCGTACTCCGACGCGTTGGGATACTCCACGCTCATGACCAACGTGCAAATATGGCTCGGGATACTCGGCGCTTTGGGGTGGTTCGGCGGACAGTGGTGCGCCATCAGCACGATGTTTGGCTTGTTGGCGTTGGTGTCGTACGAGACGAAGAGTGCGAATTTGATGAAGTATTTGACCGTTTCAATTTTGCCACTGACGATATGCGATATCGTGTGGATGTCGACGTACGCGAAAGAAGCTTCCACGGCGAGGACGAAGTGGACTTTGGCGTGCGTGATTTTCTTGTTCTTCATGAGAGTGCCTCAATTCTTCGTTTGGTCGAAGATGTGGAGCACGGATTGGGGCGCGAACGACGCGTTCGATGGGCAACAACAACAACAACAACAATTAGGAACACAGCAGCAGCAACAGCAACAACAGTATTCGTCTCCGGGCGTGGGCGTGAGACTGGACGACGTGCAAGAGACGCCGAGAGACCCGAACGCGCCGCCGCCGTATCAACCTCCGAACGAGTTCGCGTAAGTTTAAAAAAGAGTCATCAACCCAAAATGTTTAGTTTGTAAAAAGTGTTGCGCGTTTTAATAAGAATAATAAGGTCATGCGTCGATGTTAAACGAAGAGAGTGCGTCTTCAGATGTTTTCTCTGCTGTATTATTATTATTAAACGTGATTTCCGCGTCTCTCTCTTTCCTTTGATTTTTTCCTAATCGAACGAGTTAATTTTTAGTATTGTTACAATATAATAGTCGAGAGGGCGTCTTCTCCCGCTCCCTCTCCTTCCACGTGGCTATGTGAGTTTCTATGATGAGTAATTTTTGATTCTTAATCTCCCCTTTTCTTTATATGTATTTGTGTTGGTGTTGTTACTATCATTATTTGTTCGCGTCTTGCAACGGCGCCTGTCCGTAGTTCAGCGGTCTTCGGTAGAGCATAATGTGCGGCTCCGGTCGATGAATCGCGTAATGCACCCACCCGCGAGATTGTTGCACGCCCAATCCTCGCCATTCCGTCTGTTTCGAGCGTTAGAAAAGAATGAGAAACACGTCTGATGAGTATACTTCTAAACTCACATTTCTCGCGCGCGCGCTCTATTTTCAAAAGACAACACACAACGAGGGGAAAAGAAAGAACGGAGAGAGAGAGAAAAAAGAATCGCGGCGTCTCTCCGACGAGAAGAAAGTCTGCAAAAAGCGACGCACCTCTGACAACAATCTGTTCTTCGGCAAGCACTTGGCGATATCCGGCGGTAACACCACGTGTCTGTTCGCGAAAGGAAAGAGAGAGAAAGAGAGAGAGAGAAGTTGTTTTCGTCAGCGACCCGTTTTACGAAGAAAGAGGAGAGAGAAGGACAAAACGCGGTAAAAAATCACCCGCGCTTCCCTCGTAAAAACCCAGAAACGCGCGCGAACGAGAAAAAGCTGCGCGTCGTCGCGCTCGCTTCTCATCCGTTTCGTTTCCTTCGCGCGTCCGCGAACACCGCGCGCGCTCGAGCAGCGCTCTTGAAATTTTCAAAAACACTCCTCTCGACCAAAAAGATTTAAGCGCCCACGAGAAAATGAAAAAAATCTCCGCGCGCGCGCGCTCGTTTCCTCGTCGATGCGAACATCCGATGGCATCTCGCTCCGCGCATTCTCGCGGAAAAGAATATAAGTCTCGCGCACCTGTACTCGTAGACGTCGTCGTAGTATTTTTCACTGTACTGTATTTGCGGCATGTTTTGTTTCGCGCGTGATTTTTTTTCTTGTAATGGCGGAAATGAGTGCACTCGTTCCCGTTTTTGAAAATTTTTAGTGATGACCTGATGAGCACATGTGAGCTGAAGAGCTGGAGCTCCTTCACTAAAAAGGCGCGCGCGAACGAATGCGGTTCTCTCTCTATGTATCTCTCTCTCTCTCTTTCTCTCGTTGATAACGTTCTATTACAATTCTTATTTCTGCGCTATAAATATGCGTGATAGATAGATCAAGTTACGTGTTATTTGTTCAATTCAAAGACTCAAACGCGTTCGCTTTAGCCGCGGCGAGCGCTTCGGCCAAGTTCGAGGCGTCTCTTCCCCCGGCTTGCGCAAAGTTGGGTTTGCCACCACCTCCGCCTCCGCACGCTTTTGCAGTCGCACCGCAGATTTTACCGGCGTTGAGGCCTTTCTTTACGGCGTCGTCGCCGGCGGCACAGACGATGGCAACTTTGGCGTTGTCGTCGGAGGCGGAGGCGAGGAGGACGAGAGCGTCCGAGCCCAAGGCCGCGAGTAAAGACTCGCATGCGACTTTTAACGCGTCCGGGGCAACAAATTCGTCCATTTTAGCTACCAAGATTTGCGTTTGCGCCGTTGGATGCGCTTCTGCTAAAGATTTCAAGCTCGATGCCTTGGCGACAGCTAATTCGCCTCGTAACTTTTCCGCCAATTTTTGTTGCTCGAGCAAATCTTTTTGCATAGATTTTACCCGGTCGGAGATCTCCTCGGGCTTAACTTTTAAACTTTTCGTCAAGGTATTGACAACTTGCGCGTTCGTGTTGACTAGGTCAATCACGGCTGGACCAGCGACGGCTTCGATGCGTCGAATACCGCTAGCGATGCCAGATTCGCTGAGGATTTTAAAACCACAAATTTCCGAGGTGTTGGAGACGTGCGTGCCGCCGCAGAGTTCCATGGATACGTTCGGGACGTCCACGACCCGAACGACGTCGCCGTACTTTTCACCAAACATCATCGTCGCGCCTTTTGCTTTAGCATCCGCGATGGGCATCTCTGCGACTTCCAAATTCGTCGAGTCGAAAATCCACTCGTTGACTAAAGCTTCGATTTCTTCCAACTCTTTCGGGTTCGGCCCGCGTGAGGAATTGAAATCAAATCGCAATCTATCAAAACTGACTAAAGAACCGGCTTGTGAGACGTCGTCGCCCATGACTTGTTTCAACGCACTTTGCAATAAATGCGTGGCCGTGTGGTTGGCTTTCGCTCTTCGTCTGGAATCCTTGTCGACTTTGGTTTCTAAAACGGAAGTCTTGGCGACGATTTCACCGGATTCCACGCGCACGCGATGCGAAATGATGCGCCCACCGGCGGCTTTTTGGACGTCTAAAACGCGCACTTCGGTGTTGCTATCTTCTATTATCATAACGCCAACGTCGGCGATTTGACCACCGGACTCGGCGTAGAATGGCGTTTGGCTTAAAACGACGTCGACTTCGTCGCCTTCCCGGGCGCATTCGAGCATCTCACCAGTTTTCGGGTTGACAATCGCGAGAACTTTCGATTCTCGGGAAAATAAACTGTCGTATCCGATAAAAGCAGAGTGCTCGTCGTTGTTTAAATCGTCCGCGACGCGTGCTAACGCGTCTCCCGCGGTCACGTCTACCGTCTTTGCAGCCGCGCGCGCCAAGTTTCTCGCTTTTTCCATTTCCATTTCGAATCCTTCCACGTCTACGTCCACGTTATTATCTTCGGCAACATCCGTGGTGATGTCTAAGGGAAAACCATACGTGTCGTACAACAAAAATGCTTCGGCACCAGTGACGCCATTTTTATCCTTCTTAGCTCTTGCGATGATATCCGACAGCAAGTTTTCGCCGTTGGCGAGCGTCTTCTTGAAGCCCAACTCCTCGCGTTCCAACTCGGCGTAGATTTTCTCGCTTCGTTTCACAACGTTCGGATCACATTCGGAGGATAACTCGATGGCTACCTTTGCAATCGCAGAGGTAAACGTCTTCGACTCACCTTCTTCTTTCATGCCTAACAATTTACCGCTTCGCACGACCCGGCGAATCAATCGTCTCACGATGTATCCTCTCCCCACGTTCGACGGAAACACCCCATCGGAAATTAAATACGTCACGGCTCTGATGTGATCTGCAGCAACCTTCAACATTCGCTTTTGTTTCTCGTCGCATTCGTCATACTTCAAATCTGCCATCGCGCACGCTTTTTCGATAATCGGCATCATCAAATCCGTCTCGTAATTGTTTGGTTTCTTTTGTAAAATCTGCGCGACTCGCTCTAATCCCATCCCGGTATCGATGTTCTTATTCTTCAACGGGGTCGTTTTCCCGTCTGCGTCTCTCGATAACTCCATGAAGACCAAGTTATAAAACTCCACGAATCTTGAGTCGTCGTTTAAATCCTTTACGCCTTCTACGCCCAACTCCGGCTTGAAGTCGTAATACAACTCCGAACACGGTCCACACGGCCCGGTCGGCCCAGCCGCCCAGAAGTTATCTTCCGCGCCCATTCTTAAAATCTTCGCTTCGGGAACGCCAACTTGGTCTCTCCAAATTGCCAACGTCTCGTCGTCGCTTTCAAACACGGACACCCAAATCCTCTCTGGGTCAATCCCGAGCTCTTTCACACTCAACTCCCACGCCCACTCGCACGCTTCCTTCTTGAAATAATCCCCGAACGAAAAGTTCCCGAGCATCTCAAAAAACGTGTGGTGTCTCGCTGTCACGCCAACGTTCTCGATATCGTTCGTTCGCACGCACTTTTGACTCGTCGTCGCCGATTTCACCTCGCGTTCCTTCTGACCCATAAAAATTGGCTTGAACTGCAACATCCCGGCGATGGTCAACAACACGGTCGGATCCTCTGGCACTAACGAAGAGGACGGTAAAATCGCGTGGCCTTTGTTCTCGTAAAAGTTCAAAAACCGTTTACGAATGGCTCGGCCGGAATTGTCCCTCGTCGTCGACTGTTCCGCCTCGCTCGTCGCCGCCGCCGACGCGGCGGAAGAAGAAGAAGAAGCTCGGACGACGTGTCGACTAATCCTACTACTTTTCGCCGACGATTCGTTCCACACGCGAACGACCGTTTTCGCGCTTCTCGTGAAAGACGCGCTCGTGGAAGAGGACTTCATGGCCAGGGAAGACGTGGACGAGGATTGCGTCGTCGTCGTCGTTAATCCGCCGCCTCCTCCCGATGCGAAAACGCGTTGCACGAGCGTCAATTTACTTCCGCCGAGGAAACAGCGGTGCGACAACATCGTCGTTTATTATGCGTATCCAAAAAGCTTTCTTTTTTCCGCTTTCAGTTCACGAAGTCACGCGCGCGAGAATGTGTTGTGCGAGGGCGCGGCAGCGCGCTTCGGGTGCGGTGTTTGTGTGCGTGTGTTGTTTTACTCGACGACTCGCGCGAGAGAAAAAGTGACGATTGCGTCGCGTCGATGTGGATAAATTTTAGAAGAGCAGGGAAAAAAAGGAGGTTTTTAGAGAGTCTGCGGCGCGAGGAAAGCGTAAAGCGCGAACAAAGACTGTGCGGAAATTTAGTCGCGCACGAAGAAGCACGCGAAATCTACATGAACTGATCTTCGATTAAATTCTTCAATCCTTGCATTCTCTCTATGATTTCCGGGGTCATCATCCTCGCCGCGTCGCCGCCTAACGAAGTCTTCACGACGGACTGTTCTCTCGTTCTGAGGATGACTTCGATGGTTTGGAGCATATTTTCCGGCGTGCACCAGAGCATGTCTTCGTTACCGTCGACATTTTCGAGTTCAGGTCCTGGCGTGAACGCTTGTTCGAGCATGTTTCTTTGTTCGATCGGGTCGTCGACGCTGAGGACGAGTTTGAGGATGCGCACTTCTTTCGGTTGTTGTCGTCCGACGGTGTCGCGCATTTTCGAGTAGAGATGTACCATGACATCTTTCACTTCTTCTTCGACGTATGGGGATTCCTTAACAGACATGTACGCTTTGGCAGCTGTGAGCATTAACGCCGGGTCGAGCTTACCCGTGGAGGCGAGTTCATCGATCTTCGCATCCATGTCCTGGATGGTGTCAACTTTGAGAAGTTCTTGGAAATTCTCCGCGGCGTTGTCCAAGAGCTGTTGGTCTCTCGAAGCTTCGTCGAACTGTTCGACGATACCTAAAACTCTCGACGCGATCCTCGCTAAATTTGTCGTCAATTCTAAATCTTTCATTTCGTTCGCTCGTTCGATTTTATGCGTCATGTAGCCGAAAAATTCCGCGGTAAACTCCCCTCGCCGAGAAGGCACGAAACCTTCCAACACGTCGTCGTCTTTCTCCATCAGTTCCTCCAACAAATCTCGATGATTCGTGCACCTCGCGTGCGTCTCTTTCAACTTTCTCAGCAATCTCGCCAACAACAGCTCCTCCTCGTCTCTGTTCTTCACCGCGGGATCTTCGTCCACTTTCTCGACTCTCTCTTCGATCCTCGCGAACAAACCGTCGCACAAGTCGTACCACTTCTCCGAGCTCGCTAAAAGACCAATCCACTCTTCCTCGTTTTTCTGCCGAAAGATGTTGATTAACTTGTCGAACATTTCCGGCGACATGTCTATTTCTCCTTCGCTTCTGCCGGTCGCCGTCTTCTCCGCGGCGGCAGCGCCGAAATACGGTTCCGGTTGCTTTTTTTGGCTCAAATCGAACTCTGGACCGACGGCGGGTAAATCGTCCTTCATCTGGTACGGCGTCGTCCCGATATCAGGCTGCGTGTAGATGTTCTCTCGCTGTTTTTTCGGTCTCTTCTTGCTCGATGCCATCGCCACTACCGCGCGTTTGCTCCTGCGACGAAGTATGTTTTCGCCTCGCGAAAGGAAAGCGCAGCAAAAGGCATCCTCTTGGCGGCGAAGCGAAGACGACGAAGAGGACGACGACGCGTAGAACTGCGACGACTGGCGACGGTGCACGCGGTGCGCGGCGGCGGCGACGCGACCACCACTCGACGCGGCGACGTCGACGGCGAACATGAAGATTTCTTTTATTAACTTTGCGTTTGTTTACGTGTGTGTTTACGCGCGCGTGTGTGCGTGTTTGAAGTGAAGCTTTGGTGCGAACATTCGTGTGTTTTCTCTCTACTATTCTCAGCGCGCTCGCGTTACAAAAAGACATGTTTCAAATCACGAGGATTTCATCCGCATCTCCGCGGCGTTGGCGACGTTCCTTCGCAAATTTTCCACCCTTCGCTTCCAAAAGAACGTTTGGATTCTCGTCTTGTTCTTTTTGTACAGGAAAATGGCGACGAGAAAGGCGTAGAGGACGACGAGTAACTTCGCGAGTCTCTGGTCGCGACGCCAGAATCGCTTGGTGAGGAGTTTCTTCCATCGGAAGCTTTTGAGTCGAGAGAACGCTGACGTCGCGCCTTTCGTAGGCGCGGGTTTCTTCTTGACTGGTTTTGGTTTCTTGAAGACCGGGACTGAACCGTCGAAACACCACTCCTTTTTTGCGAGTGCAGACGATTGGTTTTCTTCGATTTCGTCTTCTTCGTCGTCTTCTTCGTCTTCTTCGTCCGCGCTCTTCTTTTTTCCGCCGATTACTTCCGCACCCATCATCTCCACCGCCTCTCTCCAATCTCCGCTAAATTCTTCCAACGTCGCGCAAATCGCGTCCGTGCTCTTACACGGCGTCAAGATCCCAGTCGCCGCGCCGCCGACGCCTTCCACGAAATACTCCTCCTTACACGCTTTGTACAACTGTTTCGCGTACGAAGCGCACACTTTAAATCTATCGCTGCTACCGTTATTACCACTCTTCGATTTACTACTCCCACTACTTCCACTCCCACCGCCATAACTCCTCTCAACTAACCCGCCTCGCCCTAAATTTCTCCCGTCGCACTTGCTGCATTCGAATCGACTGTACAGCGCCGCGCACGTCGGCGAGACCGATTGCCTTTGCATCTCCACGTGATGAATCAGCATTCTGTCGGTATCTTGCGAGCTGCAGCACGTGGACGCGCGATAGTCGTCGCAAAACGTCAAAGACGCGCGCATGGGCGGTTGTTTCGTGTTTTCGCACGCGCCGACCGCCTCTTTTTCCGCTCGAATGTGCGTCACGCCGAAGTAAAAGAACGACATCGTCAACAACAACACGACGCAGAATCGGAATAAAGACAAAGACGAATTCCGACGCTCTCTTCTTCTATCCCGCGCGCTCGTCTTTGTCGTCGTCATCATCATCATCGATGTCGTCGTCGTTATCTCGAGACGCCTCTCTCTCTCTCTCTATATATATATATATTTCGCGCGAGTTCGGGTTTGTTTTTCTACAGTTGCGCGTCGTTATATGCGACGACGCGCTTTGCGATGTGAAGTTTTGTCTTCATTTTCTGTTTAGGGTTTCAGACGTTTTTCCGTTTCGAGGCACAACAGAAAGAAAGAAAGCGACGCGCTCTCCATTTCCCCGCACACATAAAAGAGAGATAAGCGCGCGGCGGTGCGCGCACGAATAAAGAGAGAGAGAGTCGAGACGCGCTCGAACTTTTTCCTTCTTCGGTTCTCATCCTTCTCGGTGTCGCTCGCAAAGGCGACGCGAGCGCTTTTAAAGAGAGAAACATTTTCGCGCGTTACTCACACAGAAAAGATATCTCGTTTCGTTTCAAAGATACCGAATATATATAATATATAAAGAATGTCCGCTTTCGTCGCTTTCGCCCGGTCGACGACGATACCACAGCCGGCGGCGAACGCGTGTCGATGCGAGAGTCACGCTCGCGCGAGCGTCAGGGCGGCAACGGATGGATTTTGTGGGAATAATTATACCGCGAAAGTGTCCTCCTTCTCGACGATGATGACGAGGACGACGAGGAGACGAGGACGAGCGAGAAGAACGACTGTCCCGGGGCCGACGCCTCTCCTGGCGGCGGTGACGAAAGAGCAACGGACGGAAGATGCGTTCGAGGCGGAAGAGGAAGAGATCGTCGACGCGTCGTCGACGTCGTTTTCGTCGTCGAAACGAACGTGCGAACTCGTCTCTAGCGTTGACAACCGCTTCACGGTGAAAGGGACGATATTTCTCTCGCGCGTGAACGCGGACGACGTGTATAACATGCTCACGGATTACGAAAACGCGAGTAAAGTTTTTCCGAGCACGATTAAGAAAGTAGAGTACCTCGGGTATGAGAACGACGACGAGAACGACGATGCTTCGCGGACGAGTAGAAGCGAGAGTGGGAATAAAACTAGGACGAAGGGCGGCATCAAACACATAAAACAGACGTGCAATTGGAAGTTTTTCATATTCGGCGGGAACTTTAATATCGAGTTAGGCGTGGTCGAGAACGATTCGAAGAGACACATGACGTGCACGCTTAAAGGCGCTGCCTCGCAGAGAAAGTTTGGGTTTTTGAGAGAGTTTGAAGGTTCGTGGGAAGTCGAGGAAAACGGAGAGGAAGGAGCGAAAGTGACGCACGTGTTAAGCGTAAAGCCGAGTTTGACGCCACCGTATGCGAGCGATATATTCGTGAAACAAGTCGAAGGGATATTAGAGGACGTGGAGAGAGAGGTGCAGTCGTGGGAAAATGGGTACGCCGTGCCTATGCACCGAAGATAATATGATTTTAAACGTAGAAAAATGCGCACGCGTTGATTTTGAACAAGTGAGGGAACTCAAGAAGAGATATAATTACCCCGTGTACGATAAAAGTAGTATTATACAACAATGAACAACAACAACAACAAATTACCTTCTATTTAAAATGCGTTTCTAGCCTCGGACGCGTAAAACTTCACGTCTACGTCCGCATCAGCTTTTAATCCGTCCAAAACTTCCAAGATTTCTGTTCTGATAGCGCTCCCGACGCTCACGCTCTTCGCCATCTTCTCGAGCGATTTAGCGATGTTGAATCGGACGTTTGCCACAGAATCCGCTGCGGCAGCTTTTGCAATCGGAAAGAGCGTCCCCGCGATATCCACTTCGTCTACTTTCTCCGCCAACAAACCTAAAGTCGATGCTACCGTCACTCTCACCAGATAATTCTTTTCGGTTTGTAACAACGACTCGAGTTTAGGAATGACGTGTTCTTTCGCCCAGGCGAATCCAAACAAGGCGGTTAAGTTTTGCAAGTTTTGTCCAGCCGCTTGACGAATGCTGGACACAGGGTCCGCGAGCCAGCGCAAACATAACGAGTTCAAAACGTCTTCCGCGCTATTATTTTCGCTATCGCTAGTGCTCACCTCTTTCGAAAACAAAAACGAACTCTCGCCGGTTTGCGTGGCTAAAATCGGAATGTATTCGATGATCGCCAGTCTCACGCGCCAGTGTCGATCTTCGGCTAAATCTTTGATGGCGGGAAAAAGCTCTTTGGAAAGCGTGTCTACACCGATGACTTCGTTGACTTGGTCTAATTTGCCGATGACGTTCAGTCTCACTTCTGGAAACTCATCCTTCAACAGCACCAAAAAGATTGGTAAGAGTTGATTCACGGTTTCCTCTTTCCCTAAAGTCGGCGCAGATTCCATGACGACCGATGCCAACGCCGCTCGGACGTGTTGACTGGCATCTTTCGCGAGCTCGCGAACTCTCGGAATGATATTTTCTCTACTTCTTTCCGGTCCAGCAAGGGCGCAAAATTTGCTCACCTTTGCCGCCGCCGCGATGCGCACCTCCGCTTCCGCGTCTTCCAATAAGTTTTCGTACGCCGGAAACAAATCTTCCCTCGCGAAATCGGCGCCGATAATCTCGCACAACTCGTAAATCTGTTGCGCTACTGCGTATCTGACCCGCCAGGACGTGTCCGAACTAAACTTCAACGCCACCGGCACGATGCTCTTCAACCTTTCCTCCTCGCTCACCAACTTTGATAGACTCACGCAATCGTCCACGGCTAATAACCTCACCGAATCTTGCTCGTCCGCGGTTAACTTTGCGAACCACTTCAACACCTCGTCGTTGATAAACTGCGCATCGTTCACGTTCGCTCCGGCAACTTTTCCTAAATTCGTCGCCGCCGCTCTTCTCACCATCGGCGTCTCGTCGTCGCACAACTGGCCGAACAAACTTCTCAACTGCTCCATCATTTTCTTCTCCTCTTCTCCGGCTCCGTTATTACTTTCGTTCAGTTTCTCCAACGCGCACGCGAAAAGGCCGCACGCGCTCACCCGAGCCGTAAACCACTCCCCGGTGGCCAACCGTTTCACCAAAGGGCAAAAATGTTCCATCGAACTCGCGAGATCGCACCGTTCGCCGACTTTAACTAAACCTTCCACCGCTTTCTGCCTCACCACCGTTTCCTCCACCGTGCTCAAACTTTCCAAAGGTGGCAAAAGCAAGCACACGAACTCATCCCCGCCGACAAACGCGACGAGCGATGGGATGTGCTCCGCGACTGCCATCAAACACTCGTCGTCGTCGTCGTTCATGTCCACCAGAAAAGGCACCAACTCGTTTCTCGTGCGTTCCGGGCCTAACGCGGCGGCGATCGTCGAGAGTCGGCTGATGGAGTTTAATCGCAATCGCACGTCTTCGGACTGTTTTTTTTTTAATACGAAAAACCAAAGCG
>Ga0181602_10003917_pt1 | contig 11699 bp, 11 predicted proteins | sample 041ome_14_FD_148640 | JGI IMG/M metagenome (GOLD analysis project Ga0181602, IMG submission 148640) | Coastal salt marsh microbial communities from the Groves Creek Marsh, Skidaway Island, Georgia - 041408US metaG (spades assembly) | ecosystem: Environmental > Aquatic > Marine > Intertidal zone...
TGTACTTATACAAGCTAACAACACCGTCGTTTTCCGAAACTAAGAAGATGCTTTTGATTAAGTAGACTAGCTTCTAGTCAGTCTTTATTAACCCTGCTAGCTTCAAGTTAGTGGGGTTTTTTATTGACTCCATTCAGCCGTTCATTCAGTTTATTCCCTAAGTAAATGAATGAATGAAGAAAATTAGTTCTTACTCATCTGTAATGAGGTATTATTTATAGATAATAACTTCACCTAAAAAGAAATATTCAAATGGTTAATCAGAAAAATAAAGTAACTCCTATCTTAAGACGTCCACTATGAGCTAAATTATGACTACCAGTAATGATGTCGTCCCCAATTATTTTATTGATCCGAATTATCCCAGCTATATAACCTATATCTAGAGCAGTTTTATAACCTAAAAACAAATAGGTTCCTAACCCCATACCAACACCTGACCCCTTTATCTCTGTTTCCCCAAATGACTCGCTATCAACCATCTTAAATCGAGCATGAGATGTACGGAAATAAGGCTTAGCAGTAGAGCATGGCCATGATGGTCTACAATATATATGTATATTATGTCTATAGCGATAACAATTTTATGTTATTGTTTATGGATTGAGCCCCATAAGCGAAACTTATGGGGCTTTTTTTTTTAGAATATCCTATTACAATTCTAAGAATATCCAACAAAATAAATTAAGCCTATCCTTCTTCCCTATTAAGGCTTTTATTTTGAATTTAAGCTTCACACATATACTTTAGTAGTACGTTTCAAACTCATATACACAACAATAGAATTAAACAATAACAGGCTCATGGACTTCATTTTTTATATTTTTATTGCATTACTAATCATTGCAAGCTTTGACATTTTTTTTATTGTTAAACAACAAAATGCTGCTGTAGTTGAACGATTTGGGAAGTTCACTAGTATTCGGCAATCTGGTCTTCAATTAAAACTCCCAATTATTGATCGAGTTTCTGGCAAGCTTAGTCTTCGCATTCAGCAATTAGATGTTGTAGTTGAAACCAAAACCAAAGACGATGTTTTTGTAAAAATTAAGGTATCTGTTCAATATTTGGTGCTACCTGAAAAAGTGTATGACGCCTTCTATAAACTAGACTTACCTCAAGATCAGATTACCTCTTATGTGTTTGATGTGGTTCGTGCCGAAGTCCCAAAACTAAAATTGGACTATGTCTTTGAAAAGAAAGACGACATAGCAAATGCTGTAAAGGCAGAGTTAAATGATGCCATGATTAATTATGGCTATGATATCATCAAAACATTAGTAACCGACATTGACCCAGATCCTCAGGTAAAAGAAGCAATGAATCAAATAAATGCAGCCGAACGAAAAAAAGTGGCGGCACAATTCGAAGGTGATGCACAGCGAATTCTTATCGTTGAACGGGCAAAAGCCGAAGCCGAAAGTAAGCGTTTACAAGGGCAGGGTATTGCAGATCAACGTCGAGAAATTGCTCGTGGGTTGGAAGATTCCGTGAAAGTTTTAAATAACGTAGATATTAACTCCCAAGAAGCATCCGCATTAATCGTTGTGACTCAACATTATGATACATTGCAGTCTGTTGGAGCTGAAAGTAATAGTAATCTCATTCTACTTCCAAATTCACCTCAGGCAGGGTCTGACATGCTTAACAATATGGTCGCATCCTTTACAGCTAGTAATCAAATTGGTGAAGAAATGAAACGGGCTCGAAAAAGAGACCAAACTGATACTAGTTCCTAATTTAGCTTTGAAATGAGACCAACAGAGCAGATATACAGCAACTATACTGATGAAGACTTTAAAGTGTGGAACATACTTTATAATAGACAATTAGCATTCATTGAAGACAAAGTTGCATCTGAATTCTTGCAGGCTTTAGACGTCATAAAATTTTCAGCGGAATCTATTCCCAATTTCAATGAAATCAACTCCATATTATCCAATCTAACGGGTTGGAACATAATTACAGTACCGAATCTAGCCCCCGCAGAGTTGTTCTTTACACACCTCGCCAATAGAAGGTTCACAGCAACTTGTTGGCTTAGAGCACTTGAACAAATAGACTATCTTGAAGAACCTGATATGTTTCATGATGTTTTTGCTCATACCCCTTTGCTGTCCAATAAAGAGTACACTGATTTTTTTCAGAAAATGGGACAGCGGGCTTTAAAAGTCATTCATGATCCTGCAAAAGTGACTATGCTTCAACGTTTGTACTGGTTCACTATTGAATTTGGCCTTATTAGATCTAACGGACAAACAAAGATTTATGGGGCTGGAATTATCTCATCAAAAGGAGAAACGGCACATGCTATGTCAAAAGAGTCAACCAAATTAGAATATGATGCAGTAAAGATAATGAATAAAGAATTTCGAACAGATATCATACAAGATACTTATTACATAATAGATTCTTTTGAGCAGTTATCCGCTTCTTTCAGTGTAATAGATGATTTACTGTTTAATTAGTAGATAAAATGAAGATTCAACACATTTTGCGACCTCTCTTGTGCGTGTTTTTATGCTTATTGATAGGTGGAGGTTCGGGTTTCTTAACAATGGACTCAATAAATACATGGTATACTACCTTAAATAAACCTTTTTTCACCCCTCCCAATTGGATATTTGGTCCTGTATGGACCATTTTATACACTATTATGGGGATTTCTGCTGGCTTGGTGTGGAATAACTCATGTAATAAAAAAACAAAAAATAAAGCATTAGGTGTATTTACAGCTCATATGCTACTAAATGGGCTTTGGTCCATTCTTTTTTTTGGATTCATGAATCCTGAACTTGCATTTATAGAAATACTGCTCCTTTTGGGAAGTATTCTATACTATTCAAAATTATTTCATGCAATTTATCCACTGACAGCTTGGATGCAAGTACCATATATTACTTGGGTAACTTTTGCCACCTTACTAAATGGCTCCATTGCTTGGTTAAATTGAATCCATTTTATATTCTATTCAGCTTACTATAAATACATGACATAGGGAATTTCATTGTGCCAATTCTAGTTATGTTAAATGGTTAATTAAATTACAATAAAACAATACCTACGATGAGTTTTTTATCTTTTCGAGTACAACTAATTGCTTTGCAAGTTTTTTTAGTACTAGCGGTATCAACAAACACGATAATGGCACAGGAAATAGAAACACAATATTATCAGGTAGTAAAACAAATTAATGAAGCGGAACTGAGATTCTATCCTCCCGCAATGAAAATTCAATCCAATAACGATTTTAACAGTCTGTTTAACTACATATCAGGTAATAATTCAACCCGAGAAAAAATTAGTATGACTTCACCTGTTTATATGGGGGATGGTAAAGGGAGCAATGTAATGGCGTTTGTATTACCAAATGATTTTAATCAAAAAAATACCCCTAATGCACTATCCCAAGAGGTCAAAGTGTTTGAAAGTGAACCGGGATATTTTCTAGCTTTAGAGTTTGGCGGTTATGCTAGTAGGAAGAGTATACGGTATTATGCAGATGAATTGTCAAATATTGCTCAAAAGTACGGGCTCATTACCATAGGCAAAACAAGCGTATTAGTTTATGACTCACCTTACAAGATAATGGGGCGAAAAAACGAAGTAATTATTCAAATCGAAGAAGACTCTATGTGATTAGGCTCATTCCGCTAATATTCTTCATCCTATCCTCAAAACATCGTACTTTAACTATTTAAACAACAAATAAGGATTGAAAAGAAATATGGACATACCTCATAGCCCGTTCGATCAGATAGAACCTCGTAATCAGATCGACTATATGCTACGTACCACCGTTCAAAAGAACACTGCTTTAAGTGGGATGGCCGATCAAAAAGCTAATATATTAACAGCCTCATCTTTCATATTAGTCACAGTACTTGTTTCCCGATATAGTGAATTACCAGATCTTGCCAATGAAATTCTGATATTACTGTTCTTCATCTGTCTATCCATCACCTTTTCTCTCATCTCTTTATTTCCAATTTCTAAGAATGATAAACTAAAAAAATCGAATTGGTTATTTTTTGGTGATTACAATAATACAAGCTACGAAGATTATGCAGACCATATGATACAAATCATGAAATCAGAAGCTAAAACCTATGATACATTGCTGCTAGAAATCTATCAATCTGGAGTAGTCTTAGGTAACAAGTTTAAGTTTATTAGATGGAGCTATACTTCACTCATGAGTGGTTTTGCCATCTTTTTAATAATGATCTTCATTAATAAAATTATCCTGAACTAAATGACTTGGTTAAAATCCCCTAATACGTCTTCGGATACTAAGTTGATTCGCAGGTTATGTCTGTACATGCTTTTTTTAACACCTTTGTTACACTGTTCTCCAACAGTATATACACCGCCAACCACATCAGGCAATCAAGTCTATCCACGAACAATTGAGTACGACCAAAGTGTCGAAAATATTTGGGCTAAACTAATCGATTACATTAGTCAATCATCTTATGGCTTAGACTCATTAGATGCTGAAAACTACTACGCGGAGCTGAGTTTTGTAACCAAACAATTTCATAAATTTTTAGATGGAGGAGACTTAGATGAAGGGGGGTTCAATGGTTATGAAGGAGACCTACTAGAGCTAATTCTACCTACTGATGATTTCAAATCTACCTTAACGTGTAGTATTCATATCCAACTGTCTCGTGAAAATCTTAGTAGCACTACATTGAGTTATATTGTTAAGTATGAAACAGTGTATGCCAAAAGGAAAAGAAAAATACTGAGCGAGTTTAAGTTTGATTCTCAAAATCCTATTCGTATTTCTACAGAAGACTCCGAAATAAGCTATACCATTGCACCATCTTATTTCTTAGAAAATCAACTATACCAATCCTTCTCCGATTTTCAATAGCTTATCTTAGTTGATATTGTTTGTAATTAGTTAGTAAATAGTTACAAGTAATTAAATTTGGTACGTAGAATCATACAGTACTTAAAATCTCATTGTTGACCAAAGAACCAAAAGAAACAGTATGAAATTAGCAATTTGTATCATAAAATTTTAGTACCGCGCTACATTTTATACAAAATCGTATAAATAAAAAGATCGTATCCTATATAAAATCAGTTGCTTAATTGAATTAGGACAATTAACTTTTAATCATGAGACATTTTTAATGCACTGTTCTGATTAAGTTTAATCAGTTAATAAATGCATAAAGTTTGAAGTTGCATAACTAATTATCAAACAAGTCCTATTAAAAGAGTTAAAGCGATAGTTAAAAGGCTAGCGCATACTTTCAATAATCAGTTTATGTTTCATTTAGTAAGATTAAAATTGTTATTACTTATGTTAGCAATTTATTCATTTCCAGTTTCTGCCCAAACAATGCAAGCTGATTCCAGTTTACATTCTAGTGTGAATACTTTAGAACAAAGCTTCTTTCTAAGTTCAAACGGTCGAACCATCATTTGCTCAAGCGCTGAGTTTAATGAAAGTGGAGAGGTCAATGGTGTTACCTATACCAAACGTAATAAACAAGATATTACGGTAAATAACGCCTCAACGACCTGTACTTCAGGAGTATTTGATCTATCCTACGTTTTCTATTCACAAAGTTCGTTCAATGAAGACATTACCCATTGGGATGTATCAAGTGTATACGATATGAGCTACATGCTGTATGATGCAAAGTTATTTAACCAGGATTTATCAAGCTGGTGTGTTTCGAATCTTGCTACTACCCCGGTGAATTTTTCTGAGGGTTCAGGGTTACTTGACAAATTTCAGCCTAAATGGGGTACATGTCCATTAACCGCTCAGATGTATAAAAAATAGTAACCTATTAAGAGCTGTTTAAATTGTGGAGTGACATCTATGAAAAAGCTTACTTTTCAAATGCCAACGAAGCGTCCTACCTAATCTAATTTCCACTCGTACACAGCTCCTACAGAATCGAAACTATTAGTCCATTCTAGCAGAGGGCTATCAAAGCTTTTAACATTTACCCAGAGTAAATCCTCTACCATTGTATAGTCGCTTACTTTAGAAAAAGGTGGAATTTTTGCACCTGAAGAATAGAAATAGTAATGTAATTCGCGATCATTTAGTTGCAAGCTATCAGTGTATTCCTGACTATATGCGCGAGCTTGCTCCTTCAAAGCTTCTGTCAAAAGATTAACACGATTGGCATTCACTATTTCAAAGGCTACGAGATAAATATCGTTCTCTTCAAACACCTCTCGAGATTCAAAACTGTGGGCGGGTTTATTCTTCATGTTAACATCTGTACAGCTAATGCATAAGACAGTTATACAAAATGCAATAAAAGTTGTACCAGTTGAATTCAGATAATTCATGACTATTATTAATTGTGATAGGCATGAAGATAAAAAAAACCCTAATCAAGCCTCAAACTTAATTAGGGTGGTCAGTTATTCTACGAGAATAATAACCCGAAATGTTGTATTAACTACGTTCTTCACTAATACTAACATAAAGGTTTATCGGGTATTAATAATTATCAGATACTTTTGAAATGATTATTAAGTAATTACGAACAAATCAATGTCTCATTAAAAAGTACTTTGAAGGTATAATAAAGTATTTATGAAGCGTTCTAGCTAAAACGAGAGACAAATAATTAGAATGACTAGCTGTTTCTAAAATCGTATGCCAATAGAATATTTGACCATAAGATCAGGGATGGCTAAAACGGTAACCCCCACATCAACCTGATCAAAAATGCTATACTGTCGCCCAAGACTAAAGGATTGTGGGATTGTCTTGCCTAAAAGCTCAGCATAGCCATCTACATCTTCACGTGTATCTATCCCTACACCCGTCATCATCTTTCCACCAAATCGAAAATGACTATTTGAGTACCCTGTAGTATTCCCAAAAGCTTGAAATAGCATGCCATCAATATCCAATAGCAGTAATCGTAATGGAATAGTTGCATATGATACAATAGACCCAAAACGGTCTTCTAATCGAATGTCCATACCAAAACCAATACCATGATTAGCCTGCTTACCTATTACATTACTTCCATGCCCATAACTTAACTGACCATTATAATAACTATAATTGAAAACAATGGTATGTAGACCTACGTTAAAGTCTAAGCCTAAACTTAATGAAGAGGGTAGATTTAAACTTCCATTACTCACAAGAGAACCTATGTTACGTTCGGTGGTTAAATTTGGCTTATTTGCTTGTAAACTATCTAAGGCAACCCCGATTTCTCCTTGTAATAACTCATCCCCTGTACCCGTAACAAAGATGGGTAAAAATGCATTTGCATAGGCTCCTTCCTCGGCAATCAAATTAAAATTAGGCATATTTTTGTAGACCAAAGTGGCATTAATACCTTGGTAGGTTTGGTAAACAAAGCCAAGGGTGTACCCATACCCAACAGAATTATAATTAGCATACGCATTCATTGAAAAGGTGTTAATCTCACCTAATTCACTATTAAGGTTAGGATCTAAAGGATTGTTGAAATACCGTTCGTCTGCACCACCAACGACTACCATACCCGATAAATCGGCCTGTAGGCGCCGTACATTATCTACCTGATACCTACTCATGGAAAACCCAGCTGATATCTTTTTTGCTGGAGTATCAACGATGGTATAACCACCGCCAATAGTGAGATTACTCATTTGAAGTTGCATTTGCATGAGCAAGGAAATATTCATGAGTACGTCGAAACGTATGGCTACCTCGTCGGTTCCTTGTTCTTGTGCTAGCTTGGCTGAAATTCCAGTTATACCCATGTCAAGGTTCATACTCATAGGGTAATTATACGATGCTGCCAAGGTCAATTCTTCTGTAATAGGTATCGAAAAGGCCATCAAACCTATATTTGGAGTAAGCCCTACATCGAGGTTCCGCATTTTGGTTGGCTGGATATAGGTCTCTGGAAACTGAGTCCATGTATCGGTATCACTAAATGTATCCGTAATTGAGCTATCAAAACTGGTGTTAAGTGAATTTATGATACGTTTGTTCAATCCAGCATTCATGTCTGTTCCAAGACCAATCCGACTATCAAATACCATATGCCCACTGGTATTAAAGGCTAACATAGCCGGATTCAGATTAACATTCAGTGCTCCATTATATACTTTCGAGGACAGTAGCCCCCCCATTCCGCTAGATCCTAGGCTTCCACCAATGGTATTGAGATTAAGCCCAAAAGAAACGTCCATGTATCCACCTCGGAATAGATGCAATTCACTGGGTTCTGCGTCATCTTCTTCCCCTCCACTTTGTGCATAAAGCTCAGGACTAGAAATGGCTAACAAGACAAATAAATAAGTGAATAAATAGAATAAACGTTGTTTCATCAGAAGTGGATTGAAAAACTAAACCGTTGAGAGTCTTTGATTGGGTCCATTACATAGGTGAAGTCGGCTTTTATGCGTAGAGCCTGTTGAATAGAAATGTCGAGTCCGGTGCCCAATGTGATTTTATCGTCCTCCAAATTATTGATGCCTTGTTCGGTTCCTCCTCGAATCATTAAGACCTTAGCTAAGCGCTTTTCAAAACCTGCGCGCACCCAAGTAGTTCGATCATTCTCTAAAGCAGGCACATAATCGGCGACTAAGGTTAATTCATCCCCAATTCTCCCTGATACACCAAACAAAAGTTCCATGGGCAAATCTTCGGCATAATCACCCTTTGCAGAATACACACTACTTTCGACAGCAGAGGAACTCCATTGCATAGGGGCCTTATAGTCGCGAGCCATCATTCCAATTTGAATAGACTCATTTATGTGGACCAATAATCCAAGATCTAATCCTAAACCAAACGCATTACCTGTAACCTGCTGCCCCATTCCAATAGATATTTCTTCTGGATCGAACACTAGATAGGAATTTTCAGAAAGAGTGTTCTTACCAAAAGAAGCACTTCGATATTTAATTGAAGCACCTAAAGAGACAAATTGTACGCGAAATCCATACGCAGCATGCACAGATAATTCACTCATCATATCGTCTCCTGAAGAAATCACTGCAATCCCTAACGCTTGGTTTTGGCCAAATGAAGGAACCGTAATTGCTGCATAATTGTAGGTAACCAAGCCCCAGTGGTCTAGCTGTGATAAACCCACTTGAAATCCATCTGCTTTAGTTAACCCTGCTGGGTTCCAATAGGTCGCATTTTCATCATCCGCTAAGCCAACAAAAGCATAACCCATGGCAACCGGCCTAGTTCCAAAACCCACATCGACGAAAGACCCTGGAATGGTAGATATCTGTTGAGCGAATAATGCGGGTGCCTTCCCAATAAGGAGCAAACTTATGCACATACCAAGGAAGCTTACCAAAGTAGCATGGGTAATTGAAGTCCTAAACCTTCTTAAAACATCACTATTTTGTTGTCTAAGGCTAATCATGATATCCTATTTAATGAGTACCACCGGTAACAGCTTCACTACTTCAGCTGACTGATCTTTCGCTTTTATTTGTATGATATAGCGTCCATTTCGAGCCCATGCACCACTATCTGTTTTCCCATCCCATAATAATTCTTTTTGAGAGGAAGCCGAGCCATAACGCCCTGGTTGTTGTAAATCATCCTCTAGCAAAGTTCGTACTAACTCGCCCTTCATATTGACTATTTGGATGTCCACTTTCACTGGTGGATAGGCCGAATCCAGCCAATAACCTATGCGTAAAGGTGCGATTTCAGGACTAAACGGACTAGGTAGAACGGCTGCATACTTTATACCCAAGGGTTCATTTTCTGCCATTACAGCAAACTGCCCTAGCTTTGAAATACTAACCGTTCCTGCTGTCTCAACATTATTTCGCAGCTCAGAAGACTTGGAGTACTTAGCCTGAGTCGCTTCCATTAATTCCCACTGCAAAGTAGTAAAATTAAACCTCCCTATCTCCCGTATGCCTGTATTAAAAGTCATTGTGGTGTCATCTGGTAAGGTTAAAATGGCCTCTTTCATGAGAGGACTGCCCGAGAAAGATAGAATATAAATCAAATCCGAGACGGTATATGAGATGTCCGTTCCTTGGGCAAACACAAACTTCTTCGTTTTTGGAGGTACGGTTTCACCCAAAGACAACTGAGAAGGAATTTCCACAGACCCTTCCGGTAAACTAAGTTGCATACCACTCCCATTAGTCAGAGTGTAGGTTTCTTCCGGAAGTATTCGAGCTACTAATTCTACCACATCCGATTTGGATTGAATACCACTCACCGGATCGGTTACCTCCACGGTGAATGATCCTATAGTGCTGTTATTAGTTGGGGTAAAAACACCTCTGCTATCCACGGTGCCTACCGTGCTTGGATTCACCTTCCACTCTAAGCTATTCCCTAAAACTACACTGCTACCCGATGTGTCTATGGCAGTATAACCAAAAAGATGTGTACTAGCGTTTGAAATCTGCTTAGCTGGCCTACTCACGACCATACTGTCGATTGGCATACTTTGAATTTCAACATCTATTGTTTCACTAATACTCGTCCCATTATATTCGGTGGTTACTCTAAATTGATACGTGCCCGCTGCTAGGGTTTCCAAGGTGGCTTGAGTGCCCTCTAATGTACTAAGTCGAATACCCGACGAATTATTAATTAGTGACCATCGAACAGTTCCTTCCGACATGTCTCCTTCAAATTTATCTTGAAGGGATTCATTAATTCCATCGCGCAGCTCTACCTTGAGATCATAGGTATCACCTAGGCGTATTTTTTTTCCTTTTAGCCCTGGTGTTATACGTACCGTACTAAGTATACCACTGGCCAATGGGGTAATCGTTTCCTGATTGCTTTGATAGCTTATCTCCGTTTCGATATTTTGTACAGAAGTATACAAGGTAATCGGTTCAACGGTACCTTGAACGGGGATGGTTGCGCGAAGGGTATCAACTCCCGCTGACCCACCATCTATTATTTGCATGGTTAGGGACTGAAAAGAGCCCGTTGACCCAACACGGTAGTATAGCTGCGCCGAGACAGTTGCATTATCCAGTTCTAAGCCTGCAGGACTAACTACCGAAACAGCAGTAGATTGATCGGCCAAAATATCTCCCACCGGTAATTGTACATAAGGTAAACTGAAAGTGCTATCTAATACCGTTGTATCGGAATCAAGAGAAATTCGAATGGTATTTTCCGGGTATAAATAGCCTTCTTTAAACAAACTTAAGGTATACTCCGCTTGTTTCAGATTCGACTGAGAAGCATAGGTCCCGTCACTACCCGTAATAATTTTCTGTGATTGCCCACCCGAAACGCCAAAGACCAATTCCGTACCGGCTAAGGGATCCTTGCCATCGTTCACTCGAATCGTAATCTGACCACTGGGAACATAGGTATCCGGTAGCACAATTTGCTGAGTAACCTGATCCGGCTTAATCACCCGAGTATAGGTTTTCGAAAAGACCCCTGAACTCACCGTAAACTGATAGGTTGTAGAATCCCCTTCTTCAATTGAAATCGGCAATGTCCCAAAACGATAATTCCCATTTGCATCTGAGAGTGTAGACAAACTGGTTGATGATTGCGCCCGGATGCTTGCACCCTCGAATCCATCCGACCTCAACAACACTTTCCCTCGCACATCAACATAACGTGGTGCTAGCACTAAATTATCCACCGTTTTGTTGTCTCCATCAACCAGTGTGACTTCTACGCTGTCTTGGGTAAATCCTTCGCGCTCGGCCTTTAATTTATATATACCAGAGGCGACTCC
>Ga0181602_10003927_pt1 | contig 11679 bp, 11 predicted proteins | sample 041ome_14_FD_148640 | JGI IMG/M metagenome (GOLD analysis project Ga0181602, IMG submission 148640) | Coastal salt marsh microbial communities from the Groves Creek Marsh, Skidaway Island, Georgia - 041408US metaG (spades assembly) | ecosystem: Environmental > Aquatic > Marine > Intertidal zone...
CTAATTGGTCAATGCGACAATTTTTTAAACGAATATCGCTATTTGTCAGTGCGGCCATACCAATGAATGAGCCAATTTCAATCATATCGGGTAAACAACGATGGGTACATCCGCCCAATGATGAAACACCTTCAATGATAAGCTTGTTACTACCAACGCCACTGATCTTAGCTCCCATTGAGTTCAACATTCGACACAATTGTTGTAAATAGGGTTCACAGGCGGCGTTGTATATTTCAGTTTTTCCATCGGTGAGCACGGCTGCCATTAAGATATTTGCGGTACCTGTAACCGATGCTTCATCTAAATGCATGTGACAACCTCTCATGTTCTCACCGTACACCTTGTAAAAACTCTCTTCGCTTAAATACTCAAAACGTGCGCCGAGCGACTCAAATCCCTCGAAATGAGTATCAAGGCGTCTTCTACCAATTTTATCGCCACCAGGGCTAGGGATGTATCCCTTGCCAAATCGAGCGAGTAATGGACCAACAATCATGATGGAACCTCTTAAGGCAGCTCCTTGTACTTTGAAATCAGCCGAGTCTAAAAAATCAAGATCAATGTTTCCAGAATTAAAGGAATAGCTTCCACGTTCAATTCTTTCTACTTCTACCCCTAAATTTTTTAATAATTCAATGAGCTTGAGTACATCTCGTATTTCGGGAATATTATCAATACGTACAGTTTCTTCTGTGAGCAAAACTGCACAAAGGATTTGAAGAGCTTCGTTTTTAGCCCCTTGCGGAGTCAATTCACCTTTGAGTTTGACGCCTCCCTCTATTTCAAAATAAGCCATGTTTAATATCGACGATTGCGACGCCCTTTGTTTTTATTGTTATTCTTACGCCCAAAGTTTCGATTCTTTGGTTTCGGTGTGAAATTCTTACTAGCATCCGCGGATACCGTTAGTTCTTCAGCTGATGGGGATAACTTGCCTTTGGATAGTATTTTCATATGTTCAGCGATAACCTCGTTGCTTAGGTTCTCGTTGTTCCAAATTTTACAACTGTTATACATGAAAGACGCAATGAGATCAACAAGGTCTTGTCGTAATTCCTCGTCTTCAATAGAAGCAGCTTCTTCAATCATATTTTGAAGGTTTCTTCCATAAAACCTAAACCGTATGACGCTATCAAAATAGCCAATCTGACCGGGTTTCTCGGCTTTTTCTTCCTCTGTAGGTAAAGGGAATGGTGCATCAACATCTAAGCTAAATCCACTGATTTGATGTACGTAGCCCCATAGCACTTTTTCGTAATCGGTTTGCTGCTTTAAGTTTGGGTTTAATGTGGTCATTACTTCCACCAACCCGCTTACCCATCGAGTTCTTTCTTCTTTGCTCGGCAAGGTTTGTATGTGAGTCACATAATCTTGTATAATTCTCCCGTATTCTGAGATATTCAGTGGCTCTCTCTGGGTATTGTAATCTTCTTGTAAAGTATTCATTCAGACTGAGTACAAATTAAGGGTAGATTATCGAATAACCTAAACTTTTACAGCCTAAAGTTGTTCCACTTCTAACATGAGAGCACAGATTATTCAACACTATATTACGAGCGTTAAAAAAAATGAAAAATCTCCTAAAGGAGTTTTCAACTTTTGCGAAGAATTGGGGATTTCCGAATCAGATTTTTATAATGAGTTTTCTGACCTTGATGAAGTAAACGAAAGCATACTTCCTGAGCTTTGGTCCGAAGTGGTTTCAGCCTTGGATGAACAATCTTTCTATCAAGAAGCGAGTGCTGGTGACAAACTTCTCTCAACCTTGTACGCCTTTTTTGAAAAGCTGAAGGAAAACAGAAGCTACTTTCTGATTTCTTACAAGGATTGGAAGAATCCACAGGAGTCGGTTAAGGGGATGAAACACTTTAGAAGCTCTTTTTTGGAATACGCAAAATCAATCCAATTGGATTCTACCGAAATTGGGGTAGATGTAGTGGATAAGAATACGGCCAAGCTAAGCCACAATGCGCTTTTTGCCAATGTGCTGTTTGTTTTTCATTTTTGGTTGAATGATCGTTCTAAAGGCTTTGAGAAAACCGATGCATGTATAGAAAAGTTGTTTACACTTTCTCTCGAATTAATCGGAAATCAAACATTGAAAAAAGCGATCGATCTAGGTAAATTTTTATTTACTCAAAAGAAATAGAATGAACGATCAACAGAATATGACGAGCTCGAAGATTGGTCGAGCTGCAAAATTAGTGGGTACCGGCGCCAAAATAGGCGGTAATTATCTGAAGTATTACGCTAAGAAAAGTGTCCTTGGTAAGGATGATAAAGAAGTACTACATGAGGATAATGCTGGTGATATATACGAGTCGTTGAGCAATCTTAAGGGTAGCGCACTTAAAGTGGCCCAAATGCTTAGCATGGATAAGAACATTTTGCCAAGGGCTTATTCGGAGAAGTTCACGATGTCACAATATTCAGCCCCACCAATGTCAACTCCTCTTGTAATGAAAACGTATAAATCTGCTACAGGTAAATTTCCTACAGAAGATTTTGACTCATTTGATGGGAAGAGTTTGGCTGCTGCCTCCATTGGGCAGGTTCACTTAGCCACCAAAGGAGATAAAAAATTTGCGATTAAAATCCAATATCCTGGTGTTGCTGATTCCATCAAAAGTGATTTGAAACTGGTAAAGCCGGTGGCAAATGCCATGTTCGGTTTATCGGAAAAGGAAATGAAAAAATACTTTGAGGAAGTAGAGGAGAAATTGATGGAAGAAACACAGTACGACCTTGAATTGCGAAGAGGACAAGAGATTTCTGAAGCTTGTTCACATATTGATGGTTTATCCTTTCCGAAATACTACCCCGAGTACAGTAATAATAAAGTACTGGTGATGGATTATTTATCGGGTTCTCATCTGAAAGAATTCTTGCAAACCAATCCTACAGGTCAAATCAAAAACAAGCTCGCTCAGACATTATGGGATTTTTATGAATATCAGCTACATACACAAAAGGCAATTCATGCCGATCCTCATCCTGGAAATTTCCTTTTCCAAGATGACGGCACGGTTGGAGTGATCGATTTTGGCTGTATAAAGGAAGTGCCACATGACTTTTACTACAATTATTTCCCATTGCTGATAGAAGAAGTGCAGCATGATCAAAGATTGATTGAAAAGTTATTGGGAGAGATTGAAATCATTTTCCCAAACGATAGTGATGAGGTCAAAAATGAACTAACGAAGGCATTTTTGAAGATGACAGAGTTATTATCTCGCCCGTTTAGAACAGAGCATTTTCATTTTACTCAATCTTTTTTGGATGAAATATACCAAACAGGAGAGGAAATATATAAAATCCCAGAAGTTAGGAAGCCATCAGAACCTAGAGGTAGTAAGCATGCATTGTATGTAAACCGAACCTATTTTGGTATCTACAGTATCATGACAGACCTTGACGCCACGATTCATACTGGAGGCCAGGACTGGAAGCAAAAATTACTCGCTTTCCACGATTTAGGAGAAGCAGAACTTAAGGCTTAATTCATACCCTGTAAGCACGGTCTTTCCATTTTGTTTTGAGTGGCAAAAGGAAGAATATGGCCGTGCTAATCGTAATTAAGAATAAATAAAATTCGTATACAATATGTTGGATTAAAGATGGTCTCGCCTCGTCAAGATGTTTATATATCCCATTGATTTGAAGAGACTGTAAGATGAATTTTATTCCCCAAAAACCAAAGAGATAGGAAATGTTTGCCTGACCGAAAATGAGGAGCATCGGAACAGCGAAATAGAAGCCACCATAAATTCCAAAAAGTAACCACCAATACCATGGAAGCTCTTTCCCTCCAGAAAGCCATCGTTTACGTTGGTGTAAGAGGTTAGAACCACCTTTGGTTTTTTCTGAATATGCGAGTACATCAGCGTTCATGATGTTGTTCCATTTCCATCCTACATCGCATACTTTTTGATATAATTTATAATCTTCTGTGATTGAGAATTTGATTTCACTGTAACCCCCAGTATCCCAATAGGCATCCTTACGTACAATCATGTTATTACCGACTGCGGTTGCCGGAACACCGGAATATGAAATAACATTAAGCAACCCCATAAAGTAGGCCCAGTCAATTTCTTGAAGCCAACCATCAGTTCCAGTTCCCTTTACCATGGTAGTGCCGCTTGCCACACCAGTATTCTCATTCATGTTGGAAAGTAACCCCAATATCCATTCGGGTTTGACGCGCACATCGGCATCGGTAATCAAGTAATATTCACCAACGGCATGTTTGTCAATTTGAGCCATGACCCTCGCCTTGGCTTTTAAGCCTGTGTTATCATCTTGAATGTTTATTACCTGAATGTGAGAGTGTTCTTTTGCATAATTCTGGGCGATTTCTAAAGTACCATCTTCACTTTGATCGTTACCGATGAGTATCTGGATTTTTTCTTTTGGATAATTTAGTTCCAATAGTGAATCGATGCAATCTGTGAGATTTTCTTCTTCATTTCTACAAGCAACCCAAATGCTGATCGCCGGTAGGTTTTCATGTATCCAATGTTTCTTCTTTTGAGATTGGTATTTTTTTATAACACTTAATTGCCAAATTTGAATACTGATGTAAAGTACAATAATGGAAAAGGAGAAACTCCAAATAATGAGCATCTTAATTATGTTTGGTTGGGATAGATTTAAAGGAAAAACCTTGATTGTTCAATGCGTGCATGTATTTTGGAAGCATTATTTTCAATTGTTTCAATGCTTTAGAACTGTCGTGAAAAACCACGATGCTCCCAGGTTTTGAATTCCTGATTAATTGTTTGAGTGCTTGGTTGATATTGATTTTGTCGTCATAATCGTAACTGATTAAATCCCACATGATAATTTCATACCCTGCTTCTTTCAATGATTTGGTTTGACGTTTAGTAATGCGTCCATAAGGGGGTCTAAATAAAGAAGACGCTGAATATTCCTCTAGGGTTTCTTGGCATTTATTCGTGTTTTTAACATAGTCATTATGCGATGTTTGCCAACCTTTTAAATGATTCATGGTGTGATTCGCAAGAATATGGCCCTGATCGATTATTTCCTGCGCTAATTCTCGGTGTTTTCTAATGTTTTCACCCACACAGAAAAACGTAGCTTTGGCTTTGTATTGTTCCAAGGTGTCCAATACGAATCGGGTGGGTTTTGGATCGGGCCCGTCATCAAATGTTAGATATATTATGGGCTCTGTCGTATTGATTTTCCAAGTGTAATTCTTGAATAACTTTGGCAGCCAGGAAGGCATCTTATAGATCCTCACACAGCAAAAATGGCGTTAAATTTCTTGGAAACCATAACTTTGTATTCATGGCTGAAAAATTGGTACTTGTTGGAGGTGGATTATCAGGGAGTTTAATGTCAATATACCTCGCAAAAAGAGGGTATGATGTACATCTCTACGAGAGAAGAGATGACATGAGAAAAGGTGATTATCAAGGTGGGAGAAGTATCAATCTTTCGTTGTCTACTCGAGGGTTAAACGCACTAGCGAAGGTGGGCCTTGCCGATGATATTTTGAAAATCGGTATTCCTATGTATGGACGTATGATGCATTCTATTGAAGGGGAGCTCAAATTTCAACCTTACGGAAGGGATGATCAGGCCATTAATTCTGTTTCACGCGGAGAGTTAAACATTAAGCTACTACAACTAGCAGATGAATATCCAAACATCCACATGTATTTCAATCACAGGTGTACACATATGGATTTAGACAATAACGTGGCCACTTTTCAAAATAGGGAAGACCAACACATAAAAGTTGAGGGAGATGTGTTCTTAGCTACAGATGGTGCTTTCTCAGCAGTTCGTGATGCTATGATTAGAAACCCAAGACATGACTTTAGCCAGACTTATGAGTCTCACGGATATAAAGAATTAGAAATTGTTCCCAATGCCGATGGGTCTTTCCAAATGGAAGAGCAAGCGCTGCATATTTGGCCAAGATCTTCATTCATGATGATTGCACTTCCTAATCCAGGTGGTAACTACACGTGTACCTTGTTTCTACCTTACGAAGGCGAAGTGAGTTTCGAACATCTGAATACGGACGAAGAAATCATGAATTTCTTTGAAACTTATTTTAAGGACGCTATTCCCATGATGCCAAACCTACTGGAGGATTTCAAAAATAACCCCATAGCACATTTAGTGACAACTAGAACGTATCCATGGGTAAAAAATAAATCAGCCTTGGTTGGAGATGCTGCACACGCTTTGGTTCCATTCTACGGACAAGGCATGAATTGCTCGTTTGAGGATTGCGTTGTATTAGATCAGTGCATAGAAGAATATGGTGCAGACTGGGATAGAATATTGGACGTGTATCAAAAAAGACGAAAGCCCAATGCAGATGCTATCGCTGATTTGGCTATCCAAAACTTCGTGGAAATGCGTGATTTAGTGGGGGATGAGGAGTTTTTAAGAAGAAAAGGTCTAGAAAAGCAATTGATCGATCATTACCCAGGTGAGTATAAGTCGCAATACGAGAGGGTGACATTTACCAACGATGATTACAAAGAGGCCTTGATGGCGGGTGAAAAAAATCAACAATTCCTAAATCTTCTTATTGAAAACGGATTAGAAAACCAGATTGATCAGGAAAACAAAATAAGGCCACTCCTAAACGAGTGGTTTAACTGAGGGTCATTTAGTGACTCTTTTTAGATTCTAATACCGAATCAATATAATCGGGGTTATAGTCGGTCTTGTATTCCAGCTTTTGAGTATATTTTTTTCCTGTTTTTTGGTGGTACTCCTTATTGGGTAAAAGAATTGTGATATATGCCCAAACGGCTAACCCTGTAATGACAAGAAAGAACGTTACGGCCACGATAAGCTTCATTTTTTGTTGTTTTTCCATAATCAAAAAGGGTCTTTTATATTCAATAGAGAGGCAATTTCCTTAATGTCTTTGGAAACTTCCGGATTGAGTGGAATGCCATTCTTTACTCTTTCATCTGTAGTTGCTTTTTCTAAATCACCTGCAGCTTTTACCTTTTGGGAGTTGATGGGTGTACTATTTCGGAATCGTTCAAGCCAAATACTCACTTGTTTTTTGGCAGTACCTTTTGGTGAGAAACCATCGATATCCCAGCAACCAACAAAATGACCGAGACCTTCTCCTGGCATGTCATTACTTGGTTCTAAAAAGGAAACAAAAGGTGGTGCCCAAGGTCCAAAAGAAGCTCCCGTTAGTACGCCGCTAAAAATGTCTACCCAAGAACCAAGGCCATATCCCTTATGATAGCCGTGATCTTTATCAGTACCCAGTGGTAGTAGTGAGCCTCCGTTTTTTAGTGCGTTAGGATCCTTCGTGTTTTGTCCGGAATCATCAATGGCCCATCCCTCGGGTATTTCTTTGTTATTCCGTTTTGCAATTTCTAGTTTACCGTTAGCGGCTGCGGACGTAGCCATATCTAAAACAAATGAATCATCGTTTTCTGCAGGTACGGCAACACAAATGGGGTTTGTGCCAAGCATTCTTTCTTTCCCCCCAGATGGCACGACTAATGGACTCGCATTGGTCATAGAAAACCCAATAAAATCGTGTTTGAGCGCCATCATAGCATGTGCAGCAGCAATACCAAAATGATTCGAGTTATAGATACCTACCCATGAGGAACCGTAAATATCAGTTAGCTCGATACTTTTTTGCATCGCCATATGTGCTGAAACAAGCCCAATACTTCGATCTGCGTTGAGTCTAAGCATGGTTTTTTTGCGTTCTTCAAAGGTGAATGTAGGTTTGGGATTAATCCTGCCCTTTTCGATAAGCCTTAAATACCCTGATAGTCTTGCAACTCCATGACTATCTACTCCACGAAGGTCAGCCATCGTGAGTACCTGGGCACAGATAATTGCGTGTTCTTCAGACATGCCTTTTTTGAGCATGACTTCTCTTATGAAACTAGAAAGATTTTCCGAAGATACCTTCATCAATTATCTGATCTTAACCAATATTGTAAAGCACCATTTTCCTTCCAAAATGAATCTTTCTGTGCCTCGGAAGATAATTCTATGGACCAGTTTTGCTTTGGAAGAGCTTTATACTTACCAGAGAATTCCTTTATTTCTCCGCCCCTCGATATAAGGATATTTACATTTTCTGGCTTCCCAAGTTGCTCATAAAGTGTAATCATGTTGTTTTCAACTCTATATCCATTAATACCGATAATCTCGTCGTTGACGTTTACCCCTATGGATTCACCCGTGCCTTCTCTATGCACAAAATCTACGATGGTTTTACCGTTGGTTGTTTTTGTATTAACACCAAAATCCGATTGGTTAGTTGATTTGTTATTTACCGATATATCATCTTTAAACCCAATGATGGTTTGATAATCGGGCGTATTGGCTTCATCGAGCCAGTTGTTGAAATCCTCAGTAAAATCATATTCTGCTACTTCATTACAAACTTTTAGGAATTCGTCATCGGTAAAACCCGTGCCAATGGGCCCGAAATTTTCGGCACCATAAAAGTCATTATATAACTTTTTGAAAACATCATCCAAGGACTTTTTCCCATTTGTTTTTTCACAAATCCGAGCGTCTAGCAAGGCAGCTATGATAAACCCTTTGGTGTAATAAGAGTAACCATTGTTTTTAGTGTTTTCATTTGGTCGATACTCCTTTATCCAAGCATCAAAACTAACCTCATGGAGTGTTGCGTGTTTTGACCCTGGTCTATTTTCATGATAATTGATGTACTTAGCAAGCGTATTGAGAAAGTCTTGAGGACCAACCCAACCCAATCTGCGCATAGCGAGCTCATCGTAATAAGAGGTGATACCTTCTGCCACCCAAAGGGAATGCGTGTAATTCTCGTTATCGTAATCGAATGGACCTAAATTCACTGGGCGAATCCTTTTGACATTCCATAAATGGAAGTATTCATGCGCAACTAAATTCATGAATGAACGATACTTAGCTGGTGAACTATAGTTGAACCTCGGCATAACCAAAACGGTACTGTTTAAATGTTCAATTCCACCGCCACCAGACTCTACATGTTGCACAATGAAGACATATTTGTTTGGGTTTACATCTTTGGGGAATTCTCCCACGATTTTAGCCATAGAAGCACAAACCGCTTTCATGTCATTTTTAAGTTCTTCGTGTTTTGCATTGTTGGTTCCAACTAAAGCCACATAATGTGGCACATTCAATACATCGAATTCGAGAATATCAAATGTTCCTAGCTGTATAGGTGAATCTACGAGAATATCATAGTTATAAAAGGAATAAACAATGGTATTGGTTAAAGGGTTAAATGATACCTCTTTCATGGAGGAAATATGATTTTCCCATTGTTGAGGGATATGAAATTCTACTTGACCACTTTCTTGTTCGCTTCCTTTGAGGTACATAAAAAATGATGCTCCATTTATCAATGCTTGAGACTCATTGATGAAGCTGGTTCGAGCTGAAAACTCAAAGCAGTAGACCCAATATGAGATAGTAATTAAACCCTTACCTTTTGACTCGATATCCCAAACATTCTTTCTGGATTTCGTAACATTCAAAGGTTCTCCATTTATTGTAGCAGAAACATTTTCAACACTTTTTGAGAATTCTCTTACCAGATAACTACCAGGAGTCCAAACAGGCATACCAACTTGAAAAACGGTGTCTTTTTCAGCTTTGAAGATCATTTGAACCTTCGCATAATGATTTGATGGTTTTGGTAAATCAACCTTGTAGTTGATAGAAAAGGCTTGTGTTGAGTGGCTAATCATGGAAAGAAGGACGAAACTTAGAATGAATTTTATCTGATTCATTCGACAAAAGTCCATAAAATCTGTGAGCTATAGAAGGTGTTTAGTCAAGGAATCTGAAATATGGATGAAAATTGGTTAATTTTGGATATGAGAAAAACGCGTTTTGTGAAGGCTGTAGCGTTGTTATCGTTACTCGTCGCTATATCAATTATGCCTTCGTGTGAAAAAGAACCAACCGAACCTTCTGACACAACAAAATCGGATACCACAACATTAGATACTTCTGGAAATAAAGAGTACATGGAGCAAATGTTTGCTCTATTGGTTTTGGATAAAAAATTCATGATCAAGCTTGCCATTGATTCTGCCGGAATTAATCTGACGGATACATACGATGAACATGAAATATACTTGCGTAAAGAAACTTTCTACAAAGGTCCATTGGAGATTTATGCCGATGGAACTCGCTATGACGGTACATGGGAGTCTAATGATGACTACTCCACGTTGAATTTAGAAATTGAGGGACTGCCAGAGTTTGAATATTATAATACCCTTTGGCGATTTACCCACAAGTCCTTAGATATCTTAAAAATTGCTCCGGTAGAAAATCCAGGTCAAAAACAACTTCATCTAGTCAAGCCGTAAAATAGATTTTGCTGATCAGTTTCAAACATGTCTGACCAAATAGTAAATAAAGTAGCTCAGAGCGGTTTAGTTACGCTGAATTTAGAGCATTACTTCCCTGAGGGAGAAGCATCTTATTTAGACATAAAGGACCAATTATTTATGGGTATGATCCTCAAGGAAAAGGATTTTAGGGCTTGGGTGAAAGAACACGATTGGGATCAATACGATAATAAATATGTAGGTATAGGGTGTTCAGCCGATGCCATTATTCCAACATGGGCTTATATGTTGTTGACTTCAAAATTGCAGCCAGTGTGTAAATCAGTTTTCTTTGGGACGGTTGCGGAATTTGAATTTGTACAGTGGGAGAGGGCGCTCTCAGAAGTAGATCCTGAAGAATTTCGAGATAAAAAAGTTGTAATCAAAGGCTGCTCAGATAAAGAGGTTCCACCTTTTGCTTACGTAAAAATAACTGAATTGCTAATCCCAGTTGTTCAATCACTGATGTACGGAGAACCTTGTAGTACGGTTCCTGTTTATAAGAAGAAAAAAGGGTAGAATGCCTTAATCTACCAACGTGACTTTAATCGTGTTGGTCCGTTGTTTCTTTTTTAATGGCATACTTGCGCAGTTAATGACGTAATCACCTGGAGCAACAAAATCATGTGATTTTAGTATGTTCACCACATCTTCAAAGGTTTGGTCTGTACTGATATACTTATCATAATGGAAACCTCTCACTCCCCAAACCAAGCTTAAGGTATTTAGCAAGAGTGGGTCATTGGTGAAAATAAATACATTGGCTTCAGGTCGATAGCTGGCAACTTTGAAACCGGTATATCCACTTTTTGTCATGGCAACTACGGCCTTGGCTTGCAAGTGGTCACTCATTCGGACCGCCGTAAAACAAACCTCGTCGCTTGGAAATGAAGGAGATGTAGATCGGGGCTTTTCCCCTTTGTAATATACTCTTGAATCCTTTTCAATATCAGATATGATATCATTCATGATCTCCACCACGCGTATCGGATATTTACCAACGGAGGTTTCCGCGCTCAACATCACAGCATCTGCACCATCGATTACGGCGTTTGCAACGTCAGTTATCTCTGCTCTTGTTGGCATACTATCCTCAATCATACTTTCCATCATTTGAGTAGCGATGATTACAGGCTTTGCATTTTTAACGCAGATATCAACAATCTTCTTCTGAATTAAAGGAACTTGCTGTAATGGGACTTCTACACCCAAGTCTCCGCGGGCAACCATGATTGCATCGGTTACCTTTACGATTTCCTCAATACTTTCTACAGCCTCTGGC
>Ga0181602_10003951_pt1 | contig 11639 bp, 12 predicted proteins | sample 041ome_14_FD_148640 | JGI IMG/M metagenome (GOLD analysis project Ga0181602, IMG submission 148640) | Coastal salt marsh microbial communities from the Groves Creek Marsh, Skidaway Island, Georgia - 041408US metaG (spades assembly) | ecosystem: Environmental > Aquatic > Marine > Intertidal zone...
CGCTTACCCCTCATCTGGGGGCGTTCACATTCACGGGCTATTGGTGCGTCTGTCCCGAACGCCATTTGAAACGACGGGTGGTCAAGGACTTTATCGCATGGATCACCGACGAAGTCGCGCGCTACGACGACCGGGTGATGTCGATCCTGACCGAACAGGGCATCGAACAGCACCCCGTCGACCTGTCAAATCCCATAACGATTGACGGCCATGTGGAACACTGATGCGTTTTGCACCTTGAGTAGCTTGACATCCTGAACAAAAGCGACGTGTCATAGAGACATTTCCACCCCAAGACACAACCGCGCAAAGTTCGATCACGACACCAGAAAAACCCATTAATGGATCAACGATCCGCCGTTCACGTCAACCTCGGATCCTGTGACATAGGCCGATAGGTCGGACGCCAAGAACACGGCGCAGCCTGCGACATCGTCGGCGGTACCTGCGCGGCCCATGGGGATGCCTGCAAGGATCATGTCCATCATATCGGGCGTTAATTTACCGCCCGTGATATCGGTCGCAATGAAACCCGGGCAGATCGCGTTAGAGCGTACCCCATCAGGGGCCAGTTCCCGCGCCATCGCTTTGGTCAGGCCCAAGATCCCCGCCTTGGCCGCCGAATAATGTGGACCACCAAAGATACCGCCCCCGCGTTGGGCTGATACCGATGAAATATTGATGATCGAGCCTGTTTTGCGGCCGCGCAGATGGGGGATCACGGCTTGGCTCATGTACAAGGTGCCGCGCAGATTGACGTCTAACACGGCATCATAATTCTGTGGCTCGATCTCCATCAGCTTGAGCGGCTGTGTGATCCCTGCGTTATTTACCAAAATATCGACCTGACCGAAATGGGCCAGAACCTGATCCACGGCGGATTGGCAGTCATCTTTGTTCACAACGTTGCAGGCAAGCGCGATGTGTCCCGTACCAATGTCATCCGCAGCCGCCCGTGCTTGGGCCGCATCAAGATCAAGGATCGCGATTTTTGCGCCATGCGCCGCCATCATTTTTGCGGTGGCTTTGCCCAATCCGCGCGGTGATGCGCCCCCTGTGATGATGGCAACTTTGTCTTTCAAAATTTGCATTGTGGCGTCCTTATTTTACCCAAGCCTTCACTTGGCGGATGATTGCAGAAACAGATATTCCATATTGATCGTGAAGCGTGGGCAAGGCGCCCGCATCCAGAAATTCATCAGGCAGGCCGATTTGGCGAAACGGCACATGAACACCTGCCCGCATCAGCGTTGCAGCGACAGCTTCGCCCAGACCGCCAATGACGGAATGGTTTTCGGCTGTGACAACCAAGCGACCCGATTTCGCGGCCTCGCGCGTGATGGTATCAACATCCAACGGTTTGATCGTTGGGCAATGCAGCACCGCACAATCAATCCCGTCTTTTTGCAAGGCAGCCGCCGTATCCAAGGCGCGCATGGTCATGAACCCGCTTGAGATGAACAAGACATCATTCCCGTCGCGCAGCGTTTTGGCGCGGCCCAATTCAAAGTGATACCCGTATTCCCCCAGAACATTCGGCACCTTTCCCCGCAAGAGCCGCATATAGGTGGGATCAGGTGTTGCCGCGATGGCGCGGGTCGCCTGTTCAATTTCCACCGCATCACAGGGGTCGATGATCGTCAATCCGGGCATGCCACGGAAAATTGCGATGTCTTCGGTCGCCTGATGGCTGGGGCCATAGCCCGTGGTTAAACCGGGCAGCGCACAGATGATTTTGACCGGCAATCTTTCTTCTGCGATGGCCATACAGATGAAATCATACGCACGGCGTGCGGCAAATACCGCATAGGTCGTGGCAAAGGGCATAAACCCTTCGCGTGCCATGCCCGCAGCGGCCGACAGCAGAAGCTGTTCCGCCATGCCCATTTGATAAAACCGATCTGGGAACGCTTTGGCAAAGACGTGCAGATCGGTGTATTTCGCCAAATCGGCGGATAGGCCCACGATATCATCTCGCGTTTTGGCCAGATCAACCAAAGTGTTGCCAAAGGGCGCGTCGATCACGTCGCGGCCTTCGGCATCAAGGGATGCGATCATGGCAGATGTGGTTAACCCCTCACCCGCTTTTTGTGCGGTGCGTGGGGTGTATTTCGATGTTCGACGGGAATGCGCACCGATCATGACGGTTTCTCCGTTTCCAGGTGATCCAAAGCTGCCGCCCATTCATCGGCCTCAACCCGAACGAAATGGGTGATTTCGCGGGTTTCAAGGAACGGCACGCCCTTGCACATTTTGGTGTTACAGATAATCGCGCGGGGGCGCGCATCGGCCAGATTGCGCGCCACGTCAAACGCATCGCGCACGGCGTCGATATCGTTGCCATCAACGGTTTGCACGTGCCAACCAAAGGCCGCCCATTTTGCGCCGATGTCACGGTCGCAAAGCGCATCGGTGGTTTTACCGTCGGCTTGTTGGTCATTGAAATCCACAATGGCGATCAGGTTGTCCAATTTGTGCTGTACGGCAGACATCACAGCCTCCCATGTGGATCCCTCGCCCAGTTCGCCGTCGGACAACAGGTTATAGACGAACGCCGGATTTTTCTTGCGTTTGAGCCCCAAGGCCATGCCAACCGCAATCCCCAACCCTTGCCCGAGTGAGCCGCCAGTAATCTCCATCCCTGGGGTATAGGATGCCATGCCAGACATCGGCATGCGGCTGTCATCCATGCCATAGGTTTCAATTTCATCTTCGGGCAGAATTCCCGCCTCGATCAGCGCGGCATAAAGCGCGATGGCATAATGACCGATCGACAACAAAAACCGATCACGCCCGTCCCATTCGGGTTCATTGGCGCGAAAGGTCATCGCATGGAAATAAGACACCGCAAGCACATCCGCAATCCCAAGCGCCTGCCCGATATAACCTTGCCCCTGCACTTCGCCCATCAACAATGCATGCCGACGAATGTTCCACGCGCGCCTACGCAACGACACATTATCGCGTCTGCTGTGGCCTGCTGCCTGCCCCATCTTCGATCCCTTTTCACAGTATATTTGGTCTGATCTTGGGGGAAACCGAGGCAAACATACAAGCTGTGAATGTTAACGATTGGTTTAGATTTTCTAAACTCAAAGCATCCGCCAAGACAACACGATTTGTCGGAAAAATGAGTCGACAAACAAAAACATCTGGTATACCAAATTTGGGGAAAGCTTGGCACATTCAACCGTTTTTTGAATATGCTATGAATGGAGTACACGAATGTCGGATCAAAATCTACCCGACAAAATAGCACAGAAGATGCGGCGCGATATCCTGTTGGGACGACTGGCCCCGGGCTCTGCAATTAAAGAGCGCGACAATGCATCAGAAATGGGCGTCAGCCGCACACCAATGCGCGAAGCCATCCGTAAACTTGCGGATGAAGGGTTGATCATTTTGCGCCCCTCGCGCAGCCCCATTGTCGCAAACCCTTCGGTGAAAGAAGCGGCAGATGCGGCCCGATTGTTGATGGTGATCGAACTTTATTCGGCTGAATTGGCCTGCGACAACGCAACAGACGAAGAAATCGCCCACGTCACGTCGATCCAAGAACGGATGAGCCAACAATACGACGATCTTGACGCAATTGATCGGTTCGAGATTGATATGGAATTTCATCGTGCAATCGCCCTTGCGTCGCACAACGGGGCCTTGGCGAAAACGCACAAAGAATACCTTGATCGGCTCTGGCGCGTCCGATTTTTATCGGCACGCACATTGAAAACGAAATCTCGGGTTTTGCGACAGCATAAAAACATTTGCATCGGACTGCAAAACCGTGACAAACGACTGGTGCGCCGCGAATTGCAAAGTCACTTGACCCATTTTGTCAATAATATCATTCGCCACCTTGAGACTGAACAGCACGCTGCACCCTCAAAACCACATTCAACCGAATAGGACAGAACATGAAACTTCTACGTTATGGCAATAAAGGCACTGAAAAACCCGGCATTTTGGACGCAAATGGCGCGGTGCGTGATCTAAGCGCGCATGTGCGCGATTTTGCAGGGGAAGCTGTGTCACTTGATGCTTTGGACGCGGTGCGCAAGATCGATGTAAACAGCCTGCCCGTGGTTGAAAACCCTGGTCGTATTGGATCCTGCTTGGCAACAGTGCCAAACTTTTTCTGTGTCGGATTGAACTATGCCAAACACGCCGAAGAAACTGGGGCAGAGCCTCCCAAAGAGCCGATCATTTTTTCCAAGGCATCCTCGGCCCTGTCTGGTCCGTTTGATCCCGTAATCATCCCAAAAGGATCCGAGAAATCCGATTGGGAGGTTGAGCTGGGCGTTGTCATCGGAAAAACCTGTTCCTATGTCTCTGAGGCGGATGCGCTTGACTATGTTGCAGGCTATTGCACTATTAACGACATGTCAGAACGCAGCTTTCAAATTGAACGCGGCGGCCAATGGATCAAAGGCAAATCCGCCCCAACCTTTGGCCCAGTTGGCCCGTATCTGGTCACCGCTGACGAAGTCGCAGATCCACAAAACTTGAATGTTTCGTTAAAGTTGAACGGCGAAACAGTCCAAGATTCAAACACCAACGATATGATTTTCACAGTTGCACAAATCATCAGCCACATGTCCCAATTCATGGAACTGCAAGCCGGCGACATCATCGCAACGGGGACACCATCAGGCGTTGGCATGGGCATGAAGCCACAGCGTTTCTTGAAACCGGGCGATACGATGGAAATCACCGTCGAAGGCCTTGGCACCCAAAAACAAGTGACGCAAGCCTATGTCGGATAAGCCCCATCTGATCCAAGTTGGAAACGTGAATGAGCGTATGACCGCACGGTTAAATGCCGAATTTGTGGTGCATAAGTGGTTTGACGTACAAGACAAAGACGCGCTGTTGGCCGAGGTTGGTGACAAGGTCATCGCCATTTCCACCGACGGACATTGGGGCGTGCCCGACAATCTGTTTGAACGCCTTGCGAACCTGCGCGTGGTGTCAAGCTATGGGGTTGGCTATGACGGTATCGATACAGATGCCGCCGTGCGTCACAATGTTTTGGTCGCGCATACGCCAAACGTGTTGAACGACGAAGTTGCGGATACAGCGATTATGCTGTGGCTTGCGGTGTCGCGCGGATTGGTGCGTGCCGACGCATGGGTGCGCTCTGGCGCATGGGAAAGCAAAGGCGCGTTTGAACTAACCCGATCTATTCAAAAACGCACCGTGGGCATTTTGGGCATGGGGCGCATTGGCGAGACAATCGCAAAACGCGCCGCCGCCTTTGATGCAAAGATCGTCTATCATTCGCGCACGTCAAAACCTGTTCCGTATGACTACTATGATGATCTTACAGCCATGGCGCGCGATTGTGATGTGTTGATGGTCATCACCCCGGGCGGCGCCGCGACCAAGCATTTGGTCAACGCAGAGGTTTTGGAGGCCTTGGGCCCTGACGGGATCTTGATCAACGTGGCGCGTGGATCGGTCGTGGACGAAGCCGCGCTTGTGGACGCATTGCAATCAGGGAAACTGGGTGCCGCGGGTTTGGATGTTTTTGAAGCCGAACCCAAAGTGCCACAAGCACTGAAAGCCATGGACAACGTCGTGCTTTTGCCCCACGTCGGCAGCGCGACGATCGAAACGCGGCGCGCAATGGGGGATCTGACCTGTGACAACCTTTCGCAATATCTGCGAAATGGCACGGTCATCACAGCAATCCGCGAATGCGCGCATTTGAACAACGCTTAATATAAAAGGCCCTGACCATAAAATCAGGGCCTTTTCATTTTTGAACAGTCAATTACGCGCGAATATGTGCACCATCTGGGATGGTTGAGGGCGCGGAATTTAGGGTGTCGATGGCAAAGCCTGCTGCGGCTTTGTAGTTTGCCATAAATTCGCTGATCTCTTCCTCTGGGATCACATCGTGTATGTCGTCAAAGACGCCCCCACACCGTTCGTCAACAATGGATAGGATGCCAAACGGCCCTGCACCGCGGTTGCGCAGAACAAGGTCGGATACAGGCACACGAAGCTTGTCCTCAAACGCGCGTAGCGCTGCCGCACCAACCCCGTGTTCCAAGAGGCACGCGCCCAATACGCGCCCGTCAACGATGGCTTGACCTGCACCATTTGATCCCGTTGGATACATGATATGAGCGGCATCACCGATCAAAACAGTATTCCCATCGACCCACGTTGGCACAGGATCACGGTCGATCATTGGATATTCGTAAATTGTGCTCGCCCCTGCCAACAGCGCGGGTACATCCATCCAATCATAGGTCCAATCCGCAAAATGATGGGCAAAGTCTGACAGATCAACCCGTTTGTTCCAATCCCCGGATGGGCCCGATTGCGGGTCCACAGTGACTTCGGCAATCCAGTTGATTTCGGACAGGCCTGTTTCTGGATCGGGCTGGGAAATGGGGTAAATGATCATGCGCTGCTTGTCCGTGCCCAGACCCACAAATGACGCGCCAGAGCGCACCGCCTTGGCCATCGAGGTCCCGCGCCACATCACAGCGCCGCCCCAATGCACGGGGGGTTGGTCAGGATGCATTTGCGCACGCACTGCAGAATGCAACCCATCCGCGCCAATCAGCAACAGGCCTTGGATCGACTTAATTGCCCCAGACGATGTCTGCACCTGCGCCACAACGCCTGTATCGGTGTTTTGATACCCTATAACGCGATGACCCGTCATGACCGCTTCGGGTCCCAAGCGTTCGATCACCAGCCGATAGAGCAGCATTTGCAACTTGCCACGATGGACCGAATATTGGGGCCAATTGTACCCAGCCAGCCGGCCACGCGGCTCGGAATAGATTTCGTTGCCGTTCAATCCGACGACAGCCCATTCGCGCGTTTCAATGCCGACACTGTCCAACATGTCTTCGTCAAGGCCCAGATCAAACAATTCGCGCACAGCGTTGGGCTGCAAATTGATACCAACGCCCAGCGGCCGCAAGTTTTCGACACTTTCAAAAACAACGCAAGGAACACCGATTTGGTGCAAGGTCAGCGCAAGCGAAAGACCCGCAATGCCGCCGCCCGAAATCAATATACGATTATGTGGCATAACAATTCTCCTTTCTGCTGTTTTAATCAGAATATGAGCAATTTGCTATGCCCCAATTTCACCAAGCGTGAGCGTCCCATCCCCATGCACAATCAACGGCCGCTTCATCAATGTCGGATGACGCCGGATCAACGCAATCGGGGTATCCCCGCGTTCGGCCTCAGACAAGCCGCGCCATGTGGTGGACGATTTATTAAGAAGAGAATCACCAAATGTCTCAAACGATTGATTTAACAGATCTTCCGAAAGCGGACGTTCGCGAACGTCGATTATTTCGTTCAACCCATAGTTTTTCTTGGCCTTACGGCATTTGTCGCAGTTTTTCAGCCCAAATAGCAGCATATTCATCTCTTTATCGATAATTACGGGTAGGTTACATCTATTTAACTTGCTTTTTCGCAGGTTTAACGACCACTATCAACTGTGACCATCGTTATTATGACTTCCGACTACCAAACAACAGCGGACGAAATAATTTCGTTGTTGCGTGGGCCCCGCAGATCTGGGGCAATTATCGAATTGGAAGGAGACACGGGAACATGCCTAAAGGTACCGTGAAATGGTTTAACACTACAAAAGGCTTCGGCTTTATCGCACCAGATGACGGTGGAAACGATGTATTCGTACATATTTCTGCAGTTGAGCGTTCTGGTATGAAATCGCTGGCCGAAAACCAAGCTGTGACTTACGAATTGCGCGAAGGTCGCGATGGTCGGGCTATGGCATCGGATCTGCAATCAGCTTAAGCTGACTGTAGTCTGCGCGCCTCTTCTCCTGCGAATTGGATAAGATCACGCATATACGGTTTTAGTAAATCTTCGTCACGCGTGGCTGCAAACAGCCCACGCGTGATTTTATTTTTGGTCAAGGGTCGCGTAACATAGTCCGAACTATATTTGACCTCGCGCACCACCCAATCGGGCAAAACAGACACGCCCCGGTTTGATGCGACCAACAACAAAATCACAGCAGTTAATTCCACCTGACGAATGGCCTTGGGTTCAACCTTTGAGGGAATGAGCAGTTGGTTAAAAATGTCCAGACGCGCCCGATCGACGGGATAGGTGATCAATGTTTGGTCACGAAAATCCTCTGCATCGATATAAGGCTTTTTTGCCAATGGGTTTTGCGCTGATGCGACAAACACAGGCGCATAGTCAAACAAATGCGAAAATGTGACGCCGCTGATGTTTTCGGGATCGGACGATACGACCAAATCCACATCTTCCTTTTTCAACGCAGGCAACGCGTCGAACGCAAGGCCGGGACGAATATCGACATCGACATCCGGCCATTTTTTACGGAACCGTTCCAACACAGGGAACAGCCATTCAAAACACGCGTGACATTCGATTGCAATATGCAACCGCCCTGCTTTTCCGGACCGAAGCCCGTCAAATTCATCTTGGAGCGCATCAATTTCAGGTAAAATGCGATCTGCCAACCGCAAAAGTCGCATCCCCGCCGCAGACAGACGCATGGGTTTTGACCGGCGTACGAATAATTCGACCCCTGTTTGATCCTCAAGCCCCTTGATTTGATGGCTAAGCGCAGACTGGGTGATGTTCAAAACCTCAGCCGCACGCGCCACCCCGCCGGTGTCATGAATGGCTTTGATCGTGCGAAGATGACGAAATTCGATGTGCATTTTCATATGAAACTCATAACCTTCTTTAGTTTTATGAATTTGATTCAGTTTTATAGATGTGCGAAACCGAAGGCAAGCAAAATAGGATTGACATCATGACCACGCCTTCTGTTTCTTTTGAATTTTTTCCTCCTCAGAATTTTGAGGCCTCATTTCGGCTGTGGAACACGGTGCAAACCCTGTCGCCGCTCAGCCCACGGTTTGTTTCGGTCACATATGGCGCAGGTGGCACAACGCGGGATCTGACGCATGAGGCGGTGTCCGTGCTGCATCGGGAAACAGGTTTACCGGTTGCGGGTCATTTAACTTGCGTCGATGCAACCAAAGCTCAAACACTTGAAATCGCAAAGAACTATGCCGCCGCAGGCGTGAACAGCATCGTTGCCCTGCGGGGGGATCCCCCAAAGGGATCGGCAGGCTTTGTACCACATCCCGACGGGTTCGCATCCTCGGTCGATTTGATCGAAGCTTTGGCAGATCTTGATCTCTTTACCATCCGCGTGGGTGCATATCCCGAAAAACACCCAGAAGCGGCCGACCAAGATCACGACATCGCGTGGTTAAAGCGCAAGATCGACGCAGGTGCATCCGAAGCATTGACACAGTTTTTCTTTGATCCAGAAGATTTCCTGCGCTTTCGGGATCGGTGTGTGGCAGCAGGCATTGATGCCCCCATCATTCCAGGCATTTTGCCAATCGAAAACTGGGCCGGAGTGAAACGGTTTGCTGCACGCTGTGGGGCGCGTGTCCCAACATGGCTTGATGATGCATTTGAAAAGGCCCATCGCGACAATCGCAGCGATTTGTTGGCAACCGCCGTGTGCACCGAACTATGCAGTGATTTGTTGGATGAAGGGGTGGAGAGCTTGCATTTCTACACCCTCAACCGCCCCGAACTGACTCGTGACGTCTGTTATGCGCTTGGGGTTCAGCCCAAAGTCACATTAGAGAAAGTCGCCTAATTCCCGAGATTTGGTGCACAACTGGACCCAAGATTTCTTGGGTCCTTTTGTATTGCGTCAATCAATCATCGGCGTTTTGCTGCATCGTCCACAGCGCATGGTATCGACCGCCTTTGGCCCATAATTCGTCATGCGTTCCCTGCTCGACGACAAGCCCCTTTTCCAAAACCACAATGTGATCCGCATCCGCGATGGTTGACAAGCGATGCGCGATTGTGATCACTGTGCGCCCCTCGGCCGCACGATCAAGCGCCCCTTGGATGCCCTGTTCGGTTTCGGTATCAAGCGCTGAGGTCGCTTCGTCCAACAACAAGATCGGTGGGTTTTTCAACAAGGTGCGGGCGATGCCCACGCGTTGTTTTTCACCACCTGACAATTTCAAACCACGCTCGCCCACTTGGGTCTCATATCCTTCGGGAAGCGATAGGATAAAATCGTGGATTTGCGCATCGCGTGCCGCTTTTTCCACGTCTTCTCGTGTGGCACCATCGCGCCCGTAGGCAATGTTATAATAAATGGTGTCGTTGAACAAAACAGTATCTTGTGGCACCACGCCGATCGCATTGTGCAAGCTTTTTTGCGTCACATCACGAACATCCTGCCCATCGATGGTCAGCGCCCCTGAAACAACATCGTAAAACCGGAACAACAATCGGCCAATGGTCGATTTACCCGATCCTGATGACCCGACAATCGCCACCGTTTGACCCGCACGCACATCAATCGACACGTTTTGTAAAATCGGACGGTCAGAATTATAGCCAAAGGATACATTTTCCAAGCGGACATTCCCGCCATGAATTGCAAGATCACGCGCGTTGGGTTTGTCATTGATTTCCGCAGGCTGTTCCAACAAATCGAACATCTCACCCATATCGACAAGGCTTTGACGGATTTCGCGGTACACGGTTCCCAAAAAGTTCAATGGCATTGTGATCTGGATCATGAACGCATTGACCATCACGAAATCACCCACGGTAAAATCGCCACGTTCGACCCCCATCGCCGCCATAACCATCACAAGGATAAGGCCGATGGAAATAATAACCGCCTGACCAAAGTTCAAAAAGGCCAAGGAATAGTTTGTCATCAGCGCCGCATGTTCGTATCCGCGCATCGCCGTGTCATAGCGTTCGGCCTCGCGGTCTTCGGCACCGAAATATTTCACGGTTTCAAAGTTCAACAAACTGTCGATGGCCTTTTGGTTTGCATCCGTGTCTTGGTCATTCATCTGACGGCGCAATTTCACGCGCCATTCGGTGACGGCAAAGGTAAACCAGACATAAAGCGCAATGGTCACAACGATAACGGCCAGATAGGTCCAATCGAACCAGAAAAACAAGATGCCCGCCACCAAGAGCAGTTCCAATATCAATGGCCCGACAGAGAACAGCATGAAGCGCAAAAGGAAATCAACGCCCTTTACGCCACGTTCAATAATTCGGCTCAGCCCGCCTGTTTTGCGGGTGATGTGATAGCGCATCGACAACCGGTGAATATGATTAAAGGTTTCAAGCGCCAACATGCGAAGCGCACGTTGCCCCACCTTGGCAAAGACCGCATCGCGCAATTGCTGCAAGCCATTCGACATGATGCGCGCAACACCATAGGCAACCGTTAATCCAACCGCGCCCAAGACCAAGTCGCTGACACCGTTCGCCGATAGGGTATCGACCGCGTCGCGATACAGAAACGGCGTGTATGTCCCAATCAATTTAGACAGCAATAGCGCCGCCATTGCGATAACGACACGGTATTTCACCCATGCCTTATCCTCTGGCCACAGATACGGGATCACGCGGGCGATAATTGACCAACTCGAACGGCGTTCTGCCTTGGCGTCTAAACTGGGCGGCGTTTTATTCAAATCGGCTTGGGCTGTCATAAAATCACATCACTTATCTTTGGCTATAGGCACCACATAAACAAAGCGGCCCCGAGTTACCAGAGCCGCCCACTTAGATTTCACAGACTT
>Ga0181602_10003969_pt1 | contig 11609 bp, 10 predicted proteins | sample 041ome_14_FD_148640 | JGI IMG/M metagenome (GOLD analysis project Ga0181602, IMG submission 148640) | Coastal salt marsh microbial communities from the Groves Creek Marsh, Skidaway Island, Georgia - 041408US metaG (spades assembly) | ecosystem: Environmental > Aquatic > Marine > Intertidal zone...
AATTATTCACGCTATTTGTCAGGGCGTGAAGAAGGGCAGCCACCGCCAACCCTGTTTGATTATCTGCCTGCAGATGCCTTCGTGGTGGTCGATGAATCACATGTGACGATACCGCAGATTGGCGCCATGTATAAAGGCGACCGTTCACGTAAAGAGACACTGGTACAGTATGGTTTCAGATTGCCTTCAGCTCTGGATAACAGACCTCTGCGTTTTGCCGAGTGGGAGCAACTGGTTCCACAACTTATTTTTGTTTCAGCGACACCTGCACAATATGAAAAAGAGCATGAAGGGCAGCGGGTGAAACAAGTTGTCAGACCAACTGGGTTGCTGGATCCTGAGCCTGAAGTCAGACCTGCTACTCACCAAGTAGATGACCTGCTTTCCGAAGTAAAAAAACGTGTTGCTATACATGAAAGAGTGCTGGTTACCACACTAACAAAGCGTATGGCAGAAGACTTAACTGATTACCTGGCTGACAACGGCGTACGAGTGCGTTATTTACATTCAGACATTGATACTGTTGAACGTGTTGAGATTATTCGCGATTTGCGTTTGGGGGAATTCGATGTACTGGTGGGTATTAACCTGTTACGGGAAGGATTGGATATTCCGGAAGTTTCCCTGGTGGCTGTGCTGGATGCAGACAAGGAAGGTTTTCTGCGTTCAGAGCGATCTCTGATTCAAACCATGGGACGAGCAGCAAGAAATATCAACGGCAAAGTTATTTTATATGCGGACAGGGTAACCGATTCAATGCGGGCAGCTATAGATACTACAATGGAGCGCCGTCGCATTCAGCATGAGTTCAACCTCAAACATGGCATCACTCCGCAGGGAATTAAGAAAGGTGTTGCAGATATCATGGAAGGCGCAGGTCAGACTCAGGGTAAAAGCAAGCATAACTATGCACAGTTAAGAGAGGTTGCTGAAGTTTCCGGAGATTATGATGTCAGTCTGGAGAGTATGACACCGGCGCAACTCACGAAAGAAATTAAACGACTGGAAGAGCTTATGTATGAACATGCACGCAATCTTGAATTCGAAGAGGCTGCCAAAGTTCGGGATCAGGTTGCCGTGATCAGTAAAAAATTTATTGCTTAGTGGGATAGGCGTAAACAAAAACCAGAGAAAGCTCTGGTTTTATCAGTTTACTTGGCTTAATTAAAAAAAGTATAGTTTGCCTAGTATTTCAGCGGTTCAAGAAAGCTGATTAGTTCTTCTTCCCGGTGTTTAAACGGAGGCGGAATTTGTAATGAGCTGCCAAGCTCTTCAAATTTCTCATCAATGAGAAAGCCTTCCTGTTTTGAAACAGCGGCTTCAAACAGGGCTCCACCTGGAGTTCTTACATAAACTGAATCAAAATAACCACGATCTTTTCTTTCTGAGACATCTGTATAGCCCAGACCTTCCAGATTAAACTTTACCTTGCTTTGTACATCGAAATCTTCAACCTGAAATGCACAATGGTGCACGACACCTTCACCGTATTCCCAGGAGCCCTGTTTTAAAGAAGGTTCTTCCTTGAAGTCGATGATTGCACCACTGCCACCATTCCCAACTTCATAGCGAATATAGTTAGCATCTGTATTTCGGTTTTTACCGCCCCATCCGTGCTGCATAAATTCGTCAGAGTTTTCAATATCCTGCACGGACACCGTAATGCCGTGCGTACCTCGTATGCCAAATTCCGAAGGAATTTTTCCATTGGAGTAGGGTTGTCGGTCATCATCTTCAATCCCGACTAATTCATAAGCAATCCCGCAGGGGTGTGCAAATTCAAGTAATGATTCACCAAATCGTTCATTTTCATTGACGTCAAAACCGTGTTCACGAAGATGTTTGTCCCAGAAAGTTAAGGCTGACATGGGTACGGAGAGCGCTATAGTGCTTATCTGGCCAGTGCCCTTACGACCTTTGCGGCCAAGTTGGCGGAATGGAAAGCAGGTTATCAAGGTGCTTTCTTCTCCATGGTCATTACCATAATAAAAATGATAAACAGGTTTATCACCATCATAGAGCGCGGTCTTTTTAACACTTTTTAGTCCCAGTATCTGGGTATGAAAATCGTAATCTTCCTGTGCTCCTCCTACATTCAGGGTTAAATGGTGGTGGCGCTGGATAAATGTATTAGTGTCCATGTCTATCTCCGGTACTCTATGTTTATTTTGAAAAGTTTGTTGAGAGCAGTGAGCGTGCCAAGTTTATCTCGTCATCATTGACACTATGATCAAGCCTTGGGTAGATTTTTAAGGTTACGCTGGCACCCATTTTTTTGAATACGCTTGCAGTCTCTTTTGTGCGGCTTACAGGTACCCATTCGTCTTCATCGCTGTTTCCCAATATTACGGGCATATTGCCCAGCTTGCCAGTCTCGGACCAAATTGTATTTTCCGGACCGATTAGCCCTCCGGTAAAAGCAATAAGTCCTCCCCAGGCTTGTGGGTTTCGATAGACATATTCACAGGCGAGACAAGCCCCTTGGGAGAAGCCAAGGAAGAAAATATTATTGTTTGTAACACCCTGGGCATTCAGACTTTTGGTGGCTTCATTGACTGTCTCAAGAGAATAATCCAGAAAGGGTTGATTTTCTTCAACAGGCTGCATGAACTTCGCCGGATACCATGAATTACCACTTGCCTGTAGCGCTACATAACTGGCAGTAGATAATGAGATTCTCTCTGTCAGTGCAAACATTTCTTTTGGGCTGTGTGTTCTGCCATGGATTAGAATAACTGCGCTGCCGGATTTCTCGGGAGCCGGCCCGGAAAATTGCCAAGCCTGCTGCAGATGTACATTGGTCATTGGTAAACTGCTCTGTCAAAGTAAATACCGATGCAGGTTGCTATATGAAAAAAAGAATGTCAATTAACCTGCAATAGTTAACCGTTGCGTCGTGATTTTCTCGAACAGCTAATAGGAAAAGCTTAAATTCAATCCACTCATTGACGAAGTTCCCCGTGAGGTGATTGTTTTAGCAAGTATCAGCAACTGGAAAATGGTTAAACCCTTAATTTTCTTGTGATTTTGCTTTAGTCTCTCTATAATCGCCGGTCTTTTCGGGAAGCCTGCAAGCAGCAAAACTAAAGGGTTTTTGAGAAGCTGGACAGGTAAATGAAAAGCGGTAACAGGCGCGTAGCTCAGTTGGTTAGAGCGCTACCTTGACATGGTAGAGGTCACCAGTTCGAATCTGGTCGTGCCTACCAATCTAAGAATGTCCTTACAAGTCTACAAATGAATATATAGGGGAAAACAGAAGAGTAATTTCTGTTTTGGAGAAAATGTTAAGCATTACTTTGCCGGATGGCAGCAAGCGTGAATTCGATCAGCCTGTTAGTGTTCATGGCCTGGCTGAATCAATTGGCCCAGGTTTAGCCAAAGCGGCGATTGCCGGGAAGGTTAATGGTGAACTGGTTGATACCTCCTTCGAAATTTTACAGGATGCTGACGTTGCCATTATTACTTCGCGTGATCAGGAAGGCCTGGAAGTCATCCGTCACTCCTGCGCGCATTTAATGGCAAATGCGGTACAGAATCTGTTTCCTTCTGCCCAGGTGACTATTGGGCCGGTCATAGAAAACGGCTTTTATTATGACTTTGCCTTTGAAAGACCCTTTACCCCGGAAGATCTAGAAGCCATTGAAAAGGAAATGTTGCGTTTAAGCAAAGAAGACGTAGCTGTTCATCGTAGCATGATGAATCGGGATGAAGCGGTTGCCATGTTTAAAGACATGGGTGAAGACTACAAGGTTCAGATTATTGAAAGTATACCCAGTGCTGAAGGGCTTTCATTTTACCGTCAGGGCGATTTCATTGACCTTTGTCGTGGCCCTCATGTCCCCAGTACAGGCCACATTAAAGCCTTTAAATTAATGTCAGTAGCCGGCGCGTATTGGCGTGGTGATTCCAATAACGAAATGTTACAGCGCATCTACGGGACAGCCTGGACAGATAAAAAAGAATTAAAACAATATTTACATCTGCTTGAAGAAGCCGAACGCCGCGACCATCGTAAAATTGGTAAGAAGCTGAAGATGTTTCATTTTCAGGAAGAAGCTCCGGGCATGGTTTTCTGGCATCCACTGGGCTGGAGTATTTACCAGACTATCAAGCGTTATATGCAAAGCCTGTTTGAACATAATGGCTATCAGGAGATTAATACGCCGCAGTTAGTTGATTACAGTTTGTGGGATAAATCCGGGCATTCGGCTAAATTTTCCGAACAGATGTTCAGTGTTGAATCAGAAAATCGCATGTATGCGATCAAACCAATGAATTGTCCCTGTCACGTTCAGGTTTTCAATCAGGGCTTAAAATCTTATCGTGATCTGCCATTACGTCTGGCAGAATTTGGTTCCTGTCATCGTTATGAGCCCTCCGGCAGCATGCATGGTTTGATGCGTGTCAGATCATTTACTCAGGATGATGCACATATCTTTTGTACAGAAGAGCAGATTCAGGATGAGGTCTCTGTTTTTATTGATCTGGTGTATAAGGTTTATCAGGATTTTGGCTTTGATGAGATTATCCTGCGGCTTTCAACACGGCCTGAACAAAGAGTTGGTTCTGATGAAGTCTGGGACCAGGCAGAAGATGCGCTTGAACTGGCACTGAATAACACCGGCAAGCAATGGCAGTTATTACCAGGAGAGGGTGCTTTCTACGGACCGAAAATTGAATTTGCCTTGAAGGATTGTATGGGGCGTGAGCAGCAATGCGGGACTATTCAGGTAGACTTTTCCATGCCAGGTCGCCTGGGTGCCCAATATGTAGCAGAAGATAACAGCCGCAAAACGCCGGTTATGTTACATCGGGCAATATTTGGTTCTTTTGAACGTTTTATCGGTATTTTGATTGAACATTATGAAGGCGCATTTCCAGCCTGGTTGTCGCCGGTTCAGGCTGTTGTCATGAATATTACGGATAAACAGGCGGATTATTGCGGAAAAATCGTGGATTCCCTTAAAAATAAAGGGTTTAGAGTCGAAAGCGACTTGAGAAATGAGAAAGTCGGGTTTAAAATCCGCGAGCACACTGTGCAGCGTATACCCTATCTGCTTGTAGCGGGAGACAAAGAAGTTGCCGCTAATACCATTTCGGTCAGAGACCGTACTGGACAGGATCTGGGAGTGATGGAAATCGCCCAGTTTGAGGCTTTGTTACAGCAGGATATTGAGAATTACAGCAGGCTGTAATTAATCAAGGGTATGTAATATTAACGTGAACGGAGAATTCTATTATTAAGCGTGAAAGTGACAAAAGTAAACGTGCTGTTATCAATGATGATATAGAGTCAGAACAGGTGAGATTGATTCTTGCCGATGGTGGCCAGAAAGGCATAGTAAGCCTGGAAGAAGCAAAAGAAGAGGCGACAGCAGCAAAACTGGACTTAGTATTGATTTCACCAGATGCAGAGCCGCCAGTTTGCAAGATTATGGATTACGGCAAACATGTTTTTGAACTCAAGAAACAAAAAGCCGCAAACCGCAAGAAACAAAAAGTCATTCACGTTAAAGAAATCAAATTCAGGCCAGGGACGGAAGAAGGAGATTATCAGGTAAAACTACGCAACCTGATACGTTTCCTCAACGATGGAGACAGAGCCAAAGTCACAGTACGTTTTCGTGGCCGAGAGCTTGCCCATCAACATATCGGGATGGAGCTGATTCAGCGATTGAAAGCCGATCTTGCTGAACATGGCACAGTTGACCAGGAGCCGAAAATGGAAGGTCGACAGTTAACCATGGTGTTAACCCCGGTAAAGAAAAAGCAGTAAAAGTTTCCACTTAACTCTTCGTGAAACCCGAAGATGACGGGAGGAAGTGTTTTTACTTTTTATTAAACGTAAGGAAGTCTCAAACAAAAAAAAAGACTTACCTTAAATGCGGAGTAAGACAATGCCAAAACAGAAAGTTCACAGTGGAGCAGCTAAACGCTTCAAGAAAACCGGATCCGGTCTCAAGCGCAAAAGCGCTTATAAAAGCCATACCTCACTAAAATGACGACCAAACGTAAGCGACAGTTACGTGGAACATCGCCGATTCATCCGGCTGATATGTCCAATGTAAAACGCATGCTGCGTCAGAATTAAGGGAGGATTAATTAATGGCAAGAGTTAAACGTGGTGTGGTTGCACACCGTAGACATAAAAAAGTTCTCAAGCAGGCTAAAGGTTACTATGGTGCGCGTAGTCGCATATACCGTGTAGCCAAGCAGGCTGTCATCAAAGCTGGTCAATATGCTTACCGTGACCGTAAAGTAAAGAAACGTGTATTCCGTGCATTATGGATTACCCGTATTAATGCGCAGGCCCGTGCTAATGATATTACCTATAGCCGTCTGATTGCCGGTCTCAAGAAAGCTGAAATTGCCATTGACCGCCGTGTCCTGGCTGATTTAGCGGTTAATGACAAAGATGCTTTTGCAGCAGTAGCTCAAGAGGCAAAAGCGGCACTAGCCTAATCAACTCCCAGACGAGACACCCTATATAGGTATGGAAAATCTGGAAGCCTTAACAAACTCGGCCTTGCAGGCTATCAATGACGCTGAAGATGCAGTTCAGCTTGATAGCTTGCGAGTACAGTATTTGGGCAAGAAAGGGAGTCTTACCGAGCAGTTAAAAACCCTAGGGAAACTGCCTGCGGAAGAAAGACCTGCCGCCGGAGCGGCTATCAATAAATCCAAGCAGGTGGTGCAGGAAGCGATCAATCAGCGTAAAGAATTGATTGAAAGTGCGGCGACTTCAGACTTATTGCAGCGTGAAGCTATCGATGTCACTTTACCTGGCAGGCGTCAGCAAGCCGGCGCTTTGCATCCAGTGACCAGAACCATTGAACGCATAGAAGATATTTTTTCTGCTGCCGGGTTCAATACGGTTGAAGGTCCTGAGATCGAAGATGATTATCATAATTTCGAGGCTTTGAATATTCCTGATCATCATCCGGCGCGGGCAATGCATGACACCTTTTATTTTGACGCCAATACCTTGTTGCGCACGCACACCTCCACGGTTCAGGTCAGAACAATGGAAACCGGTGAGGCACCGTTCAGAATTATTTGCCCGGGACGGGTTTATCGTTGTGATTCTGATTTAACTCATACTCCGATGTTTCATCAGGTAGAAGGCTTGTTGATTGATGAGTATGTCAGTTTTGCTGATTTGAAAGGCATTATTGCTGATTTTCTCAAAGCTTTTTTTGAAGCCGATTTATCCGTGCGATTCCGTCCTTCTTATTTTCCATTCACAGAGCCATCAGCAGAAGTTGATGTGCAATGTGTTAATTGTGGCGGAGAAGGTTGCCGTGTATGTAGCCACACTGGCTGGATCGAGATTCTTGGTTGCGGCATGGTGCATCCTAAAGTATTGGAATTTTCGAATATAGACTCTGAACGCTATACAGGCTATGCCTTTGGCATGGGCGTGGATCGTCTGGCAATGTTGCGCTATCAGATTACAGATTTACGCTTATTGTTTGATAATGATCTGCGTTTTCTACAGCAGTTTTCATAGGAGCCAGTTAAGTGAAATTCAGCGAAAACTGGTTGCGTGAATGGGTAAATCCCCAGTTATCCACTGAAGAATTAGTGGCGCAACTGACCATGGCGGGTCTGGAAGTTGACAGCGTAGAACCTGCTGCCAATAAATTTACCGGTGTTGTTGTTGGTGAAGTTCTTAGTTTAGAGAAACATCCTGATGCCGATAAGCTCAATGTCTGCCAGGTCAGTAATGGCAAGGAAAATTTTCAGGTGGTCTGTGGTGCGCCCAATGTTGCCGCCGGTCAAAAAGTCCCTTTCGCGCTGGTTGGAGCCGAGCTCGCCGAAGACTTTAAAATCAAACAGGCAAAATTACGCGGTGTGGAATCTAACGGTATGCTGTGTTCTGCTGAAGAACTGGGCTTGGCAGAAAAATCAGATGGCATACTGGAACTGCCACTGGATGCAACTGTTGGCCAGGATTTTCGTGACTATTTGGATCTGGATGACAGCATTATTGATGTTGACCTGACACCAAACCGGGGTGATTGCCTGAGTGTACAGGGCATAGCACGTGAAGCTGCTGTGTTGAATAAAACCAGTGTCAGCACGCCTGAACTTGATGAAGTTGCCAGCACGATTGATGATGTCTTCCCGGTTGAATTGCTTAGTCCGGTAGATTGTCCGCGTTATCTTGGCCGAGTCATTAAAAATGTGGATGTCAGTGCTGTTTCACCTGTTTGGTTAAAGGAAAAGCTCCGTCGTAGCGGCATACGCAGTATTGATCCAGCGGTAGACGTGACTAATTACGTCATGTTGGAATTAGGCCAGCCTTTACATGCTTTTGATCTGGATATTCTCAGCAAGGGCATTCGGGTACGTCGGGCCAATAAAGCTGAAAAACTGGTTTTACTGGATGGCCGTGAAGTTGAACTGAATGAAGAAACGCTGGTGATTGCTGATCATGAAAAAGCCCTGGCCATTGCCGGTGTTATGGGAGGGGAGCACAGCGGGGTCAGCAAAAACACCAAACATCTTTTCCTGGAAAGTGCATTTTTTAATCCCTTAAGTATCGCCGGTAAAGCCCGTAACTATGGTATGCACACAGATGCCTCACACCGCTTTGAACGTGGTGTGGATTATGAGTTACCCAAACTGGCTATTGAAAGAGCAACCCGTCTGCTGCTTGATATAGTTGGCGGGGAACCTGGTCCCGTTGTTGTGACGGATGCTGAGTTGCCTGAAAGCAGAACTGTCAAATTACGTGCAAGTAAAGTGCTTGGCTTGCTTGGCCTGGATATTCCTGCTGCTGACATTGAGGATATTCTCAGCCGACTTGGACTTGAAGTAATCGAAAAAGATGCCGGGAGCTGGTTATTTAAAGTACCAAGCTGGCGCTTTGATATCAGCATAGAAGCTGATCTGATAGAAGAAGTAGCCCGTGTTTATGGTTACGATAATTTACCCATTAGCAGATCTACAACGGATAGTCGTTTAAATAGCTCCAGCGAAAATAAACTGAGCATAAAACAGCTTAGAAGGCGATTAATATCCCTTGGATATCAAGAAGTTATATCTTACAGCTTTGTAGAACCTGAACTGGAAAGCAGCTTGTCTTTGCCTCAGTCTGACGCCATTACTCTGTCAAACCCTATTTCGAGTGAAATGTCGGTCATGCGCCGAAGCCTTTGGCCGGGATTAATACAAACTTTAAAGCATAACCAAAACCGCCAGCAGGACAGGGTGCGCATTTTTGAATCCGGTCTGGTTTTTTCAAAAACTGATGCAATACAGCAGGAGGCAATGCTGGGGGGATTAATTTGGGGAAATCAATCTCCGGAGCAGTGGGGTGAAAAAGGCCGTCCTGTAGATTTCTATGATATTAAAGGTGATGTGGAGAGTCTTTTGTCCATGACTAACGACATTGCGGCTTTTCGTTTTGAGTCCGCTGAGCATCCAGGGTTACAGATTGGTCAGAGTGCCCGTATTTTAAGAGGACAGCAATGTATTGGCTGGCTGGGTGCATTGAACCCGCAGTTGCAAAAAACGCTGGATATTCCCGCTAAGGTCTATCTATTTGAACTGGCCATGAATGGCCTGCTTGATGCTGCTCTAACTAAAGTTACGGCCTTATCCAAATACCCTTCCGTGCGAAGAGATATCGCTTTAGTGCTGGATACAGGTGTCAATTATACTGAGCTGGAACAGCTTATCCGCCAGCAAGCCGGTGAGAATCTTGAGCGTGTTGTGCTGTTTGATGTCTACCAGGGTGAAAATATCCAGGCGGGCAAACAAAGTATGGCCATAGGCCTGATTTTCCAGAATCCATCACGAACTCTTAATGATGATGAGATAAATAGCATAATTAATAGCTGTATCAAGACACTAGAAGCACAATTTAATGCAGAATTAAGGTGATTTTCGGCTGAACTTAGGCCATAATTATCGACCCGATTAAGAAAAAAGCTTAATAATACAAGTATTAAGGCAGTAACTATGGGCAGTGGAGCACTGACAAAAGCAGAAATGGCCGAACGTCTTTTTGACGAAATGGGCCTGAATAAGCGTGAAGCCAAAGAGTTAGTCGAGCAGTTCTTTGAAGAAGTCAGACAGTCACTGGAAAATAATGAGCAGGTGAAGTTATCTGGTTTTGGTAATTTCGATTTACGTGATAAACGTGAGCGTCCAGGACGCAACCCCAAAACCGGAGAAGAAATACCCATTCAGGCACGCCGAGTGGTGACTTTCAGACCAGGGCAGAAACTTAAATCGAGAGTAGAAAGCTATGCTGGAACCGAGTCATAATTCAGAATTACCGGAAATCCCCGCTAAACGATATTTCACGATTGGTGAAGTCAGTGACCTGTGTGAAGTAAAACCCCATGTACTGCGTTACTGGGAGCAGGAATTCACACAGTTAAAACCTGTTAAACGTCGTGGTAATCGCCGTTATTACCAACGTCAGGATGTCATACTGATTCGTCAAATCCGTTCTCTGCTGTATGAACAAGGTTTTACCATTGGTGGTGCCAGACAACGTATGGCAGGGAACGATGTTGCTGAAGCGCAACCTGTGATGAACCAGAAAGTGATCAAGGAACTGATCGAAGAAATTGAAGAAGCTTTAAACTATTTGGTTTCCTAGTCCTTGCCAGGGGCTTTATAATCCTATTTTTAAAATCAATCAGTCAAATCGGAGTGTAGCGCAGCCTGGTAGCGCACCACACTGGGGGTGTGGTGGTCGTCGGTTCAAATCCGGCCACTCCGACCAAATTCTTTTCCCCTAACATCCCTATTAGTCCAAAATACCCTATTTATATAGTGTTTTAATTAAAATCTGGTCTATAGTAGTCTTTACAAGTTTAACTATATAGCGTCATTTTGACGGTATATCTGACGGTTTAAAACATCATTTTTAGCCATATACCGTCATTGGTGGAGTCTGCTATAAGACATAAGTTAACTGCCACTGCAGTTAAGCAAGTAAAGCCTTCCGTCAAAGCTCAGTAGCTCACCGATGGTGCGTGACTTTATCTCTCGTGTACGAACGCTACGTATCCTCGAAAAAGACTTGTTTCCTTCTGTCTCGTTAAGCGGTCAGCACAGGTAGGTCTGGGTCTGATCCATCAAGAGACCTGACTGGTGCTCTGATACCCAGACGTCGTGAAAAGCATCATGCTTCAATCATAGACCCTATATAGATAGGTGAATTACTTAGAGCTATTGATTCTTATCAGTGACAATTATCGTTAACGCTGCGTTAAGAATTTCGAATTTGCTCTTCCAGTGTCTTGGCGAAATCAGGTATATGGAATAGTCAGAGATTAACTGGTAGGAGTTTCGTTGGGAGTTGCCAGGAGCTAAAATGAAGATGAGGTTGTACCATATTGTACCGCTATCCAAGCAAGCTGTGTCAGTGCTCGAAGAAATACACATGCATGCAAGACGAGGTAGATATGGATTTCCTTGCGCCAGAGGAGCCAATAGAGCGCTTAGTGAGAATGTTGTCAGAACGGCTCTGAGGACGATGAGATACAGCAATGGATACTTCAGAGCAATGGCTAGGACGCTTCTGGATGAGGTTTTAGGCTACCGTGAGGACTGGATTGAGTATCAGTTAACACATGCCGTAAAGG
>Ga0181602_10003971_pt1 | contig 11606 bp, 9 predicted proteins | sample 041ome_14_FD_148640 | JGI IMG/M metagenome (GOLD analysis project Ga0181602, IMG submission 148640) | Coastal salt marsh microbial communities from the Groves Creek Marsh, Skidaway Island, Georgia - 041408US metaG (spades assembly) | ecosystem: Environmental > Aquatic > Marine > Intertidal zone...
TCTTCGAGGAGACGAAGACGCGCCGGCGCTCGAGACCGAGGAGCGAGCGGCGCCCGAACAGCCCGAGACGAATGCGATGACGAACGATCCAGTGTATGGGAAGTATTTCAAGATGATTAAAATGGGCGTTCCCACGCAAGCGGTGAGGAATAAGATGACTTTAGACGGCGTGGACGCGAGCGTGTTGGATGGGCACGTCGGCGGGTGAAGTCGTAGAATAATGATAGCGTAGCGGTCCATTGGAGCACCAGGTAGAGCGTTGATTTAAAAAATAGGTATTATAAAGCGATGCAAAGAGTTAAGCTCTGAGAGCGCCGCGCAACTAACACACAGTTTACTTGGCCGCCGCCGCCGCCGCCTCGCGAGACCACTTCGGTCGCGCCGGGATGACTTCACAGCTACCACCAGCAGCTTCAAGCTTCGCCTTCGCAGACTCGGAGAACGCCGCAGCCTTGACCTTCAACCCGCTGGCCAACTCGCCTTCGCCTAAAACCTTCAAGGGCAAGTTTCTGTAGAAACCCGTCGCCTTGATGAGGCCCGCAGACTTCAAGGATTCGAGCGTAATCTCCGCAGAACCATCCAACTTGTTAGCCGCGACAGCCTCAGCCAAATCACCAACGTTAACCACGACATGCTTGTTGACCCCGTTAGAGTTGCCGCCCGCGATACCGCGGAGCTTCGGGAAGCGTCGGTACATCGGCGTTTGGCCCCCTTCAAAGCCCGTGCGCGTGCCAGGTCCCTTCTTCGCCTTTTGTCCTCTCTGTGCGTATTACGAAAAAAAATGACACATCACGTTTCTTAGTCAGTACACGCAATCACAAGCCCCAAACGAGCGCCTTCCGCGAGCTCAAACGCGACGAAACAAACAATCGCGCGAATCGCTCCGCGCGACGGTATCCGCGCGCGACGCGCGCCCGCGACACGTACCATGCCGAGACCGCAAGAGCCCCCTTGACCGGCGCCATAACCGCGACCGACGCGCTTCTTCGTGCGTCGCGACCCCTCAAGCGGGCTCAAGTTGTGCAAACGCAAGCGATCGGCGTCGGCGTTCGCGGTCGCCGTAAACCCAGCCCCACCCACACGAGGCTGCTTGGCCGCCTTCACTTGCACCGCATCGCCGCGAATCGCGACCGACTTCGACGCAGCGAGCGAAAGCTACATCACACAAATAATCACGCACGCAATCACGCGTCAGTCATCGCGAACGCGTCATCGCATCGCACCACGCGCGCGCGAATCCACAGCCGCCGCATCGTCAAACCCTCAAACCCCAAACGCCATCCCATCCATCCATCCATCCATCCATCCATCCATGCGCGCGACACCGACGTCGCCGCGCGCGCGCGATCGAACCCATCGACGCGAACGAAAATACGCCCATCCATGCGCGCGTCGCGTCGCGTGGACACGTACCGTGGACATCGTCGACGAGAAAGCCATCATCGTGGCGCGACCTGGATATCCGCGTCGCACAGTGCGGCGCGGTCGACCGGACCGACGAAAAACGACGACGACGTCACGAACGCACGCGCTCAAACCGCCCATACTGGCGTTGACTTGAACGCCGTGCGCTCGCGCGTGGTTCGGGGTAAAATTGTTTATGGTCGTGCGAGGGCGTGCGCGCGCGTACTTAAGAGGGGTAGGGGACATAGATAGATAGGGAAGGGCGGTTTGGGTTTTGGATCGGACATTCGGCGTGTTCGCGTCGTCCCGAGGCGCCTCCATTCGGCATCGTCATTCGACGACGTCATCGGCCGCACGCGACGCGTGACGATCGATCGATCGATCGCGGTCGAGCGCGTCGGATTCACCGACGTCGAACCTTTTTTTTTCTTGTTCTTTCACGCGCGTTGTCTGCGTGCTGTACGCGCGTTCGGGGGATGATTACGGTGCACTGTAAGCGCGCCGATGGCGCGCGCGTGACGTTCGACGCCATCGATGCGTCGACGACGACGACGCGCGAGCTCAAGGCGCGCATCGCCGCGCAGGACGACGAGGAGGATGGACGTGCGTTGAGGTTGATTTACAAAGGGCGCGTGCTTAAGGATGAGTGCGCGTTGAGTGAATATGGGGTGGTGAATGATTGCGTGATTCACGTGGTGCGCGCGGCGGCGGCTCCGGCTCCGGCGGCGACGGCGACGGCGACGGCGTCCGCGGCGACGGCGACGGCGCAACCCGCGACGACGGCGTTTGGTGGTGGTGCTCCGCATGCGCCGGGGTTGAGTGCTGGTTTCGGGTTCCCGATGTCACAAGGGTTTGATGAGTCGGCGGCGTCGCCGGAGATGTTTCAACAGATGATGTCAAACCCGTTTGTTCGAGGTCAACTCGAGCAGATGTTTAGCGATCCAGAGGCGATGGAGGAGATGATTGCAAGTAATCCAGCGCTCGCGGGGGCGATGGAGGCGAATCCCCAGCTACGTGCGGCGCTGCGTGATCCGGAGACGATGCGACAGATGCTCAACGTGGCGACGAACCCGTCGTTGATGCAAGAGGCGATGCGGTCGAACGACCGAGCGCTGTCGAACATCTCGAGCCACCCTGGGGGGTTTAACGCGTTGCGCCAGATGTATGAGTCGACTGCGGGCATAGATAGTTTAGGCGGTGGTGGCATGGGTGGTGGCGATAACGCGAATACTGATAACCAGCGACAACCGGCGCCCGCGGATGGGCCGTTGCCGAATCCCTGGGGCGCGCCCGCGGCGCCCGCGGCGGCGGCGACATCGACGACGACGCCATCATCGGGTGCTGGTTTCCCATTTGGGGGTGCTTTCGGCGACGACATGATGATGGGCGGCGGATCCGGTTCAGAAATGGAACGCGTCGCCGCCATGATTGACAATCCGCACATGCAACAGGCGATGTCGTCGATGCTTTCAAACCCGCAAGCGATGGAGGCCATGATTAACATGAACCCACAAATGCGACAGATGGTGGATGCCAATCCGCAAATGCGACAAATGCTACAAAATCCAGAAGCGTTGCGCGCGATGATGAACCCAGAAAACCTTCGCGCGATGGCGCAAATGCAACAAGCGATGCGCACGCTCGGCGGCGACGCCGGATTGGGAAGCGTGTTTGGCAGCCAATTCGCGGCGCCGCCTGCACCGCAAGGTCCACCTGAAGAAATTTATGCGTCACAGCTGTCGCAGTTGAATGACATGGGATTCTTTGACACGCAAGAAAACATTCGAGCGTTGCGAGCGACTGGTGGCAACGTCCACGCCGCCGTCGACCGATTACTCAGCGGTGGCGCCTTTTAATTAAATTGTGATCTTCTTCTACGACTACCCCTGACGATACCGGTACAACTATTGCTACAACATGCACTACGGCTACTAAGGCTACTGCTACTACTCGTTTTGCTACAGTTTCTTGTGCTCGTACGTCGACCGCTCGAGTCGCGAAAGCGTCCCCGCCGCTTCGTCGCACGACGCAAACGCGAATCGAAGCATCAATGCATACATCCCCAAGACGCACGACACCGCGAATGTTTTCGTCAACGCAAACCACATCGTAGACGCTGCGAATGCGAACGCCACTGTCACGAATGCCGCGCGGCGCGCGCCTCGTCCCTCGAATGAAAACGTCGCTCGGCTCGCGTAGCCGCCGCTCGCGAAACACGCGAGCGCCAATACATCTGCGCCAGCCACGAGCGCCAACCGTCTCGCGCTCGCTTCATGCGTTGTGTACGCATAAAAGTGTGGCGCCAACGCCCAGGCGCGGTCAATGGCGCCGATATCGCGCGAGTTGAACGACGCGTGAGCCGCGCGAACCGCGAGCCGCGACGCGACGCCGACGCCGAGCGCGCTCAACGCCCCGAACCCCGCCCCCAAAGCCCGACGCTGGCGCGCGAGTTCGAGTGCGAACGCGTCGATAACTTGCTTTTGTTCATCGGTGTCGAGAAACGCGTCGTCTTGGTTGCTCAGGTGGGCGTCTACGACGTCGAGCGGTCGCGGCGCACGTCTGCGAGCTTTAGCCATGATGTGCGCGCCGGCGAATGGTGTATACAGGCACGGAAGGCGCGCACGTGTGTGTAACTGTATCGATCGCGCGTTACAGAGAAGTACGCAGTTCTATGGCGGCGAGGCGCGATGTGACGCCGACGCCGAAGACGATAGCCGTCCCGAGCAACTGTATTCCAACCTCGGATATACACAGTTCTATGGCGGCGACACCGTTGCGGTGAACGCACTTTCAATGCCAAATCCAGTCCATCCTTGGCGCTTGAATGATACCGCCGCCGAACGTGGTTCGATCTTCACGTCGCGCCAATCGTCACGAATGTGGGACGGCGTCGTGGAAGAGGAGGAGGACTCGTCGTAGTCAACCATATCGACATCAGCGACATTATCAGCGTCTTCAACAGCGTAGGATACGTCATCATATGATATATCTTCTTCTTCTTCTTCTTCGGGCTCCGGTGCGGCTTCAGGGGCGCTGGCGATAGAAAACTCAATGGGTTGCCATGCTCGAAGCGTCCACGGCGCGAAATACGGAGTCAAAAGCGGCGCTCGTACGGGAACGAGCGGTAAGATGCGCGCCGCGTGAGAATCACTGACACTAAACGAAAGAAACATCGCGCTGATACAAGATAAAGATACCACAATCGCTTGGCGGCGGTCAAACGTCTGCATTATTTCACCGTGCGTCTGACAATGAAGATGGTTTTCCACGTCACATGTTTGTATTACACACGCTAACGACGGATGTTACTTAGCTATAAATACGCGTTCCTTCATGAACGCATAGAACCTCGCCGCGTACCGCTTCGGGGGCTGACACGATACATCCCTCCCACACAATAGCTTACCCGTGAAAAAGTTTTCAATCTTCTTCTTTACGCCGTACGGGGTCAAGACGTCGATGAGACCGACAAACGCCGCGCCGTTTTCCATGTTTACCACGCGAAGTTGGTTCACACGCGCGACGTCGCCAAAAAACGCGCAGAATGGATTCGTTCTGTTCGATAAAACGACAAGCTTCAATGGAGTAGCGGTCTGAGAACCGTCATCCACAGGCGACATTGAGAGCGCCTCGCCTTCGTCAGCCTCCTCATTATTGTCTTCTTGTTCTTGCTCTTCTTGTTCTTCTTCTTCTTCTACTTCTTCCCCTTCGTCTTCTGGAACTGACCCGTCGTCGTCTTCCAGCACGCCATCGAAGACTTTGTTTTGAGGGCTTCTCGGAGTGTACGGCGGAGACTCGTCAGCGCCGCCTCTATTCGCGCGCGGCGTGCAGACGCGTGAGTCGGCATGCCACGCTTGAGATTCTTGCTCGTCGAACGCCGCTGTCGCTTCCAAACGTTCAAAGTCCGTTTGCGCGGTGTAATGACCATACACTAGAGAATAATCAATCAAGTTGCAAGACGCCAGAAACTCGGCATCTTTCTTCAGCACTGCACAAATATCCTCCGCGTGACGCGTCTGCGCGGCGTCGGCTTGGTCGAAATCGTTATCCTTGTAAATCGCCGCGTCGCCCTTGCGCCTTTCGCGCTCGCTCGCCGAGCGACCATGAGTGCTACCCTTAAGATCGTATCTCTTACCGATGTGTTTCGTCGACGCGAACCAGTAATTCATCACCACAAACGATAATTCGCTAGCACCGCTAAACTTCAACGTGTACAAGCCGTAAAATTGCGGCAACAGCGATGTCGTACTATTCTCCTTGACATACCGCGTATACCTCGGAAGCATTTTTAGTAGCTCTCTTTTCTCGCGCGCATCGCACGTTTTAATCAATAACGTACCATCTTCGCTGCAAAAGAACCACGACCGAGACTTGCCGCTCGCTAAACCTTGCGAAATCACGCGAAGCGTCGTCTTTGACGTCGACAGCGTCTCATCTTCGGCGGCGACGATCGTGCCCTTCAAATCCCCCCTTTTCGACATCTTCCACGCCTTGTCGCCACCGTCAAACCCATCGAGCGCCAAAGCCTTCCTATACACGTCGTCATCCATCCCCCACGCGTCCCGAACCGCCGCAAACGCCTCCGGAGCGTCAACGATAAACGTAAAACTCGGCGTCGCCTCGCCCCCATCCGCCAATTTTTGCGACACCACGTCACACACCACCCTACGACACCTCACTCGCCCACCGTGCTCCACAGACGACGCCATAAGCTCGCGCGTCGCCGCGTCCTCCGACGCATCGCACGCCACCGCCAATCCAATCTGCAAACACAGCCCCAAATGATTCGTCGTCTCATCATCCTCGCGCGCACCGATGCGGTTCCCTCGATGCACCATCGCCCGCATCCGTCTCGACGCCGCCGCGCCCTTGCGCGTCCGTCGTCGCTCGCGCAACCGCTTTCGCGCGCGCTTCACATCCCCAGGAATGGCGCGAATGACATCCAGCTGCTTCGCCGCGTTGGCGCGCGCGAAGGAGAATCCGCGCTGCAGCGCGCGCACGGGGACATCGAAGACGACCACGCGCGACGACGGCGGAGCGCGCGCGTCATCGGATGACATCCACGGCGACGGCGACTGTGGCGGCGATGCAGGCGAACGCGATCCGGTGCCGTCGGTTGGATATTCGGACATTCGAAGCCACGCATTCGCCCAATTCGATCGATAGACGTGATCGATCAAAGCACACATCGATCGACGCGTTATATCGATCGAATGGACCGTCACCGCCTCGGTGCCGTCGGTTGGATATTCGGACATTCGAAGCCACGCATTCGCCCAATTCGATCGATAGACGTGATCGATCAAAGCACACATCGATCGACGCGTTATATCGATCGAATGGACCGTCACCGCCTCGGTGCCGTCGGTTGGATATTCGGACATTCGAAGCCACGCATTCGCCCAATTCGATCGATGGACGTGATCGATCAAAGCACACATCGATCGACGCGTCATATCGATCGATGGACCGACGGAGGGTGTCTTTTCATATCACGCGGTCGGTCCGCGCGCCAAAACGCGTCGCGCGAACGTTGCGCGAGCGTCGCGCGCGGTGTGCGCTCGCGCGGTGCGCGCGCGCGGTGCGGATGATGCACGATGTGGTGGGTTTGTCGCCGTCGCGCGCGTCGCGCGGTTCGGTGCGCGAGACGCGCGCGGCGCGGCGCCGAACGATGACGCGGGGGCGCGTCGTGCGCCTGGCGGCGGTTCTCGCGTGCGCGTTTGCGGCGCGCGCGTGCGCCGCGGCGTGTTTCGCGCGCGATGAGGTGTACGAGGCGAAGAATGTGCCTGCGTTCATGCGTCGGGCGATTCGGTTGGAGGTGCGTGCGCGCGTGTTGCGGCGTTGTTTGTGTCGTTGTGGTGCTTTTTCGCTGACTGGGCTTTTTCGCGGGGCGACTGACGCGCGTGCGTGCGCTGTGTGTGCGGGTGTGCTCGGGGCGCTAGAACGCCACGGATGATGCGTCACATCGATTATTGACGACGGCGGTGCGGATACTGCTCGAGGAGAAACTTGGGTACGAGGTGGAGACGTACGCGTACGACGGGACGAGGACTGGGACGTCGGCGTTTGACGGCGCGAGCAGTCGGCGATACGCGAGCGTCGCCTCGGGCGAGAGCACGTTTGATGTCATGCTGCGACCGGAAGATGGAAGCGTTGGACGCACGTGGGCGATGGCACAAAGCACAAAGGCGGGTGCGAGGGCGTTGGATATATTGGGGAAAACTGGCGTGGTGTCGAGGCAGGGATGGTTTGTGGACGCGAGCGCGGCGTCGTCGGCGTGGTCGACGTTGACGTCGTTGAGCGCGTCGGGGGCGTTTGATGCGACGGCAGCACCGACGGCGAGGTTGATGCTCGCCAGTGAGTTGCCATCGACGAATTTAGAATTGACGACGCCGTGCGCGGGAGCGTCGAGCGTCGAGCGTTTCGGAGGCGTGCTCGATTGCGCGACGGGCGCGTGGCAATCTCCCGTCGCGCAATGCTGTTCAAGATTAGCGTATAGACTAGGTGATACAACTAGGTGCGTCGGTGCAGGAGCGGTACCGAATTGTATAGCATTATTGGTGGCGAATGCAGAGGATTTGCATGGGGCGAATGAGGCACGCGTGACGCTGTCGGGTTTGCCAATCGAAATCGTCTACGGCGACGTCGCGACGCTCATCAGCACCGCGCTCGCCGCGGGCACGCCTGTATTATTTCAAAGCAGCGAACCCGCTGGATTGGTGTCGTTTGCGTCGTACATGCGCGTATCCATGCAAGACGCAAATTATTGCGATGGATTTTCATCCTACGCTAGCGGCAGCGATGCTTTTTCGTTTCAATCCGGCAACGCCGCAGCGGCGTGTGATTTTCCATTCGAAACTATCGAAATCGGCGGGTACACACAAAATCGCGGGCGTTTCCTCGATGCATACACCATGCTTGAGAGTTGGACGTTTCAATCGAGCGATTTAAGGCTGATGAATTCGATGCTTGCCGAAGACGCAAGTTTAGACGAGTACGACGTCGCGTGCGCCTGGCTAAAACTCAATCGCGATGCATGGGAGCCGTACGTGAATCCTGTGACGATGGTGTACTCTGTATTAATTGGAGCCATATGCACACTCGGCATTGCGCTCGTGTACGTGTACGTACATCGTCAGCGCGCATTTGCTCCAGGCTCGTACAACATTTCTCAAGCGAATAAAGTCAGAGAGACGCTTGACCGCTTGGATCATCAGCCCGTCTTTTGCCACGACGAAGTGCTGCGGGAACTAAAAACAGCCGTGCTCATGGTTAATAAACGCGCGGAAATTCCTTTAAAGACGCCAAAGGTTTCATTCACCACGAATGTCTTACGAGTCGGCGACGACGAAAGCTTTGTTGACATCACTGTCATTCGAAGCGGGAATAACAACGACGAAGCGCACGCAGATATTGAATTTTTCAGTCGCGACGCCAAGTTATTGACGCACTTTACACTTCCCGATGCGCCGATGTACGACACGCAGTATGGGTTTGCAACGCCCGAAGCGCGCGTGGCGACGATATCGTCGACAAAAATTCGAGTACGCGTGCTCGCGGGCGAGCGTTCGATGACGTTTCGACTCGGGCTCACGTTTGATCCGCACTTTGCGCCAGAACGAAAATTCGTAATGTGCATCGTCGAGGTTGCTGATGCCCTGTTTCCAGCGCGAGTATTTCCCATTGAAGTGTGTGTGGTGTACATTCAATCCATGACGTCGTTTCCGAACGGCTTTGAGGGGAAATTACATGAGTTTTCAAGCTTTAAAAAAATCGCTCGGCTCATGAAGGCGTTTCTGCTGGAGTGCCTACGCGTGCCCACGGTAAAGTCTCTTATCTGGCGATTTCAAGCTGTGCTATTTATAAGAGCTGCACTGGAGACTTTTGTGTGGTCGATTACGTTTACGTACTTGGTCAACTACGGGTTTATCAATCAGCGCATTGATTGGGCGTTGTTGTGCGCGCTCGTCTTTGTCGGCATTGAATTGTTTCGTTTTCACACCGTGCTGCACTTTTGGAGCGGTGGATTTGATCTGTCGACGCACTTTGAGTCATTATTGACGAAAAAGTATTCTTCTATGACCGCGTGCGATATCGACAGCTTAGGAAGCGCGGAGTCGCTCTTTCGCGTCTCCGCGACGTCTGACGTTCGCGTCGTGCGCACAGATTTATGGTTTACATTTCAAGACCAAACCAGTTCGCTCTATCGCGTCATTGGCTCGGCTATATTCATTTTGTACACTTTCAAGGAACAACCAGAAATGGCTCAGCTCATGGGAGCGCTGATTGTCGCGTCACTCCTCTTCACGGCGATGTTTTGCGCGTCCCGGGCGACGCGCATTTTGCGCGCCGGCTTCACCGAAGAAAAGTTGGAGGAAATGGTCTTCATGGGCAATCACCATATCTATCGAAACAACCGTTTGATTCGAGAATCTCGCATGGCGCAGCACGTTTCTGATAACCAGTACGCAAAAACTTGGTTGTTTGTCGACGGTGGCATTTTCCTCAGATGGTACCAAGACTTTTTTCAAACGTGGTTTCTCCGTTCGCTCTTGTGCGTCATGGTGGCCATCGCGTATTGCTTGGCGCCCGTCATTATTCCCGCGTACGGCATCAGCGTCGGCGGATACGTCGCACTCGTCACGTCAGTGTTGCAACTCGGAAGCGCCATCATCATGATGGCTCGAGATTTTGCCGTCATGCTCGCCAGCGCGGCGAAAATCGCGCACTTGTCGTTTTTGCTCAATTACAAGTCGAGTCACGCAAAGCGTCTGGAGTCGATATATTTAATCGAGCCGCACGATGCGCCGGCGCATCGTAAACACGATGCGCGAATCGTCACTTACGATGGTGCTCGAAATCCACACACGTTTGTGTTTCAAATCAGAGACGCGTCGGTGGTGTTCGTCGACGTCAATCGCAAAGCCAAGTACATCATCGAGCGCATGAATATGATTCGCGAAGGCACCGGAGAAATTATCGATAAACTTCCCTCGGGCGGATTTATAGGCATTCGAAAGACGCACGGAGGAATGTCGGGGACGCTGGTAAATGTCATCATGGGTACGGATGTGTCTCGACACGGTGTTGCGGGGATTAATCCAGCGTTTCGTACCGTCGTGCGCGTGTCGGGTGAATTTAGCGACATTATTTTGAATGAATCGCTGTGGGTGAATCTCACGGTTGGTTTGATGTTCTCCGGGACAAGTTATCCACAACACTCCAAAGCCGGTATGGCTATACGGAAGCGAATTCAAAGTCTCACGCAAGAGTACGTGTGGTGTTTATGCGAGTACGTGGGCATTCGTCCGAGCATCATCGGCCGCGAGTACAAACACAATTGGGCAACCGTGGCGATGGATTCGTTGACGCCGGTGTGTGATGAAGCCGAGTATTTCAAGATTGGACTCGTGCGGGCGTTGTTGCAACGGCCACAAGTGCTCATCATCGATGCGTTAGTTGATGGGATGCATTTTGACGCCATCGCGAATCTGACGACAATTTTACGCGAGTACATTGCTCGCGACTCGGATGAAATTTTAAAGGTGGATGACAACGAAGAGCCAGATTACGACGATGAAGTGCCACGCACAGTGATCATTCACGCGCGAGCGCTAGCGTTGACGCACGCGATGGAACCACATGAGCCCGTGCTCGTGGTTTCTTCAAAGTCAGAAATCATCGTCTCCACGGGTGAGAAACAATTTCCCGAGGCGTGCCGAACGGCGCTCGCCACATGGTGGGATGCGCCAGCACCCATTTATCACATTTATAATCCCCTCGGCATTGGCATTCTTGAACGCATGCAGCACAAGAATTTCATGGCCACTATTACGAGTCATCGTGACAGACGTCGTCGCAAGGTGAAATTCAAAAAGAATCCGGAACGGGTCGGAAATCATTCACGCTCGGGGTCGTTATCAAATGATTTTGCATTCAAGGCGTCTCCGGAGAAAAGCAAAAGTGTACAAAAGCAATAAACGACGATCTCGCGATGGTTCATCTGTAATAATCACAACGCTAAAGTATTTATTCAACTCGTGTTATGTGTATGTGTGTGCTACTACGTGTGTTATGTTATGTGACATTTTAAGCGCCGTTGCGATTCAAGAAACCGCTCGAGAGCGGCACTTGCCCAAAGTCATTCGACAAGACGTGTCTGAAGTGGGACTCACCAGAGCGCAACGCCGTAACGGCATCAT
>Ga0181602_10003981_pt1 | contig 11580 bp, 9 predicted proteins | sample 041ome_14_FD_148640 | JGI IMG/M metagenome (GOLD analysis project Ga0181602, IMG submission 148640) | Coastal salt marsh microbial communities from the Groves Creek Marsh, Skidaway Island, Georgia - 041408US metaG (spades assembly) | ecosystem: Environmental > Aquatic > Marine > Intertidal zone...
ATTTTCAACAACAAAGAACACAAAAGGAAAAGAAAAAATTTTTTTGGAAAAGCTGTTTGCCAGCTCATCGTTTCGCGTCAGAAAAAAAATTCACATCACATCGCATATTTATTATCGCGCGCGCGCGCGGGGGGGTGAATAGAAACGGACGAGAAGAAGAGAGAAGGATGTTGTTCCGTCGCAGTTTGACAAATTTGCGTCGAGCCGCGCAGTTGCGCAATCGCATTTCGTCCGCATCTTCTGCGTCTACTTCTGCCTTCGCGACGACACCAATTTCCCCGTGCTCCTCGTTGAAACGACAGTTAACGAAACGTGCCTTTGCGCATTCCTCTTCCTCGAACTTTTCTCACGCGCAACTCGCGGAAAGCGAAGAGGAAGAGTACGTGCGAGCGCGGATGAACGACGCGAATGATTCCCCCCTCGGTGGGTGCGAGTCGTCGTTCAATGGTATTCATCAATCCTCGCCATCGACCGAGAAGAACAAGAATGAGAATAAGAATAAGAACAACAACAACAACAACAGCGCGGCTTTGACTTTTTCAGCCACGAATTTGGAAAAGGTGTTGAGATTTCGAGGCGAAGAGGGAGGAGAAGAAGAAGGAGGAAGAAAAATGACGACGAAACAAAAGAAGAAGAAGATCACCAATAACAACAACAACAACAACAACACCAACACCAACACCAACATCGCGAAGAAAAAAAGGTTCATTGGGAACGTGCCTGAATACGTGTGCTCCTCTTCTTTTACCTCCGTCGCTGCAGCTGCAACGAAAAAATGCGACGAAACGACGAGTACTGTATTATGTCGCTCGGAGTCCGATTTGCTCGGCGAACTCGATACTATTCCGCGGAACGCTTTGTACGGTATCGCCACTCAAAGAGCAGTGGAGAATTATCCAATCACCGGAGTGAAACTGAGTCACTTTCCGGAGTTCATTCGCGCTTTAGCATTCGTCAAGAAGGCAGCCGCGACGGCTAATTTTAAGGTTGGATTAATCTCGAAAGAGATTTTTGAGGCGATTTCGACCGCGTGCGATAGTTTGTTGGATTCGAACAAATATCACGGAGATTTCATCGTGGATGTCATTCAAGGCGGCGCTGGAACAAGCACAAACATGGCTGCGAATGAAATAATCGCAAATTTGGCGAATTTGAGTTTGAATAAACCGATCGGATCGTATGAAGTCGTCCATCCGAACGATCACGTCAACTTGTGCCAATCTACAAACGACGCGTATCCGACTGCCGCCAAACTCGCGGTTGGTTTACATCACGAAAAAATGGTCAGCGAACTAAAACTGTTGATTGAATCGTTCCGCAAAAAGGGCGACGAGTTCAAAGACATCGTTAAAATGGGTCGCACGCAACTTCAAGACGCTGTTCCGATGACACTCGGGCAAGAGTTCGCATCTTTTGCAAACTCTCTCGAGTCGGATCTGGCGTATTTAATGAAGAATGTCAACGCGTTGTACGAGTGTAATCTCGGGGGCACCGCAATTGGCACCTCCATAACCGCACACAAGGAGTTCTCCAAAGAATCGATCGACGCTTTGAGGCAGTTGACGAAATTGCCATTCACGAGCGCGAAAGATTTCGTCGAGGCATCGAGTTCCACCTCTTCGTTTTTGTTGTTTTCGAGCATTTTGAGACGAATCGCTTTGAAAACGAGCAAAATATGCAACGATTTACGTCTGTTAAGCTCTGGTCCGAGATGCGGTTTCAACGAGATTGATTTACCCGCCGTCGCACCTGGATCGTCCATCATGCCGGGAAAAATTAATCCCGTCATCCCCGAGGTGATGAATCAAGTGTGCTTCCAAGTTATTGGAAGTGATGCCGCAATATCGATGGCATCAGAACACGCGCAGTTGCAACTCAACGCGTTTGAGCCTGTGATCGTGTACAACTTACTAAACTCATTAGACTCTATGTCTAACGGCTTAAAGGTCTTGCGCGAGAAGTGCATCGACGGTATCACCGCGAACGAAGACGTCTGCGCGAGCCACGTGAACAATTCCATTGGTATTGTAACAGCTTTGCTCCCGAAAATAGGCTATAAAAAAGCCACCTTGGTTGCAAAAACCGCTCTTGAAACAAACAAGCCGGTTTCTCATGTCGCCACGGAAGTGCTGAACTTCCTCTCCCAAGAAGATGCGGACACGCTGTTGAACATCGAAAATATGACCGGCGTCGTCGCTGGCGATAAAGAAGCCGAGGAGAAGAGAAAATCCTATCCTAAGCGAGGCGTGGACATCGAGTCTCCGCAATCCGCCGGAGGGAAGAAGTGCAACTTGTGGAGTTACATGTATCCGCCGGAGAGGCAATTGTTTCAATCTGCTGGTGTTATGTAATTTAAAGAAGCACCGTGTGTAATAATAATATCAACGAGGGAGAGAGAGAGAGAGAGAGAGAGAGAGAGAGAGAGAGAGAGAGAGAGAGAGAGAGAGAGAGAGAGAGAGAGAGAGAGAGAGAGAGAGAGAGAGAGAGAGAGAGACAGACAGACAGAGAGATAGTCTTGAAAAAGACCACCATCAACCACGTCGAAAAAAGGGAGTGCCTTCCCCTGTAAACTTTTTATCCAAACAAGCACAAGTCGTTTTATTATTAATACTCCACTCGTAAGTATACACCCCGCGCACTCCTGTTCAATTCAGTGTTCGTGCGCGTGATAAAAACACCGAAGGAAAGAGTATAAAGCACGCAAATCTCTCACATAATCGTGAAATCAGCATCGCATCAATCGTCATGTCGTCTGCAACAACTTTACCCAATTTTGCAGTTGCGGTGAACACCTCGTCGTCAACGTGGTCGACGCGAAAGGAATCCAACGCTTTCACTTCTTCATCTTCATCTTCGAGAAGAACGCGAAGAATTCATCGCGCTTCTGCGTTGTCGTCGTCTCCTTCGATGATGGCTTATGCAGTAGCAGGAGAAGGACAGAATCAACAAGTCTTGAGAGACGTGACTAAAAAGCTCCGCGACTGCGTCAAGAGAAAAGCGCCGTCATCCGCCGTCGATTTACTCGTGTCTTTAGGGAGAGACTATGGGATCGAACCGGACGCTCGAGCGACCTCCGCGTGCATCGCGGCGTGCGTTGCCGGTCGAGATTTAGATATGGCGGAAAAAGTGTTCGAGCAAGTATTCGAAGGCGGCGTGTGCGAGCCGGATGAAATTGCCATCGTCGAGCTCGTGAAAGGGTATCTGACCATTGGCAAAGACAATGCGCCGTTGTGGCAGAAAGCGACGAGTTTATGCGCGCAGATGACGAATAAATACGGAATTACGCGGACTGCGGTAACGTATAACGTTTTGTTGCAATGCTGCGCCAACACGAATGATTTTCAGAGGGCAGAGGAGATCATCGATACCATGTACGATGAAGAAGTTGCGCCGAGTCCGGAGACGTTCAAGGCAGTCGAGAAGAGGAGAAGCATTCGCTCGTACGCAAAGAAGGTTTTGATGTAATAGAAGATGTCGTATTATTGGTATGTATACTCGAGAATAGAAAAAAAGATAGAGAGGAGAGAGAGAGAGAGAAAGAGAGAGAATTATTGATTGCTCATTTGATTGTATTTCTACTACTCCATTGAGAGGTGCTAATTTTAATTGATTTACGTGTTTTATCGAAGCTTGTTCCCGCTGCCTTTGAAGGCACTGAATCCGTCCTTCTTCTCGCTAGTATTCTGTGTCCCATTTTTATCATCGCCACCTTCTGTGCTCTTCTTCTCGGACTCTTTTTGTTTCTTCCTCGCCATCGCTGCCGCTCTCGCACCTCCGCCAAACATGACTTTCCCAGCCGCTTTTCGTTCAGCTCTTTCTGCTTCGGATAAACTCTTCTTCTTTTCCTCGTCGGCGCCTTCAGCGTTACCTAAAACGCCACCTTCGCGCAGCTTTTGCCACTCTTTCGTCACTCGTAAAGAGGTAGTCGGAAGCTCTACTTTCACCGGCTGCGATTCGCTAGCTTTCGAAGCTTTCCCGTCCAGTCTATTCCCGCTCCCCGCGAACGCTAAAAATGTGTTTTTGTTGCTTTCTTCCTCCTTCTTTTCTTCTTTTTCTTCTTTTTTCTCGTCTTCTTTTGCTCGCGGCGTACTTCCAGTCAAATCCACCACACCGTTCTCGTCCACGTCCATAAAACTCTCCTTTCCACCTTCTGTATTCTTCGTCGTTGGCATGGCTGTTCCTCCTCCTCCTCCTCCTCCGGCTTTACCTCCGTAATCTGGTTCCACATAATCCAACGGCGCTGCGAAATCCACCTCGCAATCCGTCTCCACCACGCACACTCCGGCCTCCGGTTTCGCCTCGATCACGTCGATAAAATATCTCTTATTGTTGTATTCAATCATGAACGTATCGTTCACGGTTAAGCACGTGTAATTTCTCAAGCACGTCTCCAACACCGCCTTGGGATTGCTAATGTTCAAAAAATCGCTCGTTTGCGGTTGAAGCTTCACGAACGTGCCTTTAGGTAACCGGCAGTTTTTCACTCTCAGAACGTCCCCTTCGATTAACCGCAAGTTTTGCATCATCCAGTACGGAAGATAACAAACACCCTCGTCCGCGACGAATTCTAAAACCCCGCAGTGCGTTTTCGTCTTCTCTTTCACGTTCTCGATGTTGAACAACATCGGAAAATCCAAGTCTCCGATTTGCGATAATCTGTCTAACGCCGAGGGTGGTAGAATGATTTTGTCACCTTTGTCCAACTCCGAGCGGTCGATGAAGGACACCGGGTAAGCTCTGTATTGCGCTTCGAACGCAGATCGACCGCCCCCACCAAATCGGAACATTATTGTTGTTGTTGTTGTTGTCGTTGCTTTTGATTTTGAACACAGAGAAGCGCGCTTTAATAGTAATAATGAAGACAAAAAGAGAAAAGAAAAAAGGGAAAAATCAAAGAAATTCCGAAAAAGAGAAAAAAAAATTCACACTCACAAACAACTTGCATTGGCTTCATTAATAGTAATAGTAATAATAATAATAATAACAATGCCGACGACGACGAGAAGAAGAAGCGCATCGAAATCTCTGAGTCGAGAGACAACTCCCGCTCTCGAAGAAGACAAAGAGAAGAAGAAGAAGAAGAGCGACGGTGGAGGAGGGAGGAAGAGGAAGGAAATGTCACCAATTGCAGAAGAAAAGTCACCTCTTCCTTCTCCATCAACGAACAACAACAACAACAACAACAACAACAACGACACGAACGCGAATAAGAAACAGAAACAGATAAAAGGAAGAGGCAAGGCGGGAGGAGGATTGAGGTCAGACGATAAGAGTCCGGAGAGAAGACACGGAGACGACGATAATAGAGGTGGAAAAGGAGGAGAAACAGAAAACGATAAAGATGATGCTGATGGTGGTTCACCGTCGAGGAAGACGAAGAAAGCCGCCAGTGCGAGCGCAGAGAACAACAAAAAGGAAAAAGACGATTTGATCATACAGCAAAGGAAACGGAAACTTCAAGAGTGGCGAGAAGCTCAGGAGAAGAAGAAGAAAATGAACGAAATCAAAGCGGCGGCGTTGCAAGCGGTAGTTGGGAAGAAGAGGTTTGAACGGAAAACTGTGATGATGGACGACGATGGGATGTTTAACGACGACGACGAGGACGAAGATGCAAATGCGGCGATGACGAAAAGGAAACCACCGAGTTTTCTCAACGATGAAGATGAGGACGACGATGATAAAAGCAAGAAGGATGGCGACGGTGAGGAAGACGATGAAGACGATCCTTTGGATGCGTTTATGAATTTGAACGATGAAGCGATGAACGAGGAGAGAGCAAAGGCGGAGGAGAGAGCGAAACAATTAGCTGAGAAGGAAGACGAAGAGTCAAAGTTGAAAAAAGAGAAAGAAGAGAAAGAGAAAGCGTTAGAGGCGGAATTTATGAGAGCAGCAAAGAGAGCGGCGAGAGTTCTAGTCGAGAAAGATGGGGATGCCATGGATGTCGACGATAATGGCAAGAAGAAGGACTCTTCGGGAAATACCGTCGTCCAGCTGCAAAAGAAGAAATCCATCGTCGACGTGAAAACGAGAGCGCCAGCATCTGAGCAAGCCATAAAAAACGCGAAGAGCAAAATCAAGGTGAAACCAGAATACATCGTCCGAGGCTTTTTCGACGAGGATTCAGAAGGCGAAGGCGATGAGAATGAGGAGGCGAGGAAGAAGAAGAAAGATGGCGAAGGAGCAAATGCGACGATAACAGACAAAGGAGAAAAAGACGAGGATAACAAAGAAGAACTCGCCATGTACGAAAGCGATTCGGACGACGAGTGGGCGGCAAAACAAAAAGCTAAGTTATCAAAAGCAGATAAACTTGGAGCAGTCGTGCACTCGGACATTGACTACCCGCCGTTTCGAAAAAATTTTTACATTGAATCGTACGAAATGTCTAAAATGACAAAAGAAGAAGTCAAAGAGCTTCGAACAAAACTCGACGGCATATCTTGTCGCGGTAAAAGAGTACCAAAACCGATTAAATCTTGGAATCAAGCTGGATTGTCGAATAAAATCATGGAACTCATTCGACGTTCGGGCTTTGAGAATCCCATGCCAATTCAAGCGCAAGCATTACCAATCATCATGAGCGGTCGTGATTGTATTGCCGTCGCTAAAACGGGTTCTGGTAAGACCTTAGCTTATATACTGCCGATGCTGCGGCATATTAAAGATCAACCGGAGATAAAAAATGGCGATGGTCCGATTGCTATGATTGTCGGACCGACTAGAGAGTTGGTGACGCAAATAGGTAAAGAGTGCAGAAAGTTTGGTAAAACGGTTGGTGTTCGATGCGTTTCCGTTTACGGTGGATCCGGCGTTCAATCACAAATCACCGATTTAAAACGAGGGTGCGAAGCAGTTGCGTGCACGCCCGGAAGAATGATTGATATTCTCACTACTGGGGCTGGTAAAATCACAAATTTACGACGCATCACCTATTTCGTTTTGGACGAAGCCGACAGAATGTTTGATATGGGCTTTGAGCCGCAAATCACGAGAATATTAGCAAATACGCGTCCGGATCGTCAAACAGTCATGTTTTCGGCGACGTTTCCGCGCGCAATGGAGAATATCGCCCGAGCGGCGTTGGAAAACCCAATTGAGATTCAAGTTGGAGGCCGTTCGGTTGTAAATTCCGATATCACACAGCTCGTCGAATTGAGAGAAGAGGAAGATCGATTCATTCGAATGTTAGAATTACTAGGTGAGTATTATGAACAAGGTAAAGTGATTATCTTCGTCGCCTCGCAAGATAAATGCGATACGATCTTCAGAGATTTGTTAAAGTCAGGTTATCCGTGTCTGTCTTTGCACGGCGGGAAAGAGCAAGCCGATCGGGAATGTACGATTGTTGATTTTAAAACAGACGTGTGCAATGTATTAGTCGCTACTTCAGTCGCAGCGAGAGGTTTAGACGTTAAAGATGTAAAACTTGTCATCAATTTTGATTGCCCGAACCACCTTGAGGACTACGTTCACCGAGTCGGGCGAACTGGAAGAGCCGGAGAGAAAGGAACCGCAGTGACGTTCATTTCGCGTGACGAGGAGCGTTTCGCGCCAGACCTCGTAAAAGCTATGCGCGAAGCAAAGCAACCGGTGCCACAGGATGTTTTAGCACTCGCAGAAGCATTTGGAAACAAGCGAAAGAACAACGAAGTCATGGCAAACGGTTCTGGCTTTGGCGGTTCTGGATTTAAATTTGATCAATCCGAAGCCGATGCGTTGAAGAAGGAAAAACGCCAAGCTGCAAAAGCCGCTGGATTAATACTTGAAGATGATAACGATGATGAGGACGAGAACATGGACGACGACGACGATGACGGCGGGGGTGACATGAAATGGGGTGCCGCCGGGTTATCGTCGGTTTCAGCAATCGAAAGCGCGAACACAAATGCCGCTGGAGGTCCCATGGCACCAGGACAGGCGAAAGCGTCCACGGCAGTCGCCCTGGCGTCTCAATTTGGCGCAACACCGGCGCAAGTGGCGCAGGCAGCAGCGAATGCAGTGTTCAAAGAAATGTCCAAGAAGGGAGGTTTGAATGCTCCGACGTCTACGGCAGATGCCGAAGCGCAGAAGGCAAGTGCACTCGTCGCGGCGGCAAAAGCTGCCGCTGGAAAAATTGCTTCGTCCTTGGGAAAAACGTCTTCGTCGAATTATAATCCTCCAACGAATGACCCGACTATTCTCAGAGACCAAGCTGCAAAAGCTGGTCACGTCGCCAATTCTGCTGCTGCGTTCATGTCGTCTTCTGCGGCGCAAAATGCAATCATGCTCGCGCAAAATACAGCATTAGCGCACGGTGCTTCAGCCGGAGCAGCCAAGGCTGCTGCTTTCGCGGCGGCTTTGAACGCGCAGCATAAGATGTCTACAGGCGGAGTGATTACTTCTGCAGGTCAGAGTCACTTCGAATCCGAGCTCGAAATCAACGATTTCCCGCAATACGCCAGGTGGAAAGTTACGCATAAAGACCAACTCCAACAGATCAATGATTTCACCGGCGCAGTGGTGACTGTCAAGGGCACGTATTACCCGCCTGGGAGAGCCATTCCAATGGGCGAACGGCGATTGTATTTATTAATTGAAGGTCCAACCGAGAGATGCGTGACTGCGGCGAAGAATCACGTTAAGAAACAAATAGAAGAGGTGGTATCAAAACAGGCTTTACCGGGTGGAGCTGGCGCCGGGCGCTATAAGCTGTGATGTTTTTTAGAATTTAGTATGGGGGTTAGAATCAATGTGACTTTGTACTTTACACGCGTTTATTTCACAAAAAAATTAACGTTATTAGATCAGGTTATTCAGTGAATAGAAGAATCTCTCACTACCTTCCTCACTCATTAAAACCCAAACCAGCCGAGGATTCCGCCTCTTTTTGATGGCGTTTCCACTTCTTTCGGTTCTGCTTCTTCTTCACAGTCTTCAAACTTCGATCCGTCCTCCGAGTCTTTGCTGCTTATAGAGCCTTCACCTCCTTTCTTATTCCTTCGTAACGTTCCTGATGATCCCGGCTTTACGTTGTTATGCTTTGCGGCGCCTCGCTTAGTCGCAGAAGATTTTCTCGCTTCTACTGGAGGCGGTCCTGGAGGGAGCGGAGGCATCACGGATGGAGGATTTGGAGCGTTACCACCTGATTTCTTCTTGTTTTGTTGCTTATTCGTTTTCTTATTTGTTTTCTTATTCGCTCGCTGCTGCAATTCGTCACCACTCGTATCCGGTGATCCTTCCGTCGTCGTCCCTCCTGCCTTTTCTATCTGACCTTTCTTTTTCTTCATGGATGCCTTTTTTGAAGCGGATGACGGAGAGTTGCCATTTTTCTTACCAGGGAGCATCCCAACACCAGGCGGTGCGCCCGGCGGCGGCGGCGGCGGCACACCTGGCGGTGGACTCGGCGGTTGACGCATCGGAGAAACGCCACGCGGTGATCTGTGCGCAACATCTACTGGAGGAGGTCCTGGCGGCGTTGGCGGATGCTGCAGTGATCCGTTTGATCCAGATGAAGTCAATCCGGACGCGCTGTACGGGGAAAGCGGTGGCTTCATGCCTGGTGGTGGTGTTGGCGGCAAAGGCGCGGGTGGACCAGGTGGTGTCGGTGGTGGTGCGCCCGGCGGTGGCGGTGGTGCTCCCGGGGGTGGAGGAGGTGTTGCCGGCGGCGTCGAGGCGTGAAAGAGAGACGTGCCTTGAAGATGTGCGTAATCTCCGTTGGTGCTAGGATGGTGTGGTGGTCTCGACTTCGATGGTGGAGTCGAAGTAGGCGTGGACGCACCACTGATGATTGTCGTTCCAGCAGCGAATGCCGGCGCGGACGATTTCGGCGGCGATGACGCGCTCGTCGTCGCCGTCGTTGTAGCTTTTTCACCCGGCGGAGTCCACAACTTCTTCTCTTCTCCTGGTTGTCGCTTCAACACCCGCAAACTTTCCGGCAAGTTTGCGGACGAAAATATCACTTCTTTTTCTTCTTTCTTCTTCGGTTTTTGTAAAATTTTCACGTTTTTCGCTTCCGGCATTCTTTGATTGGAGTTTCTCCTCGTGTCCGAGGATTCATCTACATCCATGCTGCTCCCGGAGCCTCTGGTCCTCGCTTTTGTCGTTTGGAATCCACCAGGCGGTGGGTCCGAAAAGTCCATTTGATCGTCCTCTCCCCAATCGCCTTGTGGAATGTGCAAATTCGCAATCGCTCCCGCAACTTCGTGTTGAATCTCAGGTCTCACTCGCGATCCTCCGTTAGCGGTCGTCGTGTTGTTGTTTTCGTTCGATTTCGTCGCCCACTGTGGCACCGGTCCTGGCTGCGGCGCTCCTCCTTGACTGTTGAAATCGCGTCGTCGCCAATCGTCAGACGTGTCTGCTTTACTGCCAGCGCCGCCGAAGCTGCCGTTCTGATGATAACTACTTCCGTTGGAAGACCCTCCTCCGTTTCTATAATTATTATTCTCGCGATTATTGTTCCAACTATTCCCGAGTTCCCCGTCACCGTCTCTGCTGCCCCAACTCTTCCCCCAACTCGCTCGCTCCGGCAAACTGTGTTGTTCTTTCTCTCCGTTTTTAATGTTGTTTTTGTTGGCATTATTAGTATTATTACCGTTATTATCCAAGGAAGATGAATCTCCTCCTCCTCCAGTTGTCGTCGTCGTCGTCGTTGACGGTGGACCTCGATTGACCAACTTTATCGAAGGATCGTTCATTAAACTCGAGGTTGGATCGTGTTCGAAACGTTGCGAGGGTAAATTTATTGGTTTCGGCGCCGAGACGACTCTGCCGAGAGACACCATTCGCGAGCCTTTGTAGTGGTGTCTGCTGATTTACGCGCACACGCACGCGCGCGAGTAGTGGTAGTAGTAAACGAAAGAGATTGGTCAGCGTCTAGAAATGAACGCAAAAGAGAGAAGAATCGGCGCGCGCGCGGCGGTGTGTTCAAAAAAGAAAGAGGCGGCAACCAACAAACACTCTCGTCTCGTACAAAAATCCTTTTCCTTTCTTCGAGAACGACGGCGATAATCGCAACAACGATGAATCGTCAGAGAAGAAGGAAACAGAAGAGACAAAGAGTCGCTGCTAACGGCAGAAACGAAGGACGAGCGCGCGATGTGTTCAAAAACCAGACGATGACGTGATAAAACGCACTTCCTGTCCGTCGTCATTTTTTCTGTGTTAAAAGTTTGTTGTGCCTTCTTCTCGCGCCGCTGCTTCCTCCTCCTTTTAATTTCTCTTCTTCTTCTTTCCTTATTCGGTTTCAACAAAAAAGAGACAGAAGAGAGAGATTTAGTGCGCGTGTAAAGTGCCACAGGCGACCTCCTTCTCAGAGCGCGGTTTTAACGAGAAAGTTATTATATGAGCGATATAAAAGCACTTGCGCGAAAAGTGTGAGGGCATTTTTTGAGTGAATGAGAGAGAGAATTACCGACGACGACGACGAAAAAGAAAAAGACGACGACGTTCCGGGAAATTTTTTTTGTTTTGTTTGTTTCGGAGATGTTCCATTTTTTTTTTACGGAGAGGAGTACGCAACCCAACACATCGCGTCGTCGTCTTTTTCGTCTTTCTCGTCGTCGTTCGCGAGGTCTTTGTGAGTAGTACGAGTAGTAAGCGAAC
>Ga0181602_10003997_pt1 | contig 11553 bp, 19 predicted proteins | sample 041ome_14_FD_148640 | JGI IMG/M metagenome (GOLD analysis project Ga0181602, IMG submission 148640) | Coastal salt marsh microbial communities from the Groves Creek Marsh, Skidaway Island, Georgia - 041408US metaG (spades assembly) | ecosystem: Environmental > Aquatic > Marine > Intertidal zone...
CAAAATCGCAGATGACATATCGACCATGAGATTTTTCATAGTCAGCGAATGTCTTCATTCGATTTGCCTGTCTTACCCTACCTTCAGGAGAGAAGTCCCAATCATTCGCCATCTCGCGAACTTTATCTGCATTATACCATGCTGATCCTAAATATTTTTGTAGTCTTTCTGATAGCCAGGTTTTACCTGCGCCCGGCAGGCCCATAACTAGAATTTTCATTTTTAGATTTATCCTTGATTTCGTTTACTCTTTTTTGCATCCAAGCAATTGCAGTATTAATATGACCTGTATCATGAGGTTGGAGCTGAGATTCTGCATATGCTATTTCTTCCATTAACATAATAATACGATCAATATCTGATGTTAGTGCCATATCTATTCTTCTTCCTTTGTCATTAATGATCCATCAGAAATAGCCTGTGCAATAACAGATTGAAGTATATCACCTGCTTCCTCTTGTAGATCTAAGTTACTAACTTCCAGGTCCTGGTCTGGTGTAGATACAATTGAAAAATTAAAATTCATCTCACCTTCGCGAACTTTGTTAAAAGAGATAGCTCCATACTGAAGTACTGTCTCAACAAAGTCACCTTCTAGAATACGTACGTTCCAGGCCTGTTCATGTTCATCTGAAGGGATCAACTCATAATGTACCCCTTCAGACTTTCTTTGTAAGTCTAAAGACACTAGCATTCCTCCGGTTGAATTAAAGAGTTACCAATACAATACCTAGTCTTTAAGAACTCTTTAAAATCGGTTTCTTCTAAAATAGGTAACCAGAATTCTTCTTCTAGTGTTTGTTTTTCTCGTACTTTTGGCTCAAGTAATTCACCAGTCTCCCGGCTAACCCTGCAATACCAGCCATTAGACGGCTTAGCAACATATTTACCTTCGAGAGCAACGTCAAGAAGACCAGACCACTTTTGTACTCCACCTTCCCAAGACACCGAAATAGGAATCTTTGACTTTTCCCTAACATAACGCGATTTCTCCACATTAATTACAAAGTGGTAGCCTTTAATCTCTGTACCTTGTTTGTCTTGTTGACGACCAAGAATCCAGATATTATTTGCACTGTAATAAATACCAGTACCACCAGAAACAATTGCTTTAGGGAATAATCCCATCTCTTGATATGTATGATTGATAGCAATGAGTGGAATATCTTTCATGTTAAGATACGGCGTAACCATACGGAAAAGACCTTTAAGGGCTTTCGCGCGTGACATATCAGCAACCGATTTCTCGTTAATCGCATCTTCCATTTCTTTCTTTGAAGCCAAGTTGCCGATAGAATCGATCATAATAATAACCTTATCATTACGATCTAGTTCTTCTAGCTGGCCAATAATATCGAATTTTAATACTTCTACATCTGTAATAGGTGTATGAAGTACTCGTGATGTATCGATATCAAATTGTTCAAAATAAGATTGCGGAGAACCAAATTCTGAATCATAGAAAAGTATTACGGCATCAGGATACTTTTTCAAGTAAGCTGATGCCATAATAAGACCGAAGGAAGTCTTAAAGTGTTTGGATGGGCCAGCTAGTACTGTAAGTCCTGGCGCAAGTCCGCCATCCACGGAACCGGATAGGGCAACATTAATCATAGGAACGTCTGTTGGTACCATATCCTGGCTATTAAAAAATTTCGAATCTGCAAGAATAGAAGTTTCTTTGATCTTACTATTCTTTTTGAGTTTATCCATAATACTCATATATCTCTCCTGAATTGATGTACATATTATATCATAATATAGCCTGAGTGTAAACCTTTAATTCATTAATAATTTTATTTTCAAATGATTTATCATTTAGGTTTCTATTCAATGGTGATGGATGCGGAGCAGCAAAGTGCTCCACACCCAATTTATTTAAATATTTGGAAACGAATCCTCCTAATGCTATAATCCTGTGACCAGACATATCAGTCAAAAAGATATCTTCTTCTTTTAGCTTCGCCTTAGGTTCATAACAAAGATTAGTAAAGCCATAGAAATCGATACCACATTCATCCATCCACTTATGAAGTCTTTTCATAGTAGGAGACTTAAGTATATTCTTTTTGGCTGGACTATGTCCAATGATTAGGATTTTATTCTTCATTTTTTTCTTTTATTAAAAATGCCATGTCAGTTTCTAGTTTCTTAACCCTTTCTTTTAAATCCATAGCTTCTCTGCTTAATCGCATATTTGTGTATTCCACATTTTCACCTACGACGCCGCGCTCATTTTGATACTGCTTTTTAATCCATTCTTGGGTTGCTGACATTGGTTAACTCCCATTTAACATTTGCTTCGTTAAACATTTTTTGTGTTAATTGCCAAGAGTCTTTCCACCTATCTGGAATTGATCCGTCCATAACAATTCTCTTGACACCGACTTGGATAATACCTTTTGCACAATCTGAACAAACAGGTAATCCATGAACATACATTGTTGATCCATCGAGTGAAACACCGTTGTATGTTGCATTAAAAATGGCATTCATTTCTGCGTGAACTACCATTTTATATTTTAATTCCCGATCATAGTAACGAGTAAGACTATCGTCTATACCCCGGGGAAACCCATTATAGCCTGTAGATAATACTTGACCTTTAGATCCAATACAAACTGCACCAATTTTAGTTGAAGGATCTTTCGACCAACTAGCAGCTTCTTTAGCCAGCTGCATATATCTTTTATCCCATTTATTGGATTGTTCTAAAGATTCCGTCGTTGATGATTCTTTGATCGATTGGGTCTTTTCTGATCTTGTCAGTTTTGAGAGGATGCTTTTCACGATTCAGAATCTCCTTAGGAACAATATCTTTGAATACTTCTTTTAAGACTTTCTTTTCACCATTGCGAAGTGAATAAGGCGTATTCAATGCATGTTTAACAATATATGGTGCCAGGAATGGCGCACGAAGTTCGATTGTAGATCTCATCATAGTCCGATCTAGTTTGGGAAGATGATAGTATGGTAGTTCGACAAATGTATCGGAATACTGACTATCATATTCTTTTGCACGTCTATATCCACCGAATAATTCATCTGCGCCATCGCCAGTCATAACTGCATGGAAACCTAATTCGCGTAGCTTTCTAGCCATAGCAATCTGTGGTTTAACTGAACCAAGATCTACCGGTGATTGATGAATACTAACTGCTTCCTCATCAGATACATCATCAAGTGTTACCTCAACAAGATTATCTGATACAAGATGTGCAAAGTCTTTTTCGTGATTTTCTACATGGATACAGGTAATGTCATGACCAATCTCTTTGAGAAGACCATGTATAATACTAGAATCTAATCCGCCTGATAGTAGCATAGAAACTTCTCTTTGACCACTAAGTCTGGATACAACTGAACGTTTCATATCATTATATAAGGTATCGGTTTTAACTTTTTCCCAATCCCAATAATTATGTATAACACCTTGATGGATAAAATGACCAGGTGGAAGCTGTTTAATTTCATTAAATGGTGTTCTTGGATCTGGTGAATAACCCCACTTTAAAGTATTTGACATAAATGTTTCATCGATTGTAACTGGGCCAAAGAGTTTTAGTACATCGATTTCAGATGCCATTGCTTCCATATCAGTACGATAATAGAGAGGCTTAATACCGAGATGATCTGTTATACCAAATAAGTAATCACCCATTACAGTAACATAGGTAAAGAATCCATCATAATTCATTAATGAATCGAAACCAAATTCACCATAAAAGAAATCGTCATGGATTTGTTGGGCATCTGTTTCATATTTTTCAGAATTAAAATTAAATATTTCGCCAACAAATAAACCAGGGAAGTCATCACCAACTGGCTGTATAGCAATATCTGGATCTAGATTAACAAATGGTAATGCAATATGCGCAAAGGTAAATCCTTCGAATTCTCTATGGCCAATAAATTCTGGAAGGCCACGATATCCAATATTGCGAATAACAGATTCAGGATTTCTACCAGTAGGATATGCTACAAAACCACACATTAATTAACTCCAATCAGTCTTCCTAATGAATATCTATCATTCAGGAAACAATGTAAACTAGTTGAACTAAAATGTAAATAACCCATTTTACAATTTAATCCAGCTTTTTCAATTAACCATAAACCAAGTCTATTTGCAAAGTATAGGTCATTATGTAAGTGGCGTACTACGTCGCATGAACGCATATGATATGAACAATGTAGTTCATCGCCACGTTCAATAAAGTGCCAACCAAAAGAACAGGGTACACGTTCACCTTGATTTGCAGCAGTTAGATCTTCAGGAAACCACATAGGAATATAACACTGCCGAGTAGTAGGATCTTTCTTAAGAAGTTCAACTGCATCATTCAGATTACCAGTTTCGAATCGTATGCCAGGTCTTTTTGGTGCCCACATACGTTCTGGATATGAGTGGCTGAAGGCCTGGCCAGATAGGTACTGATCAGTGTCCTTCAGCCACATAACGTGTGATGGCGGAGGGTTGAGAGGAGAGCCACCTACACGTTCTTCGAAATGGGTGTTAGCCCAAGGTTGTGTGGCATTGCAAAGATCGGACGCCTCATCAGGATCGTCACTCATCTTTGATATCAAATCAGCATGAAGTACTTCGAGGAAAATAGGAGGAGACTCGGTACCCTGCCACGATGCTGTTTGAATTTCATATCCTTGGTGATAAAGCAAATGCCTTAATTTATATAAACCTTCACCTAGGTCTTTACTCGTCACTCTGTTCATTTGTATTTTGTACCCTTGGTCTATTTAGAAAATCATTATTAGGATCTTGACCTTCAATACCACCTTTCATATAGGCTACAAAGAAGGAAGAATAATTAATAAGATCTACACAAGAATCTTCGAGCGATTCGAAGTTAGGTGTATAGCTAGGATCTTGTTCCATAGCTTCAAGTACAGATTGGATACGAAGTATTTTACCTAGCATAATATCAGTAATAGTTGCACAGCCACGAGGATAGTACATAGCCTGACGAATACGAGAACTTGGATTCTGATAATCGTTACTTTTTTGTGTTTGTATTTCAGCAGCACGCTGAAGTACTTTAAGAGACTCTTTCATTAATAACCTCCGCATCTGAACCATATGTCCAGTGTCCATTTTCTAGATCTATTATAACACGATCTAGGAGATTTGTAAATACCCTTTTTACAGGAATGCCATATTTTTCACCAGGCTTTTCGCATAGTTCAATCTTTTTGATTTTAGATGTACCATGTCTGGTACTAATAAGATCACCAACTTGAATAGTATTTTTCATTACGCATATACCTCATAACCAAGATTCTTCAAAACCCAATCTTTGCCAAGATCTTTAGCAAAAGCAACCACGATACCTTCACGGATAGAAGTATCTAGACGATCAATGTGTCTGCTGAATTCTTCTGCTTTACCAGCAAAGTAGAGAGACTTAGCTTCAATAACATCGTTGCGATCTTGAGCATACATATTAGCCATACCCTGATCAACACCTTCGTATTCGATAACGTCCTGCATCAGGCTTTGTTCTAGAGCAACTACATTTTCTAAAAACTTGTACATTTGAATCTCCTAATTCCTATTTTACTAGTATATTATATCATAGCTTTTTAGGAATGTAAACCCCCTAAATTCATTTTATTTGAATTTTTTATCATTATTTGACCATTTAAATATCCTATGTAATTTACACGTATACCTATTCCGTATAACCCAGAAGTATATCTGATTTGCCACCCCATCACCGTATTTAAACTTCTTTTCTGTCATATCATTCAGTATTCTTCTAATGCCGGCATCTAGCCAGGCCTGAGGTTTATCTGTACAATCTAGAACTTTATTATCAATAGTATCGCCTTCTAGATTAATTTGATCTAAAAATGGTCTTGGATCATCCTTATATCCTTGAGATATCACATGTATTTCCGCAACGCCACCTTGAAGACAACTAATATAAGCATCTTTCCAAGATCTATTCTGATAGGGCTTCCACACTCTATCAGCCTCGGCTTTAGCTCGGGATTTAAGAAGATCCGGATCTATATCTCTAATATCAAATGTTTCTATAAACGTATTCAAGTGCACGATCTGCTTCTTTATCTAGTGGTCTACTTTTATACCAATTACCAGTTTCCATATCTAATTCTCTACAAAGGGAAGCTATTTCATCTGCAGTAATAGGATATTCTTTCTTAATAGCATTACCAGCAATAGCAACCATTATCTGATACATTTTATGATACCAACCGGTATTGCTTATGACTCTGTATTCTTTTTCGAGATTACGAGGGAAGAAGGGACAGTCGCGATAGGACGTCCACCGTATGTCAGTGTTGTCCATTCTTGATTTTCTGTGCTCGACGATTTGTCTTTGGAGTTCTTCTGGGAGTCGATCAAAGAATTTGCTTGAATTGGTTTTTTCGGCATAAGGGAATTCCTTTATTAAAGCATCTGGATCAACATAATCGCCATCGTGAGAGAAGATAAAATTGTTAGCCCCGACATAATTAGCAGGAATGTAATACATTCTAGCAAGATCTTTTGTTTGTTCATCTCCGATTCCTCCGAGTGCATTCTGTAACGCAAAGTTGAAACGAGGAATTTCCTTATTCGATATTTTTCTTTTAAGTGGAAATACAAGTCTAAACTTCGGATAATCGAGAGTACTGCTAGCAGTAGAATAACAAACGAAACGCCAGTTACGGGTATGATTAAGGATTGCATCTTTTAATTCACCATCAAATTTATAATCGTCTACATCAACTGCACACCAACCGCACCATTCAATAACATTTGCATTCGCACGGGTAGTACCTTTCTCATAGACGGCAGGCGACATGAGCTCGGCTTCACCCTTAGACTTACGTTGAATATTAGACAAATCATACAATACTTTTTCAAAGTCTTGAAAGCTTTTAAGATTAGTATTACGATTTGTTTTATTATCGTAAATATTTTTAAAAAGCGTTAGTGAGATTTCCATGGTTTCCCTCGTGGCTTGGTGATTTCCATCCTTCGGGTTTAATTAGATCGGGTAAGCCAAATGGATTAGGTCGACCTTCTTTTACACCAGGTGACTTAACCATATTTGCTTTATATACCTGATCCCATGCCTGATTAGCATCTACACCAAATACGTCTAGTGTACCAATAGCAAAGACACATAGGTCGATTAAGCCATCTACAATTTCTTCTGGATCTTTAGATTCAATAGCAGTCATTGTTTCGTCAAGTTCTTCTTTACACATAGAAAGACGGAAACGAAGATACTTATCCATAAGATCTTTATTTTCTTTATTTGCTTGAAACCAATCATGCACACCAAACTTTTCGTGCATTAGTTTCATATCATCAGCCCAATCGTTCATATAGTTACTCCTTTTAATATATCATTATTATATCGCATTTTGACCAATTTGTAAACCCATTAACCAAAAAATGCATCCAATGTCATTTGTTCTTCTGCTGACCAACCCATTGCATCCAAGATAAACTTAAGCGGTTCCATAAATGTTTTTTCGAATTGCTTTTCGTAATCTACGTATTGGTACAAATTCATTTCCTTAGGCAGGCCACTAGGAAAAGCTACTACGTTTTCTCTAAGAGTGTTTGGTAGTCTAAGATATGTAAATTTAATTTTATCCCCATCTCGGATAACCTCATACTTATTTAGCAGCTTCTTTTCTTTTAGAAATTTATTATAGAGAAGTGCGCCACGTACATGTATTGGACAACCTTTTTGATATGTCATTTTCTTGTCGTACCACTTACCAATATCACTTACTCCGCGCGGAAACGCAACAGCTTCTGGTGGCAGTTTACAAAATTCTTGTTTGAATTCCTGTATAAAGTCTTGCGTTGCCGATTCAGATCCGGATATAATAATCTTAAAGATTTCTTTAAACTTATCACGTACAACTTCTGGGGTAGATGACTTAATGGCTTCGATGCCCATGATCTTAAGTTTTGGTTCTGAATATTGTACACCTTCAGAGTTATGCACATTCAGTAGATAACGTTTCTTAGCTACCCATATGCCACGGTCAGCGATAACTTCCCGTCCCATCTCCATACGGTTTTCGTAGCAGTTCATATCTTTAAAAAGATCTGCCATAGACTTTTCGAAAACTTTATTAAAATGATTTTGGCATGCTTCATCTAAGAACTTAACAGGATCTTTTGGTTTAAACTTTTCTACAAATGGTTTAAAGTTAACATATACAGAATCTGTATCGATTGCTATAACATAGTCTTCATCAGTTTCTAATACCTTATTCAGTTCATCGTTAATTGTTTTTTCGCACCACTTAATGACATGTTGACCTGTAAGAGTAATACCTTCTGCAATACGTAGATCGAAATACCTATACCATTTATTACCAATAGCACCGAACAAAGAATTCATAAGAATCTTAATTGCCCACTGCTTATTTTGATACGTCGCGATCTCGCGCTCGAGGTCGCGCGAAGGATTCTTTTGGTATTTGCTTTGTGCAGCAAGCATTTGCTTTTTAACAATACTACGTTCTTCATAGTAGTTTTTAACAAGTGTAGGAAATACACCCTCATGGGTATTATCGAATAATATACCATTTGCTGCACGGGAAACATTTTCACCGGAAGCTACTAATGTTTCTGGTGACATATTCCATTGTGCAATAATATTAGGATAAAGTGAATTTAAATCGAAGCTAACAATCCATTCGTACATATCAGCTTTAACTTCTTTGACATAGCCACCAGCAAAGTGTACGTTCATATCCTGTCGTGATGCACGATCTGCAAGAGGTGGTATAACAATATTCTTTTTAGTTAGTTCGCGATATACAATCGAATCCCAAATAGATGTTGTACCAAAGATATCAGTAAAGTTAACACCGGCTTTATATGCAATTGTACAAGCCAGACCAATTAGATCTAGCTTATCATCTATCTTTTGTACCAATTCAACATCTTTAATATTGTAGTCAATATAGAGCTGAAAGTTTTCTGTATACAGATTTCTTAGGTTACCATATTCTTCGTAAGAGATTTTCTTTTCACCGAGAACAACATATGCAATATGGTTAAGTGAATAAGATTCTTGTGCACCATAGCTATATGCAAACTTCTTAAAGAGATCATAGTAATCAAGTTGATTAATACCTTGGATCTCATAGGCATCCATGTTTTGGTTTTTGAAATTAATTTTTTTAGTTCGTAAAAGATTCCATGGTGAAAATTTACGTGCAATTTCTTCGCTTTGAAATACCTTACCAATACGATTTAGGATATAAGGTATATCAAATAGACGTACGTTCCAGCCGGTGACAATATCCGGATAGCCTGGACTATGTACACTATCACCTCTCCACCACATTAAAAAACTAGCGAGAAGATCTTTTTCAGTTTCGCACTTATGATAGTGTATATGTAAGTTTTTATGGATTGTTTCAGAAACTTTATAGTCGCCACATCCCCATACGTGGTAACGACCTTGTTTTGAGGATTTAGCGGTAATAGCTGTAATAGGATGTTTGGCTTCATCAGCTTCCGGGAAGCCATCATCAGAATAGACCTCGATGTCCAGGTTAACTACATTTAGCATAGCCTGGTTAAAATTAATTTCGTCTGGGAATTTTTCTTGTAAAAATTGTAGTACTACACGATCACATCCATAATAACTCAAGCCAGAAGTTTCATCTGCCTGCTTGACCCAATTGGACATTTCATGGCGATTTTCAAATTGTATTGGGCGTACATTTTTCCCGCCCATAGTTTTATAGCCCGTAGGCTTTGGGGATGGCAAATATAATTTAGGGCTAAAAGGTACTTTTTCCTGTACCAATTTGCCATTATTATCGTATCCACGGTAAAGTACTTTGGAACCATAGTGGTCCACAGAAACATAAAAAGACATACAACCTCCTAATAAACACAACTATTATACCGTATTATGCGAGGTTTGTAAATCCTTAAATTAGCTTTAATGCTTCTTTTGTTGTATCTTTTACGCGCTTTGTCCAACCACGACCAAAGGTTTTAAATGTATCTAGCTTTTCGTAGTAGCGCTGTCTATCATTTTGGTATTTTTCGATAGTTCTTTCTACACCAATTTTTTCTACATATTCAGATACAGCCTTTAGGGTATTAGGTCCAATAGCACCGTCTTGTTCTGATCCGACTAAAGCTTGAATGTAACCTGCAGCACGACCAGGCCCAGCGTTAACAGCGAAATCGAATACACAAAGATCAAGCCCAGCTGGTAGGTCATCTGCTTTGGTACGATCCCAATAATTTTTCTTATAGATCGGTTCAACATCTTCATTTACAAGATCTGCCATATCTTTTTGTACTAAATCATTTTCCATACACCATTCTTCGTATACTGCTTTAGTAACGCCTAGATTGGTTTCTCCTCCTGGATCTTCCGGGTGGTTAACATATCCACCTTCATGTTTAAGAACAAGCTCTAATGATTTCTTCCAATTTTCTTCTGCCATTTTCTTTCCTAATCTCAATATTAATATTAAAGGGAGCAGAATTAAAACCGCTCCCTTTATTTATATTAACTTAAAGTCTTCCATTCATCCTCAGTATAGGGCCACATATTAGTTGATCCTATTTACCTGAGCATTAAGTAACTTTTCTACTTCCCAAATTGATTCGGGTGTACAGCCGGCTTTCTTAAAGAAATACTTCCAAAGATTATTTATCATTATATTCTCCTTGAATTGTTTTACGATTCAATTCTCCTAGAAGACTATGATAAGTATGTTCCGGATATTCATGAATCAATTGTCTAGCAATATATTCATTTGCCGAACATTGTCTTGAAATCCGAATAGCCTTTCCTACTGCTGTAAGATACCCGATGATCCAGGTTGCAAAAAGAAATTTAGGCAGATTTAAAGTTTTTAGTACGATTGCGGTCATTTAATAATTCCTCGTTTTTCGTGATTGAAATTTTACGAGGCTGCTTCTCCTCCGGAAGAACGACTTCTAAATTAACAGTCAAGATTCCATCCGTTAGATCTGCTCCAGTTACTTCGGTATATTCCGACAGTCTAAATGACTTATTCCAATTTCGAGCACTAATACCTTTGTGAACATACATAGATTGATCCCGACGTTGTGGGCGATCGCCTTTGATGTAAAGGACATGGTCTTTTACTTCAATATCAATATGTTCTTGTTTAAATCCCGCAACAGCAAGTTCCAATGAATATTTAAATTCATCTTCTTTTACTACGTTATGCGGGGGATAGGTATCCTTTGATTGCTTATGAATGTTTTCAAGCTGATCAAAGATGTGGTCGAAACCAAGAAATGCGTTTCGCGGAAATGCGAATGTTCCAGTCATATGTACCTCCATGACTTATGCAAGGTTAAAAATGAGACCCGACTACCGGCATCTCTAATCTATATATAATGGTTTACTTTAAGAATGTAAACCCCTATTCAACAAAACTAAAATAATTACTATCGCAAGATAATCTTTGTCCATCAGGTGTCTTAACAATTACTGCAATAGAATTGCCATCACAATCTGGAACTACTACGCCAACATCAAGTGTCTGGCCGCG
>Ga0181602_10004017_pt1 | contig 11514 bp, 9 predicted proteins | sample 041ome_14_FD_148640 | JGI IMG/M metagenome (GOLD analysis project Ga0181602, IMG submission 148640) | Coastal salt marsh microbial communities from the Groves Creek Marsh, Skidaway Island, Georgia - 041408US metaG (spades assembly) | ecosystem: Environmental > Aquatic > Marine > Intertidal zone...
CAATGACGCAATCGTCGTACCCGTTACCGTCGCCGTCGGATCCGTTACTTCAATGTTCGTAAGCGTCGTGTTGCCCGTATTGGTCACCGTAAACGCGTAGCTGATCGTATCGCCAACACTAACTCCCGATGTCCCGTCGTCATCGTTCAAGGTGCCCGTCTTGGCGAGCGTGAGGCTTGAGGATCCCGACAACGTCTGCGTATCAGACCCCGTGTTCGTTACATCATCCGTGCCAGCGCCATCGCCCGTTGCGGTCGCCGTATTGGTAAACGTCCCCGCATCAATGTCTGACTGCGTGATCGTGTAAGTCGCCGTGTAACTCGTCGTGTCGCTCGCACCCGGCGCCAATGACGCAATCGCGCTACCTGACACCGTCGCCGTCGGATCCGTTACTTCAATGTTCGTAAGCGTCGTGTTGCCCGTATTGGTCACCGTAAACGCGTAGCTGATCGTGTCGCCAGCACTCAGGCCCGTCGTGCCATCATCGTCGTTCAAGGTCCCAGTCTTCGTGATCCCCAATGCAGGGTTTGCGGGTTGACTCTCTGGCTGAGCCAGATAGTTATTGAGATATGCCAATAGTGATGCTGGATTTGCCGCGTTTCCATTGAAGGAGTCACCATCCGCGTACCTGTAATCAGGAAGGCTGTTCACTTGGAGCAAGATGTTTGTATCGTTGACCTCACCAAAATTTCCGTCGTCGGCGGCGTCGCCGTCAATTGAACATTCGTTTATAGTGAGAGATTGATCTGGTTTAGGTATAAAACCGATTCCCAGCAAAGGATTTGCACCCTCTCGCCAAGTCACATTGATCTGAATTGCAGCCTGTTTATTTTTTCCTGCTCCATCAACATAGTTAAACGTAAGCAGGCCCGGGAAATCGTTACCTTGGTCCTTTGTAGCCGTTTCCGGAATATTAAAGAGGCCATCACCATCAGTGTCTAATTGATCAAAGCTGACACTGGTAATTCCACAGGTCTCTGTTCTTTTCGCGTTTTTAAGGTCTTGGGTGTTATTGTCAACCTGGCCCACGTATCCCTTGCTAAAACTTACTGAAAGCAGTTGCTGAGCTGCCTCGACAGTGGTGCTGAGCATTACCAGACAACAAAGAAGCGCCAGCGAACAAATACTAAAACCGCTATGTCGGTTTTTGTTATCCGAGGCGATCAGTCTTGGTTTAAGGTCCATAAACAATCCAATTAGTTAACGAATCAGGCTTCGACTAGGTTTGTATTCTAAAGCCCTTGCTCGGGTTGATCTCTTTTCAGCAGAGGTGACGGCATCATCGTTCGGGTGACCACTTTTTCCGGAGTAGGCCGCTATAGCACCAACCGTAAAGTCAGCGTAAACGAATTCCTGAGCGCCATACGCCGGCTTCGAAACCAGCACTGAGATTAAAGAAAGCAGAATTAACAACTTGAAACCGGGAATCACCCTCCCTATAACAATTTGGGAGAGACTTCTTCCTATTAGTTTCTTTTTTTTAAAGTCGGCGTAGGAACTTTTATTTAAACAATCGCTAAGTTTCCAAATCGAGCTCAATTTAGCCTTCATGTTAGCCATCCTAATATCTAAATTTTTTGATGACCCTGTTTACTGGAAAATTTGGCCATCAGACGGTTGCGACTGATTCCCTTTGATGCTCACCCATATCTCGCACAAATCCCCAAAACCTAACACTTACTTGATGACAATGTTGCTAAAAGCGGGCATCTACTATTTGCTAATCTCCAAAGTCTAGAATGTCTGGTAGCGTCAGGAGCAACGCAATCGACATTTGCACAGGATCATCCCCCCAAAGAAGAACCGTACTTTCTCAAATCAAAGCCATTTTGATAATGATTTTTCATGCTTTTTTATGATTTTACGTCGCAAAAATCTTAAAATTTGAAAATGTTCATTTATATTAAACTTATAGTTTAATAACTTGCAAGCGCCTTTCGGTGGCGATTAAACTTACTGATCGCGCTATAAATGTCAGGCCTTTGAGAATCGAAGAATGGAAACACAGCATAAAAGCAAAATCCCTAGACCGCATTCGGGAAAGCGCGCTCGAGGCCGGCCCAAAATGACCGAAGCGCAAGGTCTGGATCACCCCACACGGCAAGCACTGCTTGACGTGGCGCAGCGTATTTTAGAGAAAAACCCTGCCGCTACCCCATCGATTGATGAAATTCTGAAAGCAAGTGGCATCAGTAAAGGCTCCCTCTATCATCATTTTAAAGACGGTCAGGACCTCATTGATGAAGCGCTTCTCACAGGTTATGCATTTGGGGTAGATGACAACATCGCTCAGATCAAAAGCGCCTTGAGTCAGGCGCGCGGCAAAGAGGAGGCGGCACTGATTTTTCGTGCAATCACCCGTGATAGCCAAAGATCGAACCTGCGGGACCGACGGAGCGCCCGCATGGCACTATTGCTGCGAGCCGACAACGATAAAACCTTTGCTGAACGCCTCGCTCGAGAACAAAAACGCCTCACCGATGCCCTGAAGATTCAGATCGAGCAGATGCAAGCAAGAGGCTGGTTACGAACCGACATCGACGCCGAGGCGGGCGCACTACTGATTCAGGCCTATTCCATAGGTCGAAGAGCCGGACAGATCACCGAGGACTTGGTCTCTGAAGAAAAGTGGAACGATATCATTAATAAAGTCATAGAACAGGGGCTCATCGGGCTCACCCATGCCGAATCTAAAGCGATTGATGCGAGCGAGAGTCAACTGCTAAACCTGGTTGCCCCCTCATGAGAGAACCTCGAGCCTCCCAAGCCGGTGCGCTTTGGTTACAACGTGCCCTTCTTGAACACGGCATAGGTAATGATGATATTCAGGCAGCTTGCGGTATCGACTTTGATCGGATCCGGCGGTTTTATCCTTACTACCGATTCCCCATCTCAAATCTGACTAAGCTTTTTCGCTTTGCGTCTGAAAAACTCAATGAGCCCGCAATCGCTTTAAGGCTTGCCAAAGTGCGCCTCAAAGAGGCTCATAATATCCGCACGGCGGCGGCATCAACTGCGCCTACCAATGCCGATGCCATCAGGGTTTGGGCAAAGTATGCCACCCTGGATCTCAGCGAACATGCCGTTCATATTGAGCACGAGCGAGAAAAAAATGAGATCTCACTGATCTCCAAACAAAGCGCGAGTGACCCGAACACGTGGCTCTCTGAGGTTTTCTTGGGGACAGCTAAATCTCTCATCGCCTGGTTTACTCGAGACGACTTCACTACCGTAGGCGCAAGCTTTGAGCATGCTGCGCCTCATTACGTCGAAGAATATCATCGTCACATCGGGGGCAAGCTTCAGTTTGAGCAAAAAGACACCCGTATTTCATTTCGAAGCAAGCAGTTAGATCAGCCCCCTCCGAATGCGAGCAAGTTCATGCATGCTGCTTTTTGTGGTCAGGCTGACCGCCTTCTTACAGAGCTCTCAGGAGATGGCATTTCAATCGTTGAAATCAAACAAATGATTTACTACGGGCTGCAAGCGCGTCAAGTGTCGGCCCAAGACATTGCCAAACAAATCGGCATCGACCGCAGCACGCTAGCCCGCCAACTCAAAAACAAAAACACTTCTTACTCGACACTGTTAGCTGAGGTGCGCCAAGAAGCTGCCTTAAGATTATTAATGCAACGGTGTTCTGTTAACGAAGTTGCCGCCGAGTTGGCTTATTCGGAGCCGAGTGCCTTTCAGCACGCATTCCAACGTTGGTATGGCACTAGCCCAAAGCGATATCGTGAGTTAGTGCTTGCTAAAGACGCAAAATTTGCTAGCGATGCCAGCTAGATACGCTCGATGAGCATGGCGCACCAGACGAAACACCGCTTAGGTCGCCGACAACTTCTGCGAAACAGTGCTGCACTCGCGGCCTTTGGATTGCTGCCGAGGATGTCAGTCGCCTCCGCCATGGATTCCGCACCCTTGGAACCTATAAAAGTGCTATTTGACACCGATATTGGTAGCGATATCGATGATGCAGTGGCGCTAGCCTATTTAGTGCTCCGCCAAGACCTCCAATTACTCGGCATTACAACCGCTACGGGCGAAGCTGCCAAACGCGCAGCGCTTGCGCGCCAAATTACTCAGCAAGTGGGGCTCAGTATTCCGGTACTGCCGGGTTTTGAAGCGCCCCTTGCCATTCCTCAGCGTCAAAGGATCGCCCAACAAGCTATCAAGCTACCTTCAACCGTCCTGCAGGCCGCCTTGAAGACGCACAACCCGGACCTGGCCATAGATTTTATGGCGGAGACTATCCGGTCGAATCCGGGCGAAGTCACTCTGTTGGCCGTGGGGCCGTTCACCAATATCGCACGGTTGTTTGAGCGAGAGCCAGGCATCTCGTTGCTCCTTCGGGAAATCGTTATTATGGGCGGTAAGTATTCTGATTATCCAACCCCCTGGGGCCCCACCGAGTGGAACGCCATCGTTGACCCACATGCTACGGATACGCTATTTCGACTGGCAGAGTGCCCCATTCGCGCCTTTGGCCTAGATATCACTTGGCAGCTGTCCATGACGCCAGAAAAAGTCAGGGCCGCATTTGGTCAACACCCGCTCTTGAAAACCGTATTGGCGTGGAGCGAAGTCTGGTTTGCCGAGCGTGATCTATTGCACTTTCATGATCCCCTTGCAGCCGCTTGTATCAATTCACCGGATCTGTGCGCCTATACTCGAGGCGACGTGCAGGTGGACCTAAACAGCCCTAATACCGCTGGGATAACAACCTTTACCCCCAATCCTGATGGCAACGTTCGTATAGCCACTGGGGTCGATCACAAGGCATTTTTCTCAAAATTCTTTGGCACATTTTTTGTCAAAGGTGCAACGTGATGACGCTGGCACCCAGACTTCGCTCACTAAAGCAGCGGTGAGGCCAGCAGCGCACATGGCTGCAGAACTTCAAACGCCTGGGCGGCTCCTCGCCTATTATATCGGCGCGCTTGACCCTCAGCTTGCGAGCACCATTGAAACCAATGATCGCCCGAAATAACTGCCTGCTAAGCCCCATAGGCAAAAACCCGCAAACCCATTAGACTCGGGCACATAACACCAAAACCAAATGTCATGCAGGAGCGTTACGCCATGGAACATGTCAACGTGATTATTGTCGGCGCCGGCCTCTCTGGCGTTGGCGCCGCCGCCCATCTGAAGAAAAATTGTCCTGGTAAAACCTTTACGTTACTCGAGGGTCGGTCTGCGGTCGGGGGTACTTGGGATCTTTTTCGATATCCAGGCATTCGTTCAGATAGCGATATGCACACGTTAGGTTACAGCTTTAAACCTTGGACCGAAGCAAAAGCTATTGCAGATGGTCCATCCATCCGAAAGTACGTCAATGAAACTGCTGACGAATACGATATTAGGCAACATATTCGCTTCGATCACAAAGTCAAAACGGCCTCATGGGATTCAAGCCATGCGCGTTGGGTGTTAACCAGCACGCTTCCTGATGGCAGTAGCACGTCGGTCACAGGTGATTTTCTATTTATGTGTGGCGGCTACTACAGCTACGACGATCCACATCGTCCAGAATTCACAGGCGAGGCGCGCTTTCAGGGTCAGGTGATTCACCCACAGTTTTGGCCAGAAGATCTTGATTATCAAGGTAAGAAAATCATCGTGATCGGAAGCGGTGCAACCGCTATGACCATCGTACCCTCGATGACCCAAAACGGCGCCGAAGTTACGATGGTGCAACGCTCGCCGACCTATGTGGTCTCACGACCGGCAGAGGACAGAATCGCTAATACTTTGCGTCGGTGGCTTCCAGAAAAATTGGCCTACGCCATAACTCGACTCAAAAATACTACCCTGAGCGGCTACTTTTACCGCCGGACACGAACCCATCCAGAACGAACCAAAGCGCAGTTATTGCACATGGCCACGCAAAATCTCGGGGAAGAAATGGTCAAGACCCACTTCACCCCAAGTTATAACCCTTGGGACCAGCGCATGTGTTTGATTCCCGACGGCGATTTATACAAAGCCATCAATCAAAAGAAGGCTCATGTGGTTACTGGCGACATCGCAACTTGGACAGAAACGGGTCTCACCATGACCGATGGTACAGAAATTGAAGCCGATATCATTGTGACGGCAACCGGTATTACGCTTACCGTGATGTCTGGCATCCAATTTGATCTGGATGGCCGAGCCGTAAACTTTCCAGATACTTTTACCTATAAAGGCATGATGTATTCGGGGATCCCTAACATGGCGCACACCTTCGGCTATATTAATGCCTCTTGGACATTGCGCGCCGATTTGACTGCTGAATATGTTTGCCGGCTGTTAAACCATATGGATCAGAGCGCTCAGACGGTCGTCACCCCAACCCTGCGCGCTGAGGACGAGGGCATGCCGGCTCGTGATTGGATTGAGGATTTTTCGGCGGGATACATGCGCCGAATGATGCACCTGTTTCCAAAACAAGGGCATGACCCCTGGCGCAATACCCAAAACTACAAGCTCGATAAGAAAATGATCCGACAAGCGCCCATAGAAGACGGTGCCTTGGTCTTTTCTCAAGGTGGTGAGGCTGCGTCGGCGCCGAGCGCTCCGGAAGCCATCTCTAAAGTCGCGTGATTCCATAAGCTCAGGTTTGACGACATCGTGGCACTGAGCGATGCTCAGGGTTTCAGCCAACCGGAACGCTTATGACGCTCAATCCCGAAACCGCCGCTTTTCTTGGACAGCTTGCCGCCGGAGTCGACCCAAATGCACCTGTCCCAATACCGACGCCAGCCAGTTCAAGGGCCGGCTATCTTGGCATAGCAGCCTTACTAGGCCCTGGGCCATCGATTCTCGAGGTTAAAAATGACACCATCCCCGGTTCATTGGGCCCGATTCCGATACGAATCTACCGTGATCATGCCCAAACGGATGCCCCATGCCTTGTTTACTATCACGCTGGCGGGTGGGTTATCGGAGACCTTGATACCCACGATCATCAGAGCCGACAGCTTGCCCAACTTACCCAAGCGACTGTAATCAGCGTGGATTATCGCTTGGCGCCAGAACACCCTTTTCCAGCTGGTCATGTAGATAGTCTCGATGCTTTAACGTTTATCTATGAAAACCCTAAGCTCTTTGGCATTAATCCTGAAAAGATCGCCGTAGGCGGCGATTCTGCCGGTGGTAATTTAGCGGCATATCTCGCCATCGCCGCCAAGCAAGTCAAGATTCCCTTGGTGATGCAGCTGCTACTTTACCCCGTTACCGATTCTCGGTCTTACCTGCCAAACGTGGATACTTTTAGCTACCCCTCCATTTTGGACAATGCTGACAGCCCACTACTTAAATTGTCGACCATGCATTTTTTCGTCCAAGAATTACTTTCTGGCCAAGATCCGTCGGTGGTCAGCGACTGGCGTTTGTCTCCCATGCTCTACGAGGATTTACAAGGTCTTGCGCCCGCTTATATCGGGGTCTGTGAGCTAGACCCACTGCGCGATGAAGGCATTGCTTATGGTGAGTGCCTGCAAGCCGCAGGCGTTGAGGTCTCTCTGTCTAATTGGCCCGGCCAAGTCCATTTGCTGATGCAGCTCGCGCCAGTAACCTCTGATGGCCATGCGTTATTGATGGATGTCGTCGATCATCTGAAAATCGCATTCAATGGATCCAGAAAGTGACGGCGCCAGTTGCGCTCGTCACAGGTTCTGCCAGGGGTATTGGCTTCGCGATTGCACAAGCTTTGATTCATGCTGGTTACCGCGTTATGGCGGCCGACCTACCGAGCGGTCAAACCTGGAATTATGAACTGGGCGACGCAAATACGCTTAAAGATCGACTCATGGCGACAGCGCTACCGGATAACCAAGAGCCCAGCGCCGCTGTTTGTGACCTTGACGTGACAGATCCAGACTCCTGCGAACAGGCGGTCCGCCATACCTTAACGACCTTTGGACAGTTAGATCTCTTGATTAATAATGCTGGGGTTGTCGACTCCGGCCCGATTTCTAGTTTTAGTGAAGCGGCGTGGGATCGGATATTTGCCGTAAATACCAAAGGTATTTTCCTCATGACTCGGGCGGCCTTAGCAGGTCTATCCCGTTCGGAAAATGCCTGCATCATCAACACCGCCTCGATCGCTGGCAAAAAAGGCGTCGCCAACATGGCGGCTTATTGTGGCTCTAAGTTCGCGGCTATTGGTATTACTCAGTCCCTGGCTCAGGAGCTCGCTAGCGAAGGTATCCGCGTTAATGCCATCTGCCCAGGTATCGTGGGGACAGCCATGTGGCTTGACCACCTGATGCCAAAGGCAAATGCCACCAATGAAGTGACGGTAGATTTTGAAGCGCGTTCAGCAGAATTAATTCCCCTAGGCCGTGCCCAAACCGGTCAAGATATGGCCGATGCGGTCTTATACCTAGCAAGCGCTCAAAACGTAACCGGTGTCGCCCTGACGATATCTGGCGGCATGGAAATGAATTAAGGAGCTGTAATGGATACTGCCCAACGACAAGCCCTCATGGCCCTGGATACGCCAACCATTTGCAATGCCCTCGAGGTTGTCGACCCGAGCCGCCGCGCCAGGGGCTTTAACATCAAACCTTTGGTTTGCGCACAGCCCAAATTGGCTCCCATGGTTGGCTATGCTAGAACCGCGAGGATTCGTGCGCAGCACCCACCTACGACACCGGTTGATAATTTGGGTTATTACCAATACATCGCCGAGGGCGGCGAGATACCCTCGGTTGTGGTGGTCGAGGATATCGATCCAATCCCGGGGTTTGGGGCGCTTTGGGGTGAGGTCAACACCAATGTTCACTTTGGGCTTGGTTGCCTTGGCGTTGTTACCAACGGATCAATTCGCGACCTGCCTGATGCACAACCAAAGTTTCAAATGCTTGCAGGCATGGTCAACCCCTCCCACGCCTATGTGCATGTGGTGGATTGGGGAAATCCCGTGACCGTGCACGGCATGGAAGTGTCTGAGCATGACCTTATTCATGCAGACCTCCACGGTGCAGTCGTCATACCAGCTGCAACCATCGATGACGTACTAACAGAGGCAGCGAGAATCATAAAACGAGAGCGCGTGCTAATCAGCGCGGCTCAACAAGATGGATTTAATATCGAATCCATCAAGGCGGCTTATCGTGAGATGGCCGACATTCATTGATGGGCTTAAACCCGAAGCTTGGCGCACGCTAGATGCAAGGCATAAAATCGACGGCGCTCTGAACCCAATAGGAACTCGGCGCACTGCAAGCTGGGCCCTACAGAGCACTCGGTTTAAGCGAGAGATTACTCTATCTAAGCAAGCGCGAGGTTAATCGACGAGGGCTTGGTAGATTTGGGTTCGCAATTCCCGTCGCAGAGGGTAAGTAGAAGAAGGCAGCAGCTGGGTCATAAAAACCACATACAGCGATTCTTCCGGGTCTAACCAGAAAAACGTGCTGGCTGCGCCGCCCCAATGATGCTCTCCGGTCGAGGCGACAATATTGGCTTTCACCGGGTCAATCACTACCGCCCAGCCCACACCAAAACCAATGCCTTCGTAATTGGTTTCGCTCCAAACCGGTTGCCCCATAGCGGCCATATCAGCGCCATCAGGTAATTGATTCTTTCGCATGAACTCTACAGTTTTCGGGGATAACAAACGTACTCCGTTGAGTGACCCACCCTGAAGCAACATCTCGCAGAACCGGCAGTAATCAAACAATGTTGAAACCAGTCCCCCGCCCCCTGAAAAAAAGGTTGGCATCTTTAAATAGGCACTGCTGTGGGCCTCATCCAATAGCTGTAGTCCTGGGTCTCGATCCTTTAGAGGGCTTGCAGCCGGCGACTTCGCGCCCATGACAGCACCATTACTCGGCCTATAAAGCGATGCCAATCGGTGGGCTTGATCACTGGCGACCGCAAAACCTGTATCTACCATGCCTAGTGGCTCAAATATTTCTTGTTTAAAAAAGGTGTTCAAGTCCTGGCCAGACCAAATTTCAACCAACCGCCCTAACACATCCGTCGAGACACTATAGTTCCACTGCGTCCCTGGCTGCGCGATCAACGGCACTTCAGCCAACGCATCCACCCACTCGGCCAGATTCATCGCTTTATTCTGATCCAACCCACGCCCTCGATAGGCTTCGTCCACAACATTTTGATGCATAAAACCATAGGTCAAACCGGAGGTATGGGTCATCAGTTGGCGAACCGTCATACGCGTCGCCTGGGGTTCAACATCGTCTATTGCGCCACCGCACCAAACTTGGGTTTGCTCAAAAGCGGGAATGTAACGCGCAACCGGATGATCTAACTGAAAACATCCCCGCTCGTAGAGCATCATCGCTGCGACTGTGGTGATGGGTTTTGTCATCGAGAATATTCGAAGGATCGTATCTTCGGCGAACGCCTGTCCTCCTTCTTGATCGGCAAGACCCGCCGCTTGATGGTAGACCAAATGGCCTTTTCGGCCGACGGCCACACTAGCGCCTGCTAATCGCTCAGAGGCGATTTGTTGATTAAGCCAAGCGCTAACGCGTTCTAGGCGCTCGCTGCTGATGCCAACGGCCTCGGGTTTAACATCGCTCACGGGCGTCTCATTCATCATCGTTATCCCTTATTTTCGATTATGCGTTCGGCGCCTTCCTCTCGCCGCCAGACCAGATCATTGGACCGGTTACCAAGCCTCGACTTCGCGTTCGATCTGATCACCTAATAAATTTAGCGCAGCGGCACGGCGGTTAGGCAGCGTGTAAGCAGGGAACAAAGCCTCCGTGCTCTCGTAATCTCTAAGTACCTGACGCGCAATCGTCACCTTGTGAACTTCCGTTGGCCCATCTGCAATACCCATCACGAAGGATCCCAAAAGCATCCCAGAGAGCGGTAGCTCATTAGAGATACCCAGCGCACCATGGACCTGGATGCAACGAGACACAACATCGTGATAAACCTTTGGCATCATCGCTTTAATCGCGGCGATGTCTTTGCGCACTTTCAGATAATCATTGTACTGATCAATGCGCCAAGCAGTTCTGAGAACCATCAACCGGAAGGATTCCATTTCGATCCAGGAGTCAGCGATTTTTTCTTGTACTAACTGCTTATCCGCCAAAATCTCGCCTTTGGTCGTTCGTGACAAAGCGCGCTCACACATCATGTCAAAGGCGCGCTTAATTTGGCCGACCGTGCGCATCGCATGGTGCACTCGACCGCCACCTAAGCGCGTTTGTGCAACCGCAAAACCCTGCCCTCTTGGTCCTAACAAATTGGTTTTTGGTACCCGAGCGTTGGTATACCGAACATAAGCATGCGTACCATGTCCTGGCGGTTCGTCGCCGACGCCAACATTTCTAACGATCTCAACCCCTGGTGTGTCGGTCGGCACCACAATCATGCTGGCGCGGCCATGCGCCGAAGCGTCTGGATCGGTAACGGCCATCACAATTAAAAAACTGGCGAACCGCGCGTTCGATGAGAACCATTTTTCACCGTTGATCACAAAATCATCACCATCTTCGACTGCCATACAGCGAAACTGAGTCGGGTCGGCACCGCCCTGAGGCTCAC
>Ga0181602_10004027_pt1 | contig 11503 bp, 7 predicted proteins | sample 041ome_14_FD_148640 | JGI IMG/M metagenome (GOLD analysis project Ga0181602, IMG submission 148640) | Coastal salt marsh microbial communities from the Groves Creek Marsh, Skidaway Island, Georgia - 041408US metaG (spades assembly) | ecosystem: Environmental > Aquatic > Marine > Intertidal zone...
GACAGAGAGAGAGAGAGAGAGAGAGAGAGACAGAGACAGAGAGAGATAATAATCGCGTTTGTTACTATTTATCCATAGAGAGAGAGAGAGAGAGAGAGAAACGATGACGATGATGATGAGCGCTGCGAGCAGCCATCAACAAGCCCTTTCTGTGACGGCGATCAGACGAAACAACGTGAGAGCGTCGACTTCTTCGAAGAACAACCTCCAATGTTACCATCACAGGAGTAAAACAACAACAACAGCGACGACGAGAACCATCGTGAGAGCTTCTTCTTCTTCTTCTTCTTCTCCAACCGCGACGGAGGCTAAAGCGGCTTCCTCCGATAACGAGTGGAAGAAGCTCGGGCAAGTCTGCGCGGTTTTAGGCTCCCAATGGGGCGACGAAGGCAAGGGGAAGTTGGTGGATATTTTAGCCCGAGAGTACGAGGTGGTGTGCAGATGCCAAGGCGGCGCGAACGCCGGGCACACGATTTACGACGACGACGGGAAGAAATACGCGTTGCACTTGGTCCCGTCCGGGATTTTAAATAAAAAAGCGCTCTGCGTGGTTGGGAACGGGGTCGTGGTGCATTTGCCCGGAATGTTTGAAGAGTTGGACGCGTTGGAGAAAGTCGGCGTGGATTGCGCCGGGAGAATGATCGTCTCCGATCGCGCGCACTTGTTGTTTGAGTTGCACAAAGAAGTGGACGGGTTAAGGGAAGCCGAGTTGAGCGGGAACATGATTGGGACGACGAAAAGAGGCATCGGCCCAGCGTACGCGTCGAAAGCGACGAGAAACGGGATCCGGGTCGGCGATATTAAAAACATGGAGACGTTCGCGGAAAAGTTGAGAGCGTTGGCGGCAGACGCCGGGAAGCGATTCGACGGTTTTGAATACGACGTGGACGCGGAGATTGAGAGGTATGGAAAAATCCGAGAGAGAATTTTGCCGTTCATCGCGGATACGGTGGAGATTGTCAATCAAGCGCACACCGACAAGAAGAAAATTTTGGTAGAAGGCGCGAACGCGACGATGTTGGATTTGGATTTTGGCACGTATCCGTTCGTGACTTCGTCGAATCCGAGTTTAGGTGGGGTGTGTTCCGGACTCGGTTTGGCACCGAACAAATTTGAAACCATCATTGGCGTCGCCAAAGCGTACACGACGAGAGTCGGAAGCGGACCTTACCCAACGGAGTTGTTTGGCGACTTGGCGGATGACTTGAGAGCGATTGGTTACGAGTACGGAACAACCACGGGAAGACCGAGACGCATTGGATGGTTGGACATGGTCGCGTTGAACTTTGCGAGTAAAATTAACGGATTCACGCATTTGAACATCACCAAGTTGGATTGTTTGAGCGAGTTGGATGAAATTAAAATCGGAGTCGCGTACAAGTTACAAGACGGTACGGTCACGACGGCATTTCCAGCCTCGATCGAGGAGTTGGAGAAGGTTGAAGTTGTCTACGAAACCTTGCCGGGTTGGAAATCTGATATTTCCGGCGTGAGAGACTGGAAGGATATGCCGGAAAATGCGAAAAAGTACGTCCAAAGAGTCGAGGAGTTGTCCGGCGGCGTCGAATGTAGATTCATCGGTGTTGGTCCGGGTAGAGATGCCATCGTGATCAAACCGTAACGTAAATAAGCACTTAATAATGTTCTCTAATACGGTAGTAAAGTTCTTCTATTTGAAAGAATGTTTTTTAATGTACAACGTTGACTTTTAAATGACTATCATATATACTTATGGTACACGCTACAAGAGTTATCTTTCTCTCCTTTTTACGATTTGGCCTCCGCCGCCGCCTGCCAAAATCGTCACCCCTGCTGCGACGACGCCGGCGATCCCACTTCCTGCGAGCAAACCAGCGGCGACCAACTGCGATAAACTCTCGAACGAGTCTTTGTTTCTTCGTCTCCACGAACCAGATAAAAAGGCGCCGAAAAAAACCATCACGGAAAACTCCGGAGGAATAATAAACGCGATTCCTAATGCCATCGGACTCGGTATTATCTTTTCAGCGAGGAGCTTCATGCGCGCCGTGCCTTTGTATTGCATTTTGAACTCTAAAGTACGGACGAAAACGGCAAAAAGAGCAGCTAAAACGCTCAAAACGATGGCTTGGTGCGGGACACCGACGGCGCTTCCTCCATCTTCACTGCTCGATCCAGTCAACACTTCCGCGACGGCTTTCCACGCGAACGCCGACGGTGCCGGATATTCGTCGCCGCCTAGCTCGTACGTGCGCAAGAACAATAAAAAAGAAGGCACGGCACCGAGCACACCAAATGGGACGCCTAACATTTGCGCGATTAATTGAGTACGAGGTGGCAACCTTAAAATAGACCCGCACTTGAAGTCGTGCATTAAATCGCCCGCTTGTCCCGCTCCCCCACACGCGACCGCAGCAGTGACTAAGTTTGCGATCAACTGCCCGGGATCGAGAAACGCGAAGATGAGTTGAATGATTTTACCCATAGGGCCGATTGGGTTTATGTCGGTTTCGCCTGCACATCTGATTGCAATGTACGTCATAAACAGGCCAACTGGAATGGACATGACGGAAGTCGTAAACTTCAAGCCGAAAAGAATTCTTTGCGAAACCATGGAGCTGAACACGGCGAAAAGTAAACCAGTTATCCACCAATTCCGCGGAACGTTTTCTTCGCTGGAAAACGGCGTCGCCGAAAGCGTCGCGTCGTTGTCGTTTGTCTCGCTTTCCATGTTCTGCGGTTCGCTAGTAGTACTGCTACCATCATTCGTGGCGGCATATTTCGCAACCACCATAGCTTTGAACAGCTGCGAAAACGAATCCACCGCCATGAAAGTGACGCCCGGCCACAACAACAAACCTCTCGCACCATTTTTCATGTTAAATACGTTTGCGGTATCCGATACCCACCCTTTCGATTCCGCAAAAGGGCCAATCATCCCCCACGCGAAAATCGCACCGGCTAAAACGGAATATCCTACTTTCTCGCCCATCAACATACCTCCGCCGACTAGTGCAAAATCCAATCGAATCCCGAATCCACGTCTCGCTAACTCGTGCAAACCTAGAAATACTAATATCGGTGGTTTCAAAAACTTCGGAAACTTCCACGCGACCATCGCCGTAGCGAACGAGACGAACGCGGCGAAGAGAAGCGATTTAAATTGCTTCCTCGCTCGATCTTCCGGTTGTTGTTGTTGTTGTTCGCTATCTAAACTATCACCACCTTTCATTTCGCCCATCTCCACGTTACCACTACCACTAAAACTATTACCAGCACCGCCACCATCACCACCACCACTCGGCGGCAAGGCAAACGCGGCGCGTATGCACTCCGCCGTTGCCGTTCCGCTCGGAAACTTCAACCGGTGTTGCACCAAAAAATGGTCTCGCAGCGGTACCGCGAGAAACACGCCCAAGTACGCAACCGATATCGACCAACTCGCTAAACCTAAGTACGTGTGTTCGTACCCAAGCAACGCTAACGCAGGCATTGGTCCAATCAATCCCGCGGACATGGTCATCGACCCAGCCGCCGAGGCTACCGTTTGCGCCACGTTCGCTTCCTCCTTGGAAAATGGTAGTTTCGGTTTAATCAGCGCGAACAATCCAATCGATATACACGCCGCGAGTACGGATCCGGCTTGCGACCATCCCGTTTTCAGACCGAACGAGACGTTCATGGAAGCAATCACTATTCCAACCATCGACCCGGACAAAATCGCTCGCACGGATAACGCTTTACCTCCACCAGAGGAAGAAGAAGAAGAAGAAGAAGAAGAAGCGTGATGGTGGTGACGATGCATTTTTTCGGGAAAAGAGAGAGAGAGAGAGACAGACAGAGATTAGAGAGAACTTTCTCCTCTCCCTTTTATTTCACGAACGCTTTTGCGATGAAGACGACTTACGAGTCATCTCTCTCTCTCTCTGTTCCTGGCGCGCGAAGTGCGTGTTCTCGTTTTACCACACTCTTATATTATTAATTAAATAAGATATAAATGACGAACGAGAGACGAACAAGAGCAGAGAAAAATTTTATTTTTTGTGCGTGATTTTTTCTCTTTTGCTGCTTCATCAAAATCGCGAAATTAGCTCTCTCGTACACACGAAAGACGAAAGACGAAAAGAAGATAAAAGAGAGAAAAGGTGAATTCGGGTCAACACACGAATACACGCGCGAACGTAAAGAAGACACAGATTTCGCAGCCTTTCATACGTATCGAACAGATTCAAAACCCCAAAGTTTGAAAATCGTTTGATAATAATAAGAATGTATGCATTAAGCGCAGCGTTGTTGCAAAAGCCAACGATGGCCGGGGGGATGACCACAACTACGGCGACAATTGGGGGACGACACCAAAACAGAAGGAGAAGCACCCCCCCGGCCGTCGTCTTCCCGAATAATATTAATAACAAAAGAGTAGCGAGCGTTTACGTCGGTAAGAAGAATAGCAGAAGAGCGAGCGATTCGTTCATCGTTCGCTCGACGGATTCCGAGGATGCGGCGAGGAAACTTTTAGGCGTCAAGGAGACGGACGACGCGTTAGCCATTCAACAAGCCGTCAATAAGAAAAAGATGTTGTACAAAGGGGACAGCGAGAAATTGAAAGAAGTGGAATCCGCGTACGATACGTTGCAACAGGCCAGTTTGCAAGCGAGATTGTCCGGGAAGAAAATAGAGTCGCCGTCGGTGTTGAACGCGGATCAAGTTCGATCGAAATGGCAGCCGCGCTGGTGCCCGTCGCCGAACAAAGATTTGTTTGTGAACTACGGCATCGCGATGGCGTGCTTTTGCGTCACGTGGGCGCAACCGCACAACATGAGGTCGCTACAAGTGACTATTTTTGGTGCCATCGCGATGGCGTTTCGCATGTTCATCAAGCTCGTGGATGTGGATCCGGGACCTAACGCGAAATTGGACCAAGCGGGTGCGACGAAACATAACAACATGAGATTCGCCAGGTCGTTTGTGTTTTGCGTCGGCGGATTTGCCGCGTGCGTGCTTGCGTTTTACTGGTTGCCAAACTTGTTGATCGAAACATTGAACATTAAAGTGCCGTTGTGGGCGTTGTTGGAACAAGAGTTGGGTGTTTCCTTCTTGACGTTGAGTTCGTTGGCGACGTTGGTGACATTTTACCGCTAAAAGAACACCGCGCGAGAAGAAGAAAAAAAGAGAGGAAAACATTTTTAATATGAATGGTACCTACCACGCGTAATAACAATACTATGAGCGCAATACGTGTATGAACGCGGCGCGATTTCATCTCGTGTGCGCGCATTACCATATCAAATCATCGCTGTTCCCTGTTGTCGTCGTCGTCGTCGTTCTTGTTCTCGGTTTCTATTTTTAGGCGTCCGAAAACGAAAAACGCATTTCATTCGCTTGTGAAAAAAAAACAGCTCAAAGCAAAATTTTTCTCTTTAAAGTGGTCAAAGCGACCCGCCGAAAAGAAGAAGAGCGACGATGCTGACCAGACAAAAGACGGAGAAGAAAGAGAGAGACGATCTCGCGCCCATCGTCCGCGTTCGGGAGTTCTTTTGATCTTCGCGAAGATGCCAAAAGTAAGATTTTAAAAGTTCCCGAGGAGACAACCACCGCGACGAAAACAAATCGCATGCGAGAAACGTTCGTTTTACTCTTCTTGATCGCATCGATATCGTTCTCTTACGTTTTCGCGTTCAGTGCAAAACTCGGGTACGGGAGAGAAACGTATCGTTTTCTCGCGAACGAGGAAAAGCAGTACGAGTTGGAGTTGATGTCGGTGTCGGTGCTTCTGCTGTGCATTCTCTTCGTGTTTGACGCTTTATTTCGTTTTGATGAGAGTGAGAGTAGTAAAAGTTGGAGAAAGGACGACGTTGCTGATAATGTGGAAGCGGACGAGGGACAAAGAAAGAACGAAGGCGAAACAGTAAAAGCGCCACTATCAGCATCATCAAAATTGAATTCGTTTAAACGTGCAATCAGAAACGGCGCGCTCGTGTTAGCCGCGGTGCTCTTCGTCGCCTCGGGGACTTTATCGGCAAAGACATACCCTCAAGCGCCGCCAATGATGTTCGTCTGTTGCGCGCCGATATTGGTTGTTTTGTGCAAGAGGTGGTTCACCATGTCTGCATCGCAATTTTTAATGCGAACATCGTCGGCGTTGATGTTTTCTGCGCTCGGTATCGCTATGTGGTTAGCGTTTGTGGTGTATTATGCCGAAGAGAAAGGAAACGGCGGAGACGATGAAAACCGATGGCATTGGTCCGAGGTGAAGAGCGAGTACATGGAAGACGCGGGGTGTGGGGAGAACGCGGAAGAAAATGATGAGTGTCTTGCCGCGTATATCATGTGGTTTACCCCTATGCTCGCAATGTTAGCGTGCATTTTGTTTTCGTGCTTCACGTACGTTCTCGGTCTCGCCATTCGAGAGGAAAATAATACTGCCACCCATAGTCGGGACAAGACTAAATTTGCCGCGAAAGCGTTCGCATTCACGTTCTCCTTGGTCGGTTTGGGCATTTGGATCTCGGCATCGTTATCCGGCGGTGCAGAAGAATTGTCCACTCTGCTTCTATCTTTCTCGATGGCGGCTTTGTTTGTTCTGGGTGTTGGAACGGTCTTCGCGCTCGGAGGCACAGAAAACGCTAAACAGAAAGCGTTGGAATCCTCCTCGTTTCTTCGAGCAACGTCGAAAGTGGTCACGGAAACGCACGTGGACGCGTTTCGAGCTATTATGTTATCCACGCCGTTGACGTTATTAATTCCAGTGTTCTTATTTCTCTCTCTTGTCAACCAATTCGTTCGAAGATTCGTGAATACTTCTCAGATAAGATTATCGATGGATGAAAAATTGCACCGTGGTTGGTTCACCTATCGCGTGAGCAGGTTTTTAGCTTCTGCTTCGGAATGGCGATGGACGGCAATTTGTATCAATTTGCACTATTGGATATGTCTGTTAGTTTCTTTAAACGTTCTAGCTGGAACGTTTACGGTCGTATTTTTGTCGTGGTTACGAGTGAAACTTGCAAAGGCTGGGTTTGCGTTTACTTACGTAATCTTCTCTCTCGTTGGCTTGGCAATGTTTTTAATCCCAGTCATCCCGGGTATTCCGGTATATTTGACCGGCGGTATTTTGTTGACAGACGAAACATCGGTGAATTTTTTCAAAAGAGCGCTATCTGAAAGCGGAGAAACGCCGAGCGAAACGAAAAGCTACGTCTGCGCTTTGCTCGCCGCCTCGGCCGCCTGTTTCGTTGTCAAGCTCCTCGCCGTCGTTATGCAACAGAAACTCATCGGCGAGCGGCTCGGGAAACGCGTTTGGATTCGACAAATGGTCGGTATAAACACAAAAGCTATGCGTGCGGCAAAGCTAGTGCTCTCTAAGAGAGGATTCTCCAAAGCTAAAGTGGCGCTTTTAGTTGGAGGTCCGGATTGGCCGACGAGCGTCTTGACGGGTATTTTGAATTTGAACGTGTTTGAGATGTTATTAGGGACAGTGCCGGTAATTTTCCCGGTGATTACGACGGTATTGGCTGGCGCGTTTATGCTAAAGCAAGGAACAAATGCAATGTGTGGAAGTAATGATGGTGAGCAATCCAATAACACATCATCCTCACCTACGACGAGTGGTCTTTGGAGTTCGATAGCCGACGTCGCGTTACTGGTCACCGCCGTCGTTCAAGGCACGTGTTTACTCTTAGGTATTTATTACGTAGAAAAAACGACGAGAGAGTGTAAAGAAGAACTCGCAGAACTTCCGTACGACGAGGAGGTGATGCACGTAGAAGAAGAGAATAGGAGAGAAAAAGAGATCAAGGAAGATATCGGACACTTTTTCAAGCTCGAGCCGGGGGACCGCACCTTGCTCGTATTTTCGACCGCGATTTGTTTACTTTCGTTTTGGGTCATTCAGCTGGGAGCGACGTTCGTTGGTGAAGACGAGGCCGTTTTAAAAGAGTATCAGTTGACAGATTGCGTCTCGTACACGTTAAAAGGTCGCGTGTGGACGGTGGTAACCAGCATCGGATGGCTCGCCATTCTCGCATTTATTTTTTCCATGTTCACACTCTGGACGTTTCACGCTCGTCTGAATGCGAAGGTGCAAGACATACTCGATGAAGAATACGCGATCGAAAACGGCATCTATGAGGAAGAATAAAGATGGTAATGATTAATATATTCGTGCGCAATTGTGTTATTTAAGCTTTCAAGATTCACTCTCTGAAAATTCGCTTCCAAAGGATTCGCTCCTCGCTCTCTTCGCTCTTTTCGGCGAAGCGCTGCGACTACCAAAACTTCTACTCGAAGAGCGCCCCCTTCTTTCTGAACCACCTCCTCTCCTTCTATCTCGACTATCGTCCCTGTATCTTCTAGTGTCTCGTTGTTGTCTATCTCTGCTATCATCTCGTCCCCTTCTTCTGGGCGGAGATCGAGACCGGGACCTAGAGCGAGAGCGAGATGCTCCTCTTCGTTCGTCTCGTCTCGCTTCCAGCGGTGGAGGTGGCACGTTTTGAAGTTGCGCCGGCGGAGGAGGAACCTGCTGCTGCTGCTGCTGCTGCTGCTGTCTCGGCGGCGGCGGCGGGACGTTCATCTTTTTCCTCTCTCCTCTCTCCTCTTTCGAATCGCTGTTTTCTTCCTCCTCTTCTTCCTCCTTTCTCCTCTTCGTCGTTTGTTTCTCTCTCTCTTCTCCTCTCTTCTTCTTTGCATCTGATACTTTCTTATTCGGTTCCAATTTCTCTTTCAGCGCCATCAATCCCCCTCTTTTTTCAATCTCTTTCTCCACAGCGTCCAACTTCTCCTTCAATTTCGGCAACCCTTTCTTTGCCCGCTCGCCGTTCCGTAAAATCTTCTCCTCTTTCTTCCTCTTCTTCTTCCTCTTTTTCTCCTCTTTCTTCTCCTCTTTCCTCCTCTTCGCCATTTCTTTCTCTCTTCTCAAAATCTCCTCCTCTCTTTTTCGTTGCTTCTCTTCTCTCATCTCTCTCTGCAACTCTTGGTCGAACGCTTCGCCTTCTCTCTTCTCGTCGTCTTCTCTCGAGATGCCAAACGCCGTGCGCAAATTTGCCATTTTCTGCCTCTGCCTTTCCGCGATTTCGTGCGTGTTGTCTCTCTCGTCTCTCTCGCGATTTCGTTTGAACCCTCTTCGCTTCTGATCTTCCTCTGCTCCTGCTTCTTCTCTTTGCATCTTTCTCGTCAGCCGCGCTCGCTCTTCGTTCACTTTCGCTTCGATTTCACTTTCGGTCAAATTCTTCTCGTCTTCCTCCAACGCGTCTCGAAACGCGACCAATTCCACCTCGATTTTTCTCTTCTTGTTGTGCTCTAAAATCTCTATGTTGCCTTCTCTTTTGTTCGCGCCTCGCGTGTCTCCTCGATCTCCTCTCTCGTGTATCTTCTTTAAATCTTCAAACTCGTGTCTTTTCAAGCGACTTTGTTGTCGGTGAAATTTGTTCGATTGGACGTAGCCGGAAGTTCCGGAACCGCGAGCGGTGGTTAATCCAATCCCGTTGTACATTATTAGTAGTAGTATTATTTAAAAGTATTATATACAAGTGGTACTTTATCGCGCGTTCTGTGTGTTTATGTGTATTATTTACACCGCCTTGGGAAGGGATTGGGAGAGTTTACGTTTGAAGATTCAATCGTGAAATTTTGCGGCTGCTTGTTTCGCAGTTCGCAGTAAAAGGAACACAAAAACTCAAAAATACGAACACACGCGTGATAGTAAACGACGATGATTATTATTATAATAACAATGGTTATAAATAATGGTGTAATTAGTAGTAAAAGAGCGGTGCACGCGTCGTTGTGTTTTTCTCTCTCTCTCTCTCTCTCTCTCTCTCTCTCTCTCTCTCTCTCTCTCTTTATTTTTACTTCTTCTCGAACAACCCTTGGTGCGTGTCCGTGGTGCACATGAAGAGCGGGTTCTCAACCGTCATCACTCTCGTCTCCTCTTGGAGCATCTTTCGCAACTGCTTCGGCGGGCTAAACATGCGAGCGTGCGAAATAGAATCGTAAAATTGTAAGACGGAGTCCAAGTTGCGCTCTTTTAACCTCTTGTCGACTTCATTCATTCCTTTTTCGCGTAAATCCGGTTTCAACGGGTCTAAGCTGGCGATGTTGAACCCCCACTCAGAGGTGAAGGACGGGACGCACATCGTGTATCCGCTGACGTTGTCGAAAACCTGCTTCAAAGTGTTGTGAATGGGCGACCACACGAACTGCGCGTCTCGGACGGACGCGCACCCGCTTTGCGTGACTAAAATACCGTTCGCTCTTAATTTCGATTTCGCCGTTTCGTAAAACGACGTGGTGTAGAGTTGATAACACGGACCGCCGTCCAACGGGTCGGATAAATCCATGATGATCACGTCGAACGATCCCTCCGGGTAATCCTCTAAACCTTTCTTCGCGTCTCCGATGACCAACTTCGCTCTCGGATTGTTGTACGCGTTGTCGTTATAAAACGGGCAGTGTTCTCTGCACTGCTCGACCAAAACGCCGTCGATGTCCACCATCACGCACTCCTCCACGGACGGGTGTCTCAAAACTTCTCTCAGCGTCGCGCCTTCGCCGCCGCCGGCGATGAACACTCTCTTTGGATTTTCGTGCAGAGTCAACGCCGGGTGCACCAACGCTTCGTGGTACACCACCTCGTCGCACTCCGAAGATTGCATCAAACCGTCCGTGATTAACAACCGTCCGAACGGTTTCGTTTCCACGACTTCGATTTCTTGAAACTCCGATTTCCCTCGGTGGTACACTTGGTCCACTCGGTAGGAAAGCGCTAAGCCATCCTCGATGAGCTCGTGGTACCACGTCTCGTTGGATTTGTTGAATATGTCTTTGCCGTATTTCTGTCCGTCTCCTTCTGCTGCCATCTTTTCTTCTTTCTCTTTCGTGCGTTGCTATACACTTTATATCTTCTTCTAAACTTTTGCTTTCGCCGCCGGGGACGATTCGATGTTGAGTTGTTATTTAGTTATGTGTATATTCTGTTTTTGGCGCTCGTGGTTTCCTCGAGAAAGAAGAAAACTGAATAAACGCTGTGAATGCGTGTCCTTCTCTCTCGACTCTGCGTCGTGTGCGTCTGTTATCGTTCGAACGCGCGCGTTATGCGTTACGTTTGATGGTCAAATATTAATATAAGAAAATGCGCGCGCTTTTTTTTGTGTCGTGTAAGTGTGTGTCGCGTGTGCAACGAAGAAACGCCGCCAAACGTTGTTCGTGTTCACATCATCAGCCGGTTAATTTTTTTTTATTTTTGCCTAAACAACACGACGACGAACGAGAAGGACGGTGGGACTTGTGCATTTGTTGCTCCTTTTTCTACTCTCCGCGTCGCAGCAGCAGAAAGAGCAGAAAGAGCTCAACCAACGACGGAGTGAAAATTTTCAAAAAAAAGAGCGCAACACTCTTCTCGCATCATCATCATCATCATCTCTGTGGTATTTCAGACGAAGAGAGCAACGAACGAAAGAGAGAGAGATATGCAGTAACAGCAGCAGCAGAAGAAGAAGAAGTAGGATGGGATTTTGAATAACGACGA
>Ga0181602_10004033_pt1 | contig 11492 bp, 9 predicted proteins | sample 041ome_14_FD_148640 | JGI IMG/M metagenome (GOLD analysis project Ga0181602, IMG submission 148640) | Coastal salt marsh microbial communities from the Groves Creek Marsh, Skidaway Island, Georgia - 041408US metaG (spades assembly) | ecosystem: Environmental > Aquatic > Marine > Intertidal zone...
CATCTGTCGTTCATACCATGAGAAATCCATCGCTTCCCATCAGCACAGCGAAATTAAGCCTCATTGGGCGCCAATAGTATTGCGGTTAGTAATAACGTGAGAAGTCGGCGTGATGACAGGTATTTTCTTTTTTGCTTTTTTGTTGGTGCGAGAGAGAACGGCGCGTGCATTCAATCACATGTATTTTTTAATTCAATGATGACAACGATGATGATGACAATGATGATGATAATGATGATGATGATTCTTCAACCACCACTACTGCATGATAATGCAGATGATGATGATGATTCCAATGCGTGTGTAACGTTCCGTCTTGGTAATGCCAACCAGATGGTAACGGGCAGTCGTTGTCGAGGAGGTATTGTACACATTCCTGGTGGTTGTTCTTGTGTGCCAACTTTATGACGTACCAGTCCAAAGGCGCTTTGGTAGTTTCGTGTAAGAACTTTAAACAGTCCAAGTGACCTTTCTCAGCCGCACGCCGACAAACATAATCGTCAAATTGATCGTATTTACGCTCAACAAGGTATTCGAGTATGTGAAGATAACCGCGTTCAGCTGCCCTTGAGCCGGTATGGCAGTCCCACGGCGCTTCGGCTTCTTCGTGTAAGTATTTGAGCATCTCAAGTTGACCGTATAAGGCAGCAATTGCACACGCCCATTTATCGATAGGACACTTATTCGCCACACAATACTTCACCATTTCTAGATTACGTTGTCTTGAGGCCTCATTAATCGTAATGGCACTCCACTCGCACTTTTTCTCCCCTCGTATCCACTCGAGCAACTCGAGTCTATTCGTTTTCGCAACTTCCTTGCAGAACTCTGTCTCGCAATCCAAGGTCCCCGCCCACGACGATCGATTCTCCCACGCGATTTCCAGCGTAGATATCGACGACAACTCGCTCACTCTGAACCTTTTTTTCAACTCTCTCTTGCGAGACGATCGTTTAATCAAAGCTCTCGTTTCCGTATTCACGACGTGCAAGAATTTCACATCGATGCGTTCCAATTTCGGCAAAATGTATTTAAAACAAATATCGTCGTTGTTCACGATCACGTCCCACAAATCTCTCTGGCCGATGCTTCGTTTCAGACGCGTCGTCGCTCCAACAAAAGACATGCCTCAAACGCGTTTCTTTTCTTCTTTTGTGTCACTCTCAACGCTCGCGTGACGTGACTTTTCTTTCGAGAGAAGAAGACGAGCAGACGCTCTTCTCTTTTTTTTTGACGCGACGACAAAAAGCACCAAAAAGCGACGATATTTTTTCTCAATTCCAATTCATCGTTAAAACGCACACACATAAATCATCAATCATCGGCACCTCTAAAGAAGAAGAAGAAGAAGTAGAAGAGCGGCGAGAGGAACGATTCCGAGCTCTGGTGGAAGAGAACGACTCGAGAGCGAACAACGATTTTGTCATGGTGAGCGGTAACTACTTTTTTTTTTACTCTTTTGCACTTTGGCGTGACTCGGATTGGGGAATTCTTTCTCTCCTCGTGTTCCTCTCTTTCGTGTCTTCTTTCTTTCCGCAACGACGTCTTCTCTCTCCGTCTCTCTGTCTGACGATTCGTGTTCTCTGTTCTTTCTTCGGGGTTTTTGCTTTCCCGCGCGATGATGCGAAAAAATATATACGCAGGCTTCTTCGGGTCCGTATTCGGGTGCAATCGAGACGTACGCGGTCCCGGTGGCGGTGACGACGACGAAAGGAGGAGGAGGCGTGACTTCCGCGACGGAAACCGTCTACCGAAACGCGGCGCATAAAGACCAACTTTTGAGAGGATTTCCGTTTCCAAACGACGATTGCAAAACGCTCGGGGATATCTGGGAATCCGCGTTTAAGAAGTATCCGAATAGACCTCTTTTAGGGTACGTTTGTGCGTGGATGTCGCTTCGATTTTTGTAACTAACTGTCTTTCCTTCTTTTTTCCCTCGATGAACTCAAAAAAAACAGAACGCGCTCGATCGATAAACAGTCCGGCGCCCCGGGAAACTACACGTTCAACACGTACAGCGATTTTGAAACTACGAGGAAGAAAATAGCGTCTGGGATAAGCGCGTTGGGATGCGCTACCGGACAAACGTTTGGTTTGTATTCGATTAACCAACCGGAGTGGGTGGCGTGCGAGGCGGCGTGCACGAGGCAGAACATCGTTTCCGTGCCTTTGTACGATACGCTAGGACCGGACGCGGTGGAATATATTTTAAACCACGCGGAGTGCGTTGGAGTGGCGTGTTCGAAAGTGGTTTTGCACACGCTTTTGAATGTCATTCACAGGTGCGAGACGGTAAAATTCGTCATCGTGTACGGGAACGAAAACGGACCGCCGGGAGCGATACCGGCAAAAACAGCCAACGGGAGAGTGACTATTAAAACTTTCGAAGAGGTGTTGATTTTAGGTAGCGCGAAACCAGTCGCGCCAGTACGAGCGCACGAAAACGATGTGGCGACGATTTGCTATACGAGCGGTACCACCGGAAACCCGAAAGGCGTCGTGTTGACGCACTTGAATTTATGCTCCAACGCAGCCGGGTACTCTTACGATTTGAATATCGGCATCGGGGATGTTCACGTGTCGTATTTACCTCTCGCACATATATACGAACGAGTAACGTTTATGGTGTGCGTTATGGGTGGCGCTGCGGTCGGTTTTTATCGCGGCGACGTTCTCGGGTTATTGGACGACGTGCAAGCGCTGAAACCGACTATTTTTTGTTCGGTCCCAAGACTGTGGAATAGAATTTACGATAAAGTGAACGCCGGCGTCGCGGAAGGGTCGCCAATCGCACGAATGTTGTTCGCAAAGGCTTACGCGAGTAAGAAATACGCGTTTGAAAACGGCAAACCTCCGAATCCGTTTTGGGAGAAGCTCGTGTTTTCGAAACTGAAAGCGAAATTAGGAGGCCGCGTCCGGTACATGTCCTCGGGATCGGCGCCCATCGGTGGTCACGTCATCGAGTTCTTGAGGATTTGTTTCGGTGCGGTTGTCTTTGAAGGTTACGGGATGACGGAATCCGCGTGCGTCATCTCCAAAACGAACGAACGCGATTTCTCCACAGGCCACGTCGGCGCGCCGGCGCCGTGCTGCGAAATCAAACTCGACGACGTTCCCGAGATGAATTATAGGAAAAGCGATAAACCGTATCCGCGAGGCGAGGTGTGCGTGAGAGGTCCATCGGTTTTTGCCGGTTACTTCAAATCGCACGAGCAAACGCGAGAGTGTTTGGACGAAGTCAACGGGTGGTTGAGAACCGGTGACATTGGGATGATGTTACCGGGCGGTAGATTAAAAATCATCGATCGCAAGAAGAATATTTTCAAACTGGCGCAAGGAGAATACGTGGCGCCGGAAAAGATTGAAGCCGCGTACGGTCGGTCGCCGTTAGTCGCGCAATCGTTCGTGTACGGCGATTCGTTACAAGCGAGCTTAGTTGCAATTGTTGTGCCAGATGAAGAAGTTCTCGCGCAATACGCGAAAGCGAATGGATTAATGAAAGGCGGCGCGCCGACGCTGAGAGACATGTGCGAAAACGAAACGATTAAAAGAGCCGTGTTCAATTCTATGAATAAAGCCGCGAACGAAGCAAAGCTGAAAGGATTCGAACGCGCGAAACGGATTCATTTACACGGCGAGTTGTTTTCCGTGGAGAACGGATTAATGACGCCAACGTTTAAATTGAAACGGCCGCAAGCCAAGGAGGCGTTTTTGTCCGTCATCGACGCGATGTACGATAGTTTACGCTGAACAACGCATCTTCATCGGTAACCGCAGTGGTTTTTACCATATGGTACAATGTATATATTAACGATAGCATTAATATCATCTCTCTATCATTCTCTATCTATCTCTGTCTGTCTATCTATCTATCGCTCCCAGGCTTTTTTCTCGCCCATTCCATGAATGGTAAACGCGCCAAAATCTTTCGAGAAATCAAATACCTCCCATCTCGACGCTGGAAAGATGTGCTTGTTCTTATCGTACCACGATCGGTGGAAAATCTTCCCCGGGTGCGAATCCTCCTTCTCAACGGTGGCGTCTGCGACTAACCTCACGTCTTCCTTGTCGTCGAACCGAAACAAAGGACCAGATTTACCTCTCGCCTTTCTCGAAATGAGTTCGTAAAACGTCAACTCGTGCGGAATGATGCAATCTTCCTTCACGTACATCATGCTTTCCGGGCTTAATTTATTCAACTCTCTAAACTCATCCTCCAAATCCTTCATCGCCACCTTCAGAAAAGTCCTCACCGTGTCTTTCTGTTTCACCGTCACCGACCTCCTACCACCACCTCCAGACCAGTAGCTAAACGTAACCGTCAAATTCTCCTCCATTTGCTTCTCTTTCTTCTCTAAAAACTCCTTCGCGAGTTGTTCGCGCAACGCCCGTTCCTCTTTCATCCGCTCGTTTTGCGCGTTTGGGACGTAGGACGTATCCGCGTCTGGATTCATCCCCACGCTCTTCTTTAATTTCTTCTTTTCTCTCGCTTCTTTCTCTTCTTCTTCTTCTTCTTCTTCTTCTTTCTCGTCGTCGTCGTCGTCGTCGTCGTCGTCGTTAAAGCTCAACAGATTTTTCTCCTTCTTCTTCCTCTCGTTCTCTTTCGCTTTTCTCCTCTCCCTCTTTTCTCGTTTCAATTTCTCTTTCCTCTCTCTCTCTCTTTCCAACTCCTCGCGCACTTTCTCCTGCTTTTTCGCGTACTCCTCTCTCGTCAACAACCCGACGGATTGGTTCGCGAACGCCTTCTCCTCTTCCACGGTGGACGAGCCTCGGAATCCCACGAGAGAGGATTGATTGTTGAAGCCGCCGGCGACTTTGCGATTATTCGCTCGAACTTCCAAATCTCTCGCGCGTTCGTCGCGCTCTTCTTGCAACCGTCTCGCTCTTTGCTGCGTCTCGAAACCGCCGACGTAGCCGTCTAAACCCATCGAGTTGTTTTTGTAGTCGTTGTCGTTCTGTGTGACTTTTTCGGGCGAATTAAAAAGGCGCGCGTGTTGTTGTTGTTGTGGCTTGTGGTGTACTTATTTGGCGAATTTGGAGTTTGTTCCTGGGTGAAGAAGAAGGCGTTTTTTGGGCGCGTGAAGAAAGCGACAAATCGGAGTTTCTACTATGTGTGTGAAGCTGTTCTACTAAAAAAGAATACCGTCTCGTCTACGCTAGAAGTAATCATCGGCGAGCGCGCTTGCGACCTCTGCCCGCGGGAGGCGACTCGGCTCTGTTTCTCGGACCTCGTCCGCCTCTGCCGCCTCCTCGTCCTCTGGCGGCGTGCGGGGCGGCGTTCGCCATCGGCGGTGAATTCGGTCGCTCTCTCGTCGTCGTCGTCGTCGTCGTTGGACTATTGTTGTTGCTGTTATTATTATTATTATTATTATTGTTCGCGGGGCTGTGAGTACTTTCGGCGTTCTTCCTCGCGGCATTTGGAGGAGGAGCGGATGCGGGCGGCTTGGCCGCGCCCGCGTTCAATTTCGCTTTCATTTGCTGCTGCATCATCAAGAGTTTCATCTTTTGTTGTTGCTGCAGCGCATTCAACTGCGCCTGCGTCGTCGACATTCCTATTCCCCCTCCTCCTCCTCCTTTCGTCGGCACCGGACCTTTCCACGCGGTGTCCGGCGGCGGCCCGAGCGGCGCTCTCGGACCCATCATCGCGTTACTACCACTACTACCCGCCGGTGCTAACGTCACCACGCACGCTTTCCCATCTATCGCTCTCTTATTCAAATTCTCCGCGCAACTCGTCGCCGATTGTGCCGTCGTAAACTCCACCACCGCGCACCCTTTCGATTTCCCGTTTTTCTTCTCCGTGAAGAATTGCACCGATTTCACGACGCCAAATTCACTCGCTAGTTGTTCCACTTGCACATCCGTCGTCCACCACGTCAAGTTCGCCACGTACACCGATTTACTCTTCTCCTTGTCCTCGCCCTCGTCGTTCTTTTCTGCGTTACTGTTGTTGTTGTTGTAGTTCGTCTGAGCACCATCACCAGTGCTGGTCTTCTCTTTCGCGCCGATGCCATCATCGTCGCCGTCGTTTTTCATCTCCAATTCTTTCTCCTCGTCGTCGCCGTCGCCGCCGACGACGCCCTCTCCGCCACCACTAACACCACCAACGACAACGTTCGTGTGCTTCGCCATCGTCTCCTTGGCCTCGTCGTCGGAATCTCCGACGTCGCCGTAGAGCAACGCGTCTTCGTCTTCTTCTTTCGTTCCCATTATATTAATAACGTTTTAGACTTCTTCTTCTTCTCTTTCTTTGTGTTGTTTTGTTCGTTTTTGGAGTTTCGAAGAAACACCTTTTCGCGTGTTTAGGGTTTTGCTTAAACCCTAAACCCTAACCAAAAGTTGCCTTTCCTCCTGCACGCAGAGAAAGCAATTGAATCGTTAAATTTTTGTACCGCGCGGGCTCGTTCACATATCACAAAAACAAAAGAAGAAAAATGGGCAAAACAATCCACCGATGCGCGACGACGTCGTTCTCGCCTCTCTCGCAGCTCATCGCGTGCGGGACGGTGGCCGGAGCGATGGACGATTCGTTCAGCACGACGGCGAGTTTAGAGGTGTTTTCCGTCGATCATTCAAAAAGTAATTTCAGCAGCAGCGGCGAATCGTCGGGAGGAGGAGGAGGAGATTCGTCGTCGATGAGAGACGAGTGCGAGGTGGTCGGGACGGGCGTTTCGGTGACCGAACGGTTCCACAGATTGTGCTGGGGAAATCAGCGGTCCGAGGGTTTGCCGCACGGGATTTTAGCCGGCGGGTTAGCCGACGGGACGGTGCAATTGTACGATCCGAACGCCATGATTCGAAGCAGTAGTAGCAGCAGCAAAGCGAAAAGGAATAGCAACAACAACAACAACGATGGCGGCGATAGTTTCTTCGGCGCGCATCACGAGGATTTACCCGCGGCGGGGACGGTGTCCGGATGCGTGTTGACGACGTTGCAAAACGCGCACGCCGGAGCGGTCAGAGGTTTAGACTTTAATCCGTTTAGCTCGAACTTGTTAGCGAGCGGCGGGCGAGACGGCGAGTTGAGCATTTGGGATATCAACGACCCGACGAAACCGAGCAAATATCCGGCGTTGGTGAGTGGACCGAGTGGACCGCACACCGGAGAAATCGCGCAAATTCAGTGGAATACGAAAGTGTCGCACATTTTGGCGAGTTGCGGGACGACGAGCGGGACAACCGTGGTGTGGGATTTGAAGAGGCAAAGACCGGTGATTTCGTTCGTAGATCCGCAGTCGAAGAGACGATGCTCGGCGATTAGTTGGAATCCAGACGTGGCGACGCAGTTGATTGTGGCGAGCGACGACGATAGGTCGTGTTCGTTGCAAGTGTGGGATTTGAGGAATAGCGTAGCGCCGACGAACGAGTTCGTCGGGCATACGAAAGGGGTTTTGTCTTTGGCCTGGTCGCCGCACGATGGCGATTTGTTGTTGTCGAGCGGTAAAGATAATAGGACGTTGGTGTGGGATGCGAAGGATGGAAGCGTTTTAGCGGAATTTCCAGCGAGTTCCAACTGGAACTTTGACGCGCAGTGGTCGAAGAAAACCGCCGGGGAAATTTCGGCGGCGAGTTTTGATGGAACCATTAGCATTCACAATTTGAACGACTGCGGCAAGCAAAGCGCGCATCAACAACAATATCAGCAATACGGACAGAATGGAATGCAACAGCATCAGCAGCAACAACAACCGAGAGAACCGATGCGCAAAGCACCGAAATGGATGAAGCGCCCGGCGGGTGCCTCGTTTGGTTTCGGCGGTAAACTCGTCTCGTTTGGTGCCGATGTTCCAGGTGTGGTCAAAATTACCACCGTGGACGTCTCGGACGAGCACGAGAGCAGAATTGGAGGTGTAAGAGGTGGCGATTCGCTCGCGGGAAGTTCGGAAGGAGGTGACGGCGCGGAGGAAAACGACATTGACGCCGAGTTCCAAGCGGCTATTAAGTCGAACGACGAACAACAATTGAAAGCGTTGTGCGATGCGCGGGCGCAAAGTAAAGACCCGTCGATTTCTAGCGAAGATAAGGAAACGTGGGCGTTCATGTCGATTCTGTTTTCCGACGACGCTCGACGACGCATGTTGGAACATTTGAATTTTTCAGACGCTTTGAAAAATTTGGAACGCTCGAAACAAATGCGCTTGACCGAAGCCGCTTTAGAAAATGCATCTTTAAATGATGACGCCGCGGGGACGTCCTCGTCGGGTTTAGACGAACGATCGCAAATGGTTGCGCCGCCACCTCCTGTTGAAGACGAAAACGCGTTTTTTGACGGATTAGGTGAAGACGGGAAGAACCAATCCGGTTTAGCGTCGCCTCGAAAGTCAACCATGCCTGCGCCGCTCTCCCCGAGTCAAAAGACAAAACAAGAAAGACCAGTACCCGTGTTGAAACGTGAACCAGCGGATAGAGAAATCGAGAGATGCTTAATCGTCGGCGATTACGATGGTGCGGTGGAAGCGTGCGAAAAAGCGGGCCGATTCGCGGATGCGTTAGTTTTAGCCTCCTCCGCCGGTCCAGAACTTTGGCAAAGAGCACAAAAGCGTCACCTAGAGAGATCACCGCGACGGTATTTACAGTTTGCGGAGTCCATTGCTTCGGCGAATTTAGAAAAGCTGGTAGAATCGGAACCGATTACGAATTGGAGAGAGACTTTGGCGATATTGTGTACGTATTCAGACGCCAAGGTGTGGGATGACTTGAGTCTGAAACTCGCCGATAAGTTACAAGCCTCAAACATGGCGCACGAGGCGTCTTTGTGCAGAGTGTGTGCGGGAGATGTGGATAACGCCGTCAAGCACTGGTCCATGCGCGCGCGAGGGAGCGCGACGTCGTCTAAATTTACGAGCAAGAAGGCGCAGTGGCAGTTGCTCGAGAAGGCCATCGTGTTGTCGCGAGCGGCAAATTTGAGTCAAGCGACGCCGGGTTTCGCGCGACTCTTATCTGCCAGAGCGGAAAGTCTCGCGAGTTCGGGCAAGTTGAAATCCGCTTTGGCGCTCTTAGATATGGCACCAGGTGCGGGTATTAGCGGCAGAGAAGACGCGGACATTGCGTTGTTGCGAGAAAGAATCGATCGCGCGTCCTCGGAGTCGAAAGCGGCGAGTAGCAGTAGCGCTGGAGGTTATCACCAGCAGCCTCGTTCGAACGGGTATTCGAGCCAACCTGCACCGATGCAACCGTCTTCCTACGGTGTCGGTGGTGGGGCACCGCCCATGAATCCGATGATGAACACGTCCTTTGCTGCTCCTCCGCCTCCACCGGTTCAGCAACAACAGCCGTTCCAACCGCCGCCGAGCTACTCCGCGGCACCGCCTCCGCCGCCGACACAGTTTACGCCTCCACCAGCCCCGGCGCAAATGTCGGCTCCAGCGATGCCTCCGCTGCCCACAAATCCCGACGCGAGCTTTTACAGTGCACCGCCGCCTGCCCCCGCGTCTGGGCACTTGCCGCCGCAAGGCTCGGCGAATACGAGTTTTTACGCCCCACCGTCCGTGCCGGGCGCGCCGGGTGGTAGCATGAACTCGTACGATCCGTACGGTGGAGGTGGACGACGCGAGTCTGAGGTACCGAAACCGCCGCCGGTGACGTCTTTCGCTCCGAGTGAGATGGAATACGACGATGCCCCAGTGCAAAGCGCATATTCAACCGGATCGAGCGCGCCACAGCAAGGTGGTATGAATCAAAGCTTTCAGCAAATGACGCCTCCAGCACCGGGTGGGGGACAACAGTCCATGATGCCACCGCCACCAAAGCAGGTGACCCCACCGCCGAGTTACTCCGCTGGTCCGCCACCGCCTATGCAGCAACAACAGCAAAGCTTTGCGCCACCGCCGCCGCCGATGGCGTCGCAACCGCCACCGATGCAGCAACAAACGCAAGTGCCTCCTCCGATTGCGCAGCCACCGGCCGCCCCGCCGCCAAGTTTCGATCCTTCTCCGGTCAACGACGCGCCGCCGGCACCGATAGTATCGCCTAGAGGTAGAGGTGGTCCGATGGGTGGACCTCCGCCGACGGGTGGACCTCCACCGGTGGCTGCACCGCCTCCGCCGTCATACTCGCCAGCCGCGGCGCCTCCGCCATCGTATTCTCCGGCGCCTGCTGCTGCACCACCACCGATGCAGCAGCAACAGCCGCAGCAATCATTCCAACAAGCCGCGCCGCCGCCTCAGCAACAGTTTCAACAGCAAGCGCCACCGATGCAACAGCAACAGCAACAACAGCCACCGCAACATCACCAAGCGCCTCCGCCACCTCAACAACAACCGCCTAGTCCGCGTCGTCCAGCCGGACCTCCCGCGGATGTCACTCTTGCTACCGTCCAGTCCTCCAATTGCTCTCCCTCTGGCGCGCAAATCTCTCAGTGCGTGAAAAAAATGCACGACGAGTGCTTCCAACAACTCGCTTCCAATCCGGTGCGAAAGAAAGAGCTCGAAGACTGCTCCAAACGACTCGGCCAACTCTGTTGGCGCTTGAATGAAAAGCAAGTCTCCGCAGCCGTGGAAGAAAAATTGATGAAACTTTGCGAAGCGGCTTCTCGAGGCGATTGGGCCACTGCCAATTCCGTTCACGTGGAAATGACCACCCAGCACTGGGACGAGTGCAGCGGCTTCTTGACGGCGTTGAAGAGACTGTTAAAAACGCGCAGCACGCTTTAATTTTTAAATTTACGTACGTATTAAATAGCAAAATTGTTTATATATGTATATATAAGTAGTAGTCAGAACCATTGCACTAAAACTATCATCAGTAACTACTGTAACATCTTGTATCCGACGACGAACGTCATCACGAACAGCGGTATGTCGCCGAGGTGCGCGATTAAACCTCCGGTTCTTCGATTCGCCGGATTACCGGTGCCGTATCCCAAGACGTACACGACTCTCCCAAGCGACCAGATTCCGCACAACGCCGCGGACGTGATCGGGTGCATTAACCCAACCATCATCGTGCACGACGCGACGGACGGCGCGACTTCGAGCGTGTTCTGATGCGCGCGTTGAACGCAATCGAACTCTTTCTTGTTCTTATGTCCCTGTTTTTTCAATCGAATCGCGCGAGAGAGAGAGAAGGAGGAAGAAAGAAAGAGACGCACGCGTGAGAAGAAAAGAGAGATGCGAGAGATGCGCGAGAGAAAAGTCACACAAAGACACGCGCGCGAGCACAGAGAGCGCGCAGAGAGAGAGAGAGAAAAAGACAGAAGACTCTCAACCGCCGCCTGGAAAAATTTCACGTCATCTTCGTAACGAACACACGCGTACATCTGGAGCGTATAAATCAGGGTACTTCACGCCGTACTTTTTCCTGGCTTTGATGACTTGCACGACGGCGACGACGTTCGGTATCGCCATCGCTCCTACGGCCAGGACGACGTAACCGTAACTGTTTGGGATTTGCATGTTCGTTTATGTGCGCGTGTTTTTGTGCGGATTGAATTGGAAAAACTCTCGCGTCAAATCGAGACAATTTTTACACCTCTCTCTCTCTCTTAAATACAA